>Ga0247758_1001406_pt1 | contig 18076 bp, 15 predicted proteins | sample UWRJL156409C4_FD_180950 | JGI IMG/M metagenome (GOLD analysis project Ga0247758, IMG submission 180950) | Plant litter microbial communities from Arlington Agricultural Research Station in Wisconsin, United States - UWRJ-L156-409C-4 | ecosystem: Environmental > Terrestrial > Plant litter >...
GAGAGGCTACGTGTGGAACGTTTGACTGAGGAACGAGGGGCTCAGGAGTAGCGGAAGTGCAGTTGCAAAGTGACTTGATTTGGTAGAAAAGGGGAGTGCTTCGCACTCCCCAGTTATATACAAATGGAAGCTCCCTGTGTGTGGGGAGAGCACATGATTCAAGGCCCCTGCGCTCCAGCCAAGCCTGGCTCGGCAGGGCACCTGCGCGTCTGAGCGCGCCTGAGCGCCTAGCGAGGCGGCTGTAGTTCGACACTACGTCAACTCGAATTTCCCTCTTTTCGCTAAAGATTTTTTATCCAAGCAGGCGCCGTCTTCAGCGGCCTAGTTCATAGAGAACTGAAAAAGGGCGCTGTAGCATCGGTAGGCTACATCTATACCAGTTTTCTTCAGCGTCCGTACGTCTTGGTCTGACAATATCCCTCAGTGGAATATATTATATCAAGGAGTTATTCCGGTGGCTATCTATCTGGACGCCTGCGACGTCGTTATTGGATATGATTATTTCTCTCCCCGCCTGCAAACACAGGTAGTGAACCTATTCTTTAGCACTCAAGTCCAATTTACAAATTTATGTAGCCTGGCAACACAAAAACAATCACATTGAGTTGGAAGGACAGTTCCACGACGTTTCGGCAGGGAAACGGTTCAAGGAACCGGACAAGCAAATGAATTTATTCCAGCAACTCTTGCGTGACGTAAAAGGCTATTCTCGACACCACAACTATTCGGCCTTCTCGACCCTAATCTTGGACTCGCCACTGCTATGATATCCCTCAGTAGCAACAATCTGGAAATCCAGCCTCCCAAATTTCACTCCAAACTTTTTCTCCCACGCGCCGAAATGCAGTTTCATGTTGACGGTGCCCGCGGTCCGTCTGTCCTTGGCATCGCGAACAGAGTATAGCTGGTCCGTCAGCTGACCGCCCAGGCTGACGAACCGGTATCTGCCGATAGCATACGTCGCACCGTCTGCCTCGATCGTGACTTTGTGGCTAGCGTTGTTGGAGAATATCTGCGTCGGGTCGAACGTGCCGTACGACTCGACGACGTAATACTCGAGGCGCGGATCCTTGGACCAGCCGTAGATGGAGAGGTATCCGTTACCGTTGGGCTTGAAGTCCCCAGAGTAGGTGATATTGCGATCTGCTGTGCCCGGGTTCCAGCCCTTGCCGCCGAGGAAATTGAGGCTGTTATTCCAATTTAGCGTGTAGAGTCCCTCGGGACCATTCTCGTAGTTGACCTCGCCGACGCCATCGGTCCAGAAATGCCAGTAGAAGCCGTCGTTCTCGCCACTCCCGCTCTTCAAGGCTCTTGTTCGTAGGCCCGTCGTCAGAGGCGTGGCACAGCTGCAAAAAGGGACTGCAAGAAATAATATCGCATTGAGAGTAAAAGTTTTGACCAAGACCATTGTGAACTACGGGCACCCTCCTAAAACCGGTAATGAATGGGGGTTATATTGTAATGATTATCTTGAAGGGGGGCGACAACTCAGTTTATATTAACTTCTCTGGGAACGACAGTACGAGAAATTGGGCTGCCCTTGCTAGCTAGAAAGTTTGCGGGGAAATCAGGCTAAATGATGCTTCGATACTCAATACCCTCCCTACCAAAAGCCTCAGGATACTCATGGAGCTAGTAGTTGCTCGCTACGATTTCCCAGATGAGGGGAAGCCACACCTACCTTACTTTAAGCAGTGGATGGTATTGGTCATCCGAGTCTGTGGCCTCGGGAATGACAAAAAAAACCCCGGTAGGTAATATAAAAGCTTAGACGAATCTCCTTAGTTACTTAATTGCTATAGAGCGTAAAAGAGGCAGTTTGCCAATAGTAATTCTAAAGCGAAACTGCTCGGTGCGTAAAGGTAAAAATTCAAGGCAGTAGAATCCGAACATCGTCCCTTTTATTACCTGCTTTGCCATAACCAGTCTTCCCCTCACTTGGCTGATACAAGCTGAGTCATAACATCATCGAGGGGCATAAAAATAGCGGTTGGTGGTACCATCCAGGGGCTGATACAAGCTAATTTCAGCTCCTGTCCCAAAGATCACTAATCGGGTTATAGTTCGGCCAGTTATGACATCGTCTTACACGTTGCTTCTTCACACACCATTAACTAACTCGTTCAATGCAGTGAAATTGATATAGGGCCTCCTAAAAGTCTTTAGCTTCCCTAAAACAGGCACCCTTGCATCTCTTCGTCTACCAACCTCGTCTCATCGACCTGAACTGAACCGCAGCCGTACTATGATCATTAAATATTCATTCCACTCACCTTCCTCCTCCTCGCCTGTAAATTTTTTTTATAAAAAAGTGCGGAATTGTATTTACATCAATCATGCCCTTTTGCTAGTTGAGGTTGAATCACATTTGGAGGAATGTTGTCAACTTGCGATTTGGATGCTGGTGCGCGAACCACTCATAAGGTGGTTTTTGGCGGGTTCGTGTGTGGGCTGCTGGGCCGCTGGGTTTTTTACCACCCTCTTTTTTGGGCAGGGAGGGGAATAGTTTAAAACTGTAGTGCTGTTCACTTTAGGCCACTAAGCGCAGATTCCGGAGTCCCTGTCAAACGGAATGAAAGCCTCAGGCAGGGGGATCTCCTTACGCCTTGTTGGCCAGAAGAGCGATAAAAAAACTCGTCCCAGGCATTAATACAAATTAGGGCATGCCCGCATCCCGCAGGCCTCTTGGCCTCACCTTCTCGTTTGATCCCTTATCATGCAATCCCCCGCCTATGGCAAGTTGCAACTTCAGCACCTGCCGATTCTCGATTTGCTACATTCGTATCAGTAAGGGGCATTTGTCTTTTGTCTTTAATATGCAAAATATGCAACTTACTTCTTCGATGCTTTTCTTCACGATGTACCGGAAGACAGTCACGACTTTTTGTTACCCGAGTCTCGATATTCGACCGATCGTGTGACGAACCTGGGCTGGACTGGGCTGGTAGACCGGAGGGAGGCGTGCCGAAGGCCAGCCATTCTTACGACATGGCAAATATCCTTTGACCGCATTCGATCCAAGCGGCCCTCTGCAGCCGATCTTCTGTCACTGATATGGTTTCTCGACTCACAGGGAATTCCTCGTAATATTTTGAAGCCTTCCCTGGCTTGTAAGAAGGCAACGCGGACAAACACCCCAGCAAGTCTTGCAGATACGGATGTTGATTTCCAGGAAGATTTAGTAATGCTGAAAGATTACTTTCTCATTGTCTCAGACGAGACAGGAGATGTTTTTAGTATGCATGCGCTCGTACAGCTATTGACAAGAAGGTGGCTAGAGGCGCATGGGCGACAAGAGACGTTTCAACAACAGTGCATCGATCGGCTTGCGGCATCGTTCCCAACAGCAGAATACGACAATTGGGAGACCTGCCGGCGCCTATTTCCCCATGCTCAAGTTGCGTTTGGCTGCCAACCCAGTGAGGATAAAATGGAGTGGGCGAGTCTCTTCCACAACACGGGGTGGTTTGCGCGGTTGCAGGGGAGATATATTGTCGCAGAGCTGATGACGCGCGGAGCGCTTCATGGGTGTGGGGCACTTGAAAAAGGCCACCCGCTTTCGTTGGAGTGGATGGCCGACCTTGCCCTTATCCTACACGATCAACGCAGACACAAGGAAGCGGAGAGTCTATGCAGCGAAGTCCTCCATATGAGGGAGAAGCTGCTCGGCAGAGAGCATCGAGACACCATCATAAGTGTCAGCAATCTTGCATCAATACTTTCGGCCCAGGGCCGGTACCAAGATGCAGAGAGGGAGAATCGGAAAGCATTGGAGGTGATGCAGAAAGAAACGGTGTTTGCAAAGGATGATCCAGACACCCTCAATACTTGGAGCAATCTCGCATCAGTGCTGAGAGAACAGGGAAAATATCACCAGGCAGAAACGATATATCAGCAACAACTTGAGGCGATGACGAGACGGCTCAGCAGGAACCACCCAGATACGCTTGTCTGCATGAACAATTTTGCCTGGACGCTGCAGTCCCAGGCGAAATTCAAGGAGGCAGAGCTAATAAATCGGCAAGCACTTGAGAGAATGGAGGGAGTCTTTGAAAAGAAACATCCTACTACACTTACTTGCAAGAGAAACTTGGCAGTGATCCTGCAACACCGTGGAAAGTCCCAGGAGGCATACGAGTTGAGTCGACAAGTGCTGGAGACGGCGCAGAAGGAATTGGGCGAGAAACATCCCGACACGCTTATCAGTTGTAGCTATGTCGCCACAATCCTGGAATTACAGGGCAAGTTTAAAGAGGCAGAGGGGAGGTACCGAGAAGTTCTGGAGGGTATAAGGGGGTTTTCGGGCGAACTGCATCCGAATTATCTTACGGCTTTGGCAAATCTTTGCAATGTGCTACGGTCCCAGGGGAAACACGACGAGGTAGAGCAGATACGGCGACAAGCTCTTGAGATGTCAGTGAAGCTGCTTGGTGAGGAGCATCCGGTTACAAAAAAATTTGGGATCGAGCGTAATACGGGGTTTTCATTCAATTAGGATTTCAGCCAGAGCCTACGGTCTGGAGCTCTGTGTGGAATTGGTGTTGTGTTGTGTGTCTACCTTGTGTTGAGGGAGAGTCGGGGTTCGTTTTGAGGAGAAGACATACTCTCTGCTATCAATTTGGGTCGTATCTTCTTCTAACATAAGGACCTGTGGAATGTCCTCACCAACTCGAATACAGATGGACCTTAGAGAAACGCGCCACCCGAATCCCAGCACTCGCGACGGTGTTCGGCTCCACGATTAATTTCCCCGCCCGATGTCGTGGGCAGCCACTGCGTGAGGCCGTGGAACATAACGCGTCGATCCTGTTACTGGTGTCGAATGCCTTTCAGTTATATCTAACGCCTCGTTCTCAGCGATGCGCATGGGATCGGGTCGACCGTCAACCTCAACTATCTTTCGCCTGCGGGGGATTTTGTTTACAGGGCCGTCTACATTTACGCCGTCATCGTAAGTAGGGGGGAATAAAGGGGTAATAAAAGATGAGAGCGTCTCCTGGTACTGTACCTACCTAGCATCTGTGTCATCTGCACTATGACTGGGTGCACATACGGAATAGGCAACTATCGATACATGGCTGCAAAACCTAACTCTCCAACTTAAACCCCGTGCGGTGCGTGATTCCTGGTAGATAGCTCCCAAACATTGGCTTTTGTGGGGCGGGAAGTGGGGGACACCGCCTGCCTTGTCTCTGAGCAAGGTTGACAGTCAAACTTTGCCTGCACTTTTATTTCTAGCGTGAAGTTTTCGACTCGCCAAACCGACCACCGTTCCTTGATATTTCAGATCCTCATCACTAAATCGTGACACTTCTCGCTTCATCAAGTTTACCTACGGATGTACAGCACTAGTCTCGAACTCTCGCGCTGCCTCACCTCATCAAAAGCAAGATGCGACATCTCGAGAATCCCACGTATTTCAAAACTAGCCACTGGAAAACGCTCTGGATGAGCAAAGTCTCTGACTTTGACGAAATCAAAAAGGTTGCAGCGACATCGGCTTTTGTTGCCATTGACACAGAAGGCTGGGGCCGTGATACCCGCGAGGTCGCCGAGATAGGCCTCTCCTTCATGGCTCTGGACTTCTCTGCAAACCACACGAATTCGGTTTCTTTCAACAAAGCACCGCCAACCCTGCCAACCCTTCATGATCTTGTCGATCATTATCGAATCCGTACTCGGTGCATCCGAGTAGCCGGCCGGGTCCGAGATATGGGTATCCGCGAGGCATTCGAATTCGGCAACGAGGACGATGTTACTTATCTACCCGCCGAAGATATTGGGGCAGCTATAGCGCACATCCTGGCTTCCTTCAAGACAGAAATGAAGCGGGATCTGGTCCTGGTGGGATTCGCCCCGTGCGCGGAATTCCGTGCCATCTCCATCCACTACTCTGTCATAGCAGAGTACATCTCCTGTTGGGTTGACTTGCAGGAGGTAGTTCGCGAAGTCGCCGGGATAAACTTCAAGCCCAGTATGCGAAAGACCCTCATCGGACTCGGATTCGAGCATGATCGTGCTGCTGTCCCCGTGGATCGGAAACGAAAGCACAATGCGGGCAACGACACAGTGCGGATGTTCAGGATTCTCGTCACTCTGCTGCACCTTTCGAAGCCAGCTCAGCTACACATCACGAAGACTAAGACGCCAAGGGCGACGCACGTGCACAAAGTCAAATTCTGGAACGGGATGAAGCCGAAGCCCAGAGAGGTGTACCCCTTCATCGCCATCATGAAGCTGGTTGGTTGTGACTTGTCTGGGGTCAGGCTTAACGGGCTGCGGTCCAATTTTCTGGAATACTCCCCGGTAGCTGTAGGAATTTCAGCCAACAAGAGATACGGATGGGTGTGCCTTCCGAGTCTAGATGTGCTGGATGAGTTCGTTCGCGACGTGGACGGTAGAAGGGGTCCGGAGGGAAGGGAGTGGTTAGTGAGAAGAGATTACGATCTAGCGATTATAGAGGCATGGACCGCGGAGAAATATTTAGAACGGAAAAGGCTGTAGGAGAAGGGGAATATGGAACAAAAGCAGGCGGAAAGAAAGGCTTGGCGGGAGGAGAGGGAATCAGACGAGTTAGCGCTAGATGAGCTAGGCCTCGGTCTAGATATAGGGGGTGATGATTCAGATGGAAGTGAGTGAAATCAAGAATACCTGCTCCAAAGTTCTGGTTTCACAACTTGGGAGGCGGGCCCCCGGTGATTATATCCAATCCATAATTTTTCCCCCTGCTTGTTCTGTATCACGGAAAAGACTCGTGCTTTCTCCTCGGGCATCAGTCATGTATTCCTTAATCTCGACGCGTTGATGCCTGGAAGTTTTTGTTAGCATGATTCTCAAGTTCCTAGTGTCTCGACAGCGCCAAGACCTATCTTCCTATCTATCTAAAGTACCTACCTATTCTCATTCGTGCGATCAAACGCCACGGAGCTATCCTGATGGGTGGAGCGGCAGGGGCCCAGGGCCCGAGATCATCTCTCTGAGGTGCTCAACACTACCCAAATCACCTTTTGGTAGGCAATTACCCAAGAGTCAAAAGGTTTGCTGGGCAACCTACTTGTGGCATCAGCAGCATACAGCAACACCGATACATACAGAGCAACATAACCTGGAAGTATCTAATCCAGTGCGCCCACGGCTGCCTTCCTTTACCGTCATGTCCCATCTCCGCACCTTCCCGCCTCCGTTCTTCCGTCAACTTACCGTCCTGCCCTTTCCTCCAAGCTTTCTCAGCCCACACATCAACCCAGATTCATTGCCCCGTCCTCCAACAAAGCAGGTCTGTATGGCGCAGTGGTCTACCGCGTATAGTTGATGCCCATATCTCTTAGGAGGCGAGGGTTCGAATCCCTCTGCCGTCGAGGTTAAAGGCACCGCCTAACGAGATCATACGCTAAGGGGTGAATCACCATATTCCTACGGGAGCCCGGGTTCGAATCCCGGTGTCGACGAGACTTCTTTTTTTGTCTGTCTCGACTCATTTCTCCTCTCTCTCTCTCAAGCCAAAGCGATGGTTCGGTGGTGAGAGACCCAGCTCGGGGGAGGATGCGGGTGCTGGGTGGCCTTGGTGGCCATGTCAAACGGGGCAGGAGCGAGAGGCTAGCGCGCGAGCTGTCCTTGTGGCTGCCAGTAGTGGTAATCTATCGATTGATCGATGACTTGGGGAGAAAGAGCAGACGTCTTGTGTCAAATGACTGCGCTCCGGGCCACGTCACAGACGATGTGGAAGAAGGACGGTGCATGCCAACTTGTAACATCTTTTAGGGAACGTATCCTTGCACCATGGCCTCCGTTTCACTTGAGCCATGATCCCACACATAGCCCCAGCCGAGGCTCAAGGCCTCTCAAGATGCAGTCAAGGCCTCTCATGATGCGGGCAGAGCCTGCCAAGTACTTGGACGCTAAGGCGCGATGACGGGACTTTGCCCCAGCACATCCCAACAAGTACTTGTAATGACATGTTGTCTTGTTTCTTCCCTAGAATCTCTGCTTTTCCTATTATTATCAATCTCGGTGTCGCCGACAGGCAATTCGTCTTGGCATTAGTTTCGCAGAAAATCAGGTCCGTGGTTTGGAGGCCTGTGTTCTGCTGCCTGCACGGCGAGACAAAAGGGGATTAGGTCAAAGCCTCGCCGCCGTTTTCCTTATCTGCCTTGCTCAAGCTTTTTAACTTCGCCGTTCTACTAATAAAGAAAGCCTCCCCGTTTTTCTCGAAGCGCATAAACCTCCACCAAACACAAATTGAACCTCAATTCGCTCAACCCTAATCAGCCGCGCCATGACTGAAGTCATCATCAGCTGCGACGGCGATATCCGCCTCGCGCTCCGCCAAAAGCAGCCAGAGGCCAAACCACAAACCCCCGACCCCCCCGAAAAGGAAAATGAACCCCAATCCCCGCCAACCCACGAAGATGACATCGCCACCACCAACGAACCCCCCCAAACTAAACCCGAACCCGACGTAAAAGTCCTCATCACCGCCTCCTCTCAAATCCTCTGCATCGCCTCCCCCATCTTCAAAACCATGCTCACCGGCGCCTTCCGCGAGGCCTCCGACTTCGCCGCGCACAAAACCTCCACCTCCTCCACCACCTCCTCCTCCCACGAGAAATTCACCCTCGACCTCCCCGAAGACGACCCCGAAGCCTTCACGCTCTTGCTGCGCATCCTGCACTATGACTACGCCAGTGTGCCGGAGCGACCGACGCCGGAGAGCTTGGAGGGGTTGGCGTTCTTGTGCGACAAGTATCAGTGCACGCATGTGCTGAGGTACTGTGGGAGGTTGTGGGCGAGGGATTGGCTTGATGCGTGTGCTGTTGCTGGTGCGGGTGTGGGAAAGGAGGGGGGAACGGTGGTGATGGGGGATGCGGCGAGGGTGTTGGTGTTTGCGTATGTGGCGGATTTGGAGAGGGAGTTTGTGGATGTTGCTTGGCGGTGAGTTTTGGGGTTCTGATTTTTGCGCTGGTGGGGGAGGTGGTTTGTTGGTTTGGGATCAGAGATGAGCTGACACGTCTGAACGTTTTGCAGGATTCTACTACACCACAAGGGTCCCATATGGGGGGACAAGGCCGAGGCTAGGGTGTTGATTGACCATCCGCTGTTTCGCCATGACGTTGCTGGTGAGGCTCGAAGGTATTCTGGGTCATCTGAGGGCTTTATTCTGACACTGTCCAGGACAAATGGACCAGCGACGCTCCGAGATCTGCGAGGCTTACCACATGGCCATGATGGCTCCGCTGAGCCAAGCCGCGAGCTGGACCACCATTGATACCGGCTGCTTTTATGCCGCAAAGAGAATCGGCGCCTACATCAAGTGGCTTCAGTCGGCCGAGTTGATGCCTCACGATGTGGCGTTCTCAAACTACAGCGTGGCAGAGCTCTTTGATAAGGCGGATCGGGGCAGCTCGACGCTGCCAGCAACCCATCATTCGTGCGCCTCATATAGATGCGCGTGCAGGGTAGAATCCGCGGCGCCAAATGACGCACCCCTGACGAAACGACTGGAGCGGACCGCTGTTGCTCTGAGGGGGCTGAAGGAGTCCTTCATTTGCTTGAGATGCATCAAAAGTGACGGGAGATCGAACGACGATGGTAACTGCAAGGGTCACGACATGAATTTTCCTCTATCGCAACATCCCACAGTGGTTGGCACCGCTGTCTAAGAGAAGGCCGGACACCATGAATATAATTTCTGTCTACCCGGGCATCAATAATCTAGTCGAATGTTAAACGATACCCTCTTTTCACGGCCAGCGACCCGTTCGATTCATTCGTCCAAAAACTCGGGGATAGGCAACTCGGGATGCTCGAGTTTCTCTTGTCGAATCCGTTCCACAACATACTCTTCGTCCACTGCCTGCGGTTCATTGCCCTTCTCATCCTCCTTGCCCCCCATCAATATCTCCTTTATCAGCTGCAGATATGCTTCAATGATCGCCTCCTCTCTCTGCTCAGTCCAAGCCCTCAATTTATTCTCATGAAGCCGCCGAGCTTTCCATAGATAATCCCAACAGGCCAAGTACGTGCAACCGCTGACGCGGAGGTGCTCCCTCAAGCGTCGAAGGGTAGGGCACCTTGAGTATTTCGCCCGATGGTCTCGGAGGGCTTTGCGATATATATGGAAAGACTCGTCTAGCAGCTCGCATAGAACCTGGCGCCACTGTCGTGCGGATTTCACCTCCTTTTTCATCTCCAGCAGCGCCTTGTCCCGCGCCGCGTCGAGAATCGCCACCAAGGGCTTCATTTCCGGCAGTAGCTCCTTTCGCGCCGCATCTATGGCCGCCGTCACGGTCTTCCTCCGGTAGATGAACCGTTCATCGTTCTCCAACTCTGCGATCAATTCATCTGCAATCCTTTCAAGGAAATTAGCAGTAGGAAGTGCCTCTTTGGACTCCTCATGGCGTGCGCGCGGAGAGGCGGACAGTTTCTCTGTGGTGGTGACGTTGGATTTCGTTGTAGTGCTGGCTTTTGCCATCTTTGCGGCAGATTGATGGCAAACTGTTGGGCGTTGGTGGTTGCTGTCGGGGGATGATGAAGAAGGGCGTGTCGGTTTTGTGGTGCCGCGTTGCGTCATGAGCAACGCTGACCTTTTTGTGCATTTAGAAACAGAAACACGGCCCTTGTGCGTCTGTGGGTGCGAGGCTTTATATTTAGCATCGGGTGGGGTGAAGGCAGATACTTTCGTTGAGATGCAAGCTTCCGGTAGCTTCAGCCGGGCAGTACCTCCCTAGCCAGGTTTCTAAAGTTTCTTGAGTTTGACGCCTCCGCCACGTGCGCGTAAAAAGCAGCACTCTGTTGAGGGTGAAGAATACCATAGTACCTAAAATATGAGCTAGCCTTGAACAGATCGCTGACCATAGGATAGATAGTTACTTGTTATTTGTTCTGATGAGAACAAATTGTAAAAAGGGGTTTCTTCTCGGGGACTGCAGAATGGATAGGGGCTGGCAATTTCGAAAGCGTCTCGAACTGAATGCGGACACCATGACGCTGCATCCCGGTACTAGGAAAGTATCCATCGTACCATAAATTCAACTGCAGTTACAAAGACCCCGGCCAAAAGAAAGGGTTCCCTCGGCCATCGGTAAGGATGTCTTATCTTTCACGATGCAGTTCAAACCTTAATGTTCCGAACAAAGCTGAGTGAGGATTCTAACAACGCATTTACACAGGGAGAAGACAGACACCTTTTGTTTTAGCTCAGCTCAAGCATTTATACCTATGCTATGCAAAACTCATGCTTAGACCAACTCAGTCAAGCCGCGAGATCTGCTGTGGTAGAAACGGCCAGTCAGATGCCGTAACTGAGGGTTGCGTTTTCCGGGCTATTCAAGCTTCTGGTTTCACCTTACAGAGAGAATGGCTGGGGGTGGAAGACAGATATCCATGGTGGTTCAGAACAATAATCGTACGATGAGGCTGATGAGAGTGCGACTGGACGGAGAAAAGAGAGCGGCATGGTGGTGTCTGGTTGGAATGCAACACTCATCCTCCCGAACGGAAGTCTGAGGAACCGAATTGCCGGCGCCATGTTCCACCACAGGTGAAAAAATGTTGGTGACCTCCAGCCTTCAACAAACGCTTCGTCCCAGCACTCTGTTCCCGGTGCCACGGGGTTCGTACCGGCTGTGTGCAATGCCGAACCGGTTCCGCCACCAAATCTCTGGTAGGGACGTCGCTCGTGTGTCTCAGCAGCACTAGTTCTGGGCCTGACAAGACCAGGTCGCACGTGCGATGCTACTGAACTGGGAGTGCCATATATGATAAGCCGTCGAGAGGCGTCGCTGAACGGTTGAGCGACAACTGCGTGTCCCCGGGTGCTGCACCCCGAAGCGTGGCATGCTACAAAAGCCCCTATCTTTCGCATAGATTTCGGCGTACATGTGGTCGCTTGAAAGTCCTCAAGAAATCTGCGGTGTTCTTCTCCCCTTCGATGCGTCGCAGGCCCCCCAATTGCCGCGGGAAAAACGCCCCGAGAGTATGACGATCCCAGAAAAGAGCACATAGCCCTTGATAAATCGAGCCAATATTTGCGTCTGCGGAGGGAAAAGAAGAGACAGATGAAAGCCTTGGGATTTTGTACCTTGGACCTCCCTAGCAGTCTAGAATCGCCTCGACCAGTGACCAGGTGCAGATAACGGTTTGTGGCAGCGGGAGCATCCTGACCGGGCCGTGTGTCATCCCGGAAGGTACTATTATGGATCCAGCTGTCACCCAACTTAATCGAGGTAGCCATGGCCGGCAACTGGGGGTTCGGACTGGCTGGATGGTGCAATTGTGTCGTCCCATGATTGTTGTCTGCCTCGGGAACTGGGGGCCCGTCACCTCCACTCACTCGCTGCTCAGACCAGTATAAAAAAAACATCAGCGTTGCTTAGGCCCTCTCCAACCCATCGTGCTTGCCGTGTTTCTCGTGCTGGAGTTTCCGTTTTGAATTTTTTTCCTTCTTGTCGCTCGTTGATCGATCGCGTTCCCATGTTCCATGTCCGCAATGGCAACGCTACACGCCCTCGATTGGGCATCTGGTACCACACTGGCCAAGCAGGGAATCTCCGGGGGCGGGAGTACCACATGTCTGACTCTACCCCTCGTGACGTCTCCTGTAAACTCCGAGTTCAACCTATCGGCCGTATCAGTTTCCGCGTCCGAGGTAACAGACCATGATGCCATGTCTGCAGAATCAGAAGACTTCTATACGGTCAGTAATCGCCAAGTAGCATCATCATGGCGAACATGAAGGAAATCACGTACATCACGGCCTGCTCAGGCCGGTCGACGCCGTCTCTAACATCGAGCGAGTTCTATCAGGTCGGCTGGGACGGGCCCGATGATCCGCAGAACCCCAAGAACTGGAGCAAGGGGCGGAAGTGGGCGGTTTGTGTTCTCCCGGTTCCAGGTCCGTGGCGTTGGGATCTCAGATCTGGTGCTGACCGGGAAATTTTGTCCAAGTAGACGTCGTTGATGGTCTCCAGCTTCGCCTTCCTCTCCCCGCTCTGCTCGTCGATCACGGCCCCGGCGCTTTCGTCCATCGGGAAGGATCTTCGCATTCCGTTCGGCGCAGAGCTGCAACTCGTCCTGTCGATCTTCCTGCTCGCATACGCGATCGGTCCTTTTATTCTGTCGCCATGCTCCGAGGTCTGGGGTAGGGTGCCGGTCATACGCTTTGGAAATATGGTGTTCATTCTGTTCACGGCGCTATGCGGCGCTGCCACGTCCCAGTCTCAGATCACGGCCTTCCGTTTTCTGGCCGGGCTTGGCGGCAGCGCCAGCGTGGGGATGGGGAGCGGTGTGCTGACAGACTGCTGGCGGCCCGAGGAGCGCGGCAGAGGCATTGCTGTGTACCAGCTAACACAGGTGTTGGGGCCAGCCATCGGGCCCATCGGTAAGCCCCCTGAATCTAAATCTCAGCGCCTTGTTCCAGCGGACTAACAGGCTGTGTCAGCTGGCGGTTACATCTCACAGTACGCCACTTGGCGTTGGTGCTTCTTTATAATCGTATTTGCAAATATCACGGTACAAATCATCGCTTTCTTCTTCCTGCGGGAGACATATGCCCCACGACTCCTCCAAAACAAGGCCCGGGAGCTCCGCGCCAGGACCGGCAACCCGCTTCTTCGTACTGAATATGAAGTTTCCGACGGCTCGCGATCCTTCCTTTCCCTTCTCCTGAAGGCTCTCCGACGGCCCTGGGTGATGCTCGGTACACAACCCATCATCCAGGTGCTCGCTGTGTACCAGGCCTTCAACTTCGGCACGCTATACCTCCTGATATCTGGATTCCCCGCGCTCTGGGAGGGCCGGTACGGCATGCCGCGCGGAGACGCGAGTCTGAACTACCTGTCGCTAGCCATCGGCTCGCTCGTGGGGGTCAACATCTGCGGACCGGCAACGGACGCCATCTATGCGGCGCTAAAACGACGTCGAGGGATCCCCGAGGACGAGCCGGGTATTCCAGAGTTCCGCATGCCCTTGGTGGTGCCGGTGAGCATTATCACGCCGTGTGCCATGTTCCTCTACGGCTGGGCGGCGCAGGAAAAAATGCACTTCATGGTGCCGAATGTAAGTGTAGTCGCACGCCAGATGCTCGTTGCAGTTTGCTGATGTAGTTGCAGACTGGTGCTGCCATCTTCGCTGGAGGATCTATCATCTGCTACCAGTGTATATCGGCGTACCTCTCGGATGCCTACAACCTGCATTCTGCGTCGGCTTCGTCCGCATGCGCTTTCCTACGCTCCATCTTGGCGTTCGTGTTCCCTCTGTTTGTCCCCGCTCTCTTCGGGAATCTCGGGTACGGGGTGGGCGGTAGTGTGATAGGCGTCGTAGCGATCGTGGTCGGGGTTCCTGCGCCATGGATCATCTGGTTCTATGGCGCTCGGATGCGGGGAGCCAGTCGATTTACCGTTACGGGCGCTGAGAAGTCGGGATCCGTGTCTCAGAACGTTTGAGTTTGGGAATGTCTCTCTTTTGTTTGCTTGATGCATTGCTGAAAACGGATTTTCGTTGGGTTTGTAAAACAGACGACGTGAGGTTGAATAGACGCCAGAGTTATATTAGAGGTTTCTCAATGTACGACTAGCTTTGCCCCTGAGTTTAAATTAAAAATCACAACCTGCCTGCTTGATCGGTGTAGCAGATCGGTGTTGCGAGCGACCTAGTGAGGCGGGTGGTTGAGTCTCATGATCCTTAATGGCAGCTCGTCTGACATTGCAGGACAGGGATATGGTGCCATCTGCCGTCGTCCTCGGTTGCACAACGCTTGCCTCAGCATGTCTCAGATGACAGATCCATGACGTGCTCATGGGGTGCGCGGCCCAGATAACCAGAGGTCCTCGACGCTTATCCCATTCAAGAATGGCCGAGGGGATCTTGGGGGAAATAGCTCACATTGTCTACCAAAAGAAAAAAGGAAATCTCACCATCAACAGCCGCATAATTTACTTGCGGCAAGCCCCACCCCATCACTTCAGTTGTCCGGAGAGACGTGGAGCTGCCAGTAACTCCGCCAATCCCACCACTCGCCCTTCTCCTCCCAGGCTTTCTGGTCGTCACCCTGTCCCGGCTTCCACATCCCCAGTCCCGAACCTGCGTCGTACTGCGGGAACTCTGCCTTCTCGGCAAGCAGGCCGCGCTCCTTGCCGTCGGAGAGAAACGCCAGGAAGTCCTCGGCGACATGAACGTACTGCCTCAGCCCCTGGTACACGTTGATGGTGGCGCCCGTGGTGAAGCTCAAGAGGAATGGCTCGAGGAGTGGCGCGTCTGTCACCGAGGGATGCGAGGTCCCGAGCGAGGTCATGAACCAGGAGGGGTTTCCCCTTGCGTTATTCTCCTCGACAATATCCTTGACGGTATCGAAGTGGGCACGGCCGTAGAAAATGCTGGTGTGGCGGCTCCAGGAGTTGCTATGTACGACGAGGAGCGGGACATTGATGTCCTTGTTGAGTGGGCCGCTTGACTTTCCTGGGTCGAGGATAATGGCTCCTTTAAAAGGTCGCTTCTCGTTTGGCCCGTTGCGGAGGGTCTGTAGCGCGCCAGTTGCGCCGTAGCTGTGGCCGGAGATGATCATTTCGTCGGTGTTGAGACGGCCGGTCCAGCTTGGTAGGTCTTTGCCTTCTCCGCGTGGGTTTTGTTGAAACACGTCGGCGCCACGGCCTAGGTTGATCATCTTCAGCACCCGCACGGTCTCTTCGATCTCGGCTTCGCGGAAGTTGAGCTGGGCTTTGTGGAAGTCTTCGGTGGATGGCTTGTTGCCGTCGGTGGTTTCCACCTCGGACTCATCAAAAAGCAGCCTGATCTGGTCGGGGTGCATGTGGCGCATAATGACCGAGCCGGGGCAGGATCCATCACGGTGTTCCAGCATGGCAACGACATAGCCACGTGCAGCTAGCTCGCCGGCATAGTGCGAGTAGTCAGTTCGGCTCGATACGGTGCCGTGCGAGAAGATGATGACGGGGTGGCCACTGAGTCCGCTGTCCAGGACCTGCTGCTTGGTTTCCTCCTTGTCCCATGAGGTGGCGAACTTTGATTCGCGAGATGCGTGGTCACTCAGGGGAACATCGACAGCAGCTGGGATGGTGATGCTCCCGACGAGGCCGCGGATAGCACCCGTGAATATGGCATCGGTAACCCAGTTGCTGATGTGTGCTGCCCTGGCATAGCCCTTTGCGCGGAGCCAGAGAGGCTTGGGGATCCAAGTGTGCCTGCGCGTTTGAGAGCTGCTGGCCGCCGCATACGTTGTCGGGTAATACAGCGTGAAGAGAACGGACTGGAGCTCAAATGCTTTCTCGGCTGTCCCTTTGAATCGTGCCGGATCGATGGTGCGAGCCGGTGAGACAGGGGCCTCGATGTCGATGGCGCCCACAGCGTACGGCCCGGTGTGCTTCGGCAATGGGTGGGCGAAAATTGGCCGTGAGGTGACGAAGCAATAGAGGAAATACGCTGCAGCCAGGGATAGGACGAAGAGTTTCCATCCTGGCAGGAAGTGCAACAGGTGAGCAAGACCTGTCGGTGCGGCGTGCAGCCCCTTTCCTGTGCCGCGAGATTCTAGAGACGACTTCATTGCAATATATCCAAATGCTGAAAATTTTGCGCTGACAATTCCAGGGCTTTCGAAGCTGAATGCTGGTGTTGTCAGTTCGGTTTTATGCGCGCTGAGAGCTGCGCCCATGATGCAATCAGCGACGTCACTCGCCCTTCCATGCTGGCAACTCAACCAAACATGGCGCCTGATCGACGGTATCCGCTGGCTGTCGGGTCTCTAACTCGACGATAGCACAAGGTCGCGCGTCAGCAAAAGACGAGAAACTTGGAGAGAGGATCGAGTGAGTCTTCAAGCAAACAGCATTCCGTAATCGCTGGGAAGGAGCGAAAGTGTCGAACGACTGATGCAAATTTCCGAGCTCTGGGCTCTGTTGGGGTTAGGGTTATATCATTTGAACGAGTGGGTCTGCTTGGGGCGAATCCTCCACTCACAACGTCCCATACCCCCGAGCAATGCTGGATCGCTCGCTGCATGGGCAGCTGGAGATTAACAGCTGCTGGGGAGAGCTCAATATGTACTATACGGATCCGTACGTGGCTCCATATCTTACTTTCAGAAATCGGGAATCGTGACGCCTCCTCCCCCCGTGCAGCGCCGCTGGCAGACACCAATGAGGATCAAAGGCCCACGATTGTTCCGACGGCGTTAGTGCACACTATCCCACGCTAGGAAAATGACAGTTGACGCGCTGTCAGGGCTTGGCATTGCTGACGGGACGGGGACATCTTAGAGACCTCCTGTCCGCTGCGTTCACCGCCAAACCTCCCAGTGAGAACTGACTCCAGGAAAGTAGCCTCCAACACGTCTCCCACTCAACTATCATTGCCCTCTTTCGGCAGCTGCTGAGTGAGTACTGCATGCCAGATTGCCACTTTGCACAAGAAATTGGGCCGAGTCCGGTTCCGACTTCCCCGCCATCACCTGACGACAACAGTGTCGCGAGGAGTCGCAGGGGTTGCGCCAGGTCTTTTCCAAGTCAACACACGCAAAGTATTTTTAGTCTCCCGAAACCACGGCATTGGCAACGAAGCTTGTTTCGTATCATCCTCGCGCATCGCAACCCATTGCCGGCGAACAGCTGTGCGGCGGCAGAGATGCAGCAGCCGAGATCCTGAGACGACACTAGCGGTTTCTCGTTTTTTTTCTTTTCCATCATCATTGCAAGAACCGACTTTGGGGGAAATCGGATCCAGGCCCGGCCTCCTACCAATGGCAGCCAATGGACAGGTACTAAGAGGTAGCGAATTCATGATGCCCGCCGTTCCACTGCTCGCTCTTTCTCTACTGCTCTAGAAGTAGTCGTTTTCCCTTCACTCACGTCAGCGCCGGCCCTTTCATTCGTGCATTGCCTTTACCTACTCTCTTTATGAGAAAACGCTGCTAGCCGACCGCAGGCGGCGGTAGGAGTCATGCAAGATGGCCACTCTCCACGTGTGAGGGGCCGAGTAAGGTGGATACCGTTACTTGGTGACTGAATCGATTATGGTTTCTATGAAGAAGAAGATCAAGAGTAGATACAGGAGCTGCGCGGAGCGCAGCTAT
>Ga0247758_1001408_pt1 | contig 18031 bp, 15 predicted proteins | sample UWRJL156409C4_FD_180950 | JGI IMG/M metagenome (GOLD analysis project Ga0247758, IMG submission 180950) | Plant litter microbial communities from Arlington Agricultural Research Station in Wisconsin, United States - UWRJ-L156-409C-4 | ecosystem: Environmental > Terrestrial > Plant litter >...
GAGGCGTTCCAGCAGAAGGCATCGGCAACGCGAGCGCGTGGCTGGCGTCGTTCTGCCGAGATCCTCGTTGGCGTCATCTGGATCGTGGGCTCCTTCGCCGCCTTTGCGATGGTCGTCTTCGACGATTTCGATCACGACCGACAGGCGCTCGCGGGCCAAGCCACGATTTGGTTGCCGGTAGTCGCGACGGTGATCTTGGTCGCTCGGCCTCGGAAAGCGGCGACGGGGCGAGCGGTCGCACTCGCGGCGGGCTCTGTCGTGATCGTGGTGTGGCTCGTCGCGGTGGTCCTCTTCGTGACGGCGTAGTCGCGCCGACGGGAGTAGGCCCTGGAGACAAGCGCCTACGTGCCAACTCGGCAAGGTTCTTGGAGGCCGCAGCACTCTAGGAGAGCATGCACCACACGAGGCGAGCCATTTCATGACCCTCACCGGTACCCAAAGCGCCGATGAGCGCGAGGTGATGGCTCGGCGTGCCCTGACCCTTGCGCTGCGCACCGCCACCGCGTTGCTCGGGTCGGGTGACTCGGCTCGTGACGTGGCGCAGGACGTCGCCGTCATCGCGGTGACCAGGCGCGGGCAGTTACGAGATCCTCAGCTGTTCGACCAGTGGGTGCATCGCATCGCGGTCCGGGAATGCTCCCGTGCGATGCGGTCCAGCGCGCGGCGCCGAGCCAATGAGCAGCCGTTCGAGGAGAGCCTGTTCGAAGGCGGCACGACCATCGACCGTGACGATGCGCTCACGGCCCGCCAGGCGCTCGCTGAGCTCCCGGACCGAGAACGCATCGCGCTCACGCTGCGCTACGTCCACGACCTCTCCGACAAGCAGATCGCCAGCGCCATGAAGTGCCGGCCCGGAACCGTGGCCTCCCTCTTGTCTCGCGGACGGCGGCGGCTTCGCTCGACACCCGAGATGCAGACCCTTCTGACCTCACCTGGAGGACTCTCATGAGTCACATTGCCCCGGAACTCGACGAGCTCTTCGCCAGCGCCCGGCTGGTGCAGCCCGACGATGAGGATGTTCGGACCGTCCTGCGTCGGATCGAGTTCCGGCAGCGCCATGCCTCCGCGCGCCGTATCTCCAGTGCCGGTGCGGTCGTGCTGAGCATCCTCGCGGTGTTCACCGTCGGTGCGGTGGGCGCGGTCGCGACCGGTTGGACCCCGATGGGCCTGGGCGGCTCGTCGCCCGTCGAGCTCGTCACCACCTCGGACCCCGTGCCGCAGGAACTGACGGAGCACCTCGCTCTGCTGCGATCGCCGCCGGCCACGCAAGACCGCGACGAGAACGCTCAGAACGCCGCGGAAGCCGTGCCGAACTCGGGCCCCGTCTACGCCGATGGCATCCGATACGTGGGGGACAGCCCGTTCGGTGAGCGCATGTACCTCGTCCCGATTCACGACAACGTGGACGCCGGGCGCGACCCCCAAGGGACCAGCACGGACTCGTATTCGGCCGTCGCGCTCGTGGTGCAGGGCAAGTTCGGCGGGATCGGGACGTCCAACGGCGTTCCGCTGTCGTCGGTCCTGAGTCCGCGAGGGCTGCAGTCCGTCGAGAACCCCGTGGTCGGCTCCTCGGCTGAAGCCCTGCGCGACGACGCGTCCATCCCCGCGTCGCTGAAGCAGGGCAGCTGGTTCTCGGAGATCGTCCCTGACGGCGTCGCCACCGTCCGGGTGACCTTCCCTGACGGCGCATCCGAGGAGTTCCCGGTGCGCAACAACGTCATGCTGGGCCACAGCGACCGCGAACTGGGCGGCACCACGGTTACGTGGCTCGACGCGGCCGGCACGGTCCTGCCGCATTCGAGGTAGGCGGACGCCGGACCGTTGAAGCCCGGATGTCGCCTTCGTCGGCGCTGCGTGTCTGCCCTGTGATCAGGGGCAGCGCGCGCCTTCGCCCGGGCAGCTCGGGCGTTTGCTCCGGCGCACCCCCCCCAGACATGCACCCTAGGGTTTCCGCGCGTTTTCAGCGCCCGTGCGGATTTGCTTCCGGCCCCGCGCTCGGGGCCCTTGTATGCAGGGCAGACGTCGCGCACGATGCCCCTCATGCATGTCTCTCCCCGCGATGTCCGCCGCCGGTCGCGTTCACTGCGCTGGGCCCGCGGCGCCGTCCTCGGCCTGGTCGCGGCCGCCGTGCTGATCGGCCCGGCATCCGCTCAGGCCGCCAACTGGGGCGACAGTTGGTACACGCCTTCGACGCTCCGGCTCGGGGAGACGTTCGTGGCCAGTCAGGCGATCGGCGGCATCAACCCGGCTGGGACCGTCTCGTGGTGCTGGTACGCATTCTGCGGTGATCCGGGCGCCGTTCCCGCTGGGGTCGGGCCCGTGATCAACGGGCTCGCCACGTCGGCTCCCATCGTCGCGCCCGCAGTCGGGCAGCCCGAGCTCTACCGGACGTACAGCGGCGACTCCCAGGGCGTCGGAAACGGGCCGATGTGGGCGTACGGGCGGCCCGTGATCGTCAAACCCGTCCCGACCACCACGACGGCGGCTGTGAGTCCATCGGTGGCCCCGTGGGGCGCCACCGTCTCCGCAACAGCGCACGTCTCCAGCAGCCTCGTCGCCGGTCCTGCCGGCGGCAACGTCGCGTTCTCGGTCTGTGGGCCACTGACGTCCGCAGCCTCGGGGTGCGCGACCGGCGGCACGAGCCTCGGTACGGCAGCGCTCTCAGCCAGCGGTGACGCGACCTCGCCGGGTTTCAGTCCGACCTTCGTCGGGACCTACTGCTTCCGGGCGGACTACCAGGGCGGCGGCAACAACGAGGCGTCGGGCGGCAGCGGGCCCGGTGCGTGCTTCGTGCTGAGCGCCGGCTCGACCACCATCGATCTCAAGCCGGCCAAGCCGACCGTCGAGCTCGGGAAGGAGATGACCGCCACCGTGACGATCAGGCGGCCTGGTGGCACCCCGACCGGCATCGTCGCCTTCGATGTCTGCGGCCCGCTCCCTGCGGCCACCGGCTGCGGCCCGACCCAAGGCCTGGCGGGAGGCGCCACGTACCTCGAGGGAGGGGCGTCCGACTCCATCGGCGTCGCCCCCGCCACACAGGGCATCTACTGCTTCAACGTCTACTACCCCGGCGACACCCTCACCCCTGGTGGCCTCGCGGTCGACGACTTCAGGGGCTGCTTCACCGTCACGGCGCGGCACACGACCACGACAGCGACGCCGGCCGCGTCGAGCGTCAAGTTCGGCCGCAGCCAGACCATCACGGCCGCCGTCGGCACCGACGGCTTCGGCACCCCGCCAGGCGCCGTGGGCCTGTTCGTGTGCGGCCCGCTCCCGTCCGCCTCCCAGGGGTGCGCGACCGGCGGCACAGCGCTGTCCGCGGCGTCCGGCTCGAGCCCGGGGCAGACCGTCAGCCAACCCTGGACCCCCAGCCAGACCGGCACGTACTGCGTCCGAGCGGAATACGTCTCCAGCAGTGCGGACTACCGCGACTCCAAGGACACCGGCGCCTGCTTCGACGTACCGAAGGTGGCCGCCGTGATCAGCGCCGCGCCGCTCGAGAAGACCGAGGGCACGGCCGATCCGCAGCCGACCGTGACGTTCTTGGACGAGGGCGCCCACGCGCCGGACACGAACCGGTACACGGGCACCCCTGAGTGTCACGTCGGGCCCCACTCCGAAGCACCGGGCGTCTACCCGGGGGTCGTCGTGTGCTCGACGGGTTCGCTGGCGTCGACCCACTACAGCTTCACCACGGCCCAGTCGACATCGCTCACGATCACGGCCAAGCCCGGCGACGGCGGCGTCGCAGGTGGCGGCGGAACCGGTGCTGGCGGCGGGACCGGTGGCGGCGGCGGAATCGGTGGTGGCGGTGGCGCGGGAGGCGGCGGATCAGCCAAGCCCCCCAGCAATCGGGTCGTCTTCTCCCGCCTCACGACCAAGGCAGGCGGGATCACCCTTCGCCTCGCCGTGCCCGGACCGGGTCGGCTCACGATCACCGAAACGGTCGGGAAGAAGAAGGCGACGCAGGCCCTGGTCACCGGCAAGGCTGGTCAGCGCACGGTCACGGTGTCCAAGAAACAGCTCCGCAAGCTGACGGCCTCCGGCAAGGGCAAGAAGAAGGTCAAGCTGAAGGTCGCGGTCACGTTCACGCCCACCGGCGGCACGGCGCGGACCGTCGGGCCGCGCAGCATCAGCGTCGCGCGGTAGGAAGCGGCGTCGCGCGGAGATCAGGACGACAGGCAGCACGACCGCGAAACCCGGGACCGTTCGCGGCGAGTTCGGCGGTCGCGATGTGCAGTGCGTCGAGCGAGCGAGCGAACGGTGCTCCCATCCCTCGTGCAGAATCGCCGTCCGCAACGCGAGGGTCTGCGGCTCGGCGACGACGAGCTTGACCAACGCTGAGGAGTCGAGGTCCTTACGGCAGGCGTCCGATGCCGGGCAGAAAGCGTCCAACGCGGCTTGCGTACGTTGCGTATCTCGTTCCGTGCGTGACCAAGAGGTACGGCTCCTCGACCACCCGCGTCTGAAGCTCGACTGCGATGGCGAGGAGCACGAAGGCGACGATCGACACGGGATTGGCGGCGAGCAGGGTCAGGCCCAGACCGGTGGGGAGCATGGCCGCGAACACCGGATTGCGAACGACGGCGAAGGCTCCGCTCGTCACGAGCGCGGTTCTCTCATCGGCGTCCACGCCCACCCGCCACGATGCTCCCATTGACGATTGTGCCACCAGCGTGGCGGCGATTCCGACCATCGCCAGAACGGCGCCGAGGAGATGCACGGCCGTCGTGTCTATCGCGCCGATGGGGTGCAGTCCGCCCACGAGTTGGAGGACGGGGGCGGCCAGCCCGAGCAGGAGTGCGATGGCGAACAACACCCCGCCGAACCACTCCGCGGTCAAGGGCCGGCCGCTGATCCCGCGAAAGCCGGTGGAGCCCGTACGGCGGCGTTGGACAACGCTCCGGAAAACGAAAGCGGCGCCGAGGTAGAAAACGGAGAGAAGAAGAGCGAGCCATGTCGACATCCGGTCATCCTAACGTAGGTTGATATGAATGCGGAGTCGGCGGGATGTCAGATCCGATGTGCACTACGCTGCCCCGGATGGCACTACGGTCGAGCACCCTGCGCGCCACGGCGTTCCTGCTCGTCGCCGCCCTCGGTGTGCACGAGCTGCGCTACGTGCTCGCGTACGGCCAGCGTGCTTCTGACGAGCTGGCTCACCAGGGTCATGGCTACCTGATGACGCTGACGCCCCTGGTCGGGGTGATCTTGGCCTTTGCGCTCGGGGGTCTGCTCGCCGGTCTGGCCCGGAGCGGTGCCGGCGAGCGGGCCGCGACGGTCCGCGTTCGTAGGCTCTGGCCGCTCGCCTCGGCGGGCCTGCTCGCCATCTACGGCACGCAGGAGGTTCTGGAGGGGATGCTCTCCCAGGGGCATCCCGACGGCATCGCCGCGATCTTCACGGCGGGCGGCTGGATCGCGGTGCCCCTGGCGGTGGTCGGGGGCTTGGCGATCGCTCTGGCCGTCCGGGTCGCGGAGCTCGTGCAGCAACGCACGGCCCAGCGCGCGCACATCTCCATCGCGTGGATCGTGTGCTTGAGCCCGCCGCGCCGTCTTGCCACCGCTGCTCCGATGTGGGCGCGCGTCGAGCGTCTGATCGCTGTGCACCTCGCTGGGCGCGGGCCACCTGCCGGGACGTCGATCGTCTAGTTCGCGACTCGTCGGCTGATCGGCCGTCGGGTCCTCTCATCGACCCCCTCCGGAGGTTTCCATGTCCCGTACCCAGCGTTTCGCGCTGCTCGGCGGCGCCGTCGTCGTCCTGCTCGCGGTGCTCTTGCTCACCCGCAGCGACGAGGACAAGTCGCCCGCGCCACAAGCGGCTGTCACCAGCGCCGCCGCCGCAACCGTCCCGTCACCAGAGGTCATCACCACCACAACCGCCAAGAAGAAGCCGAAGCCCAAGCCGGCGCCCGGTCCGATCCTCACGGCCGACGAGCTGACGACGATCAAGTCCCGGGTCGGGAAGACGATTCGCTTCCGCGCCCGCTCAGCGGACGGTGACGAGGTCCACGTGCACGGGTACGACAAGTCCGTAGAGGCGCCAGCGGGGGAGGTCGTCTCCGTGGAGTTCGAGGCGACGATGCCGGGGATCTTCGAGGTGGAGTTCGAGAACGCCGGCCTCGCCATCGGCAAGCTCGAGGTCGGCGAGTGAGACGGCGAGCGGCAGCTGCGGCCGTGACCGCCTCGGCCGCGTTGCTGCTCGCGGCGAGCACGGCGAACGCCCACGGTCTGGTCGGCAAGCAGGACCTCCCGGTCCCCAAGTGGTAAGTGGTTGTTCACCTGGGCGGCGGCGATCGTCCTGATCGTCTCGTTCGTCGGCCTCGCGATGCTGTGGCCCACGCCCCGCCTGCAGGACGTGCGGCAGCGGGTCGTCGCTCGCATCCCGACCATCCTGCCCGCGCTGTGCGGCACCGTCGGAGTAGCGGCGTTGGTCGGGTTGCTCTACGCCGGCTTCGCCGGGATCCAGACGGATGACGCCAACGTGTTGCCCACCTCGGTCTACGTGGTGTTCTGGGTCGGGCTGGCGTTCGCGTCGTTCCTGTTCGGCGACGTGTTCCGTGCCTTCAATCCGTGGCTGGCGATCGGCCGGGCGGCGGGATGGCTGAGTGCGCGGCTGGCCGGTGACCGTCTGCCCGCTCCGCTGGCCTACCCGGAGCGGCTGGGTCGTTGGCCGGCGGTGATCGGGCTGCTGGCCTTCGCGTGGCTGGAGCTGGTGTCCACCGAGCGCGGCGACCCGTCGACCCTGGCGTTCCTGGTCCTCGTGTACGCCGCGGCGCAGCTCATCGGGATGTCGCTCTACGGCACCCAGGCATGGGCCGACCGGGGCGATGCGTTCAGCGTGTACTTCGGGCTCTTCGCCCGCATCTCGCCGCTGCGTTGGTCCGAGCGGAAGCTCGCCATCCGGACGCCGCTCGGCGGCCTGCCGCCGATGGACACGCCGCGCGCCACGGTCGCGTTCGTGGCGGTGATGATCGGCAGCACGACGTTCGACGGCCTGACGATGGGGAAGGTCTGGACCGACGCCGCGCCATGGATGCAGGACCGCTTCGCCTCACTCGGGCTCCACCAGGACTTCGCGTTGCAGGCCGCGTTCACGGTCGGGCTGCTCGTGTCGATTGCCGCCGTATGGGGGCTGTACCGCGTCGGCATCGCGGGGGTACGTGGCGTCGACGGCCGCCGCTCGGCGGGGGAACTCGCCGACCTGTTCGTGCACTCCCTCGTGCCCATCGCGCTGGCCTACGTCGTGGCCCATTACTTCGGTCTGCTGTCCTACCAGGGGCAGGCGATGGCCTACCTGCTCTCGGACCCGCTCGGCGACGGGTCGGATCTGCTCGGCACCGCGTCGACGGCGATCGACTACAACTGGATCAGCGCGACCGGCATCTGGTACGTGCAGGTCGTCGCCCTGGTCATCGGCCACGTCGCCGGGCTGATCCTCGCCCACGACCGGGCCATCGCCCTCTACGCCGACCCCCGGCAGGCGGTGCGTTCGCAGTACTGGATGCTCGCGGTGATGGTCGGCTTCACCTGCCTGGCGCTGTGGCTCGTCTCGGGAGCCGGATCGTGATGGCCATCCTCGCGCACGCCGGTCACTGGACCAGCTCCCTCGTCTACCTGACCCCGGTGCTGCTCATCGTCGCCGCGCTGGCGGTGCAGAGCGTTCGGGATCGCCGCGCCGGGCGTACCCCCGACCAGTACGGCGAGCCGACGCTCGACGACATCCTCGACGGAAAGAAGCGGAAATGACCCTTCGTCCCGGCCTCCTGGCCGTCACCCTCACCGGCCTGCTGCTCGTTGGCTGCGGCGACTCCAGCTCCGACCCACCATCGACCCAGAAGGCGTCCGAGAAGGCGCTGCAGACCGTCTCGGGCAAGCTGCGCAAGCAGTTGCGGGGCGCCACCGCCGTGGATCCGGCGACGTTCCCCTCGGCGAAGGGCAAGACGCTCCAGGAGGTCTCGGACGGGCTGACCGGCACCGGCACGACCCTGGGGCTGGCCAGCTCGATCTTCACGCCGGGGATCAACCGGCTGGCGTTCGGCGTGATCGACAGCGAGAACCGCTACGTCTACGCCCCGACCGTGGTCTACACCGCCGCCACGCCGACCGAGCCGGCGCGCGGCCCGTACCCGGCACCCGCCGACCTGCTGGTGACCGACGCGCCGCACCGCAGCCAGAACGCGGCCAACCCCAAGGATCTCTTCGCCGCCATCTACGCGGCGCAGGTTCCGTTCCCGAAGGTCGACCAGTACGCGGTGCTCGTGGTGTCCAGGGTCGGCAAGCAGCTCATCGGCGCGGGGGTGAGCGTCAAGGTCATCCCCACGTCCAAGGATCCGCTCGTCAAGGTCGGCGAGCGTGCGCCGCGCGTCGGCACCGACACCCTGGCCTCGGTGGGCGGGGACAAGGCGCTGCTCGACACCCGCCGGCCCTTCGACGACATGCACGGCGTCTCGTTCGAGGACGCGGTCGGCAAGAAGCCCGTCGCGCTGCTGTTCGCCACCCCGCAGCTCTGCCAGTCCCGCGTCTGCGGCCCGGTGGTCGACATCGCGGCGCAGCTCAAGGCCAAGTACGGCGATCGCGTGACGTTCATCCACCAGGAGGTCTACGAGGACAACGACCCCGACAAGGGCCTGCGCAAGCCGTTGCGGGCCTTTGGACTACCCACCGAGCCGTGGCTGTTCGTCGTCGGCACGGACGGCAAGGTGGTCGAGCGTCTCGAGGGCTCGTTCGGGCTCGACGCGTTCGAAGCAGCGCTCCAATCGGCGCTCGACCAGGACGACGATCCCTCATAGCCCCGGACGAGTCGCAGATCACGACCCGTTCGACAACTCAACGTCTGTTAGATTGTTGGCATGACCGATGATCGCTGCGACCTGCTCTGTCTCGATCTGCCTCGCGCCGAGGCGCTGCGAACCGCTCGTCTGTCCACGGCTGACGCGCAGGCTGCGGCGGCCGGCGCCAAGGCCCTGGGGGACCCGACGCGGCTCACGGTCGCCGCCGCGCTGCGTGACGGTGGAGAGCTGTGCGTCTGCGACCTGAGCTGGGTGTGCGAACGCGCGGAGAACCTCGTGTCCCACCACGTGCGCGCCCTGCGCAACGCGGGGATCGTCAGCTCTCGCCGGGACGGCAAGATGGTCATGTACACCCTGACCGAGCACGGCGCCACGCTTCTGGCGGCCGTGCTCGCCCGCCGCACGACGGCACCGGCGTGACCCCGCCGGTCGAACTGCCGATGGCGCCGGCGAGTTCGCCGCCTCGCCCGCCGGCCGACGCGGACGCGACCGCGGCCGAGCAGCCGGCCGTCGTCGGTCGGCGCTTTCGCGTCGACGGCATGGACTGCGCGGCGTGCGCGACCACCGTCGAGAAGTCGGTCGCCGCACTGGACGGCGTGCGGTCCGCGAGCGTGTCGTTCGGCACCGCGACCCTGACCCTGGACGGCGACATCGCCGATCCGCTCGTCGTGGCCGCGATCGCGCGCGCGGGCTACCGCGCCCGGCCCGGGCACGAGCGACCCACCGGACCGAGGCGGCCGTTCTGGCGGCGTGACGCGCGCACCCTCTCGACCACCGTGTCGCTGCCGATCCTGCTCGCCGCCGTGATCGCCTCCATCGTCGGCGCGCCACGGGCCGTGGTCGAGCCGCTGTACGTGCTCTCGATGCTCGTGGGGGGCTGGCCGATCGCCCGCGCCGCCCTGGCGGGCCTGCGACGCCGCAGCCTCGACATGAACGTGCTGATGACGACGGCGGCCATCGGCGCCGTGGCGATCGGCGCCTACGCCGAGGGTGCGTGGGTGCTGGTGCTGTTCGCGATCGGCACGACGCTGGAGACCCTGGCGCTGGAGCGCAGCCGCAACGCCGTCGACGCGCTGATGGAGCTCGCGCCCCGGGAGGCCCGCGTGTTGGTCGACGGCGAGGAGCGCGTGGTGCCCGTCGAGGACGTGCACGTCGGCGATCACGTCCGGGTGCGACCGGGCGAACGGATCGCCGTCGACGGCGTCGTGCGCGACGGTGCGTCGAGCCTGGATCAGTCCCCGATCACCGGCGAGTCCGTCCCCGTGGACGTCCTGCCCGGCGACGCGACGTACGCGGGTTCGCTCAACGTGCAGGGCACGCTGGTCGTCCGGGCGACCCGGGTGGCCGACGACTCGACGCTGTCCCGCATCGCCGCGCTCGTCGAGGAGGCGCAGGGAAGCCGCGCACCATCCGAGCGGTTCATCGACCAGTTCGCCCGGGTCTACACCCCGATCGTCTTCGCCGCCGCCCTGCTCCTGGCGGTCGTGCCGCCGCTGGCTTTCGACGGCAGCTGGGATACGTGGGTCTACCGCGCCCTGGCGCTGCTCATCGTCGCGTGTCCCTGCTCGCTCGTCATCTCCGTGCCGGTCGCGGTCGTCTCGGCCGTGGGGGGCGCGGCGCGGCGCGGCGTGCTCGTCGCCGGCGGCCAGGCGCTGGAGGACCTCGGCCGCGTCGACGTGGTGGCCATCGACAAGACGGGCACGCTGACCCTGGGCCTGCCCCGGCTCGAGACGATCGCCGCATCAGACGGACTCACCGAGGACGAGGCGCTCGTGCTGATGACCGCGATCGAGCAGCCGTCCGAGCACCCGCTCGCCGGGGCGTTCACCCGCGCGTCCCGCGAGCGGTCACTGACGATCCCCCCGGTATCGGCCTTCGAGGCGCTCCCCGGCCGCGGAACCCAGGCCACCGTGGCCGGCCGTGCGCTCTGGGCCGGCGGACCGCGCCTGGCGCGCGAGCGCCTCGGCGATCTTCCGCCGCACGTCGCGAACCTGCACGAAGCCGGACAGACCGCCCTCGTCCTGGGCGACGGCAGCCGGGCGCTCGCGGTCTTCGGCGTCGCCGACACGATCCGCCCCGAAGCCCGCGACGCCGTCGCCGCGCTCGCAGGCGTCGGGGTCTCACGGATCGTGATGCTGACCGGCGACAGCGAGCCGGTCGCCCGCTCCATCGCCGAAGCCGCCGGCGTCACCGAATGGCAGGCCGAGATGCTGCCGGCCGACAAGCTCCAGGCCGTCGAGACCCTCGGCGCCGACGGGGCCGTCGTAGCGATGGTCGGCGACGGCATCAACGACGCTCCCGCCCTCGCCGCCGCGCGGGTCGGCGTGGCGATGGGCGCCGCCGGCAGCGACGTGGCCCTGCAGACGGCAGACGTCGCGCTCCTCTCCGACCGTCTCGACCGCCTGCCCTTCGCCATCGGGCTCGCTCGTCGCGCGCTGGGGATCATGCGCTTCAACGTCATCTCCTCCCTCGCCGTGAAGGGCGTCCTCGTGCTGCTCGCACCGTTCGGCCTCGTCACCCTCATCGTCGCGGTCGCCGCCGACATGGGCATGTCCCTCCTCGTCACGTTGAACGCCCTGCGACTACTGGGGCGGCAATCCGTTCCCGAGCACCAGGCGCAGCAACCGGAACCGGTGTGTGCCGACGCGTGCTGCCGTGCATAGTCGGATTGGCTGCCCGCAGTCCTCGAGGTGGGGGAGAGGCGTGGACCGGCACGGGATCCGAGGAAGGCTTGGCCTCGAGCATTCCTGGGGCTGCGTTCAGGCACTTTCGCCCCAGAGTGGCGGGGAGGAGGCCGTGTGCCGATCCCACCTGCCCAGCACGGGGACTCCACGGCTTGCTGCGCGAACGAATGGTAGATAGAGCACAATCGACCCGTCCCGGCGAGCGACCGCGACTTGCCGGCAAGTGAGCGCGTCCATCATCCCCAACTCCCGCACCTCGTTCCTCGGACGTGATGCCGAGGTCGCCGCAGTGTTGGCGGACCTGCCGCGCGGCCCGGTCACGTCGATCGTCGGTGCTGGTGGTGTCGGCAAGACGCGTACGGCGCACGAAGCGGCTCGACTGGCCGCCACGGGCTTTCCCGACGGCGTCGTCGTGGTGTCTCTCGGGACGATCCGGCAGTCGCAGCTCGTAGCCGGCGCCGTCGCGTCCGCGCTCGCGCTGCCGAGCACCGGTGGGGCTCCTTACGACGACGCGCTGGTCGCATGGCTGAATGACCGCCGCATCTTGCTCGTGCTCGACAACTGCGAGCACGTGCTCGACGCGGTGGCTCCGCTGGTGGACGTGCTTACGCAGCGTCTCGAGCACCTGCGCGTGCTCGCGACGAGCCGTGAGCCGCTCGAGGTGCCGGGCGAGACGGTGCATCGGTTGTCGCCGTTGCGGTCCCCGGCCCTCGATGCGTCGGCGGAGGAGGTTGCGGCCAGCGACGCCGTGCGGCTGTTCGTCGACCGGGCTCGTGCCCGGACGCGAGGATTCACGCTGCACGACGAGAATCGCGACGCGGTCGCGGAGATCTGCCGGCGGTTGGACGGGCTTCCCTTGGCAATCGAGCTCGCGGCCGCGCGCGTCGGCGCGCTGGCGCCAGATGCCATCGCGCGGAGGCTGGACGATCGCTTCCGGCTCCTCGTCGGGGGCCCGCACGCGGGTGACGCGCGGCACCGGACGCTGCGTGCCGTGGTCGCATGGAGCGACGCGTTGCTCGACCAGCAGGAGCGCCGCGTCCTGCGTCGAATCTCGGTCTTCAGTGGCTTCGACCTGACTGCAGCGGCGGTCGTGACCAGCCACGCGGGCCCGGCAGGTGGGACCGACGACGGAGCCATCGTGCACACTGTCGGCCGCCTCGTCGAGAAGTCGTTGATCGTCCACGGGAACGCCGATGTTGACCGCTACTCGCTGCTCGAGACCATTCGGGGCTACGCGAGCGAGCAGCTCGAGGAGACGGGGGAGGCCGAGGCGACGCGCGACGCACACGCCGCGTGGTTCGAGGCTTTTGGAACCGAGGCCGGTGCGGCCCTCATGGGGGGAGACGAGCGCACGTGGCTCCACCGCCTCGCGGACGACCACGACAACCTGCGCGCCGCGCTGCGCCACCTGCTCGCGGGTGCCGCGCCGGAGCGGGCACTGCAGCTCGCCACGGCGCTGTCGCTGTTCTGGTGGACGCACGGTCATCGCCGGGAGGGGATCGGCTGGCTGCGAGCCGGGCTGGACGCGGCTCCGCTTGCGTCGACGGAGCTGCGGGCCGCCGGGCTGTTCCATCTGGCGTTCCTGTGGGCGCACGACACCGACGACTGGGCGCACGCGGCCGTGCTGCTGGACGAGGCGATCACGCTGGCAGAGTCCGACCCGGACGTGGTCGGCTCGCCGATCCACGGGTACGCGCTCTGCTTCCGGGGTCAGGCTGCCAACAATGCGGGCGAGCACGCGCGTGCCCTCGATCTGACGACGCGGGGTCTTGCCATCGTCCGCTCGTTCCCCGACCCTTGGGGGGCGGGGTTCGCTTTGTGGAACGTCGGCCACACCCACGTGCTCCTCGGCGACCTCGAGGCAGGCGAGGCGTGTTTCGTGGAGATGGCCGAGGTCCAGCGGGCGCACGGCATCGGTCTCGTGCTGATGATCGCTTGTCAGAGCCTGGCTGAGTTGGCCGAGCGCCGGGGCGACGCGACCAGCGCGCGGGCGCTGCACGAGGAGGCGCTCGCGCTGCGGCGGGGGCTCGGAGCGGCCCGCCTCGGCTATGTACACGGCTCGCTGCCCGGCGGCCTGGTCGCGGTCGCGCGCGCCGCGCTGGCGGAGGGTGACCTCGCGGCGGCCGCGGCCAGCGCGGCCGAGGCGGTTCCCCTGGCCGTAGAGCGCCGCGAAGAGGCGACGCTGGCCGAGGCGCGGGCCGTACTGGCAGCGGCGGAGCGAGCGTCGGCGACGCATGTCGGCGCGTTGTGGCCGCGGGGCGCGGTGTGGGTGGTCGAGTGGGACGGGGAGTCCGTGCTGCTACCGGACGTCAAGGGCCTGGGCCAACTCCGCGAGCTGCTTTCCCGGCCGGGGAAGCCCGTCGCGGCGGCCGAGCTCGCGTCCTCGGGAGACGGTGGGGCGCGCCCCGGCGGGGACGCGGGTCCGATGCTCGACGAAACGGCGCGGCGCGCGTACCGGCAGCGGCTCGTCGAGATCGAGCAGGAGATCGAGGAGGCGCAGCGATTCCACGACCCTGAGCGGGCGGCGGCGGCCGAGCGCGAGCGCACGGCCCTGGTGGCCGAGCTGCGCCGCGCGACCGGGCTTGGAGGTCGTGAGCGACGAGCGGGCTCGGGTGCCGAGCGGGCACGCATCAACGTGACGCGGACGCTACGCGAGGCGATCGCGCGCATCACCGCCGAGTGCCCCTCTCTCGGAGCGCACTTGGATCGCTCGGTGCGCACGGGCACGAGCTGTCAGTACACGCCGCACGAGCCGGCGGTCTGGCGGCTCTGACCGAGCCGGTGCCGGAACGAACGCCTCCTGGCGCGGCTGGGCGGCGCTCGCCCGCGAGCCGGCACCAAAGCTCTGTGCCGGTGCTCCGGCCCCTGTGACCGCAGGCCGTGTTCGCTCGGAACGAACACCGCCGACGCCAGGACGAACGCCTACCGGGTGAGCTTCGGCTCGCCAAACCGCAACGACCCAGGAGGCACGCATGGCCACGGCACGTGAAGTGATCGAACAGCACATCACCGCGTTCAACACGCGCGACGCTGAGCAGGAGCCGTGGTCGCCCAACGCGCAACTCGTGGCGCCGGGCGCCGCGGTCGAAGGACGCGACGCCGTCCTCGCGTTCCTCGCCGTCTTCCACGAGGCGTTCCCGGACGGTCGCTTGCAGATCGACCGGCTTCTCAGCTCAGGAGACGGTGACGCGGCGGTGGAAGGCCGTTTCGTCGGGACCCACACCGGGGTGCTTCGCTCCCCGGCGGGAGGTGCGCCTGCGACCGGAAAAGCCGTCCAGTTCCGGTGGGCCGCGGTCTACGTCGTCCGTGGCGCGGAGTTGGCCTCCGAGCACCTGTACTTCGACCAGCTGGACCTACTCGGCCAGCTTGGACTGCTTCCCGAGTAGAGGGCGGGACCTTCGGTACCGATCCGAGCACACGAACGACAAAGGAACAGAATGATCACGCAGACCATCACGCACCCCTCGCGCCGCTCTCGCGGCGCCACGACGCGCGTCGTTCTGGCGGCCGTAGCGCTGGCCGCTGCCGCGGGCCTGACAGGCCCCACGGCCACCCAGGCGGCCGCGCGCTCGGACGGATCGGTCCCGGCCTCGCCGGCGGTCATCGCCGCGGTCGCCGGCGTTCCCGCGACGGTGCTCGACGGCGTGGGCATAGGCTCCGTCGCCCCGTTCGGCCCGAAGAGCATCTGGAACGTCAAGCGACTCGCGGGTGCACCGGTGGCCGGTGGGCAGAAGGTCAACGTCCTTTCGATCAACGTGGCCTGGTGCCCGCATTGCGCGGCGAACTCATGGCCCCTGGCGGTCGCCCTTAGCCGATTCGGGACGCTGTCCGGGCTCCGCACGATCGATACGGGGACGTATTACGGCAAGGTGCTCAAGGCCAAGCCGGCGCACCCGCACACCCTCGGCCTCAGCTTCCTGCGCAGCACGTACGTGTCGGACTACCTGACATTCAGTCCGGTCGTGCTCCAGACGCGCGCGGGTCGCCTGCTCCAGCGTCCGACGAAGGCAGAAGCGAAGCGCCAGGCGTCGTTCGACAGGGAGGGCCAGGTGCCCGCCCTCGCGGTCGGCGACGTGTTCGGCTTCCGCGGCGCGGGCTACTCGCCCGGCGCCCTGAAGGGTCGCTCCGCCGGGCAGATTGCTGCCGCGCTGGCAGATCCCGGGGTGTCTACGACCAAGGCCATCTTGGGCGAGGCGAACGTGCTGACGGCCGCGATCTGCGTCACGACCGGCGGCAACCCCGCGGCGGTGTGCACGGCGCCGGGAGTGAAGGCGTCCGCAGCGCGGCTCCCAAGGCGCGGGTAGCAGCGGGCGGAGCGGGCGGCGCGACGCGGTCAGCCGTCCGCCGTCGCGTTCCAGTCCCGGCGGGCCCGCGCGACGGCCGCGTCCCCGGTGCAGCTCGAGCCCCGCCGCGCCTCGCGCGCCCGGCCCGTCGCCGTCGACACGATCGAGATGCCCTGGATGTTCGTCGGTCAGGTGCGTGGCGTTCAGCTCCAGCAGGAAACCGGCATGCTGATCGACCACGAGCCGCTCGTACTCCCACGGCTCGTTGAGGTACATCCAGAGCTCGCGACCGATCCATACTGCGGCACGGGAGTCTCGATCGGTGGCTTCGTCCATGCCCAGTCCGTACCCGGCGGGTGGAGGCACAACGCCTCGTGGGGTCGGGGTCAGCGCGTCGGAAGTCGCAGCGAGAGCTTGGACACCGTCACCGTGAAGGTGCCGTTCGACCGTAGGTGGGTGGGGTAGTCGTTGCCGATCAGCTCGAGCTTGATGGTGTGCCCTGGGGCGAAGCGGTAGGCGTTGCCGTGCAGGTCGAAGGCGATCTTGCCCGCCTGGTTCGGGGTCAGGCGGTACACGGAGCGGTCGATCAGGGTCTGCTTTCCGGCGGCCACGTCCCACAGGCGCGCGTTGAGCTGACCGTACGGTCCGGTGGTCTTGACGGTGGCGTCGATCCGCCCGAGGCCCAGATAGGTGATGGCCTTGCTCACGCGCTTCGTCGCGGTGGCCGTTCCGTCTTCGACGGCCGCCGGGAAGGTGGCGCAGGGGTCGCCGCTCAGCCCGCCCAGGGTGAGGGGCTTGGGGTTGAGGGCGGCGGCGAGCGCCTGGTCGCCGCCCGTGGACGTCACGGTCTGCGGGCCGCTCGCGCCGAACCTGACGCGGCCGGTGTGGAGCGCATCGAAGCTCCGGCTGCGGAACGGTCCCAGGCCGCTGGGCGCGAGGTTCGGGCACGTCTGTCCGAAGGCGAGCACGGAGCCGGGCTTGGGCAGCTGGTGCCGGGCACCCTTCAGATGGGTGTCGAAGAAGGCCAGGCCCTGCGCAGCGAGCGTTGCCTGATCGTGGGCGTGGAACCCGCCGCGCGCGTGCCCGAAGTCGTCGAGCTGCAGCCACACGGGAGCCCGCTTGTCCTTGGCGCGCAGGGCGTCGTAGACACGCAGCGTCTGGATCGGCGGGAACAGGTCGTCGGTCCAGCCGGACAGCATGAGCAACGGTGCGGGCCGGGCACCCCGGGTGAGGAGGCTCATCGAGCTGTGGTAGGTGGAGAGCTCGTGCAGGATTGTCTGGGCCTTGCTCCCGTACGGCTCGCCCGCGTTGAACAGCTCGATCCAGCCGCCCAGGTCCGCCGTCGGGTCGACGCCCGGGGGCGCAACGTAGCCGGTCGCCTGCGCGCCGACGTACTGCCGGTTGAGGTAGCTGAAGATCTCGACGCCGACGGGGTTGGTGACCGACGCGTCACGGCCGTTGGGCAGCTGCGCGCTGGCCAGGTCCGACCACGGGATGATCGGGTACGCCGCCGCGATGGCGAGCCGAGCGCCCTTCGGGGACCTCCAGGCCGTGAAGCTCCCGTCGGTCCGGCGTACGCGGTCCTTCAGGAAGGCGAGCTCCATCGCCTCGCCGCCGCCGTAGGAGCCGCCGCTCACGCCGAGGCCCGAGGCCTTGGCGACGCGCTCATCGACGAGCTTGCCGAGCAGGGTCTGGACGTCGCGGGCCTCGTACCGCTGGTCGGCCAGGTGGAGCCAACCCTTGGCGCAGCCCGCGGTGCGGACGGTCAGCGGCTGTCCGCAGGAGCGGCCGAACCCGCGGGCGCTCGGGGTGACGACGGCGTAACCGGCCTTGGCCAGGCCGACGTTGCTGAACGTGCCGGCCTTCGCGTTCGTCGTGGTCTCGTAGGCCGTCTTGCTCGCGCCCCAGCCGTGCAGCAGGACGACGGTGGGGAACGGGCCGTCGCCCTTCGCGGGGAGCGTCACGTCGACGTCGAGCGGCAGGCCGTCGAACGACGGCACGCGCTGATCGAGGGATGTGGCCGGGCAGAAGCGCACTCCGGTCTGGGCGGCGCAGGGATTGCCGAACGGCGCGGGAGCGGCGTCGGCCGGCGCAGAGAGGATGGACAGGGCGATGGCCGCGGCAGCGGCCCCGAGGACGGGACGGAGCATGGATGTTCCTTGGACAGGCGGACCGGGAGCTTGCGTGAATGCCACGCTAGCGATAAGAAGAAGCCTTCTCTGCTCCTGGTTCGCCAGTCGAATCGACCTATTACTAGCCAAAGAGGAGTACCGCT
>Ga0247758_1001409_pt1 | contig 18026 bp, 8 predicted proteins | sample UWRJL156409C4_FD_180950 | JGI IMG/M metagenome (GOLD analysis project Ga0247758, IMG submission 180950) | Plant litter microbial communities from Arlington Agricultural Research Station in Wisconsin, United States - UWRJ-L156-409C-4 | ecosystem: Environmental > Terrestrial > Plant litter >...
CCGGCCTCCTCCCCCCCGGCTCCTACGACATCGCCATGGCCAACTGGCTCTTCGACCACGCCCGCTCCCCCGCCGACCTGCACTCCATGTGGTCCAACATCGCCACCTTCCTCAAGCCCCACGGCGCCGGCAAATTCATCGGCATCCGCGCCATCGCGCCGGGGATATTTTCTTCCCACAACCTCACCGACGGGAAGTACGGGTGCTTGAGGAGCGAGGTGCAGGGCGACGTTGCTGACGAAAGAGCCGTTTTCGGTGGGGTGTACGTTGATGAGGGATGTGTATGAAAGGAGGGATGAGGTTGGGAAGGGGTGTGGGATGGGCGGGTTTGGGGTTGTGGAGGAGGAGGGGACGGAGGTAGTTAGTGGGGATAGGGAGTTTTGGCGAGAGCATTTAGAGTGTCCGGAGTTTGCGGTGGTGACTGCGGTGCGGGTTGGGGGGTAGGTTTGGAGGTAGTTTGGGGGTCAGTTTGGGGAGGGGAGGGAGTGAGAGAGCAAAGATGTAGGTTGGAAACAGGAGTGCCTCAATGTTAATTTAGGGTTGATGAGACCTCAAAGTTTGGTGCCTCCCCCAAGGAGTTTGAGAGCCTAATCAGAGTTGAAGTCGACCAATCAGGTCTCAACTCCAGAGTTCCAAGACAGCTGTTTTCTGTAGAGTATTTCTTGCGGCATTGCCGAGCTATCGCAGGGGTTGCACCCTTGCAAGGCCGAGTCAAAGGCAGATATCAGCAGCCAAGCCGCTAAACACTGCATCGACGAAAACTGATCATCGTCAATAGCCCTATGATTTATCCTAAAGTTGCCCTCAGCAATTTCTTTATAATGATAGAGTACGGCGCTGAGGCGTCCAGAATTGGAAGTCCGCATCGCCATATATGGCAGCCAGCTCCAACAATATGACCCCACCATCTTTTGTAATCCTAGGCAGCTAACCGTTTATGCTTACTCAACTCACACCTTATATAACGGTAGCGGCAGCCTAAGGATTTAATTTTCAATAATAATCCCACTTTGAAGATAGCTTTACAACTAGGATCGAAATTAGCGTCTTGTCGGTTACATTTCTGCCTAGAGGAACTCTACAGCAAACGGAAGCCCGAAACGCTCTTCTTCTATCCGATACAAAGCATAGGGTAACTTCGTTTCATTCCAGAGTCTATTTGACACATACGTTTATATATAATCGTTATGTTAGTTTCGTATTCTACTACTACAGAAGCGCTTAGAGGTTACACGTAAACCGGTGATAAGATGTTGAAGTGGTAGCTGGGTTGTGCTTAGCACTCGGATCGGCGGAGCGCGGAGGCTGTTAGGCCTGTAGAGAGTGGTTCACGCGCCAGGTCAGGGCATAAAAGCCTCTGGGCTTAAAGGGGACTTCTGTGTTCCAACATCGATTTTTCACACACTCTTTTTCGCAAATGGAATGCCTTGATCTGAACAATTAAAGCCTTACAGCGCGCTGTGACGGACCTGTTCAATTCCGAATCTCTGCGGTTTGGATCCGACCTTTCGAACCGATGCGATGGAGTCCAGCCAAGCCGACAGTTACAAACCGTTGCGTGGAACAAATCCATTGCGCAAGTATGACCAGGATTGGGAGAAAACGATAACTGGGCATTACGTGGGGGAGTGGGGAAATATTTTTCTGAGCTCCCATAACCCTAACCTGGTTTAGGGGTGGGGCAGGACGTCGACTGTAGGAAATTCTGTTTTAGTCATGTTTTAGTTCCAGCCGCACCCAGCCACGCCTTTAACCTCAAACTACCACAATCTAAACTCCACTTTTCTATTCGTCTTCACACACCAACTCCTAATTCCAACTAACATCTTTTGTTACCATCTCCGTTTTAATGCCCTTGGGATCTGTCACCCACCAGCCCCGCAAACTGCATCTCGGTACTTGCTCCCAGCTAAAGAACCACGCGTCATTGGCTCTATAGCAACACACTATGGATCCTTACTCGATTCGCCACCGCCCTGAGCTGCCATTTCTCGAGGACAATGATTGGAGGCGGGAAGCCCCAAAGATGGCCGATATTTACCAAAATGCGGCTCTAACCATTGCCGCCAGCTCCAGCTCCGATTGTCATGAGGGTTGTTGTAACACCTACAGCCAGTCACAGGAGCTCAATGTGAAATGAGAACGGCTGGTGAAGTCGAATACCACAGACGGCCAGACCTCGTGTCTAATTTTTGGAAAACATCAACCATTCCAGGCGAGCATTTTGGAACCACTACCACTGGCGGACTCTCGATTGGCAAGTCGGGGTTGGATTCTACAGGAGAGATTGCTCTCTCCTAGGACAATACACTACGCCTCGGCCCAAGTAGTATGGGAATGTTGCCGATTCTATCAAACGGAAGACAACATCCCGTTTCCCGCCACTGAGCGGCCTACGCGTGTGTCGTGGTTGCGATTTCCCAAGGTTGGCGAGAGCGGTCTTGACATTCTCTGGTATACCAACTTGATCGGTAACGATTTTGCCACTCGAAACTTCACCCAATATGGAGATCGGCTTGTCGCAGTTGCCGGCATTGCGAAGATTTTCAAAGCCGCAATTAAACAGCGCTACGTAGCTGGATTGTGGGAGGACTCATTTATCTACGGCCTGACCTGGGAGACAATCCGACATCCGCCTCTGCCTCGGAATTCTAGCACCCGACGTGAACCAACTTGGTCATGGATTGCGCATGACTTTTGTTTCAACTGGAGAAGAAGGCGGAGTGGATTCGTATCCAGCAAAGAGCTTATTATCAATGATATTCGGCTGCAATACCTGGGCCACGATAGCGATGAGTTTGGCCGTGTTGATAGTGGTTCTCTGACTGTCACTGGTTTAACGGCTGAGTTCCGTGTTGCTCGACGATACCAGCCCTGCTGGAACGGGACATTTTTTGCGGATGCCGCAGATGAAGCCGTGCGTGAAGACTACATTTCACGCTTTGATTACGATTATATCGAGGAGAATCCAGCCTTAGCCCAGTACCACATGCAAGATGTCTCGATCAAAGGCTTACTTCTGGGGGAATATAATGGTCGTGGCCCATTCTTCCTCCTGCTCATACCTGACGAGAAGGGCTCGACCCGATTCAAGAGGCTAGGAACTGCGGAGGCAGTGAAAGGTAACCAAAAAGGGTTCCTGGGTGAAGTACCAGAGACGCTGGAAATAATTTAAGCAAGTAGTCTCACGGTTACCTAGGTACTTATTAAATGTAAATTATTTCACCTTACATAGCTCCACGGTATGTGAACAGTCAAAAAACCAAACGGGGAACCGCCGTGGTATGAACGTGGACTTAGATAAACACTGAGATCTTTTAGGGATAATCGAAGAAGGTAGTATCCGCGACATAGATTAGAGTTCTATTCACCTTCAGCTTCCATGTCTTTCTGGCAACACAACCAGAAACTACACCTCGCAGCTCATTCAGTACCGAAGCGGACCCTAAGCAGGGTGATAATGGTTATTAATACAACTGTCATAAGTTATTTAACACTAGATATTGCGGGTAATAAACGCTGGACCGTAAAATGGAGGCCTCGAATTAGAAGAAAAGGGGGGGGGGGGGTAATAATGGATAATGGATGTTGAATACATTATGATTCCAGAGTTCCTATAATAGATGTCCCCCACCTCAGAGTGCCACTATAGTACCTAATCAAACTCCTCCCCTCGTCTCATCGTCACCTTACCTCAGTAGAGGTCGTGCTTATTGTTCCACTAGTCAGTCTCTCTTCCTAAGTGTATATCCGCCGGTGCCCGGACTGAAAATAATGCTTCCAGGCTTGAAGATTGATCAGAGAAGATCGTACGTAATCACGCCGTTATAGTCTGGATTTCCATCATGCCATCTGTCATGTCTTTGGTCAGCTTGGCGCCGCAACATTTTCTAAAGAATTTTGCGGTCATTCTCGCCAGGGATATATTGATATAACTTCGTGAGCCGTAGCCATACGGCGAGGCAATGTGTCTATGTCATTCGGTTGCGTGTTGAAACCGCATCTCGTCGAAGCTGCACGTGGCATTGAAAATATGTGTTAGTTACGCCTCCGGGGGGGGACTTTGGTAGTCTAAGACGTGGTGGACAACTACCTATTTCTAAAGAAGGAAACGGAAATTTGAGTTATCAATTTCAGAATAGTGAATTTTTTTTTATACAGGATTGCGTCTTTTTCTGAGAATGTCTCTTTGCAAAGTGTGTGGTACAAGACTTTGATGACTTTCTCAAACATAAAGGAATTTTGCAATTCAGGCCTTTTCCAATGTTCTCGAGGCTGTTCTCCTCAGGTTCAAGATGTATGTGGGTAGATAGACATGATTCTACACCGTGCCTAGATCCAGTGGAAATAGACATTCTCTATAAGGAAGTATATAAAATTATTATATTACCTTTGCCTTTCCTTGATGTCTAAACCATCTCTTGAAGTCTTCCACTCCCAACTTGATACATACCTACCTATCCGACAAAGAAATCTAAGCACCCACACATCATCTCAAGGAACATGCACCACATCACCCACAATCCTCCCCACCGTAACGCCCAACTTGGCAAACACCAACACCCACACATTACTCGGACAAAAGACCTCCCCCGCCATATTCAGGAGTGTCACTGTAGCCATCCAGTTCCCCGCCGTGATGCAAAAGCTCGACATCAGCAAAGTCCCGTATCCCCAGCGTCTTGCGTTGGGAGAGTCTTGGTCGAAGAAGATGCGAAAAATGGATTTTAGCCAGCCGAGGTGTGGCTTCGGTGGGATCAGCTCGGGGGATGGGAGGCGGAAGTATTTCGGAACGAGGAGAACTAGACGGGAGAACTTGCGTTGGGTCGTGTTATTACTAGTAGCGTGGGGATTGGCGGAAGATAGAGTGTCTACGGAAGGTTTGGCGGATAGGATGTGGGTGATATCGCTGGCGAGTTCGTGTCGTTGTTGTCGCTGTTGCATTTCGTACTCCTTGCGTTGGTCACGGCGCTCTTTGAGGCCATAGCCGAACTCGTATATGGCGACGAAGGGCATGGAAGCGAGGACGATGGCGACGAAGAGGGCAATGCCGATGATGTTGCCGATGCGGCGGGCGCGGTTGCCTTTAGCCGAAAAAAAGACGACACAGGAGACGATGAAGATGATGATGCAGATGACCAGCCAGTTAGGCATGACGGCCAAGGTGACGCCCGCGTTGTAGACATTGACGAGAGTGGAAGGGGCGCCGGCGGTGGCGGAGTGGGTGGTTTCGATAGCGGTGCCGGGGACGACGCCCCAGCCGAAGATGGTGATAAAGGCGAAGACGATGTCGCTGACGAGATGCTGGGCGCCGAAACCGCGCCAGCCGGGGATGAAGGCGCAGATGAGGGCAATGACGGGGGAGGCGCGCGGGGCCATGAGGAAGAGAGCGAGCTCATTGATGGCCGAGGCTTCGTAGGCGGGGCCGCTGATAATGGCGGCCATGATGAAGGGGCTGGCGACTTGGGTGATGAGGTGGAGGAAGAGGCGGTAGAGGGAGAAGCCCTGTTGGGGGTATGGCACAAGCCAGAGTTTGCCGTTCTTTAGGCGCAGGGTGAAGAGCTCGAGGATGTCGATGGCATAAGCGACGGCGATGTAGGTCATCATAAACGTAAAAGGTTTGCAGACGGACGCGCCGTCGTAGACAAAGATGCCAGGTGGGAGGTATGCCGCCTTCGGTGCCGAAGAGCTCACGCACGACTGGATATCGCCGTCCAGACGCTCCGTGTTGGTGCAGCGAACGTACTGCTGGGACCCTTGGACCATGCACGCCACCAGGTCGCGAACCTGATTGTTGCTACTCCCACTACTTAGCAACGAGCGACTCGAGCAGCAGCTGTCAAACTGGTCCTGGACGGCCGTCATCAGGGTGCCGCAGGCTTCCCGCATTATGGGAAGAAAGTCGGGGAAACTGCATTCGCCCCTCTCAATCGCGGGAACGGGCTCCGGTTGCCAATACGGTTCGTCGAGAGTGGGATGCCCGAACGGCTTCCATAAAGAGATGGTTCCATCTTTGCGGGGTTCCCAGAATTTGCACGCATACGACTCGTAGAATTGTTGCTCGAAGCAGTCGGAGAATGCAGTCGCGGCGCGAAGCAGATCCCGCACGCTGGCGCCTGGTTTCGGGCAAGTCTGGACGGCGGAAATGGCGTCGCGGCATACGAGCGTGATGTTCTCGAAGAGGCCCTGGTCGCTGAATCGGCAGTTGGCGGGGGGTGGAGTCTCCGGTTTGGTGGTGTTGTATCCAGATGAAGGGCCGGGTATAGGTGCGGTGCCGTTGAAATCTGTGCCGTTGGACGAGAGATGACTGCGCCAGTGGAGATGCTGCGCAGCGAGGATGGGGCTGCTCAGGAGCAGTGGCAAGAGCAACCTCAACTCCATAATATTGACCTTGTTTGCCTTTTCCTTTGGAGCGAGACTTGTGAAAGGTCAGAGGGACTCACTATGCTCGGCATTTATGTCATGACAACTTGAACTGTTGCGAAACCGGGGTATTTCCCCTGCATTTGCGGCGGTTCATTGCATGATCTTGGGCCGAGGCTCTGAGAATCTGCGACCTGATCCGGGACATGGTGATTCTCAGCTGGGCGGCGCTATGTCTTCCTGCCAATATGGGCAATCCAAAAAGCGCTGGGGCATGCGTAGTTTCGGGAATTGAGGTTCTGGTCGTGCGGCTGATGCATGGCGGATGGAATATTGAGCGCCTTATTGAGATGGGGTCTTGGCGTCGAGCCCCTTCAGCACACCTCATTTAAGTCGCCCAAATGGGCGATGACCTGCGATGCTCGTGAGTAATTTCCACCATGATCGGGATTTACTGCATCTTGTCCGTCTCGTTGGCTTGGTCGATGCAGATCGAGTCTACCCAGAGGAGTTGTGTCCCTGCGAGAGGACAAACTGCTCGGAGGACGTGAAAGGCATCCTTAGTAATACTAAGAGGTCCTACCCTTGTCAGGATTTTTTTCACCAAAGTGAAGGGGTTCAACAGAGGCAAACGCGGGGCTTAAACGTAGAACAATAAGGGAGGTAGGGGCATTGCATTGAAATCTGAACCTCCAGAATACAGCGGATTCTCTAGCTTCTTATCCCCAGAACCTCAATAATTCACCACACCATCTCTGGCGCGTACCCCGTGGGTAAGCAGCTCACGCCCCCTTCAGTGGCTTCGTATAACCAATCTGAATAAGCCAAGCCACTGCAAAAGCAAGCTAAACAGTTCCGCCTCGGTGTGAAGCCAATCGCTCTGGCCGGTGGCCAGGCCCAGGCCTTGCCCTCATAAATTAGCCCAATAGGGTAGAACTACCTTAATAACCCTATTATCGTCATTATCATTACTTAGTAGCACCGCCTCGCCTAGTTCCCAGAGGGGACTGAACCGCCACACACGTGGGCCAGAGATACATCAGAATTTCTGACTGGGCTAACCGCGCTCTCATCGCAAAGTTTTCCTTGCAGATCCTATGAAACCTCACCTGAAATCGGCGGAATATGTATCGCTGCTAAAGCAGCGGCCCAAGAATGTCGGGAATCCCTGGAGGAACTTTCGCGACGAGTTCAGAAATACGACGCACATTTCCAGAAAGATGGGTCTGGCAGAAGGATGCTGCGATGAAGTTTCGCTGGCATCTCTGCGAAAGGGATATCGTCGTTAAGTTTCGGGATACCATTGCTTTGCACTCGAATGCTTTGAGCATCTTACTCGCCTCGGCCAACGTGTAAGTGAACCGGGAGCCTGCAGGAGCACCATGCATTCCTTTGAGCTACATTGACACCTACTCACCCAGTTTCTCTGATCCCAGGAAAATTAGCGCCATGACGAACGAAAAAGTGTCGGAAATGAGGGAAACCATCGAGGTTGAAAACGGCAGCCGGGCCGCGGGGCTGCAGAATATAAAGGATGGACAGCAAACGCAACCCTCGGAGATCTCGGGGCTCAAGGCCATGATTAAAGATATCTTGAGGGGGTTTGGCAATCTCCAGAAGGGATGCACGGAGATGAGCAAATCGCTCCGACAGACGCTCGCCGGCAACACAGCTATCCTCAGGGCCGACAAGGTCCGACAGGGCGAGTATGCTCTCCAAGATCACGCAAAGGGCTTCGAAATTGTGAGATCACGCCCCTGGAATGGCGCTTTCCTCCCAGGGCAGCGCGTTGACATGAGTCGTGTTTGAGCAAACGGGTGATCATCATGAAAATATGGAAGTGTCGTCACAGGACAGTCAGGAATACAGGCCAAAGCACTGATTGAATGGTAGGTATTGATGATCCGCCGCAACGTTCCGACTGTGTTTCTTTTCTACTGACGGTCGAGCAGCAGCAACTGTAGGATGATATATCAGAGGATCACCGAGATCCAAGACGCTGAACATGAGGCAGCTACATCTACGTCGACCCCAACGGCTGTAGGCACAGAGACGGGTATGTGGGCCATCGATAGTAAGTCCTGTTTTGATAACATCTCTGCTCTTTTACTTACCGCCGATCTACTTAGTGGCCGACAAATACCCCGATGCAATGGTTTTGGGCGTAGATCGTGCCCAGATCTAGCCTCAATGGATACCGAATAATTTTCTTTTTTCCATGGACGACGTCGAACTGCTCTGGTTCCATCCACCCGTGACAATGGACTTTGTCAATATCGGCAACATGAACGGGGCAATCCACGATTGGCCCAAGCTGATGGAGCAAGCATACAGGTGCGTTTCAGCCCTGTCGATGAAACTCCCACAACTCACCACCCCTCCCAGATCACTCAAACCAGGCGGCTGGATCGAAGTCCGCGACATAGATTGGACCTTCCGAAGCCACGGCGGTACAGTCACGCCCGAATACGCGCCCCTCAAAACGATGCAATTGGTGCACCAGGGCCTTGCGGCACTCGACATCGAGTTCGATTCGGCCCGCAAGCACTCCCATCGTCTCAACGAGACAGGCTTCACGAACGCCAACACACGGAACACAATAGTGCCGGTTGGGTCATGGCCACAGAAAAGGAAATTAAAGGAGCTCGGCGCTGTCTGTGTGGTGTTCACCGTTAGAGCTCTTCAAGCTATGACCTTGGGCCCACTAACACGCGGACTTGGCTGGACGGTTGAAGAAGTTGAACGGTTTTGCGCCGATGCAGAGAAGGACCTCCGCAGCAGCTTATTTCATCCTTATGTAACGCATCATGCGTTCTGGGCGCAGAAGCCTTACTGAGCTGTTTACTACCTACCATGTGTTATTCGACTAGTTGTTCGCTGGTGAGGACGAAGTACAGAAAAGACAGGCTGAAGGGCTGAAATTCACACGCAAGTGCCATCCCCAGTTTGGACTATGTAGGATAGAGACCTTTCCTACCTATACAAAAACCGGAAAGCCATCAGTCCAACCCCTAGTTCTTTTTCTTTCTTTCTTCTGTTCTACTTCCACTCACCTAAGAAGGGATAGAACTGTGGTCTACAAGTGTGATGTGCTATATTGAAAAGCAGGGAAGGTGTAACAACTCAAGGAAAATAATGTTTATGGCGCCGTGAGCATGGGGAATACATTTCACTGGAAGAGAAGAAACCATATCACAGAAAAGAACGATCGGGGGCCCGCAAACTGACATATCCCTGACCTCGGGAACCTATTGGATGCGTGAGTGAGCACGATGAGCCGCCACGAGACACTTGCACTCTGCATTAATGTCAAGCCAGCTGACGCTGACAGCATCGAAGACAGTGCGATTCAACAAACAGTGCGAACTGCGGGTGGCAACCGAATCTCACACGGAGTCCGAGGTCGTTCACCGCTGCACATGGCTTCTGAGACGACTCATTGTTGAACATGGTAAGGTATTGTTGAGATTGAACCCAGACTCTAGAAAGGGGGCGTAGGTACCTGATGAAAGAGTGGAACGTGGTGACATGAATCTTGAATTTACGTGCTGTGTGCGACCCTCATTGTCCTCCTGTCCAGGGCCCCGACACCTCATCCTCCTGTAGCCAGCGCTTCATGCTGTCAGAAACATCACTTCGAGATCCGTTGATCCCTATCGGCTCTAGGGTTGACTTCGTCCCGGCCTCTGTTGGATAGCTTGGTGGCGGCGGTGCTGGTCCTCGTATTGAACCACATGGTGCTAGAAAGGCCGGGAGCTGGTACATGTTTCTCTTAGAAGATGCTCAATGGAGATTTCATGACAAGTGCGTATCCGGATCTAACCTGGAATGGCTTCGGCAGCTTTGCCAACCCGTGAACTGACATGCGTGACGTCCTTTTCACTTTGGCTGGTGGCGACATGGAAGACAGGGAGGGAGATGGGCAAGTGGTGTGAAATCTGGTAAAAGCCTCAACTCCCACTGGATGCGAAATATGATTGTCGATGATATCAGAAGCTTGAGGTTCATGTCCAGGTCGGCTGAGAGGTGGCCGAAGATGAGGTTCATATAGCTGACCAGCAGCTGTCGTCTTCCTGGGGACTCACCGTGTCAAACGATTACAACATCCCGTTTTGGATATTGCCATCAACTCGGCCAGTCTGCGCCATCTCGTGAAAGATGATGCGGGCGAGTCTCGCTCCATGCGACAATATGCGAATTCGGCTAGCCACCGCTGGATGCAAAGCAGTGGCGTTGGGCACCAGTATGCTCGGACCAGCAAGCGGTCTGTGGCCATTGCTGGGCAGTGGCCAATGTCTCGCTCAGGTGGAGATATTGGTTTATGTTTCACGTCGAGGTGGGTCGGACGAGCGGCGCAACCCAGGTCCGTGGAATTTTCTGTGACGACGTCAGCTGTGAAGCTGAAACAATTTCCGAAAATATGTACATATATAGGTAGGTACCGTGGACGTGGGGCTGGTCGGCCATCCAGTCCCGTTCGCTTCAGCTCCCTCGAAGTGGGTCCATGCCAGTTACAAATTCCACTTCGGGGTTAGCGAGTCCTGCAGTGGATCGGGCCGGGCTGTGGTCATCTCGTGGACCCTTGCTGCGCTAACTCAAAAGGGAGTTTGTAACGACCTGCGGTTGCCTGACACCTCAACCTGGACTCGGCGATGCTTCCCATCCTAGTCGGGCGCGAGGTTCTTGGACTCGACCGCCACCAAACATCTTGCGATCATGCCCACCTACCTACTTTGCTCGTTTATTGACAACGCATCGCCCATTAACAGCAAGCCTCAACGCGCAGAATGGCGGCCCCGGAAAAAGATTATCGTTTTGTCAACGCTCCGGCAGCGCACCGATCCGCGCGCATTCCTGAGTTGAAATGGGAGGAACATCGGGCCGAGGTGACGGAAATCTACCTCGCGTCAAATCTTTCGGAAGTTGTTGCTCAGATGCAATTGCGGCACAATTTTCAGGCAACGTAAGTTGGCTTGCTCACTCTTGGGCTCTCTTCCGAGGGGCACATACACTTCAGCTTGCTAATTCATGGGCTCACAGCAAACGACAATACGTCCACCAGTTCCAAAAATGGGGCATCAGGAAACTGGGTGAAGTAGCAACGGCAGATGAACAGCCGTACTCCATAACCATCGCAACCCCTAATTTGGGGACTCTGACGCAGCCTGCTCCGAAGCGGCGACGAACGGCTGCGAGCGTCGACAGCGCCTCCACCTGCAGCGTTGATTCTACGTCCACAAAGCCACCGAAGAAGAAGCACGATTGCCGGACGTCGGCGCCCCAATCTGATCAAGAGCTGTATCCAACAGACGCCAGTCACGGGGGCCTAGAATGGGAAGCGCCGCCTGACATATCGCTCGATAGAGATGAATGTGGCTCAGAAGAAGTGGGATCACCGGCGACCAATGCTTGTGGGAACGATGAGATGCTTGGCTCCAAGATTTCGGCTGTGTCCTTAATATCCAACGCCGAGGCCAGCGGGACCCAAAGATCTGCAACGCCAACAAACGCGGCAGCCAGCCCTCAACGTCCCTCGCCACGCGCTCCACCCGGAACAGGCCTATCTCGCCCTCAAACGACCGACACTCCAGCTGGTCGTCACAATATGAAGACCACAGGGGACGAACCCCCCGTAGTGGAGTTCACGACTACTATTGACGAGAAGTCATCTCATGGTGACCATCGGCGAACAATCGACAGGAACCGCCCCGTCGACACATTCTCGGATCAGGACATGGTCGCAATCAAGCGGGCCGCCGACTGCTTCGCCGTGATGGGCTGTGATAAGGAGGCCTTTGAGCTGTATATCACAATGCTGAAGCGTCGCATCCCGAGGGCCGAGAGGTTCAAGGATGCAAACTTCTGGCATTTGGTCATCCAGTGCGCATACACAGCAAGCAATGCGGAACATGCCGAGGTCATACGAAATATCATTCAAGCCGAATTGGGTCACCCTCACTATTGGCCTTCTATGCGGACCGCATTCCTTATGCACATGCTCCTTGCTTTCATCTGCAACCGTATCGATGACTACAAAGGAGTGGGCATCCACCTCAAAAAAGCCCGCGCCAATGGACCGCCGTTTGATGATTTCATCAAGTGGGTATTTCTGTTTTCGGACGTCTCACATCATGATCGGTCCCTGTACCTCGCAGTTCTTAGGAATCTTGAGCGATTCGAGTCAGAAGAGCTCGTCCTCGGGTCAGTGGACCCCTCCCTCACCACCGTTGGCCCTCGGACACCCAAACGCAGGGGATTTCTCGAAGATTATATTCTGTCTGAGCTCCCACAAGTCGTCAAATTCAACAGCAGTTGTGTCTCGTCATGTCTAGTTTGGTGTCACAGAAGGCTCAAAGAGCTCGCATCCAAGCGTCCTTCTACCGCTGGTCCCTGGGTGTCTCATCCCGAGCTGCCCAAACCAATGTACGACTTGAAAGACGATCTCTTCATCATGCTTTGGCGGCAATGGGGCTCTAGTTCGGTGACAGATGCGCCGCGTTGGATTCGCGAGTCTCAGGGAGAAGTCGGCATCAGCCCGACGGAGATGCTCATTGTCGTCTGCAGGATGATTGTGGCTCTTCACTTCTCCAACAATCCTGAGGACCAAGTCAATGAATCAGAAGCGGATCTAGTGCGGCGACTTTCCGATGCATGTAAGTTCATGCTGAAAGAACCAAGGCTGGAGCGACGCAAAAGGTTTCTGGCAGAGTACGTCTGGCTCAACAGCGTCACTCCATGGCTGGATATGCGCCCAGGTGCTCAGCGAATGGATCGGCTCCTGGTGGTCGAGTATGTTGAAGAAACCCTCATGGTCAGATTTCCCGATATTGGGGGCCCAACGGAAGACCTGCAGACCACCCTGTCTGCTTTCCCGTCGGTCCCCCTCCGGGGTGACCGTTCTCAAGCGTCGGCTACAGGCAAGCAGCTGTCACCCACCCTTGCCAACTCACTCAGCTCCCTAGATCTCACGATATTCAAGAAGGTTGGAGCCAAAGCGTCACGCCTGCGAGATCTACTTTTAAGGACGTCCTCAGCCCCATCGTCCGTGTCCCTGGGAGTATCGAGTGATCTCAGCGATTCGCTAAACGCGATGAGCATTTCAGGCGGGAACTGAGGAAGAAGCGATGCCCGGGTTTGGCGCATCGCTAGATGAGGGCCGGATCTGGCAATAGGATCGAAGGCGGCTCGTACGAGATGGTGGGGAACAGACAAGAAGGCTAAAAGACTGGTTAGATAGACGGGAGGCTCGGCTGTTGGCAGGTCAGCTTGATAACAATCAATTCACACCTGAAGTAGGTAGCAAAGGAAAGAATTTTGGATTGCTTAAAACTTCTGCCTACCTACTATCGTGTGACTGCAACAAACACCTCTCCACCAGATCAGCCCCGTGCCATACCCACCTTAGTTTACTTGCATCGGCTCAAGCATCCAACAACACGGAACTCAGTTTCAATTTTGTCTGTACATCCTCCCATGACACGAGGGAATAAAATAGCTAGTTAACAGCCAGATTCCCTTACTTCTGTAATGCCAAGAAACACATCACTCCATCACTCTAACCCCTTTCTTTCCTTCTTCCCACCCCCACTCACCTAACTAGAAAACCCATGCTCCTCCAACCAAGCCTCCACCCCCTTACCATCTCGCTCAACCCAGGCCATCCTCGCTTCAATCCCCTCCACCGCCTGCTCAAACGCCTTCCTGAATTTATCCTATATCAAAATCAGTGTCAGCAACTCCTACTTCTTGTTTCTTCCTCATCCACATATTCCAGTCCTTGACAACTTGAAGACTTACCTCAACCACGCTCCCCTCCACCAACGCAAATCCCCTCACCTCCTCCAGCTGCCCCCCCGTCGCCAAACTCGCCGTGCAACTCCCCACCCACCGCTGCAGCGTCACCGCCCCCCTCTTCTCCTGCAGCTCCCCCTCCCAATTACCCTTCAACCACGCCCACGCCGCCTCCGCCCCGGCTCGGTGCGTGACCAGCGCATTCAGCAAGAACCACTTCTCCAGGGGGTTGAACGGCTCCTCCGGGGAAGTCATCAACTCCAGAGCTTGCTGAATCAGTTCTGGGTGGGGGGAGTACCCCAGGCTCACAAAGGCGTCGGTGCGCAGCTCGGGGTCGGACGTGGTGCGTGCTAGTGTCAAAAGGGCGTCGAACCGCGCTGTGGAAGTGCACCCGGGGGTGTGAGACGTGGCGATGGCTTGGAAGACATATTTGCGGATGTTGGGGTGGAAAGCTTTGGTGTCGCCGCTGAGGTATTTGTCGAATAAGGAGGCGGTGATGTCGCGCAGGGGCGGGTAGGACGCCGCTTGGGAGAAGAAGAGGGCCTTTGCGTTTTGGGTCTCGATGGTGTCGGAGGCGGTGATGTTCCAGACTTCGGCGGGGCACTGCGGGAGGGTGAGGTGGCGGTGGAGGTTTTGGAGGGCGGATTCGGCGTGGGGCGAGGAGAAGAGGAAGGCTTGTTTGAGCTTGGCGAAGGTGTAGAAGATTTGGCGCCAGACGAGGAAGTTCGGCTCGTGGGAGGCGTGGAAGGCGAGGAGGAGGGAGAGGAGGGAGGAAGTTGAGAGGGCGGTGGTGAGGGCGGAGGAGATGAGGGCGTGGGTGTCGGAGATGAGGCCGACGCGGTCTTCGGGGGAGAGGTTTCCGCTGGCAAGTTGCATGCCGAATTGCTGCAGGCGGGATGGTGGGTAGGATACGCGGTAGAGGCCGATTTGCCCGGCGTTGAGCTTGTAGAATTCGAGGCCGTCTGTTAGGGGGAACGATTGTTGGCGCTCGGTGAGCAAGAGGGGGGAGGAGGAGTTGTTTGTCTTCATGTTGAGCGGGACTTGGTACACATTCTCGTCTTCCCCGGGGGTGACCTCGACCGATTGCAGATACCGGTGCTGCTCAAGCGTGATCGTGGCAGGCGCGTCGTTCTCAGACACGGAAAGGATGGGATAACCGATGTGGTTGGTCCACCCGTGCATCAGCCCCTTTACGTCTTCGCCGGTGCTCGCACCCAGGGCTTCCCACAAATCGCTGGTCGTTGCATTCGCGTACGCATGGCGCTTCAGATAGGTCTTGACGCCGCCGATGAACCCGTCGGTGCCCAGGTGGTGGCACAACATTCGCAGCAGTGACGCACCCTTCATGTACGTGATATTGTCGAACAGCTCGCCCATGCGGTCAGGCGAGGCGTCTGGGTTGTAGATGGGATGGCTGGCCCGCGTCGAGTCAAGATCCAGCGCGCCCTGGTAAAAGGCCATGGCTTCGGGGTCCGGGTCGCCCGCCACAAAATGCAGCCAGTACTGCCACTCGGGGAACATCTTGTCCACGACGTAGAAGCCCGCCCACTCGGCAAAGGCCTCGTTCAGCCAGAGATCGTCCCACCAGGCCATGGTCACGAGGTTGCCAAACCACTGGTGCGCAATCTCGTGGCACAGCGTTTCCGTCGCCATCTGCCACGACTTGGCTGCCGTCGTCTCGGCATCGAGCAGGATGAACCGTTCCCCGAAGACAATGCAGCCCCAGTTCTCGAGCGCGCCGGCGTCGGGGAGCGCGACCAGGTCCAGCTTGGGGAGGGGATACGGAAGCCCGAACAGCTTTTCGTAGCGATCCAGCGCGTCGACGGCCACGCTCAGCATGTGTTCTCCTTGCTGCAGCTTGGTGATGCTTCCCTTGACGCCGTACACCCGCACGGGGAAGCGCAGCCGGGTGGACTCGATAAAGTCAAAGTCGCCGACGACAAAACATACGAGATACGTCGAGGTGCGCGGCGTGGTGTTGAACTTGACCGTTTTGGACACAGCCCCCTCCGAGCTGGACGAAGGGGTGAGCTGTGACGAAGCAACGTCCATGTTGCTTACCGCCGTCAGGTCCGCGTTGATGGTGACGCTGGAGCATATCGTCGCCTTGTACTCGGGCTCGTCAAGACAGGGGAAGATGCAGCGCGCGCCGATTGGCTCGCACTCGGTCGAGAAAGCGCGTTTTTCCTGCCCATCCGTAGTTTTGTAACCTGTCCATTGGAAGCCGGGGGTGCGTCCGTGGGGCTTGATCGTGCCGTTAAACGAGAGATGGAGCCGCGCGTTAGAGCCAGCAGCAAGAACAAGGGGTGCGGGGAGCGGGACGGTGATGGTTTGCTGGTCTGTGTTGGCTTCGATGGCTGCGGTGGGAATTTCGGCTGTTTCGAATTCGCCAGAGGGGTGCTCAATCTTTGTGCTGGTGATCTCCAGGTCCTTCGCGTGGAGTACGATGGACGCGGCTTGGTCGAGCACTTCCAGATGGATAACGACGGAACCCTGAAAAGTCAACCCGTCGAGATCCAGATTGAGGTCCAGGTCATAGTGAGTTGGTTTCACAGTCTTGGGAAGGCGCGCCATGGCAAAGTTGGTTGAAAATTGGTGTCCGGAGGTTCTTTCCCTGCGGGGTGCAGGAGCGCAGTCGAGCCGAGATGAACAGGAACTGATAGCGCTTTGGTGGGTGAACAAAAAGATTTAAGTATTTCATGGCGGATTTATCCATGCTATGCTCAGAGGCACAGACACTGCACATGGCGAGGGGCTCTTATCTCATGTCACCGATATGAAACTCAGCGACCATGCCATTGAGGGGCGGCTATTATATTGCGGCACAGCAGCACAGCCCCCGGCGTCCCAACGAAGCAGGTGCAATGCAGCCGACAAGCAAACAAACCCTACAGATATTACAATAGCGGGTGGTATTTGATCTGACACAAAATAAGGTAGGCACCATTACCAGCTACGCCACTCTTCTACCTTACCTGCCGAGTGCGCCTCGGACAGCCTTGCAAAAGCCCTGGCAAGGAGAACTGCAACGGATACATGCCTCCTCTTCCATTTCTCACTCAAAGTACACAGCTGCATAACCACTACCTAAGGTACGGAAATCCGGGTCTGTAACTCCACAATCGCTCCCAGTCAGGTCGTTGGGCACTGCACTGCCAGTCTCAATCGGACACCAACCTAAGCACCGTCACACTACCTTACACTACCTACCAAATCTCCATCAGCCGATCCCCACAAACAGTCCTCACCGCTTACCTTAAGGCAGCCCCAAAAACACCTCCTCCAACCGGCCATAATCTGGCGTCCCCAACCCCGTAACCGGATCCCACCCCTTCTCCGCCGTAAACCCCGCCGTGCCACACCCCGGATTCGCCCCCTCGGTGACATCCCGAAATGCCTCTGGATGCGCATACAGCGTCGGATTGAGGAATCCAATTGGCCCCTTCCCCACTGCAATCCTTGCCTCGTTTAGCAGCGTGATGATGGACGCGACAACCGGGGTGGACGCGGATGTCCCGCCCGCGACTTGCACGCGGGAGTTGATCACGACGGAGAGGTTGAGGGCCATTGCCGAGAGGTCAGGGTAGGCGCGGCCGAGGGAGTTGTAGATGTCAGGGGAGGGGTAGGGGGGCGGGTGATTGGTGAGATATGAGGTGACGGCAGCGGATTGGTAGTCGGGGCGGGGGAAGATGTTGGAGAAGCCGCCGCCGGAGTAGTAGTCGAGCAGTGGGTTGGGGGCATACGGCAAAGCGACGGCGACCTCGCCGTCGGAGAGGTTGTGGGACTTGAGGAAGGTGCCGCCGACGGTGGTGACCCAGGGGCAGTTGGAGGGAAAGGAGGGGGAGAAGCGCGGGCCGGAGGGGGAGAGGAAG
>Ga0247758_1001411_pt1 | contig 17956 bp, 7 predicted proteins | sample UWRJL156409C4_FD_180950 | JGI IMG/M metagenome (GOLD analysis project Ga0247758, IMG submission 180950) | Plant litter microbial communities from Arlington Agricultural Research Station in Wisconsin, United States - UWRJ-L156-409C-4 | ecosystem: Environmental > Terrestrial > Plant litter >...
ACCCGCCCTGCGGCCATCACAACTCCTTTGATGGATCCTCCCTGTGGCTTACTTAGCGCCGGTTGTCCTGACCCATTTCCCGTGTCAAAGGCCCGGCATCGTACCTCCTCGATGCCCTTCTGCCCGCCGACAAAACAGCCACAATCCAGCGATCTGCCATACAAGGCCCTCAGCGGCGTCCAGCTAGTGGCATTGGGACATAATAGCGGGCGGTTTGCATCTCCGAAGTCCCCGCGGTGCCTCTCACACCGCCCTACTGGATCCTCCAGAGCAGCACTGCCATGACTGTCCAGGCATTGGGCTTGGTGGCGTGGAGCCCCTCCATACCCCGCCCCTGGTGCCAAAATCCTGGGAATTAGTTGTCGTTGCAGAAAGGAGGGGCAGGGAGCAAGGGGGCATGAAAAGGTGTGGGGAGGGGGTGGCCATACCTTCCTGGGCGACCTGTGAACCCCAGGTGCCAACCCCTTCAAGACCGGCTGAATATTTAGTTGTATGGGACGCTGCACGATTTCCTTGGTCAGCACCCAAGCGTTCGGATCCAGCTGCTCGAAGGAAAGGGACGGAATCTGGTTCCGACACGAACCGTGATGCATGTTGGAGATTAACCACACTTGCGCGGCGTTTTAAATTGATCCTGTAATCCGTGCGACGTGTGGTGGGAACCATGCAGCTCGGGGTCCTGAGAGGTCTTAAGACTATGGAGAGAGAGACGGAGAGGAATGATCTGTGATCTCCCTAGGTATGGCAGTCTGAACAGACTTTATACAGACACTGCTGTGGGTCAAACAGAAGGACCACGCAGGAGAAAAGCAAAGCAAAGAGAAGCAGAACAGCACAGCGGTGGCTTTTGCTGACCAGAAGCTCAAGTTTTGATCGAGACTAGCCATTCAGAGCCGTGGTCGAGCGTCGTGATTCGCTCGCCATAGCTCGGCACCGCAAGCCCTACAGACTAGGGAAGATGCCAGCCGATCACATCAGAGGTGGTGAGCGGTGAGCCGGCTACAGAATCCAGAATGGACCCAGCTTCCAGATTCTTTCAGGGGGTTGTCGGGTGCCGAGTTTTCCATTCGTAGCTTCCAGCGTACATAACCAAGCCATTGAAGAAAACAAAAATGGGGATCAAGAAGGGAACTCTGTTCTCCCGCTTGAAGATTCGAAGGCTTGGGGCCTACCTTAGCCGAAATGAGCCATACCAGAGCCTCGGGTCCTGCAGTGCTCATCGTCTAGCTGACATGCTTCTATGCGAATGTATCACTGTAGCGACCTGGGCCCAGCCAGTTTTTCTCGCTGGACATCTCTCACCCTGCATATCAAGGTCCCATCGGGCTGCAGCGTTCTGAACCGTGCTGATTGGTCCTCCAACTTAAACGGCTCATGCCCCTGCCACAAATAATACGTGTCATCCGCGAGGCCTCGCATTCCGCGAGTTTAAGATGATGAACGCCACAAGCCAAATCTGGAAAACTTGATGAGTTCTGTGGTGTCGCGGAAGAGACCAAGGCCATTGGTCTGCGTAAAAACTAATCTAATAGCTGTTGGGTGGTGTGCTGGCACTTGCCAAAGCACTCAGTGGAATCCAACACAAGACTTTATCCCCAAGGAGCTCCGCTGAGCTGCCGTGTCGGCATTAACGGAGTCCCCCAGAGTTATCAACGACCAATGGTCATGCGCGCGAGGTTAAGAGGGAAACGAGGCCTTTCCTTCGCGTCTCTCGCATCCCTCACGCCTCTCGCGTCCTTCGCATCCCCCGCGTCCACGCAATTCGAAGATACGGTACGGGATATTAGTTGGTGCATTGATGGCTGTTGGCCCTGAGTCATTTGGTTGAAGAAAGATGGTGTGCTGCAATGCATGCCGGCAGGAAACACGTGTGCGCCGATTGTGGGAAGGAGCAGCTTCTCATTTTAGGCACCGTTGCGGCGTCTCCCGTCGTTGCATATCGCGTTGAAGGCTGGGAGCTGAGCGTTGTTCATGCGGGCTTGTATTGACGCCTGTCGCCTCCGCAATCTGTCCAGGATTGCTGAGGAGCGAATTTAATAATGACGCGGGAGCTCCTTCACTTTTTTGCCAGCTCAGTCCGCAGAAAGGAGACCTTCATTCTCCAGCCCTGTTGACAATAGCCCCCAAAAAGGCTGGGTACACTGAGCGTCATGTGCTCAATCGCCTGTGGCCTTTCCCAGAGGCCCAGAGAGTAATTAAGCGCCGACCGAGCACAATCACAGGCCTCCCTTACCAGTTGCAATCGGAGATGGAACGGCTCGGCAGGCGAACGATCCAGGATTGGTCGTATTACGAGCATTCGGCCCGTGCCTGAGTCGCGTCATGGGGTTCCGAGCTGTCGGTAAGGCTGGCTACTGGATGGTGAAATGCTCAAACAGGAGGCAAATAGACAGCGCCCGGAAAGGCATCTGGGCAGAGGAGTAAAAAGAGTTGATGGGGATTATGAGCAGTGGCTGCAGCATAAAATATGAAGTAGGATCGATTTGCGTGGGCGCTAGAGCGGCTTAGAGATGCCAGGTCTTGCCTGAGTGGGAAATGGAAATCGAGAAGGCGACCCCTCCTCGATGGTCCGTGTCCAACCTGCCCCGCCCCCTCAATGTCTCGGTTGTCCTCTTGACCTCTTACTTCCCGTCGTCTTCTTGCGCTTTTCCTTGGAGATTTTGTCGCTCACGGGATGCCAACAAACGAGAGCAGTCTTTGTGCTGTCAAAGAAACGATCTGGACCAGAGCCCTCTTGAAGCGAAAGTTACCTTCTCTGGAAAGTATCCTAAATCCACTTAATCTTTCGGTCTGCGCTGTCAAATCCACTCAAGCGAAGAAGCGCAAAAACCCAAGTAGGTAGCTCGTGCCAAGCTTCCACCGTAATCTCAACTTGAATTCCTAACTAACTTCTATTGAGGCAGACATCTTATGTCAGAAGTATAAGACGGAATCAAAGTGGAGACAGATAGCAACGTTCAGTCCTCGGGCTACTTTGAGTGAGCCAACCGGGTCGGATCCTGCTTGCGCCGTCATAAGCGATGCTCAAGGTTGTCGGTGACTCTTCAGGATGGCGACGCAGGATAGGGCTCGCTAAAGTGCCCCGAACTTTTCCTAGGAGTTACTTGCGTGCTGCTCGAACCAGCGAAGAATCACGTTAAAATTGTCTGATGCACCTAGTAGTGGAGGTTTCTGTCTCTTAACTACAATGGGGCGACAAAAGTATCGACGTTTTGCATTTTCCCATATAAAATTGCTATTTTCACCACAAAATATCTCTTATTAACTAAATAAAGCAAAATTACAAAACAAGTGTTAAACTATAGCATACAAGCCACTATATTCCAGAGCCTAACAGGCCTGTAAGGCCTGTAAGAGTGATAAATTCTAATAAAGATCCCTTAGGTTTATCATAATTACGATAATATCTATCTATATTAGCTATTAAAAGGTACTTTGTACCTTGCTTAGTAAGGCCTGCTTACTTAAGAACTGAGCATTCTGTTACTAAGCACCTTCTGCTTAGTGACTCCGGGAGTGCTTAGCAGTTAAGCGCTGTTGCTAAGACTAAGCAATTACTAGTTAGTTGTAAGGGCTTTAGGTCTTTTCACTCCTGGCCCAGTGCATAACACCGTGTGCACTGTTCCCTGTGCAGGGGTTTAGTCGGACCGCTCTGGCCCTAGTGACGGCCTGTAGAGTTGTCACAGATCGCTCTAAGTCATAACCTAGGTCCTGACATATAAGTAATTATCTAAAGTAGATAAAGAATAAGCTAAAGGGGTTTAAGGATGTAGTACATATGATTATAACGGTGTTTATAATTTAAGCCTTAAAGAGAGCGTTACTGTTAAGGACATTAATGAAACGGTAGCGTCGGAGTGGGAGAGGAGTAGAAAGGCTATAAGTGAAGATAAGGAGAATTGGTAAGGTCTGAGGAGGAGAGTGAGGAATCCTACAGAGGCGGTTAAGCATACTGGTAAGGACGTTAGAAAGTTAAAGTTTTAAAGTGATTTAAAGATAGTTATTACAGAGGGCGGCTTGAGGGGTGCGGTGGATGAAAGGCAGGGGTGGGATGAGAGGTAGGAGCCGGGATTGGATCTTAAAACAAACTAGTTATCAGTTTTGTAGCACTGATAGACACAACGCGTATAGAGGTAGATTGTCAAATTCTGTATATTTTAAGTCCTTGCGTGATTAAATCTCTTTATAGTTGCTGCTCACCTTTAACTTCCCAGCTCAGAACAGTAGAGGGGAAATTGTAGGAAGGGTGCAGCGCTAGTTAGGTCTGAACATCTTCTCTTTAACAGCAGGCTGGAGTTGGCTAAAAAGTTCATCCATGAAAAGAGGGATGATCAAGAGTTCGTGCGCTACAGCTAGGCTGAAATCAGAGCCATCCTTCAAGACTTCGACGACTCAGTCCCGGTCACAACACCCACATCTACACCAGCGCCTGCAACCCTACCTGCACCAGCGTCTGCAAACTCTCCCACACCGGAGTCTACGAACGCATCTACATCAGGACCTACTACCACAGCACCGCGGTACGTTCCCTGTCTTCATCATTCGCTGTTATTACGCGACTTTCACTGACAACGCCCTAGGGTCGACATCCCCTCAACAATCGCTAGTCTGAGCTCCTACATTACAAGCGGCCTCTCTGGAACCTCCGTCAATACTAGAGGGCCAGATGCCATGTTCTTCTGCTTGCAGTACATGCCAACTTTCTCTGCTAGTCTTGGACATCTTCAGCAACTCAACTGCTATTGGAATGACGACCGCACCAAGCCTCAAATCCAGGCAATATATCTCTACTTTACCGGCATTCCAGCGCAATATTATCCCCCAATTCGAAAGACGCTAAGGGTGGAAAGGCCATCTCATTTGCGGAAGGAGAATATCTGACCTAGGTATACATGACGCGGGACAACACCATTTCCGCTATAAGCTCTATCGGATTCAGGATATCTCTGGATAAAACACTCTTCATCGGAATCAGCAAGGGGGAAACGATGGCATTCACTGCTCCTGAGAACTGGCGGATCGTCGGATTTCATGGCACTGCTGGATCCTATGTGACAGAGGGAAGTGTGACTCGTTACCCGATCACTAAGCTTGGAGTAGTTTATGCACCGATTGTGTTATGATTGCCGCAGTGCTTTGGGGGAGTCGAGAAGTTTTGCCCTTGTAGCTGAGGATAGATTTCGACGCGTGAGAGCATATCTTAGTGCCCGATGTGTACCCACGACTTTATTAGCGTTTTCTGTGGGATGGACAATGTGATTGAATATTGCTTGCAAAAAACCTTGGTCAGTGCCTTTTTCTTAACCTCCGTTTGATTTCGTTATGTTCTGGGGCTAACCCATAAGAAACAGATTCTAGGAATAGAAGACACGCCCATACTTATTTTGTTCCAGGCGGCTTTGGGAAAAAGACAACTAGAGTCCCAAATCAGTCAGCGTTCGAACCATCCGCTCCCCTCCTGCGATGTTGAAATTTAAAGCCTCCCTCGCTGGAAGGGGTTCAAAGTACTCCCAATGCTGCCCTGCACATGAACCCAAGGACACTACATCATTGCAATGCGTGGCATCGTCTTGCTGGGCCGTTCCTTGATTACTCGCAGCCGCGCCAATGTCAGGATAAGGCTGGGGCAACCGAACGCCCTGGTCCCACTTAAAGAAGTTGTCCTTGTCCCAAAGAGCCTTCACCCGCCTCAGCTCCACGTGGTTATCGCCGTAGTAGGTCCGCTCGTACACGTGCCCGCATAGGGTCTTGTCGGGGAAGTTGACGAACGCCGCCAGCCCATTTATGGAGTATGGTCGGAGCTTCGCACGGAACTGTCGTAGGAACTGCCGCATGTCGTGCTCTAACCACTTGGCTTGCCATCGGACCATAATATACACGTGGCAGGCAGATGCCACTGTGCCACGAGCAGGCGGTATCAGCGGCGGCCCGTTTCTTGGCTGTCTTTCCTCTCCCGTGGATCCATGTGGCTTCAAGCAAGACCTGTTCGTCGGAGAACTGCTTCCGAAACGCCTTCATCTCCTCGCGGATGGTAGACGTAATCTTCGCGATCACCGCCTTGTCGTTGCCAAACACAATCGACCTGTAGATCCTATAGGGTGGGTTTGTGGGAAACGCTCGGGTGGTCTCTTCGGACCACTGGGTCACAAGGGACTGGTGTAGGTAAAGGGTGGAATCCTCCGCGAGGGAGCGGTGCTTGAACTGCTTGGTGAGATCCGCTTGGTGGATCGAGCTGTCGATCAGCCGATCGAAGGCGAGCTTGTATCCATCATAATGAATGAAGAATTCGACGCCTAGTTTGCTGTCGGTCCGTGGCGGTTCGCACCGCCAGATACTATCAATCGTGATCTGGTCCGGCCAGTCGGTGGAATAGAACTCATCCATGGTTTTCATGAACTCTTCCATTGCTGCGTTATCCAGCTTTGGATACCATGTATACTAGCCTAAAACTACGAGACCATCATCGTTCGTCAATTTCTGGAGCTTGAGCTTCATTTCGACCACAACGCCAAAATTGCCACCTCCAGCACCGCAGAGAGCCCAGAAAAGCCGGCCCTACTTGGTGCTGCGCTTGTCGGTATCCCGTATTATCATAGTCCGCGCGTTAGCGGTAACGATAGTTACTTCTTTAAGGGTATCGCAGCTTATACCGAAACTTCTCATAAATAGACCTAAGCCGCCCCTAAGAATAAAGCCGCTAACTCCTACGGTAAGGCATCTACCGCCGTTAACGAGGTATCCGCTATAGCTACCGTTAACGGGGGCCTTGTATAAGTGTCTCCAGAGCGTACCGCCCTATAGAGTTATGGTCTCGGCGCCTATGTCGACGGTAACATCCTTAAATTTAGACAGGTCGAGGGAGATGCCTTCCTTTACGATAGAGGACCCCGTGTACGAGTGGCCGCCGTTTTTAATAGTAATAGAGATATTGTGTAATTTAGTAACCTGGATGATAGTTCTAACCTCGAAGATCTACCTAGGCTGCACTATACAGCCGGGCTTAAAGAAACGGTAAAGCGGGTTGGAGGTTGCGACGGAGCGCTCGTAGTCCTTCTTACCAATTTATAGCGCTGAGATTCCTTTGTTTAGCAGAGCGCTAATAACGGCGTCCATAGTAAGAGCCTAGGGTGATGTTCGGAGGGGGTTCCTAGAGAAGGCACTTACGATTGCTGCATGGATGCCTATCAGGCATTTCACTTCTGTATCCTCAGCGGTGATAACCAATGAGAATGTTGGGGCAGACATCTCCTTGTGATTGGACCACGACATCTCCTCCTGTAGGCCTCATCGGCATTGCTGCCATTTGCGGTCCCCCAATCTCGTGTCATCGTCCAAATTCTCGCACCTCAAGAACTTCGCTTCATCGATCTCTTTCATATTGTTCCCGATTCCACATCTCGTTCAAAATGTCTCCGCCTCAGTATCAACACTTTATGCCTCAGTTCCTCATCCGCAATTTCAGCCACCCCTACAAGCCCGAGGGCGGCCGGAAGCGGGGAAAGCGAAAAAACGAGAAGGGGTTATACTATAACGAAAGCGTCGTTCGCACTTTAGATCTCACCATGGATGACCCGGTATTTCGTGAAGTTCCGGTGAAGCAAATCTTAGGCCAAATGAACGCATATGAAGTGGCTGAGAATGCTTCTGGCCGTCAGCGAAGCATCGAGTCCATGCTCGGCAAGCTCGAAAGTCAAGCCGCGAGGGTCTTCCGCAAGATCATCAAGGCTTACGAGGAGCCTCAGGATCCACACCAAGGGACGGCGGCGGTCTGCCTGACACGGGGCGAGCGCAACCTCCTCCGCAAGTTCATCTTTCTCCTCAAGTATCGCGCTTTCAACTTTCACCGCCGCTTCAACCGCGATACACCCGAGGAATACATGTCGAGCGATCGCGAGCTCATGCTCGAGTATATGGCTGAGAAAGGATACAAGCGGCCTCTAGATGTGTGGTTCGATAACATCCAAGCGATCATCGATATCGAGATAGATGTTGAGGACGAGTGGACGAAGGAGCTCCCAAAGCGAATGTACCCCCTTGACGCATTGTGGTTTATTGGCGACATGGAGGGCTACTATACAGCCATTTGCACTTCTTCCGACCCATACAACGAGTTCATTTTGACGGATGCGAGCTGTGGGATCTTTGAGGGACCTCACACGTGCACGGAAAACGAAGAGACGGGCGTCCGGGAGAGTTCAATCCACACCCCCCTCCACATGTTCACCCCTGTATCACCCAAGCTGATGATTGTGCTTCGTGACTGCTCCTTTTCGGACCCTCTTGAAGACGCCAATGAAGATATCAGGAAGTGGAAGGAGCAGGTCCGCCAGAAGGCGGAAATGCTACATGGAGACCAGGGCAGAGGAATACTACACGACCTTCCCGTCGCAAAGCCGAGCAACAGCTACTCCAGCATCATTGACGGCGCGAAACTCGAGTTCCACAAGGGCCATGATGGGAAAATAAGGATGGACGATAAATTCACCTTGCCCTTCTTCCCGATCAGCACGAGGCATATCAACCTCATCAACGGCATCTTTCTTGACAACTCCGGTCGGTGCTCGAACGTGGTATTCGATACGAAATCTTCTTTCGCCAAGACGCTGGAATGGTATCTCACCACTGAGGACATGGTGAAGATTACTGACGGCTTCGTCGAGGATGGGCAACGAGAAGCCGTGCAGAAACTGGAGATTGCTTCCCGCTCTCTCGGATCGACAGGCATGACCATCACAACGCGGCTTGATCCTATTCCGGCAGGGATACAGGCACACCGGAGGTCCCAGGTGATGTTGCAGAAGACGAGTTATCGTTTCTGGAAGAATGCAATTTTCAATGGCGAGGAGGTCCTGCAGCACGAGTCGAGCGTTATACGCTTCTACTTGAAGACAGGTGACCATTCTTTTTATCAGGCTACATAACATAGCGTGCTAACGCCTTTCAGCTGGCGACTTTTCCATAACCTTCTCATACGATCTGGACCAGGCCAGAAAGATGTGGGCGCTGCTCGTGATCGTCCAAGATCTGTCGGAATGCCTTGCGGAGCATATCCGCCAGCGAAACTATCACCTCTTGCTGGAGGCCTACCTCCGTCTCCCCCCAGCGCGGTTTGCCTTGTATGCAAAGTTCTCGCGCGCCATGATTCTAGGCGAACTGTATATTTTGGAGAATGGCGATTTCCTTTCAGGCCCCGAGGATGCGCTTTTAGAAGGAAAGTATTATACAATACAATACAACCTGAACTTCGATGATGAGCCTTCACTAACTAATGGTGTAGAGGCCGGAGTGTTTGAACCAGAGGTGCTCAACTTGGCGGTCTACGGCGTTGTCTCGGAGGACATGGAAAGGATTTTATCATAGGTGTTAACAATGGTGTTTCACCCCTGGCAAGTTACGAGTTCCCGTTTGCGGCTTTTCCTTCGGGCGCACACGTTCCCACCGAGTTGCCGTTAGATAGCTTGGAGTTTCACGGATTTGAACAGTCTCTCGTCCCACTTGATTTGCAGTGCTCAAACTACATGTTCAATAATTGACTTGAATTCTGGCGTTCTCTTGGTTTTTTTATTCAATGCACAAGAAATGTTGGTGGTATGCAAAGCTCGTTTTGTCCCTCCTTAACATGAGAAAGCACAGATGTTCGAGTAATGGCTGTCGAATGTTAGTCAAAACATCCTTACTCACATGTCCATCGTGCGGACCATGGAAGGAAAACATCTCGTTATACCCCCCTTTTGGGCATTTGTAGCCCCGCTTAGGTTGCACCTATTATGAGATCGATCGTGTTATTTTAAGTAGTGTCGCTTCTTGATAAATATCGAAATTTGATCCCTTCAGGCCCCCTACTGCCCCACCGGCCAAGTCCGTATTGCCTTGGTTAGCCTAGTGCCATGCTGCGGCTGGGGGCTGTGCCTCGGGTGATTCCCAAGTGTCCGCTGTGTTGTTCTTATTTTCTTCTCGACTTCTGCGTGCCACTATATCGTCGTATAACGAAAAAGATGGTGCCGGCGGCTCCGAGCAAACAACGGAAATACGGAGCGCTCATTTCTGAAATCGAAGAAAACGTATACACGGCAACAAACTCCTGTGATTGCTGCCAGGTGTTCTGCGTAAAACCCTCCAAGGAGGTATCTATTGGCAACATGCCGAAACCATATGCCCAGGACAAAAAAATGCGCTGGAAACTAGGATCTATTCCTTTGTCATCCAACTGTCCCCCAAGCTGCCCCCGCAGATCCCCAAGATGTCACGGCCAATTGCCCTTGTCACCATCAACTCAGGAGTTGTTCTAGCGGTGGTGCTTCCACAACTCCTGTGCCGGCTTACACCACTTGAAGTGCGCAAAATAGCCGTCTGATGAATACGCTCGCTTCGAAAGCATGTGGTGGAATTGATCAGCGGAAGAGCGGCCAATGATGGCCATAATACCATAGTCTCTAGCAGTTGTGCGGCAGCCATTACAAATGCGGCCATTATGTGACACCAGCTTCGTGCCGTTATTGTGGAGGAAAGGCAAGGAATAACCGGTCCTATTGGGGTGGACCTTTTTCATATTCATTCTGTCCCATTCCTTCGAATTGGGAACCATTTTGGCGGCCGCGATCCAGTGCCGGTCCTTGGAACTGTCCTCTCCGAGGATCTGGATGTGATGAGGGCGGCTGTACATAATGGTAAAGGGCTGCCCAAGTTGATGGAATAGCTGAAGCTGTTTCTCCCCCAAAACGACGGCCTCAAACGCCGCCGAATCCCTAGAGAGGCACAGTTCGCAGCATCTTGCGAGAGTAGGCATGAAAAGTAAGCGGCCGAAGTCGCCACAATGGGAACACCGGTCGGTGAGCAAAAGAGCCTCAAGCTGGTTGAATCGAATGTAAGGCGTAAACCGGAGACTGCACATGACAAAGACAACGTGCAGGGCGTTCTCCATCACGATGCGGTAGGCCTTGTCGGCGCCTAGCACCTCTCGGGCGCGCCGGTTCGCCTGTCGAAATCTAAGCGCCGTGGAAATGTCGACATGCGAGAGGACATCGAGAAGAAGCTCAACAGGGAGGCGACCAAGGCGTCCGAGGTTGGCGGTTGACGGGGGTTGATTCGAGGCACAGAGAGACTTCCGCATGGATCGAACCATGCGGTCTACTTTGTGCTTGGCGGGATGGATGCCAAAGGTGTAGAGCTCATTCCCACAATCCACCGTCACGACGTCGAGGATCCTCTTCTTGTTCTTCTCAAAGTCCTCGATCGGGTATGCTTGATCCGAACGAGCGAAAGACGGAATTACCTCTCGCTCGTCGACGGGATGGAAGAAAGGGTGTGGGGGTTCTGGGTTGGTCATTTCCCCGCGATTTCATCTGTTAGGGATCCCAGCTGGGCATGTGGTTAGCCTCTGAAACATCTGTCTTCCTGAGAGGTGTGTACGATGATAACATACCCACGTAGTACTCTCGCTCGGGGTCGGATCAGGATGCCTTTTGTTTGACGTATTGTATCATTGGCAAGATTGGACGCATAGATTAGTTGGAAAGAGCCGATCGCAGGGCGCTATCATTTTCCGGAGGCGTAGGGGTTGTCTGGTGCCAGGCTGAGAACTAGGCAACGGAAGAGAAAAAAGAGCGCCAGACGAAGAGAGAGAGTTTTTGCTTTGCGTGGAGCTGTTGAGGGCGGCGCGTCGTGTGCAGCGCTCGCTCGATGAGAAAATCCCCTGCTCCGTGAGATTCGAGAGGGGGGAGGTAATGTTAAATGCTTATGAGGATGCTTGATTGAGTCAAACTGTTCTAGGCTGTGAGGTTGCCTGAAATACTGGCTGAATAGTGGGTCCACCACCTTTCGTGCCTGAGGCTTCCTTCCTGTTAACAGTAGGTAATTCGCTGGTTGGGAGGCTGTGTTGAAGGTTCGGTGCTGAATAGTGGGGCTTCACGCAGTCATCTGACAACCTTGGTCCAATCGAAGGCTCCCGCCTGAAAAGTCAGGTACGGGTTACCTACCAAGGTATCTTCTGCAGGCCTGACTCAGCGTACCTCAAAGGTGGTCGAATTAAGTAAGTTTCATTTGACTTGTTTGCAGGCTTCTAGGTCTAATTTACTTGACAGAACCACTTTAGCCAGCACAGCCTTCCTAATTTAATTCGTTAAATTTACCAACTTATTGGTAAGTCCAGATGAGCCGAATAGAACTAAGCCTCACAGCCTTTAGACTGATCTTACTCACATTTTTAATAACCTTGACCCTATAAAATCCACATTTTCACACCTTCTCAGGCCTGCCTGCGCTCGCCAATGTCACATATCAATGTAATCAAGGCCGGTTTTCACAACGCTTCACCATGTACTTGGGGCCTACCAACCAAGGATTCCCCCGATATGAGAAAGACCTGAAATGCAAGAAGTCAAAACTGCGTTTTATTAGCGGGAATTATGCAAGGCCCGGAATCAAGCATTGTGTTTTTTGTTGCGAAAACCATCATATCGTCTTCAATTTCTACATAATCTTATTCTTCTCCCCAAGGGCCTGTTCAGCCTCAGACCCAGCCCACAAGTCTTGAGCCGCGCGGCACCACTTGAAATAGTCGAAATATCCGGAGCGTGAATACCTAGATTCTCGATCTCAGCCCTTTGGCAGTCTTCTTATCCAACCAAGAAAGACCGCCTTGTTTGGACTGTGTCCAAATCTTAAAACACCCACGGCAAATGACACCATAATCAAACTCAACTTAAGGGCCCCTGCTGTAAATATGCAACACTATGATTGCCGACATGCAGCGGATCTAGCTTTGGTAACCGTGACCCGTACGGAGCATGGTGCTCCCCTCCTGCCATTTCGAAGTTGATTGATGACCAGGGTTGAACTCCCAAACCGTGCTCCCCATCGCCAGCCATAATCTCTTGAAGTTTGAGAGTTGCACGGAAAAATCGCGAGCGTTTTGGTATACTAGTGGGGCGGCGAGTATAAGCGGAACGGGTGAACAGATGGATGGGTCGGAGTCGCCATTCTTCGCTGTGGTTGCGCCTGGTCGCTGCTCGGTAGGTCAGGAAGGAATGTATTCCATGAAATTCATATTTTGGAGGATGGATGGACCGCACTGAGTTGAACAATGTAGAAGGTGCGGCGAGAGAAGGGTGCAAAGAGGGCACATACCTCGACTTTACATACAATCTTAGAAGTTCCGAAGACCACCGCCTCTAGGCTTGTTTCCGGGATCATGAAGTGGTGGGTTGCTTGATACCTAGCTCTCGATGCGGTCAGCAATTGATCGGTGGGCCGCTGGTCTTTTGAGAAGAGGCAGGCTGTAGTGGCGGAAGGAGCGCCTTGCGCGGGTGAGATTCGCCTCCTTCAGCTCAACAATCTTAAACTCATCGCTGGACTCCAGGCAAGCCCGGCAGCATCTGGCCGCAGTCGCGAGGAAAATCTTGTCTCCAACGCCCCCGCAAGAGGAGCACTGGCGGGTGTGGAGAGCAGCTTTCAGGTCTGCAAAACGGATGTAGGGTGAAAGTTTGAATCGACAAATTAGGCCGATTGCATGCGTCGCATGCTTGGTTGCTACACGATGTTCCAGTGTGGCGCCAAGTGTTGCCCGTGCTCGTCGGCTGACGAGCGCGAAATCAAGAGCTGAGGCAATGTCGAGATGGGATAGCATCTCAAATAGTGTCTCATTTGACAAAACTACAAGAGTTCCGAGGCTAGTGACTGGGGGCAGCGAGGATACTAGAGGATGAGGGTGGGTTGGTTCATCTTTGCGATATGGAGCGAGCAGTGCCTTCAAGCTGAGCTCTCCCCGGTTGTGCTGGCTCAGGCTGTCAACGGGGTGGATGAAGGGATACTGGTGTGGACACGGAGACGGCATCGTGTTTGGGGTTTGGGGCTAAAGCCTAACGAGCTACCCACTGCCTTGGAGGAGTTGGGGTCAGCCGAAGGAAAGCAGCGCCGGTCGTGCTTAAACAAGGCTTCTCTGTTGTCTCCGTGTTCTTTTTGTCGTGGAAAACTAGCCCATACTTCTGGATGTTGTTGTTTTTATACTGTCATTCTGCATCTTTGGCGGGCCAGAATCCTTTAAATAATAATACAATCCTCCTTTATTAACAATTATATTGTTCTCTTTGCTTCATTCTCTCCCTTTCGCGCCTTTGACACCTTTGACTCTGTTTGGCTTCGTTAAGAGCTGCAAGCCTAAGGTACCTTGCCTTGCCATCTAGGGTGTAAGCCGAGTAGATCTTTTGCCGAGCATGCTTGTGGCCTTCGCCGAAACCTAGGTACCTCGGTAAGAACGGCTGCCCGGCTCTGTCCTATGAAGCTTTACATGGCCCGTGCCAAAGTAGCAACTTGAAGCCATAGATAAGCGAAGGTTTGCGGGTAACCTGCCCCCGCCCCCAAAGGCTTAGGCCAAAAGAAGGGGCTTTCTTCTCCGTGTCAATGATGCATGATTAGGTATTCGCACGGCTTACGCTGGGGCTGTAAGGCCTGGGTGATTACATCAAAGGCCTCAACCGCGTCACAAAATGCCTTCATACCATTTCAAAAGACAGTTTGAGAATACAAGAAGGCCTTTTTAGAATCGGAGACGGTCTATAATAAAAAAATGTATGGGTTGCCTTTACACTATGGTAGGATGCTGCACAGCAGCCCTCGGGCTGTGTCGCTGTGGCTGCAATGCCAATCAACCCCCCTGTTGCGCACTGGCCACTCATCTGAACCTACCTTCTTTCGACGTCACACGCCGCCAACGCATTCGCAAACGCCTGCAATCTCTACGTCGCATCTTGTAACCCATTTCATCTCGCAGCGCAATGGCGTCTCCCGGGCCTCCCAGCAATAAACGGGCAAGCGATGAGCTGGGCGAAACAACCACGCCGGCATCAGCATCGCAGCAGCGCAAACGGCCGCGCAACTCGCGGGGCCCCAGCGCGAGAGGCACCCCGTTGCCACCCTCGCAGCAGTCGCAGACCGGAAGCTTAAAGTCAAGCCCACCATCGGCGAACGCTCTCGCCATCGTCCCCGAAGAACAAGAGCTTCAACCAGGAGCAGCAGCAGAAGCCTCAGACGCGCGGCCCTCCTCCATCCTTGGTCTCACTGGCGTGATCAGCCGCCTGCCCACCAAACTGTGCCGCGCCGTACTCGCAAATCTCCCCTCAGCCGATGTGCGCGCCCTCCTCACCGCGCATACCACCGCCCACCCGCTCAGTCTCGCCTCCTCGCGAGTGACCGAGTCTTACGACCGCCTGTTCACCCCGCGCGCAGACCAGCTCGTAGCGTTTGACACCCTCGTCGCAAGCATCATCACCGACCTCTCCTGCTTTGAGGGCCAGAATCTCACGGTCGACGGGGAGCTCGACAGCCTGCAATCCACGCTCAACTCACCAAACGGCGTGTTCGCCAACATCCGCGTCCTGCACGCCTCGGCAGTCTCGCCCGCAAGCTTCGGGACCAAAATGAATGCCCTCCAGGCCCTCGTCGCTATAACCCGGTACCTGATCGAGAACAAATTTCTACTCGACCCCCAGCCACGAGAGTTGTTCGACCAGGGTCCGATCGGCAAGGCGTTCCTGGACGTGTGTCATTCGCTGACCAAACCGGAGCGACGGCTGATACTCCGGAGCGTGGAGAAGGAACTGGGCCCGCAGGCAAAGGCGTTTAAGAAGAATCAGGTCTTCTCGGGAGTTGTGGAGGCGTATCAGTTCTTGAAGATGAGCGAAGTTGACGCTGCTGTGGTTCAGGTTCTGCCATTGGGAGTCGGCATGGAAGATTCACAGGTCATTCATAATGGTGATGGGGCTGAGGAGGACCCTGAGGGGGTCAGTTTGCTGAGCGAGGCAATGGATTAGGATCCTCGGTGGGAAGCGTTTTTTTATGAGAGGTAGGCGTATTGAGAATATCTTTAGGCCTTTGAGGAGTAGAATGGACGTCTTTATCATCACGACTATGGCATTGTGACCTCCTCGCTGAGGATACATGAACCAATCCATTTCTCTACCCCACGCCAACTCGTTCTAATTATTTGCCCATTTTCCTCGCTTTTTCCACCACCTTCTTCATCCATTCCTTGCCCTCCTTTATCTCAAGAACCCTTTTTATGAACTCCTCCTGTGTTAGGCGTTCCATTTCTGGATCCAGACTGTGCTGAACGCCGCACAAATCGTATCCGAAAAGGATTATTCGGAACAAATCGTTTAATTCAACATCGTTAAGCTTATCGACTTCGAGTCTGTTAATCGACGTTGTATTGCTAATAAAAGCGTTAAATGGTTTAGAGTCTTTCTTAACGAACTTAGCTGGAGCTAGGATAACTTTACAGTGTTAAAGGATGGGAGCCTTTATTATTATGTTTGATTAAATTCTTTTGAGGTGATGGTTTCTTCCTTCAGAGAGCCGTGCTCTCACTTCTTTTTATCCTTCTCAATCGGCTTATTTCGCCAGCCTGAACCTTCTTTTCACCGGCGTGGTGGTATGACTCTGAATGGCGTGTCGGCATGACACGTATGCAAACCCTTAAAGAAAGTTCTCCCAACGTCGGGTGTGACGTTGAAAACCAATTTTTTTCTTGACCGAATTGCTACATGGCATTGTGACATGTTGAGAGGCCTCGTTGCATTCTTTAGACACGTGTAACGACTCTCTTCAAGAGCCTCGCTGCATTCATATGAGGCCTACCACAATGCAGTTAACATCTGTTACAATGCATTGAGGGGCTTCTTGCATTTAGTGAAGGCATGGTATAATGTAAGGTATGCCTGTTACAATGAAACTAAGGCCTTCTTGCATCCTTTGAACACATGTCCTTTGAACACATGTGATGAACATCCAAGGGGCCGCCTGCATTCCGGTCGTTCCCGAATAAAGCCATATACTCACATTTCCGCAAAAGCTTTTATACCTATCCAATCTAGAAAAAGACCATAGATCTCCCTGAAGCCTTGCTCAAAGAGCTTCCTCCAACGAAACGTGCTCTACACCCTACACAGCCTCCCCGTTTGCGTCGTCAACCAGTCCCGTTGACCCTGGACCTTCCACCGCTCAGAGCCCACAGCTGTCGTCGCCCAGAACAGATCAGTAGGATCAACAGCACTCTTGATCTTCAACAGCCTCTGATAGTTGCTCCCAAAGTACGCCTCCCCAAAATTCGGCTCCATGCTGTCCCCCTCGTTCCCGTACGCCCCGGGTCCCCACTCGCGCAACTTCTTCATCCAGTCCTCATTCACCCTGCGATTCAGCTTCTCAACCTCAACCTCTGGCAACCCGCTCCCAGCCCAGTTGGCGCCAACAATCGCAAACCAAATGGCATCGCGCCAATGCGAGTTCGCCGAAGACGCGGGCGTCCCCGCCGGCGCCTGGATATTGGTGTTGTACTGAATCAGCGCCGACCCCTGCTCGATGATCGACCGCACCTGGTCGAATAAGGCGTCCCGTCTCGTCACGTTTGTCCAGACCTCCCTCGGAAATAACCGCGACGCCGTCCTCAGGTCGCTGTTCGCCACCCCTTCGTCGGGAAAATGCCCTTTCCACGCCGGCAAGAACCGATCGTACTCGAACCACGTCGGCGTGACTTTCACCCCGAGCGCCTCCCACTCCGCAAAGAGCGGCGCGACCATTGCCTGAAAGTCCTTAAGAGCCATCCCCGGGATCAACCAAGGCAGCATGCTCCAGTTGTACCCCTCTCCAGCAGCAGGGAACACCGTGCTATACCCGTAGCTCTTCTTGTCGGCAAACCCCGGGAACCGCCGCCAGTAGGCATACATCACCTCCCAAAACAGCGCATTCGAGATATTCGTCCCCGCCCCCGACACAACCGAGAACGTCACCCCCACGATGGGAGTCTTCGGGTGCGCCTTGATGACCATAGACGTGACCACCCCAAACGTACTCCCCCCACCACCTCTCATCGCCCAAAACAAATCCCTCTCATGCGTCTCATTCGCCGTAACAAACCTCCCACTTGGCAGAACCACATCCAGACTCAGCACCTGATCCGACCCCA
>Ga0247758_1001412_pt1 | contig 17944 bp, 1 predicted proteins | sample UWRJL156409C4_FD_180950 | JGI IMG/M metagenome (GOLD analysis project Ga0247758, IMG submission 180950) | Plant litter microbial communities from Arlington Agricultural Research Station in Wisconsin, United States - UWRJ-L156-409C-4 | ecosystem: Environmental > Terrestrial > Plant litter >...
CACCTAGTTAAGTTAAAAAAACCTTTAGTTTTTCACAGATAGAAATAGAAATGGTATAGTGGTAAATAGCGTAATATAAATTAAAGAGGTTCCCAGTTCGAATTGCATTTGTGAAAGTGAAAAAAAAGACTGTAAATCGTAAATTATAGAATAAAAACTGTAAACCCTGTAGAATAAAGCCTGTAAACCCTGTAGAATAAAGCCTGTAAACCCTATAGAATAAAGCCTGTAAACCCTGTAGAATAAAGCCTTTAAACCCTATAGAAAAGAGCTTATAAGCCTTATGAAATAAAGTCTTTAAAAAGTAAGATTTATTTTTAACTATTATTCTTTTTATTATTTCTTTTAAACCTTATAAAATAAAGTATGTGAACCTTAAAAATTAAAGCTTATAAACTTTATAAAATAAGATTAATAAAACTTAAGATTTATTTATAAAGATTACTTTTCTTAACCTTAATTATTATTCTTTTTAATATTCATTTCACGTTTTTAAACAGATATATTGGCCTCTGGACAGGTTTTTGTCGCTTTGTTCGCTATACTTATTAAAATAAGCTTAATACCCCACGCTAAAATTGCCAGGAGTGAAAGTGAGGAATGGAGCGCCCCGTAGCGTAGTGAAGGGCCGTCGCGTAATGACAAACGAAGCGACGCTAGCAATTTTAATTAGTAGGGAACTTAACTAAATCTAAGACGATGGAAAACACCACCTAGTTACCTTCCTGTTAAAAGGGATCTACAGTCTAGCCTTATACTACCTAATTTATAATAAGAAACTAATAGTGATTATTTAATATTTTATTAAATGGGCACTGTATCTAAGTAGTATAAAGGAATTAGTTTAAGTCTTTTGAAATTATAATAACCTTTAGTATTTCTTAATAAAAGAACTTAACCCACAGTAAGCACAGTGGGTAAAGTTAATGGCCCTATTTCACTTCTAAATCCACTATATTAAAGGAAAGGATAATAAATAAGCTAATACCTTTAACTGGAGATAAGACTATAAAGATGCTACTCTAGTCCTAATCCTTATTACTATATTTAATAAAGTTAAAAACGGTATATTAGAGTATACATTATAAGTGTTAGATAATTAAATACCAGAATAAACTATTAATATTTACATAAACTTATAAATAAAGTATAATGTCTATTAGTAATAATAGGACTTTTAAGTAAAAAGGTTAACAGAAAGAACTTATAAGTATAAATACTCCTTAAGAGACTTTTTAAGGCATATGTAAGACTGTGGAAAAAAATACTTAAATTATTTAAACTATAATAAAATTAGTTATTAGCTAAAATAGCTGTTAAAAGGTGTAAACAGCACGTTTAAATTAAAAATAAGGTTTTAATATTAAGAGAAACTGTACATTTATAACTTAAGTAAATAAAAGAAGTACGTTTAGCAAGTTTATAAATCTTGACTTAAAGGATATATAGGCTAGGTTAAGACCCTTACGTAAGCTTAATAAACGTATACTTTCCCGGGAATGAAGAAGCTGGTTAAGGAAGTAGTTAATAACTATAACATTTATTATTAAAAGCAAAACTGATGCTATAAACCTTATAAACTTCTTAAACCACTCCTTATATTACAGGTTTTATAAAGCTTTATCTTATTTAACTTTATTATTAGAATTTTAAAATCTAAGGACCTTATTATAAAAGTTACTTATAACTAGATCCTTATAATAGTTAACAGATTAACGAAATAAGCTTACTTTTTACTAACCTTAAAGGATATAACTGTGGAGTAACTTACTTATATCTTTAAGAAAAAGGTAATTTTATAACACCTTTAACTAGATAATATTATTACAGATTAAGATAAGTTAATCGTATTAAAGTTTTAATAAAGGCTAATATAGAAAATAGGTGTAAAGAGTAGGCTTTTAACAGCCTTCTATTTATAAACGGATAGTTAAATAAAGTAAGTTAACTAAATACTTATAACGTATTTTTAAGCTTATATTAACTTTAAATAAGATAATTAGCTTAAGTTATTACTAACAGCACAGATAACTTATAATATAATACTAGTTAAGTTGATAAGTATGTCATTATTCTTCACTAATTACAGTAAGGAGCCTAAGCTCCATTAAAGCCTACCTACCAGCACCCCTTAAGCTATAATCTACGTAAATTAAATGTAAGAGTTATATAACTACTTATAAGCTAAACTTAAGTTTACATATAAATAAATAAAGAAGTTATAATAACCCTACAGGCCGTCACTTGGGCTGGAGCGGCTTAACGGATCCCCCGCAGAAGGAACAGTGTAGGAAGACAGTACGCACTGTACTGCGCACTGGGCCAGGGGTGCAAAGACCCAAAGCCCCTACGACTAACTAGTATCTGCTTAATCTTAGCAAGAGTGCTTACCTACTAAGCACCTATAAGACCCTTAAGTAAAAGGTGCTTAGTAGCAGGATGCTCAGCTCCTCACTGAGTAATAAGCTATTAAGCAAGGTACAAAAGTACCTTTAATTAATTAAGTATAGATAGTTATAGTTATGCTTATAACTACTGTAAGGGACTCTGGTTCCTCACACTAATATTTAATTATTTATTTATATCTTATTATTTAAACTTACCTTTATGTATTACAATGATAATAACTTATAGTAATATTAAACCCCCTATTTAAAAGTGTTAGCTTAATAAGCTGCTTTCGGAACACCCCTTACTTATTAACGTCTTATTATACATTCTGTCTTAACCTATATTAATCCTCTTAAGGCTTATATTAGGTGTAAGTTGTAATACGATATTAACGTTTTAGTTTTAAACGTTATTTATTAAATTCCCAGATATTACCTCCCTCTTACTAATATGTTAACCTTTAGAAAGGGTAAGGAGATTAAGGAAGTGTAAGTTTAACTTTAGCTCCCTATTATTAATAAGTTAGCTGTATGCCTTAAAAACTTAAACCTTAACTAATAGAGACTGGTTAAGGAGCTTAATAAAACTTTCTTTAAAGATATTAAAAGCTGTATTGGTCTTATTAAGAAACTCCAGGTTTAACTTAATGTTATTAAGTTAGAGAATAATAACTTTAAAGGCTTATAGAAGAAATAAGTAAAGCTCCCCCTGCTATTACGTTTTAAGGGAGACTTTACACAGCTAAAGTCCTAAATAGCCTAACTTTAAAGTTATATCACTTATTACGATAAGTAGTTCTTTAAGGAAGAAGGAAAGGTTAGGTTTATAAGAGCACTGTTAGATAAAGTAACTACTTGCTAATATAAACCTTATATAAAGATAATTAATAACCTCTTTGTAGATAAAGTGTATAAAGAGGCTTTTAAGACTTAAGCCCTTTTTAATAACTTTAACGTTTTTATTAACTAATTTTAGATTAAGTTTAGAGAACTAGACACTTTTAGGTAAGTTAAATAACGTCTTATAACCTTAAGGCAGACGTCTTTAGTTTTTAAGTTCTCTACACACTTTAAGTTAAAAGCAGTAAAAACCAAGCTTGGCTAAGAGGCTTTAGTAATACTGTTTTAAAGTAGTCTGAAGGAGCACGTTATTAGAGACCTTTATTAAGAAGATCGGCTGGATTGCCTTTAAGAACTAGTTAAGATGGTTATTAAGGCTAATAACTGGTACTATAATCACTATTATTAAAAGAACTTCTAAAAGGAATAAGCCCCTTATTAGCTAAATAAACTTAAGAAAGGAAGTCAGTCGACTGTAATAGGTTATTACCCTAAACTAATAGATATTAATATAATAAACCGTTAGAATTAACTTAACCATAATAAGCCCTAACGGTAGTAATAGCAGAAGTAATCTAAGGACCTGTCCTAGGTTTAGTGTTTTAACTGTAATAAGAAAGGTTATATAACGTAGCAGTGCCCGTTATTAAAATAAGTTAGTTAAAAACTAGTTCTAAAAGGGGGTAAGTATATAAAGTTTAACTTAACTAACGTTTATATTAAGATAGTAAGTAACGAAGAAAACTGCACCTAGATAGATAAGTGTAACCTAAGAGATAAGGAGAGAGAAGAAGAACCTTAAGATGTAATATATTTAATCTTAAAAGGTATCTTAGAAAAGTTAGTTATAAAGGTGCAGGTTATTACAGATTAACTTTAAGGTGGAAACTTAAAACTGCTAAAGGTGTAAGTTATAGAAGATTAACTTTAGGAAGAAATATTCCAGTTAGCTATTATAGGCCTTAAAAACCTTACCTTATAAGTTTAAAAACTGAGAAAGTCTAAAAAAGACCTTAATTTAAACCTTACTAAAATGGTAAAGGGAGTTAAAGAACTAGCCCTCTAGGCCACCTAAGTAGTAAAGTAAGCCTTAAAAGGCGAAAGAGAGTAAATTAAAAAAGTTAAGTTAGAAAAGCGGAAGTTTTTCTTAACAGTACTTCTTAAAACTTTTAAATACTTTAAGCACGTTAAGTAAATTAACACCCTTACCTCCTTAAAAGAAGGATAGCTTAAATAGCTACCTTACATTAAGGCTGGTATACCTCGGATTAGTACCTTAAGGGTCCCCTGAGAAGGTATAAAGTAAGTATATTAGTAGAGGGTTTAGGAGCTGAAAGAAAAACACTAAGAATTAGTAGACGAAGTGGAGGACCTGTAGGTTAAAGGCTTTACTGTAATATTTAAAGATAAAGCAGTAGAAATTAAACTGTAACTTTATAATAAAGTTCACTTTATTAATTAATTTAAATACTAACTTATTAAAGAAAGTTACTTTATAAAAGAATAAGCTGGTTTATTATTATTTAAGTTTTAAGAAGAAGTTTAAGAGAAATAATAGACTTAAAGGCAGGTAGAAGAAGAGAAGAAATAAGGCGTTACCTTCCCCACTCTGTACTCCATAACTGTAGCATTTATAGTTAACGTCGACTACTTTAACTATAAGGATATACTATAGATTAACTATATATACGATAATTACACTTTTAACCGGTATAGCGGGTTTAAGACCTTTTATAACTACTTTCTTAACATATAGAAACGGGATTACGCTATCGTTAAGGTAAAGTTAAAACTAATCTATTACTAGGTCTCCTACTCCCTAATAAGAGAATCTAGTAATAAGTAGGAAATTATTATAATTAACTAGGCTCCTACTACGTGTTAGTAAAGGGGAGTACTTAATAATTACCTAATTGTAATATATTTACTATATCTTAATAGAAAAGTTAGGGAATAGTAGAAATAGGAAGATTATTAACAGATTTAAGAGTAAAAGGACATTATTACAATCTAGTCCTGTAAAGCGTACTATCGACTTATTAAGGACTTTAAGAACATCGTATTATTTAAAGTTAACTAGATATTAAAGTGTAAGAACTTAAGAAAGGTTAATTATTAAGTTTATTAAAGTTATCTGTTTTTCTAAAAGGAGTTAGGAAAAGGTTATAAACCCTTTAAAAGGGCTGGAAACCAGTAGTTTACTAGTTAGTAAAAACCTTAAGGAGAAGAAAAGGTATTTAAAGGTTAGGCTGGATAAGACCTTAAAGACAGATAATTATTATAACTTAAATAATAAAGGAGTATAAACATTATTCTGTTAGTATTGACTTAATAAACGGAAAAGGGAGGTTATTTAGGGTAAAAGTAGTGATTAATAGTGGAAGTGCTTTTAACTTAATATACCTGTTATTAGTTAATTAAAGGAAACTCCCTAATAAAGAGTATAAAAAGGCAATTCCTATATAAAATGGAGAAGGAGGCCTGTATTAATATAATAACAGTAAAGTTACTTATTACTCACTACTCTTAATTAAAGTAAATAAGGATAAATAATAAGTGGACTTTAACGTTATACTAATTATAAAGTATAATATAATCTTAAGTCTACTTTAAGTAAAAAAGTATAATCTTATAATTAATTAAAGGAGTAGCTACCTCACCTTTAATAAGTCCCCTAACTGTAATCACTGTTTAGAGAAAGTTAAAAAAGTAATAAACTGCTCTAAAGATACATAAAGCACTTAAAAACATACTAAACCCTTAGAACTAAACACAGTTTAGGTTAAGTTTATTAAGACAGTTAAAGGACCAGAAGGTCTACTGTATTACTTAAATAATAATTTAAAAAGTAAAAAAAAACAAAAAGCTAATCTACATATAAGTGAAGAAGTTAATTTATTTAAAGTACCTGTAGAATATAGAAAGTTTACCTTATTTTAAAAGAAGATACCGCAATTACCAGACTATAGACTATAAGATTACGAAATTAAGCTAAAGCTAAGAGGAAAACTCTATAGCTTTTAACCTTATTACTTAAACCCCTAACAGGCTAAGGCCTTACGGGAGTATATTACTAAAAACTTAAAAAACAGGTTTATTATAAAGTCCTAATCCCCAGTAAGGTATTTAGTATTATTCGTCTTAAAAAAGAGAGACAGTAATATTACGACCTGCACCTGACACAGGCCTTGAGAGGACTGGCGCGGGTTAAGACAGAACGTATAGCAGGACGCTAACAGATAAGGGGTGTTCTAAAGACGGCTTGTTAAGCTAGCACTCCTAGACAGGGGGTTTAATGTCACTGTAAGTCGCTGTCACTATAATACACAGAGGTAAGTTTAAATAGTAGGATATAAATGAATAATTAAATATTAGTGTAAGGAATTAGAGTCCCTTATAGTAGTTATAGGTATAACCATAGCTATCTATACTAACTAGTTAAAAGGTACTTTATACCTTAATCACTATACTTACTTAACATAAGCAGTGATTATAGTGATTAGAATACCTCTAATCACTGTAATTACCGTGCTTTTAGTAAGATTAAAGTGATCACTTAACGATTGGTTATAGGGGCTTTGGGTCTTTACACCCCTGGCCCAGTGCACAATACCGTGCGTACTGCCTTTCTGCACTGTTCCTTCTACAGGGGATTTATCGGGCCACCCCGGCCTAAGTGACGGCCTGCAGGGTCGTCACACAATTTCCCCTCTTTAACGTTCTTTTTCCATAAAAAACTACTTATATATTCCTTCTTTTCTTCACTAGTTATTATATTATTTAACCAGGTAACTAAGAATAGGAGAAACGTAACACTTTTATTAACTAAACATCGTATTACTAATGTTAAGTTTATTTTTACTTTCAGGATCGTTATACTTATAAAATGTAACTATTACCACCACTTAAACCTGCTGGACTGTAAGGTGGCCAGTAAAAGTGAGTTATGTAGCTATTATATAGTGGTTAGTAAGATTGTATACTTATTTTATAACGTTTATAAAAACGATCCGTCTGTCCTACATAAGGTTTTAGATAAAAAGAAGCGCCTTAATGTTAAAGAGTGTAAAATTACTCTCCTTCTTCACAACACGGCCTTTAAGCTTTTACACTTTAAAGATTAATAAAAGGGGCTGGCGTGGTGGGTAGATGAACTTTTTAACCATAAGTTTAATATTATAATAGAGGAGGAATGTAAGGCTTAGGAAGTAGCTACGCTAGTTCCCGAGTTTAACTGGGGAAGCCTTTTAGTGGAGCTGGCATATGGTTCCTTTTCCAGGGGGTTATTATAGTTAATAACTCCTTTTTAACTTAATCCATCGTTACTTATTTTCTCTTTTTTTTTTTTTTCTTTTACTAACTTTTTCTAACAGTACTTATTTTTATATAGGGCGTGCTGGGAACTCCAGAGGCCCAGCCTCCTTATTAAGTTTAAGGTCTTTATAACTTATAGCTAAGGGTTTTAATAAATATCCTTCTATACCTATTAAAGAGTTTCCTGCCACTTTTTAAGCTTTAGGTCCTATAGTGGTCTTACTTTTTAGTCTGGTAGTTTAAATGTTAAATCTTATCTTATTTCTCATTCTTATTATTAATTTTAATTAGTTTAGATTCTTTTAATGGAACTTTATAATTAAGTCTAGGCACTTAAGGTTTTTAACTAGTTCTTATAAGTTACTTTTAAGGCTGTAGTTTAACCACTTAATAAGATATTTAAACGTGTTCTTTCCTTTTCTTAAATCCACAACTTCCTTAACGTCATACTTATCCTTATTAGTGTTAATCTCGATCTTCTTTTTTAAAGGAACTTCCTTTAAGGTAGGTTTTAGAAGTAAAATATAAAAAACCTTAATCTGCACCTTTATACTGGCGGGTAAGTTTAATTTATAGTTAAAGGTGGTGACCTTTTTCTTAATTTAAAACAGTCTGTACCTTTTAAAGTTAAACTTCTTATTAGGCTATTTTAAATATAGGTTTTATAAAAAAAGGTAAATGTAATCTCCCTCTTGAAAAGTTGGTCCCTTAACTTATTTGCTATTATAATAAAGTCCTTTTTTAAGTATTAGTTACTTAGTTTAATGTTTATTAGTAAACTTCTTTATCCGTTCACATGTGAACTTAAGTTTGGCTTATAAGTGGTTATATAATTCTTACATCTAGTCTGCGTGGACTACAGCTTAAGGGGCACTGGTAGGTGGGCCTTAACGGAGCTTAGGCTCCTTACCGTAATTAGTGAAAAACGGTGATATACCTGTTAATTTAATTAGTGTTATATTATAAGTTATCTGTACTGTTAATAACAGTTTAAATTAATTATCTTATTTAAAATTAATATAGGTTTAAAGATATATTATAAGTATTTAGTTAACTTACTCTGTTTAACTGTCTATCTGTAAATAGAAAGCTGTTAAAAGCTTACTTTTTACACCTATTTTTTACATTAACCCTTATTAGAATTTCGACACGATTAACTTATTTTGATCTGTAATAATATTATCTGGTTAAAGGTGTTATAAGATTACCTCTTTCTTAAAGATATAAACAAGTTACTCCACAGTTATGTCTTTTAAGGTTAGTAAAAAGTAGGCTTATTTTGTTAATCTGTTAATTATTATAAGGATTTAATTATAGGTGACTTTTATAACAGGGTCTTTAGATTTTAGGATCCTAGTGATAAAGTTTAGTGAGATGGAACTTTATGGTATTTATAATATAAGGAGTGGTTTAAAAAGTCTATATAGTTTATAATACCGATTTTACTTTCTGTAACAGATATTACAGTTATTAACCACTTCCTTAACTAACTTTTTTATTCCTAGGAAGGCGTACGCTTATTAGGCCTATATAAGAGTTTTAACTTAGCTTATATATCCTTTAAGTTAAGACTTATAGATCTGTTAAACGTACTCCTTTTATCTGCCTAGGTTATAAATGTACAGTTTCTCTTAATACCAGAGTTTTACTCTTAATTTAAGTGTGCCGTCTACACCTTTTAATAGCTGTTTTAGCTAATAACTGGTTTTATTATAATTTAGATACTTTAGACACTCCTTACCACAGTCTTATAAGTGCCTTAAAAGGTCTTTTAAAGGACACTTATACTTACAGGTTCCTTTTACTAGCCTTTTTACCTGGAAGTCTTATTATTATTAATAAATGTTATACTCTGTTTATAAGTTTATATAGACGTTAATAGTTTATTTTAGTGTCTAGTTATCTGGCATTTATAACGTATATTTTAACGTGCTGTTCCCTGTTTTATTAAATATAATAATAAGGATTAGGATTAGGTTAACATCCTTATAGTCTTATCTTTAATTAAAAGTATTTACTTACCTGTTATCTTTTCCTTTAATATAATAAATCTGGAAGTGGAATGGAGCTATTAGCTTTGCCTATTATACTTACTGTAAGTTAAGTTCCTTTATTAAGAAGTATTAAAGGTTATTATAATCTGAAAAGACCTAGACTGGTTCTTTTATACCACTTAAATATAGTGCCTATTTAGTAAAGTATTAAATAATCGCTATTAGTTCTTTATTATAAATCGGGTATTGTAAGGCTAGGCTGTGGATCCCTTTTAACAGGAAGGTGACTAGGTGGCGCTTTTTATCGTCTTAAACTTAGTTAAGTTCTCTATTAATTATAAACTTTAAGGAGTTTATTTTAACTTAGAAAGGCTTTAAGAAATCAGGGAGGGTTAGGATTAACGCTGTAATAAAGGTGTGTTTAAAGTCTTTAAACACTTTTTATTATTTATCTGTCCACTTAAACGGCTTTCCCTTACCTGTAAGTTTGTAAAGTGGTTTTACAATTTTCGTAAAGTACCTAATAAAATAGTAATAAAAGTTTGTAAAACTGATAAAGGCTTATAACTCTTTTTAGTTCTTTAAAGTGGGTTAATCCCTAATTACCTTTATCTTCTCCAGTTATATTTTAAACCTATTAAAGGTTATTTTAAACCTTAAATAGTTCAGTTCTTAAACGTAAAAGTGGCTTTTTTCTAAGTTTATTATTAGCTTTACTTTTTTAAAAGCTGTTAAAACCTATCACATATGTTTTTAGTGTTCTTTTAAAGTTTTAAAATAAACTAGAATATTATCTAAATATATAAAAATAAACTTATTAAGGAAGGGGTGGAGAACACTGTTAACCAATCCTTAAAAAGTTACAGGGGCGTTTATTAATCCTATTAGTATAATATAGTACTGATAATGCCCGTTGCGAGTTTAAAAAGCCGTTTTATACTTGTCCTTTTCCTTTACTTTAATATAGTTAAATCCTATAGGGAAATCGAGGCTGGAGAACCAGTTTACCTTAATAATCCGTTCTTATATTTCTATAATAAGTAATAGTAGGTAATGGTTTTTAATCGTATCTTTATTTAACATTTAGTAATTAATAATTATATATAACTTACTATCTCCCTTTTTTAAGATAAATAGTACTGGGTACCTTATTAGGGATTAAGACTTTATAATAAACCTGTTCTTTAAGTTTTCCTTAATATACTCCCTTAAAGCTTTAGCCTGTTAGGGGTTTAAGTAGTAAGGTTAAAAGTTATAAAGCTTTACTCCCAGTTTTAACTTAATTTTATAGTTTTATAATCTGTAATCTGGTAATTGTGGTATCTTTTTTTAAAACAGGGTAAATTTCCTGTATTTTATAAATACCTTAAATAAGTTAATTTCTTCACTTATTTATAAGTTAACTTCTTATTTCTTTCCACCTTTTAAATCGTTATTTAGGTAATATAGTAGACCTTTTAGTCCTTTAATTATCTTTATAAACCTAACCTAAACTGTATTTAATTTTAAGGGTTTAGTATACTTTTAAATGCTTTGTGCCTCTTAAAAATAGTTTAGTACCTTTTTAGCTTTCCTTAAACAGTGATTACAGTTAAGGGACTTACTGAAGGTAAGGTAGCTACTCTTTTAGTTAATTACAGGATTATACTTTTCCAGCCAGGGTAGATTTAGGATTATATTATAGCCTGTAATTAATATAATGTTAAAGTCCACTTATTATTTATCCCTGTCCACTTTAATTAAAAGTGGCAAGTGGTGGGTAACTTTATTATTATTATATTAGTATAGGCCTCCTTCTTTATTCTAAATAGGAATAACCTTTTTATACTCTTTATTAAGGAGTTTCCTTTAATTAATTAATAAGGGGTGTATTAGGTTAGAAACACTCCTGTTATTAATCACTGCTTTTACTTTAAATAGCCTTCCTTTTCCGTCTATTATATTAACACTGATAGAATAATGCTTATACTTCTTTAACATCTAAGTTATAATAATTATCTATCCTTAAAGTCTTATCTAGCCCAACCTTTAAATACCTTTCCTTTTTCTTAAGGTTTTTACTAACCAGTAAATTACTAGTTTCCAGCCCTTTTAAAGGGCTTATAATCTTTTCTTAATTCCTTTTGGAAAAACAGGCAGCTTTAATAAACCTGGCGATTAACTTTTCTTAAGTTTTTACGTCTTAGCGTCCAGTTAATTTTAAACGGTATAATATTCTTAAAGTTTTTAATAAGTTAATAATACACTTTATAGGTTTAGATTATAGTAATGTCTTTTTACTTTTAAATCTGTTAATAATCCTCCCACTTTTACTATTCCCTAACTTTTCTATTAAGATATAGTAAGTATATTATAACTAGGCAGTTATTAAATACCCCTCCTTATTAGTATATGGTAGGAGCTTAGTTAATTACAGTAACCTTCCACTTATTACCAGATTCTCTTATTAGGGAGTAAGAAACCTGGTAATAGACTAGTTTTAACTTTACCTTAATAATAGTGTAATCCCGTTTCTATACGTTAGGGAAGTGGTTATAAAGGGCCTTAGGCCCGTTATACTAGTTAAAAGTGCAGTTATTATATATATAGTTAATTTATAATATATCCTTATAATTGGGATGGTTAATGTTAATTACGGGTATTATAGTTATAGAGTATAAAACAGGGGGGGTAGTGCCTTATTTCTTCTCTTCTTCCACTTACCTTTACGTCTATTATTTCTCTTAAACTTCTTTTTAAAACTTAAGTAGTAATAAATTAGCTTATTCTTTTATAATATAACCTTCTTTAATAAGTTAGTGTTTAAGTTAATTAGTAAAGTAAACTTTATTATAAAGTTTTAACTTAATTTTTATTACTTTATCTTTAAATATTATAGTAAGACCTTTAACTTATAAGTCCTTTATTTTGTTTATTAACTTTTAATGTTTTTCCTTTAGCTCTTAAACCCTTTATTAGTGTACTTACTTTGTGCCTTCTTAGGGAACCCTTAAGGTACCAGTTCAAGGTACACTATCTTAAGTACAGGGCAGCTATCTAAGTTATTTTTCTTTTAGGGAGGTAAGGGTGTTAATTTATTTAGTATATTTAAAGTGTTTAAGAGTTTTACAAGGTACTGTTAAGAAAAACTTCCGTTTCTTTAACTTAATTCTTTCAGTTTACTCTTTTTTACCTTCCAGGGCTTACTTTACCACTTAAGTGGCTTAGAAGGCTAGTTCTTTAACTCCTTTTATTATTTTAATAAGGTTTAAGTTAGGGTTTTTCCTGGACTTCCTTAGTTCTTAGGCTTATAAGGTAAGGTTTTTAAGGCCTGTAACAGCTAATTAAAACATTTCTTCTTAAAGTTGGTCTTCTATGACCTGCACCTTTAGTAATTTTAAGTTTCCACTTTAAAGTCAGTTTATAATAACCTATACCTTTATAACTGACTTTTTTAAAACACTTTTTAAGACTAGGTATATTATATCTTAGGGTTTTTCCTCTTCCTCCTCGTTTCCTAAGTTACACTTATTTATCTAAGTATAGTCTTCTTTATTACCTGTTATCTTAATATAGATATCTTTAAAGTTAAACTTAACGTGCTTTCCTTCTTTTAAAACTAGTTTTTAACTAACTTATTTTAGTGATGGGTATTACTGTACTATATAACCTTTCTTATTACAGTTAAAGTACTGGACCTGGGATAGGTTTTTAAACTGCTTCTGTTACTATTATCGTTAAGGCTTATTACGGTTAAGTTAATTCTGTTAGTTTATTATACTAATATCTATTAGCCTGGGGTGGTGACCTGTAATAGTTGATTAACTCCCCTTTTTAGGCTTACTTAGCTAGTGAAGGGTTTATTTCTTTTAGGAGCTTTTATGATAATAGTGGTTATAATACTGATTATTAGCTTTAATAGCCATCTTGACTAATTTTTAGAGGTGGTCTGGCCGATCCTTTTAGTAAAGGTCTCTAGTGACGTGCTCCTTTAAACTGCTTTAGAATAGCATTATTAGGGCTTTTTAATTAAGCTTAATTTTTATTACTTTTAATTTAAAGTGGGTAAAGAACTTAAGGATTAAAGACGTCTGCCTTAAGGTTATAAGGTGTTATTTAACCTGTCTTAAGGCGTCTAATTCTTTAAACTTAATTTAGAGTTAATTAATAAAAACGTTAAAATTATTAAAAAGGGCCTACGTCTTAAGGGCCTCTTTATATACTTTATTTATAAAAAGGTTATTAATTATCTTTATATAGGGTTTATATTAATAAGTGGTTACTTTATCTAATAAGGCTTTTATAAACTTAACCTTTCCTTCTTTTTTAAAGAATTACTTATTATAATAGGTGATATAGCTTTAGAGCTGGGTTATTTAGGACTTTAGTTATGTAAAGTCTCCTTTAAAGTGTAACGGTGGGGGAAACTTTACTTATTTTTTCTATAAGCCTTTAAAGTTATTATTTTCTAACTTAATAATGTTAAGTTAGGTTTGGAGTTTTTTAATAAAACTGATATAGCTTTTAATATCTCTGGGGAAGGTTTTATTAAGTTCCTTAACCAGTCCCTACTAGTTAAGGTTTAAGTTTTTAAGGCGTATAGCTAACTTATTGATAATAAGGAGCTAAGGCTAAGCTTACACCTCCTTAATCTCCTTTCCTTTTCTAGAGGTTAATATGTTAGTGGGAGAGAGGTGGTGTCTGGGAATTTAATAAATAACGTTTAAAACTTAAAACGCTAATATTATATTATAACTTACACTTAATATAGGCCTTAAGAGGACTGGTGTAAGTTAAGATAGAATATATAGTAGGATATTAATAGGTAAGGGGCGTTCTAAAGACGGCTTATTAAGTTAACACTCCTAGATAGGGGGTTTAATATCACTGTAAGTTGCTGTCATTATAATATATAAAGGTGAGTTTAAATAGTAAGATATAAATAAATAATTAAATATTAGTGTGAGGAATTAAAGTCCTTTATAGTAGTTATAAGTATAACTATAACTATTTATATTAATTAGTTAAGAGGTACTTTATACCTTAATTACTGTGCTTACCTAACATAAGTAGTGATTATAATGATCAGAATGCCTCTAATTACTGTGATCACCGTGCTTTTGGCGAGATCAGAGTGATCACTTAACGATTGGTTATAGGGGCTTCGGGTCTTTGCACCCCTGGCCTAGTGTGCAGTACTGTGTGTACTGCCTTTCTGCACTGTTCCTTCTGCGGGGGATTTGTCAGGCCGCCCTGGCCCAAGTGACGGCCTGCAGGGTCGTTATAAGTAAACTATATATAGTTATTAATTACTAAACGTTAAATAAAGATACAGTTAAGAACTGTTACCTATTACCACTTATTACAGAAATGTAAAAACGGATTATTAAAGTAAATTAGTTCTCTAGCTTTAATTTCCCTATAAGATTTAACTACGTTAAAGTGAAGGAAGAGAATAAGTATAAGACAGCCTTTTAAACTTATAATAGGTATTATTAATACTGTGTTATACTAATAAGATTAATAAACACCCTTGTAACTTTTTAAAGCTTTATTAACAGTGTTCTCTGCCCCTTCCTTAATAAATTTATCTTTATATATTTAAATGACGTTTTAATCTATTCTGAAACTTTAAAAGAATATTAAAAATATATGCGGTAGGTTTTAATAGCTTTTAAAAAAGCGAAGCTAATTATAAACTTGGAAAAAAGCTATTTCCACGTTTAAGAACTGAACTATTTAAGGTTTAAAATAACCCTTAAAAAGCTTAAAATATAACTAGAGAAGATAAAAGCAGTTAGGAACTAACTTACTTTAAGGAACTAAAAAGAGTTATAAGCTTTTATTAGATTTATAAACTTTTATTAGTGCTTTATTAAATACTTTACGAAAGTTGTAAAACTATTACATAAGCTTATAGGAGAGAGTAAACCGTTTAAGTGGACTAATAAACAGTAAAAGGCATTTAAAGACCTTAAATACACCTTTATTATAGCATTAGTCTTAACTCTTCCCGATTTCTTAAAACCTTTCTAAGTCGAAACAGACTCCTTAAAGTTTGTAATTAGTAAAGAACTTAGTTAAATCTAAGATAATAAGAAACATTACCTAGTTACCTTCTTATTAAAAGGAATCTACAGCTTAGCCTTAAGATATTTAATCTACGATAAGGAACTAATAGCGATTATTTAATATTTTATTAAGTAAGCACTGTATTTAAATGGTATAGAAGAATTAGTTTACGTCTTTTTAAACTATAATAACTTCTAGTACTTCTTAATAAAAGAACTTAACTTATAGTAAGTATAGAAAGTAGAATTAATAGCCCTGTTCCACTTCCAGATTTACTATATTAAAGGAAAAGATAATAAGCGAGCTAATGCTTTTAGTTAGAGACAGGACTATAAGGATACTAATCTAGCCCTAATCCCCGTTACTATATTTGATAAAGTTAAAAACAGTATATTAAAGCATACATTACAAGTGTTAGATAATTAGATACTAAAATAAACTATTAACGTCTGTATAAACTTATAAATAAAGTATAATATCTATTAGTAATAATAAAACTTTTAAGTAAGAAGGTTATTAAAAAGAACCTGTAAGTATAAGTGCCCTTTAGGAAACTTCTTAAAGTACGTGTAAGATTATAAAAAGGAGTGCTTAAAACGTCTAAATTATAACGAAACCAGTTATCAGCTAGAATAGCTACTAGAAGGTGTAGACAGTATATTTAAACTAGAAGTAAAGCTCTAGTATTAAGAGAAACTGTATATTTATAACTTAGATAAACAAAAGGAGTACGTTTAGCAGATTTATAAGTCTTAACTTAAAGGATATATAAGTTAGGTTAAGACTTTTACATAGGTTTAATAAACGTACACCTTTTTAAGAATAAAGAAATTAGTTAAAGAAGTAATTAATAATTATAATGTCTATTACTATAAATAAAATCGGCATTATAAGCCTTATAAACTTCTTAAACCACTCCCTATACTATAAGCGCTATAAAGCTCTATCTTACTTAACTTTGTTACTAGGATTTTGGAGTTTAAAGACCTTACTATAAGAGTTATTTATAACTAAGTCCTTATAATAGTTAATAGATTAATAAAATAGGCTTACTTTTTACTAACCTTAAAGGATATAACAGTAAAGTAACTTACTTATATCTTTAAAAAAGAGGTAGTTTTACAACACCTTTAGTTAGATAATATCGTTACAGATTAAGATAAGCTAATTATATCGAAATTCTAATAAAGACTAATATAGAGAATAGATGTGAAAAGTAAGCTTTTAACAGCATTCTACCTACAGACAGATAACTAAACGGAATAAGTTAATTAAATACTTATAACGTATCTTTAGGCTTACATTAACTTTAAACAAAATAATTAACTTAAACTGTTACTAATAGCGTAAATAACTTATAATATAACGTTAATTAAGTTAATAAGTATATTACTGTTCTTTACTAATTACAGTAAGGAGCTTAAACTCCGTTAAAGCCTACTTATTAGCACCCCTTAAGCTACAGTCCACACAGATTAGATGTAAGAGCTATATAACCATTTATAAGCTAAACTTAAGTTTACATATAAATAAATGAAGAAGTTTACTAATAAATACTAAATTAAGCAGCTAATACTTAAGAAAGGACTTTATTATAATAGTGAATAAATTAAGGGACCGACTCTTTAAGAGGGGGATTATATCTACCTTTTTTCGCGAAACCTACATTTAAAATAACTTAGTAAGAAGCTTAACTTTAAAAAGTACAGACCGTTCCAAATTAAGAAAAAAGTCGCTACCTCTAATTATAAATTAAACTTACCTGTTAACATAAAGGTGCAGATTAAGGTTTTTCACATCTTATTTCTAAAACTTACCTTAAAGGGAGTTCCTTTAAAAAAGAAGATTAAAGTCGATACTAATAAGGATAAGTATAATGTTAAGGAAATTGTAAATTTACAGAAGGGAAAGAATATATTTAAGTATCTTATTAAGTGGTTAGACTATAACTTTAAAAGTAACTTATAAGAACGTATTAAAAATCTTAAGTGCCTAGACTTAATTATAAAGTTCTACTGGAAAAATCTAGACTGATTAAAAAACTATCTGTAAAGGAAGATTAGGAAGTGGAAGTTAAACTAGTTAGTGTAACCTTAAAGAGGTAAACTAACTAATTTACTTTAAAAACAGAAAAATAAGGTAAAGCTTAATATTTAAACTGTTAAATTAAAGAGTAAGATTACTGTAAGATTTAAAGTTTAAGAAGTGGTAAGAAACTCTTTAATAGGTGTAGAAGGACATTTATTAAGACGTTAGCTAAAGGTTAAAAGGACTTTAAACTTAATAAAGAAGTTAGGCCTTTAGAGCTCCTGGTAAGCTCCATATAGGAATAAGTACTGTTAAAAGAAGTTAATA
>Ga0247758_1001413_pt1 | contig 17921 bp, 25 predicted proteins | sample UWRJL156409C4_FD_180950 | JGI IMG/M metagenome (GOLD analysis project Ga0247758, IMG submission 180950) | Plant litter microbial communities from Arlington Agricultural Research Station in Wisconsin, United States - UWRJ-L156-409C-4 | ecosystem: Environmental > Terrestrial > Plant litter >...
GGTTGTGGGTTCGACCCCCACGTCGGGCTCAATTCCCGGCAATTGCCATCCTTTTTTGTCCCCGTATTTTGTTGTTTTTTTAGCGCTTCGTCCACGATCGAGTGGCTAGGTGGATGGCGTGCAAAGTTGCACATGGACAAGTTGATATTAACCCTAGGCCCCGCACCCAAACTGCTGCCATTTCTTGCACAAATCTCTTCCGACTAGACCTCCCCAACTGATGCACTGAATGTTTGTCTTTAATCGAGATTGCGGTGGACTTAAAGACTAACCGACAGCGGGTTGCTCTCGTCAGTTTGAGATAAGTCGACTTAGCTACTATACTCTATATAGTCTTGTCGGCATCGCTTTATGTTTTTAGCCTTACATATCTCTCTGCCTTCGCACAATCCATGCCACAATCGGCGCATTTCACTTCACGTATCCGGGCTATAGTGTTTTCATATCTGGAGTACAGCTTACTTATAAAGCAAGCACAGCACTTATACAGGGCCGTTTTACACGCCCCTTAAATTTAGAGGTACCTTTAGTAAATAGCCGAGGCTGATCGAGCAGATCCTTATGAAGACAGCAGCAGCAATGAGTCTCCCGGTTCGAAGATGGTGTGCTTCTTGGTTGCTGCTATCATTCTTCTGTTGTTAAACCTCGTCAAGCCTACTGTAAAATCACTTACCCGCCGCTGCTCCTTTTGGGAGAGCACCTGCCGGAGGGCTTTACGGCGGGCGGACATATACCTAGGACGAGGTATGAAGAAAGTTGGCCATGAGAAGCTCAGCTATGGCCAAAAGGTGATGAGGCCAAAGCAGCAACCCGACGTAAACTGTCCGGAATGCGCCCTCTTGCCGATATCTGACGTGACGATATTCCTGAACAAGATGTACGCATCGCTTGGTTGTACTGCCGCCAACTTCATTTCCTGCCGTACTCGCGCGTGGCCGAGTTGGCGTGTCGAGTCGCAGCAGCGGAACATTACCGGTCCGACGGTAGCATAACGTTGCGTAGCACGACAATTAAGCACCTTGTACTCAACTCCGCGTCGACATTTGGATCTGCCTCCTCGCTGCCAAGACGATGACCGCGGAGCCCTTGCCGACGGCCAACGCGGCCTGTTGCCAGTCCTGCAGACGCATCTTCACAGGGACCTGGGTCCCATGGCGGGTTCCCGCGTCAGCGGACGGGCGATGGGGGATATATGAGTTCCACCAAACCCTCCAAGACCTGAGAGATTGCGTCTCAACCCACAGCTGCCCGGTTTGCAAGATCGCTCTCGAGCGTGGGGATTGGGGCCGCGCTGATGCCCGTGCGGAGCCGACTTTTGCACACATCCCCAAGGAAAACGTTGTGAGCATCAACATCACCCCGAACGGCGGCACCTCGGACCTCAAGGGGTGCTGCTTCGTAACGCTGATAAGATGTACGTTTTTTCTTCCCGCCCAGCTCGTCCATCTCAGCTGACTTCTTCCCTGGCAGCGCAGCAGCCGCCGCTCGAGTGGCTCAGGCAGCCGCGCATAGGAACAAGCACGCGCTCCGCTGCTAGCTACAGCTTTATCAAAGCCAAGCTCCGCAGCTGCATCGCAAACCACACCCTGTGCGCCGCGGCCGACAGCGGCTTCCTCCCAACTCGTATGCTCTCGGTTCCGCAAGCCGAAGGCGGGTCAGCAGCGGCGGCCATTCGGCTCGTCAACGGCCGCAATGTGACGGGCAAGTATGCAACGCTGAGTCACTGCTGGGGGCAAGCGCCTATTTGCCGGCTCCTGACCGCCAACCAGGCCGAATTCGAACGCGGCGTCCTCCTCACGACGCTCCCGACCACGTTTCGCCAAGCCATCGGCGTCGTGCGCTTCCTGGGCATCCCCTACATATGGATCGACTCCCTCTGCATCGTCCAGGACTCGGCCGCGGACTGGGAGGTGGAGTCTGCAGCTATGGCGAAGGTGTACGGCCATGCGCTTGTCAATATTGCCGCGGCGTCGTCGTCCGATTCGAGGGGCGGGTTGTTCTTCGACCGCGACCCGGACGTGGTCCAGCCGTTTACCGTGTACACGCCAGGTGGTGGCACGCTGGGCGAGGGATGGTACACCTGGGAGGATGACAACCGGTGGTCTCGCCTCGGTGAGGAGCCACTTCACCGCAGGGGCTGGGTCCTGCAGGAGCGGCTACTCTCGCCCCGCACAATCCACTTCGCCAAGTCCGAGATCGTCTGGCACTGTCTGCAAGACGTGGGCAGCGAGTCCATCTCGACCCGCATTTTGGACCACCCGGCAGACGCCGCGCCCTGCCCTGCCGGACAGATGCCGGATTACACCGACATCCGAACCACGACGGCCGAGATACTGACAATGGGTATGACGCCGGGACGAAGGGCGCAGCTAGGGCGGGACTGGATGCGGCTGATCGCGCAGTACACCAAATGCGGGCTTACTAAGGGTGACGACAAGCTGGTGGCCGTCTTTGGTATCGCCGACCGCGTGGAGCGGCTGACAGGAGACCGATACCTGGCAGGGCTGTGGAGGAGCCAGATGCCCTCATGCCTGCTGTGGCTCGTCAGCTGGGGCCTCTCCGACCCGGACGGCCACACAAAGGCCCCACACTTGCAGGCGCAATGCCGGCCGCCAAGGTGGAGAGCGCCCTCGTGGAGCTGGGCGTCGCACGACTGGGCTCTCGGGCATGTCTTCCACGAGGACGGTGCCGTCTGTTATACCGAGGTGGCCGGGGCGTCTGTAGTAAGGAGGCAGAACGGCAGTGCCGTGTGCGGGAAGCTCGTCCTTCGAGGCCCCGTTGTTGAGGTCGATGTTGGTTTAGTGTGCGGCCGGATCGCATCGAGGTCGTGTGAGGGAATCCTTCTCGGTAGATGACGGGTGAGCTGCCTCGTCCGTACTGACGGGCCGTACGGCTCGACGTGCCCCGCGAGGGCTCTGCTCATCATGCAGGACTGGGCGTACCTGTTCTTGCTGATCGTCCCGGTAGATCCTGCTGAGGCCGAGCCGCTCACCTTCCGCCGGGTTGGTGTGCTTGTCGTGCTGACGGAAACGCCCGCCGAGGACCGTGGGCGTGTAGAAGAGCTGCTGTCTCCCAGCAAAGAGGACGGGAAATCGAGATGGAGTGAATATACAAAGCTGATAGAGCTTGTCTGAGAAGCAGGCCGGCGGTTGTATCGTCCTGTCTGGCTCGATCACGGTCTCACCGAGGTTTGATATGTCCCCCCCAAAAAGGACGAAGTTGAATAGAAATAAACTACGAGAACATACGAATCCTAGCTACGCGATACCGTTCCTTGTCAACCCCCCCTTGTCCGTCGTCCAGCGGCGTGAGTGTTCAGTCGAGCACATTCCCGCCCCTTTATTACCCAGCCGTATAACTACGCTATTCATTTAACTCCACACACCTTGAGCACCCCTCCGGTAACTTTTCCTAGTAGTTACAATCTCAGTGGCCCGCCTCCATACACGGCTTGCATCGTCGTTTTCCCTGTAGTGTACTTGGTCAGTCTGGCATGCTTCTGCGGCGAATAATGATATAACGAAGGACCTACAAGACTCTTCAATGGACGACCGGCAGCCAAGATTCCGGGCTTCATTTCGTTGTGTCGACAATGTCCTATATGTCCCTCATTATTAGCAAGGAACAGAACAATACACGCAAATGGCCGAGGCCTCAGGAGATCATACCAAGGAAATCCTTTGCCTACAAATCGTCGACGGGTAGAGCATAATCCGCTTGAAGTTGCAAGGGAAATCATTCTCAGTTATCTTGGAATGATTGAGGTTTCGAAGTGTCGTCGAGAGATGGATTTAGAAAAGCCGGATCCGCTCAACGAGGATCCACTCTCACTCAATGCGTCACATGCTAACCTATCTAAAGAGACGGTTTCGGGATGATTCCTCTCAACAGAATGACACACGCCTCATGCCAGAGCGGGGTTAAACTCAGGCCGACGATGCGCTGCGCAGCTAAGCAGCCATCCCGTCAGCCGACATCTCAAAGTTTAACACCACGGTGGTGGACGAGGTTCCCGCATCGCCCTGATGATGTATGACGGCGTGCTAAGCGAGATGCACCACCTATTGTCAGAACTGGACCCCCCCTGAGCGGGCTGCACATCCATATACATTGCCATTGTGTCTCTATCATAGCAAGCATCAGCGACCCATACCATCACCATCACCCAGCCCATTACCAATGGAAACTTCGAGCAGCACAGTGGGGGCCAGCTTTCGACGTGGGTCACTTCGGCGGTGCCTCCGAGTGGCGAGTCGCCAGGTCTGCTGGAAGCCCGCTCCCCCTTAAGCGTGTGCTCAATCGACGGAGACTGCCCTGGTGGTACGGCAATCATTTGCGTGTATCCGCCCAAGAAGGTTCCGAATGCCTACTTTTCAATCGCCCAGGCGGGCTTCACTGCGCGCCCATCGACGATGTACAATATTTCTTTCCTAGTGCGCTGCCTCAACTACGACTCCACTTACTTCTACATGGATGACATCAAGGCAACTATCGACCCCGCGCAGTAGGCTTACCTCATTTCCGGCACGTCTGGTCTGGGTTCGGTGTTTGGGAGAGGCGGGGTTGAGACGTCAAGTCGCATTGACTGATGAGTGGCCAATGACTACGCACGCTAATGTTTACTTGTTTGTAACATTCAACATAATAATTTTCTCGCCTCTCGCTCCCAACCTTGACCGTTTCTTGCACGTTCACCGCTATTAGCCGCCGAGACATATCGCGCACCGGCGCTGGCCCCTCGACGGCTATAGGCCTACGTCACCTTACCCACCTTCGGTATGGCATAACCGCTGCCTGGGTTGACGAAATCCCCGCATCTTTGGGTAGCTTTGGGAAATAGCGCTGACGAGATGCACCGTGCTGTTCCCGGGCTGGAGGATGAGCGATCCTACAACCGAAGCAGCTAGTCGCGCAGGGACGCCGGGCCGTCGCATTGTCACTTTGGCTGGCACGCGCTGCATTCCACGTATCCGGCGCCGTGTATATGACCCGGATCTTATATCCGGCACATAATCACACCCTATTGGCGCGCATGGTAGTCCATTGAGGAACCACTATCCATCGTCGATTGGATCGGAACAACTTATACGACTTTTTCAGGTACGGCTGTCATTCTCGGGACATGTACAAATAGCGAGAAAGTGCCTCCTACCTGCTGATGGGCGAGCTCTGTGTGAGTTGAGCGTGTGTGGCTACCTACCTTATTAAAACAAGCCAGGATCCTGCAATCATTCAGGTACCATGGTGTGCCTACCCCTGTCCCTGGCGCTCCTCGCGCTCGGTGGCACGACAGCTCTTGCACAGACGCTGTCCCCCCTGAAGCCCGAGCCGTTCGGACGCTTCATCAACAACACCATCTACCAGCCCGTGGGTAAGGAGAGCGTCACGTATCCGCGCTTCACCGAGCTCCAGGACGGTACCATCTACGCGACCACGTCCCTCTCCGGCGTCAGCCCGTCCTACTTCCCCATCTTCGAGAGCAAGGATGGCGGCGCCAGCTGGAAGTGGGTGTCCAACGTGACCGACGACGTCAATGGCTGGGGCATGACCGCGCAGCCGGCCCTTGCCGAGTTGACCGAGCCCCTGGGCGGCTTTGCGGCTGGTACCATCCTGGCTTCCGGCAACAGCTGGAGCAACAATGGCACGCGCATCGACCTCTACGCCAGCACTGACCGTGCCCGGACGTGGAAGTTTGTGAGCCACGTTGCGGAGGGTGGAAGACCCAACACCACCAACGGCGCTACCCCTATCTGGGAGCCGTACCTCTTGTAAGTTTCCAATCCCAACATGTCTTTCATGTCTTTGAAAACAGCCAACACCCACCAACACCCACCAACACCAAACCACCACTAACCCCTCCCAGGGTCTTCAACAGCAGCCTAGTCTGCTACTACTCCGACCAGCGCGACCCCCTGCACGGGCAAAAGCTCGCGCACCAAGTCTCCAAAGACCTCATCAACCGGGACCCCCCCGTCGACGACGTCGCCTACGACCTGTACATCGCGCGCCCGGGCATGACCGTCGTCGCATACATCCCCCCCGTCAAGAAATGGATCCTGGTGCACGAACTCCCCATTGGCAACTCCTCCTCGCACGGCGTCAACTACCCCGTGTACTACCGCCTCGCCGACAGCCCGCTGGACTTCCGTCTGTCTGAGGGGTTGCCGATCGTGCTGAACAACAAGACCGCGCCGAATGCCAGTCCGTATGTGGTTTGGAGTCCCGTGGGGGGCCCGAACGGCACGATTGTCGTGTCGGATGCGGATAATCCGCAGGTGTATACGAACCAGTTTGGAGGGGATGTCGACAAGTGGGAGGAGCATGCTACGCCGGCGGGCGCGGTGTATAGTCGCGCGATTCATATTGTGGGGGGGCATCCGGATAGCTTGATGATTTTTGGCGGGGAGACGTTCGATGATATGCGCAGTGGGTTGTTGACTCCGTTTACGGCTACGGTTATTAGTCTGGAGGAGACGCTGAAGAATAACTTTGCGAGCTTCTGGAGGAGGAGGTGAGCGAGGCAGGGAGGTGCTGAGGTTGGGTGTTGTCTTTGGGTCTGCTTGGTGTCCTGTACATAGGTAGATATGGAATGCACCGCCCAGTTATTCTCGGCACCTTGCCGGAATTTCAAACCGTGAAGGTCGAAGATGACACAGAATTCAAGAGAGTATATTCCATTGTTTGAATGAAATCTTTTCCCACGGGTAAACCGGAATAGCCCATATTAGAATTTCAGAATCAAATGACCTAGCTCAGCACAAGGAAAGCGGCAGTTTTTATTCTATATTCTAGGACACATCCACTTCCGCTACTCGGGTACACATACAAGACATAGGAAGTTCTAGGCGGCTTTGAATAAGCAAAACAACGGACAGGCCGAAACGTAAGAAGAAATGAAACCCCAAAAGCTCAGATGGTGTGCCGCCCCGTAAGAACTCCGCCATCCCAATCCTCTCTGACCCCAAGGGGCTGCCGCACAAGATTATCGATAGACTCACCCTCCTCCTCCTCCTCCTCCTCCTCTAGCATCATGATATCGTCAAAAACACTCCCCATCCCAACCAGCACAACCCTCGTCTCCCCTCCTGTACCATCAACCAGAATCTCCAGCCCCGCCACCGGATCCACCGACACACCACCTCTCCCTCTCACAATCGAAATCAAATCATCCTCACTCGTCCACTCAACCTGCTCATCCGTAAACCCAAACGTCCACATCAGCGGCATCGTCCACGGCTTCCCAAACACCTCGGACCCAGAGCAATACAAACATGGCAGCACGCCCCTCCGGCTCGTCTCCTCCTCTCCCTCCTCCAGCACAACCGCCCTCTCCACCTCCCGCTGCACAACCCTCATGACATCCCTCACCGACAAATTCAGCTCCATCTCCTGCACCAGCCTCGTAATCTCCGTTCCCCCACCCACAGACACCGCAGCAACGCGCTCAACCCTCTCCGCCGCCGCAACCGCCACCACCGCAGCTTTGCTCGCCTTTTCCGCCAAAAGGGCATCAAACTCCGAGTGAAACCCATCCTCATCACTCCCCCCTCCAGCGTTACCAAGCTGCAGCCGCCAACTAGCATCCTGCAGCGCCTCATCAAACGCCCACCACGCCAGCTCCCCCCTCCGCGTCTGCCCCCGCCCCCGTCCCTGCACCGGCTGAACCCCAGAGACAGTAGGATCCATCAGCGCAAAAACCGGCGCAAACAGCCCCTCAATCTCATCCCCCCGCGCTCCAGCCAAGCCCGCCTGGCGCTCTAGCGCGTCCAGCGCCGCGCCCACACCGAGGACGTCGTTCACATAACCCACGGCCGAAGACGAGGAGTCAATGTCCATCCGACGACGCACCTCCCGACGGAGGAGGAGCACGCCTACATGGTCTGCTGGAATCTCTCCCAATCTGCGGGCAGCGGTGCGGTATTCGTCCCCGTCCTCGTACTCACCCTCGGCCTCTGCATCTACCTCTGCCTCCTCTAGATAAGCAGCATACGTCCTCATAGCATTTCGCAGCGCTAGTATCGAGGTGCGCAGGGAACGTAAAGCAGGATCTCCGCCGAGAAGGCGCAGTATCAGGGCTACGCCGCGGCGGATGCGCTGCCAGCGGGAGAGGGTGTCGCGGAGGCAGGGGAGGCAGTGAACTGTCCCGGGGAGAGGGGGCCAGGAGCGCAGGAAGGAGGGGGAGGAGATGGGTGGGGGGGACCAGGAGGGCGGTGCGATTGGCTGGTGTTGGTGTTTTGATTTTTGCTGTCGTGCGCCTGTGGCTGAGGTGGAGCCAGAAACGGGTGTCGGGTGTGGCGAGGGGGCAAGCGGGATGGTCGGTTGTGTAGGGGTCGAAGGCTCGGGGTATTCATCCCAGACTTCGAGGTCTGACTCCGCGATGGAGAGGGATGGGACTCGCTTTTTGTTCCTTTTGGTCTGTCTCTTTGGTCGTTCCTTTGGCGGCGGGGCTTTGGATTTCCGTCGGGAGAGCAGGTTTGCCGAGGGTTTGCTGTCCGAGGAAGGGCTATGACTTCTGGTCCGGGTTGAAATTGGTGTTTCCTGGGCTGGTTGTTGCGTGGGGGTCGGCGGCGCTGGCCAGAGAAGACCGTGGGAGTAGACCATGCCCTCGACGGGAGAAGGTGTCTTTGGCAACTTGCTTGCGGTGGCTTTTCCGGCTTTCTTCTTGCTTTTTGGCGTTGGCACAGCGGATAAGGCACGAGAAGTGGACCAGGTGTTGTTATCCGAGGTCTTTGTTTGGGTCCGGGGATAAGGGGATGGCGGCACCTTCTGCCAAGTGCTCTCTTCGTCATCATCAGAGATTTCAATCACAAAGCGAACATGGCGGGTTGGTTCTGGTACCCCTTTTCTGGTGCGGCGTTTTGAGCCCGTGGCCCCTGCGAGAGACAAGGCGGAGGGGCGTCTGGCCTTCGCCCTACCGCCGGCCAACCCCTTTACCGCGTGCGGCGGCGCGTGTGTTCCGAGTCTGGGTTCCCCCGTCTTTTTAGCATGTGAACCACCGGTGGACTTCGATACCTCTCGACCTGCCTTCGTGGCCGCTTCGGAAGCCCCTGATACACTGGCCGCACTCTTCCGTTTCTTCGCTGGAGGCGCCTTCGTTGTCTTTGCCGGCGTGACCTTTTTACCCCTAGCAGGAGGGGAGTAATCTCCATCTGAGTCATTACCAATAGGAGCCTCGGTATCATCACCATCCGAGTCACTATCACTGAGAGGCTCAGCCTTTTGTTTGCGGGTTGCTTTTGCTCCTGGCGTTGGAGTCGCTGTAACTGGTTTGCGCTTTTTTCCGACGTTGGGCATGTTACTGTTTGAGTTGGCTGGAGTTCCCGTCGTCGTTTTGTTGACCGGTGTCTTCGTGGCTGGGGTTTTCGTGGTCTTCTTGCCGGCCGGTGTGGCTTTGGCTGGAGTTGACGTCGTCTTTTTGCTGGCCGTTGTTTTTGTGACCGGAACTTTCATGGTCTTCTTGCTGGCTGGTGTATTTGTCTTACGTTTCTTAGCCGCAGGAGTCTTGACTGCTTCAGATGCACTATTGTCAGGAGGACCTCTCTTTTTTCCGACAACAGGCTTTGCCGGGGTTGACTCGGTAGCTTGTACTTTCTTTCCTCTGCCCGCATCCTCCTTTTTGCGCTTTCCGAGAGATGGGAGCGGTCTTCTCGGAGGAAAATCTGGCGCTGGCCGTCCGGGAGGAAGGCCTCTCCCGAGGATAGATGGGAGGAGGATGTTGCTGACGATGATGCCTTTCTTCGCGAGAAGCACGGCTATTTCTTCCGTGAGGTTGTCCGACGCGAGCTCTTCCGACGACAAGATGTCAGACAGCCCGAGGACTGGCAGTGACCCTTCGTCGGTCTCCATATCGGCAGAAAATAAATAATTTCGATGATTCCAACGACAGCAAGCTCGGACGTATCTTCAAGTTGGTAAACCTGCAATCTTTGCGAAGAGCCTGTGAGACATTTCTTGTTGGGAATCGAAAGTTAATACTCGACGGTGAGTGTCTTTGTGTGTTTTCATCTGTCGCCGCTTCCGGCTACTGTTTTGGCGACATCAATACCAGCTTTCAATTCGTGCAGCTCGTGAGACAAAGGCAACTGCAACCTCGGAATCGTGCAAAGCATTGCACACACAGTGCGACTCGACAACACATCCAAAAGCCATCCAAGGAACACAAGAATAGTAATATGGGTAAATTTCATGTAATGTGCGACGAATCTGGGCACACAGAATTTCCTTTTTCGTGCCTCTCGCACGCGACGTTGCTCACCCTGGCTTAGGCTCGGCTCAGACCCTGATCAGGATTTGCTCAGGCTGGCCTTCCTTTGCTCACCCTAATTACTATTTTCAGCAGGCTGCAGCGCAGCCTGCGAATTACTTTAACTCTAGCCAAGGCGGCCCAGACTAGTCCCATGTATAAAGATGGCCAAATTTATCCCATTTTTAAAACTAACGGTCTTATATATTCTTTTTCCTTTACCTAAACGTTAGAAATTTCTATCCTCCAAGTCTCGCGCTTGCACCTCCTATATGTCAAAAGAAGGAGTTCCGGTTATGCTTACTAAAACTACGCTGACCAAAAAGAAAAGGGTTCGACCCCTGGGTCGAACCTAAGCACTCTAATCAGCTTGCGTAAGGATACTTAGCACAGCTAGCAATCTAATCGCGAGCCACGTACCTATTTACAGGTGGTTCATATAAAGAGGTTTATAAAATAGTGTTAGAAGCGCGGCACTTTAGATTCTATAAAATTGTAGGGGTTGCAACTGCGTGGTTGTATTACTTGTGTTCACTCTCTGTTCCTCTAGCTCTGACTGGAAGCCAGAGGCTTCTTTATAAACTATTCTGCAGGATTCAGGCTTCTTCACTCCGGTGGCTGAGGCTCACTGGCGTACTAGCAGTGCCAGGTATCCAGTCAGAACACTTTATAAACAGAAGGAGCAGTTACCTATTTTAAACAGGATAGCACTTATAATAGTTTAAAGAGAAGTTTAAATAAGTATAATTATTTAATAAGTTAATACAAGTTAGGTAAGGTAACTTATTAATGTTATTATTAACAATATATTAGTAACACGATAAAGAGGGAATAATATAAATAATTAATAAGGTGTTTGTTACAACCTGCTCTTAATGAAGATCCGAGGGGGTCTGGACAAGATAAGACAGAGCTTATAGCAGGACGCTAAACGTAAGGGTGATCCAAAGACGGCTTGTTAAGCTAACACTTCTATTTAGACTTACCTCTGTGCATTATAGTGACAACGACTTACAGTGATATTAAACCCCCTGTCTAGGAGTGCTAGCTTAATAAGCCGTCTTCAGAACGCCCCTTGACTGTTAGCGTCCTGCTATACGTTCTGTCTTAACCCGCGCCAGTCCTCTCGAGGCTTGTGTCGGGTGCAGGTTGTAATACTTTGCTAACTTGGGGTTTTGTCCAGATATTAAGTGTAAGACAGTCCTTACTAGTATCGCTCTGAGGCGTTATTAACTTAAAGATCAAGTTACGGCCTGCTTGCAAAAGCCCAAGCTTCTTATAATTACTAGCATTAGTAATAAGACCGGATGTGGTGTTAGCTATGTATAACAAACCCTGTTACATCTTAGCGGTGTTGTGGAAGGGCAGATGGACTGGGGGGGGCGGGGGGGGGGCTGTACATAACTGGAGGCATTGATGGCTTTCGTCCCACTGAATTTAACGGGGGGTTGGAAGCGAAGATTCCCAACCGGCGGCTGCGCATAAGGCACTCCGAGGTATTCGGAGACGTGGGAGAAATTGCGGGAGGCATGACCCTGCACTGCCCCGCTGGAAGTCTGGACCACTTGGCCGACCTTCCACCTGGCATTCTGACGGGCAACGGCGCCATGCAGTGGAGCATCTGTTGCAATTGTGCTGCCTAGAGAGCTGAGTGAAAAAACAAACGGGGCAAGAGTCCACATACTGAGGACGAGATACGGAGAGGAATGGACGAAGACGGACAAGATAGCCTTAGATGGGAAGCGGATCCAGGAAACTGAAATGCTATTCCATTCCCCAAGAGCTATCTTCCTTTGAGTGGGTGGCCCACACCCTTTAAATCTCCCAACAGTTCTTCGGTCGACCACCCGTTGATGTGGAGCAAGAGCGGGGTGCCGACAACTGAGGCCCCAAGAAGCCCTTCCATGATCCTGACTCGCCTGGATGCGTCTGCCGTCGTCGCAGTCTTCATTGACTTGGCGGACCCGAAGTGGAGGCGGAGGGGTTGGAAAGCGTGAAAACAGGTGCCACGGCGCACGGCTCAATGCGAAATACGGCGTACAGCTACCCGATTTCCTCAAACCCCGAGACACGGCGCACGGGCCTCAATTTGCGCAAAAAGGGTGACCCGATTTTCCCCAAAAACCCGAGATACGACAACCCGTGAATTCCGATCCCGCCAATGTCGTCATCGACCTACAAACCTCAGCGCTTATCTGCACGATGGCCCAAATTGGTCGCCGTGGCGCTATTATTATTTATCTATGGTGTATTCCTGGTCTAAGATGCACCTATCACCGGTTATTCGACCGCCTCCTACCTTGAACTATGAGAAGCTCTGGATCCATTCATATCTGTCACGGGGCTAATGCCACAGTGGCTGGCCTTGGCCGCAGCTAGGACTCCCCTCTAAGCGTTATTATTACTTAAAAGCCCCTCTTCCTGTATTTACTTTTCTTCTCTTTATAAAAACCATAATCGACTTCTACGACATTTACGGTCCTCAACTGGCTGGCCCGCCACATCTCGGACTCCAGCTCCGGTGCCCCCCTCTGTCGAAGATCCACCCGGCGGTGTCTCGTATCCAAGTGAGCGCGCCACCCTCCCGCGGGGCATGTCGTAGTGAGGCTCGAGAGATGCTACCAGGGGACCACACTTCTCGTTCCTCACAAACGGGAGCATGATCCGGCGTGCCTCTCGGCTCTCGTCAACTAGATAAGTGGCTCTACCAATTGCACCCACATCCCCGAAAAGGAGACTATTTTCTTCAACTCTCCTCCCGAACGCAATTTCACTTTCCACGCGGAGGGAATAAAGAAAGACTAATCGCCAGAGAGGATGTTGCCGACGCAGGGTGACGGCTTGGTGAGCTTCTTGTCGGTAAATGCTTCTCGTCGGAAGCCAACTGAATATTCTGTCTGAGGGCAGTTGCTGACAAAGGAGATCGAATTGCTCCATCTCTCATTGACGCTCTCGACGAGGTACTCGAGATCGTTGGCATCGTAATGCAGAGGATCCCTGGCGGCGGGGGCTATGAGCGGTCCACAAACGCATTCGTTGTCGCGGATCTTGAGATCTGGGTTGTGTGGTCTGTGGTGTGGGGAGAGTTGGGCAACGTCCAACAAACCTAATACCCCGCTCTCCTGCTTTCTCAGGACAGAAGCTGTACGAAGCGTTCCGTAAGTCCTTGCCACGTACTGCCGGCTGAGAGGAGATGTTGCCGTGTTCTTTGCGCCTTTCGCAATAGACATACAACCTCATCAAAGTAGGCCACACCAGGGTTAAGGTGCACTCCATTCTGCTGTCCCCTTGGCTCGTCTAGCCACTCCGGCTGCTCCTGCGCCATCCGCCTCCCCGGCTTCCCCAAAATCGCCCGCTCCAGCGCCATCCGCCTCTCCAGCGCCATCCGCTTCTCCTGCGCCACTTGCTTCACCATACCCTCCAGCTCCTGCTTCCTCCACTCCCTCTCCCCGGCCACCTGTTCCAGTATCGACCACGAGGAAGGTAGCCTCCACGACAGACGGCGTCGTTTGTGTCGGTAAGCTTTTCGTCTAGGCGAGTCCCCTGCGTCGAGCAAGAAATTTATTAGTTCCCAACGTTGAGCCGCAGAAAGCGACCGGGTGCTAGGATGTCCCTCAGCGGCCATCCACCGCGGCGAGATTGTCTCGTCAGGTCCATATATAGCTCCCTCAAGCAAAGAAATCCGTTCATGGCGTCGAGCGGAATCCCATCTTGTCGAACCTAGATACCCAGTGCATGGCGTTAAACGTGATCGGATTCTTGCATTGGCCTACTCCAGCAAGGCGGCCGAGTATGCTGTTGAACTCATCTAGGGCGACGACTAAATGAGGGACGACCTCGGGTTTGTTCGCAACATTACTGGCAACGGTTAAGATAGGAGCGATCACATCCCAAGCACGGTTCACATCCCAAGCATGGTCCCACCCGCGGCGTAGATTGAAGTTTAGTAAGACGTGGGTATTTGTGGCTCGCAACAAGGCTAACGACGGGTCGTATTCCGGAGGGGTTTTGGATTGTATCGTGTTCCATATTTCGGGGCCCAGAATCCAATCCTTCGCGCTGCAGTGGAGAAACTCAACAGATTCGGATGCGGAGATCTCAATAATGCCCCTCGTATGCATGTCTAGCTTTCTCCGCAAGATTGGTGTGATGGTATGTATGACCTTGCTGTCCTCCCCATAGGGGAGGTCCCCTTCCTCTAACAGCCAGAGCAGTTTGACGTTTAGATGTATAAGGTCGAGGGCGGCGACTTTGGCCTGGAAGAGCCGAGACGATGTTTCCATCCATTTCGGCTCGATCGTGTACTATATCTTAGTCAACAGCTCAGATATGTCTGGTGGGATGCCCCTCACGAAGCTTTGTATCTCTCCAAAGGCCTTCCCTACTATTAAAAACTGAATCACGGATCGCACGACGACTGCAACCCAGAGAAAGATGCCCTCAGCCCCCCCGCGCGATGTCATCGATGAGGCTCGAGGTGGTGCTGGAGGCCCTTTGCCGTTCCACAAACGCCTGGTGGCTTTGCAGCTGATCCTCTATGAAGAAGAGCATATCACTCTGGGTAAGGCTTTGCATTGTTAGGCGGGGGCTTTAGTATAGGGCGTTAGCGAATTCCGTCTATAGCTGGCTGGAGACGCAGATTTTGATGTCGTATGTGGTGTTGAGCAATTTGATAAAGGAAATTATTTGCGATTGATTGCCGCTGAATTTGTCTAATCCATTAATGAATAGTACAAGGCGAAATGATTTACCGCTCTCGGCAGCCAAGCGCGAGAGCCTTTTCCAACTCTTCCCATTCCTAAGGGGGGACCGTGAAGTGGGTGTGGCCTAGAATGCTGTACATGGCGTATTGCCGTGGCGTAACGAGGGGTATCAAGTCTGCTTGCTGATCCAAGTACCAGTAGAGCAGTGTCCTCATCATTCCCTCTCTTGATTTTTGCAGTGGTTTGCTCCCGGAATCCCAGAAATAGTAGGCAGCTTAGACTACAGGCAACCCGCTAGCCTATTCCTTAAGTCGTGTCTCCAGCTGTCTATAGCACGAGGTGATATATTTTATTAGGGTCGACTTCTTGGAACCAGCCTTTCCCGTTATCTAGAAGACATTAGAGTTGTCGGTCCCCAGCCAGTGAGAAAACCTATAGGTACCCGCTTCTTGACGAAATATCCACTGAAAGGTATTCTTGTAGGCCTTCGAAACCATGGTGTCGCGGTTATCCATATCGGTAAAGTTGAGATTGTTTAGTATTGCCGTATTGATCCACTGGCTAGAAGGTAAGCACTGCCCCTCGAGATCTGGCTTCCAGTTGAATGACTAGAGGTCTTCGGCTAGTGTCCGTACTTGCAGCTCTTTAGGTTCGTTCTGTGGCTCTGTGGCGATAGGTTTAGAGGCTCTGATATTGGCGACTTCCTGGATGATATGCTTCTCTGCTTTCCCGAGCTGGCCCGCGATCTCGTCCAGCTTTTGATTGATCACCTTGTTCGACTGTCCCACTAATTTGACGTCTTGTGTCGAACTGCAGCGGCAGTTCTTGGCGCTCAGGCGCGCAGGCGCCTTACCGCTCCAAGGCTGGAACGCAGGAGCCTTTCGTCATGTGCTCTCCTCACACACAGGGAGCTCTCTTTTGTATTTAGTCTGGGAGCTTCGCTCCCACCCTTTCTACCTAATCAAGTCACTTTGCAACTGCACTTCCGCTGCTCCCATGAGCTCCGTACCCTGAGTGAAACGTTCCACATCTTGCCTATATATATATCATTAGTTGGGTACCAGCTAATCAGAGTAAGGAAGGAGGTTGTACCAGACGGAAATCATAATAGCCAGCATCATCCGGGAGCGTACTTGCTCCAGGCTCTCCTTTAGAGCCTCGATTTGCCCATCTTTCCAAACCCCCCTGGCAGTAACTGCAAGGCTGCTTTTTGAATAGGTTAACTTGGACGTGCCCCGAGCCGTTAGGCTTTGGACCATTGATGCTAGCGCGGCGCCGATGCGCTTGCACTCTTGGTATAGCTTCAGGATTTCCTGGTCAGATTCGCTCGGCGGAAAGCGGGTTATGTCTTTCTCTATTCGAGCCTGTACCAAGTTAAGATCTGTGGCAGTTTGACAGTGCGTTCGGAACGACCGTCTGGCAATTTGTACACTCGGTACCCAGTTGATACTAGGGTGCAAGCGAAGTCGACAAACGCGACAACCGAGGCACCAACCTGGAACGCTGTGATGGGATCCATGGCTTGTGGTACAGGTCGGTGCGGCTAACGCGGGGTATGATGTGAGATTTGGGATGCAGCGAGAATCGCGGGTGAGGATTGAGAAATTTGCCAGGCCTCCCTTTGGGCATAAATTGGGCCCGTCTGCCTCAGCCATTTCGGATTTGTGGCGTCGAATTGCATGAGTCCATTTCAAGGAAGGTAGATCCCACTGGGGAGGTGACCTTACGTAAGAGTAACAGAAATGGCAGTGCTGCACTCGCTTCGCAAAAAGTGCTGCGCGTTTTGGGTTGTAACTTCTTTTGGCATGTAGAACCGGGTAACATAGTAACCAACACAACCACCTCCTGTCCAATCTTAACTCAATGAAAGACGTCCTATCCACTCAAGGGTGCGCCGGAATTCTACTATTCAGCACGAAATCCATGTACTCCTCGTCCGTCCACATCCTCTCTTGAACCCAGACCCCTGTTCCAACACACCGCACACAAAACCCAATAGGCTGGGCGATCAGATTTCCAAAAACACAGCGAAGAAGGCGTCCATCACACTGCGATTGCAAAACACGGGGGCTGGGGCAGGCGAGTTTTTTATCTTCGCATTCTTCAGAGCGCTGCTGCGGCAGGCCGTCGAGAGGCAGTGCGTCGGCAAATCGTTGGAGAGCAACCATTAAGAGCGGGATAGCGTATTTATAGATCATGGCGAGTATATCGTCTTGCAAGACGGTTAAGATTCTGAATGGATTGGTTCGTCGTTGTAGGAGTGAAGTTTTGGTCGCGTCAGGGCCGAGAGGTTGCTCCCGCTAAAATAGGACCGAGCCCGGGAAAAGATCAGGGACAAGAGACCACTACCACATTAGCCGACCAAAGTGCCGGCATGGAGTTCCGAAAGACCTCTCGTATCTTCACGGACACCGTTGGTTGAGCTAACTCAGGCTAAACCATATATGCAAGCTTATCCCAGAATAAGGCGACCTGACCTAGTTACTTGCGGATGACAGTGGATGTGGGTGGTACGATTGGCTATACCCTTCTAATATTTCAAGGCAACTTTATCTTAAGTGCCTAAGGTAATAAATAAAACGGACAACGTATCACGGCCTTGGCGTTCCTTATACCTCTTTCCCTTTAGCGGTATATGTCAAATCGAGATGTCGCCCTTCAGGATCCTGGTTGCGTTGTCCTTCCTAGCCATCAGCGTCCTGGCAACACCAACACCGTGGCATCCCGACCTTCTGCCCCGACAGTGTGCCGTAGTTCCCACAAATGTAGCCATGCTGATACAAATTCAACGCATGGGCTAGCCTATAATTGAACAACGTTATAGTTGTTCGGCCTGTGCGTCTTAAGAGAGGGCACGGGTAATAGGTTAGGCTGCGGTGGAGTTTCAACTAACGGAAGATGAAAATAGTCCATTTAGGGAAGAAGAGGTGTGGGGGGGGGGGGGAGGGGGGGGGATACCTGTTACACAGGGAAAT
>Ga0247758_1001414_pt1 | contig 17902 bp, 4 predicted proteins | sample UWRJL156409C4_FD_180950 | JGI IMG/M metagenome (GOLD analysis project Ga0247758, IMG submission 180950) | Plant litter microbial communities from Arlington Agricultural Research Station in Wisconsin, United States - UWRJ-L156-409C-4 | ecosystem: Environmental > Terrestrial > Plant litter >...
CTGACGGAAGCTATCTTCTATCGGGAAATACACAATGCCGTGCCTGGCATTTCAACACAATTGGGTGTTTGGAAAGAGTGGGAAACACAAGGAAGTAGATGGAAATAGACATAGAGCAGAAATTGAAACACAAGAATAAAGCGCCGTACACTACTATCGTTGATCCGTATTACGGTGGTGTGGAAATGAAAATCACGTTTGTTTTTAGCCTAGTCCTGGATGGGTAAGTACGTATGTATCTGGCTTCAGTAAACTGTCCTAAATCCCCCATTCCCGCTCTATTCTCCGAGACCAAGGCACTTTCGTTTTGTCATAAAGCTCTCTTGTAAATGAGACCTTCAAGACGGAAACCTGATTTTTGTTGGTAACCAAGGTTACTGTGTAAGAGACCAGCACGACTTGATCAGTATCCGGGACTTCGATAATGTCTGCAGTTAGCTTCGGAATGTTTTCACCGGCCAGGCGGTGTCTCATCCTGCTCCAGCGAGGTTCCCGGAGAAATTCTTCCATTTTCTTCAGACCAACCGCATGTTTGGTGGCATCCACAAGACTGAATTCCCAGCTCTCAGTATCATATGAGCCAGAGCCAATTGCGAGAAACACGAAGGGCAACTCCGTTTTCTCCGTTAAGGTCCTGATCCCCGTCATTGTGTTGACATCAGTCTCGAGCTCCACCATGGCGTAGACCTCATCGCTCCAGTCCCTTGTGACGAACGTTTGGTCGTGGAGATCGAAGGAACCAAGCGGCCATGCCTTTTCCAAGACCGCCCAGGTTGGTTGCGATATTTGGAGGTAAGGTGTCTTGTCTGCGCTTTCAAGGATATAGGAGTCTCCTGGTGCGTAGAACCCTCTGCCGTCCAAGTCGATATCTGGCAGCGAAGCGAGGATATATCGTGTTTCGGGGCACCAATCATGTCCCCCATCTATCCACTCCCACCCGTCGTCAGCCAGAGACACCCAATTAATAGGATTATGCCGAACGAATTCGTCGCTATTGCTTGCTCTCAACTGTATACCGAGCGGGGCATCTGTGTCCTCAGCCTCGCAGTCCAACGGTAGGACATATTTGTACTCCACGTCGCCGACGTCTGGGCGCCTGACAAGAACGTCTCTGGACTGTATCTTGACCCCTCGGTGTGTTATTGCAAACTCTTGAGAGTCGCTTATGGTTGCCTTCTTAAGCGAGCCGCATCCAGCAAAATACTGCGGTGAGTCGGCGAGCACGCCGCAAACAAATGTCTCTAGAATTCATGATCTGTTAGCTCCCGTCTGTTGCTTTTGAGTGTGTTGAATAGTGACACAATATCCAGGGCCGCGCGAACAGATTGCGACATGCCATTCGAACGCACGGGAAGGGTCATACCTGGATATGATCCCATAGCTGGTGACTTAGGCAACCTCCAAGCAAAGATACTCCTATCAGGCGTGGTCCTGATGATCTCCTCTTGCAGCCGCCGAAACGCTTTCTCCTCTTCGCCGTACAGCAGAGGGATGTTGACGTTGAAGATGCCAAGTAAGCAGTAGGCCGTATCTTCGATCCGTGTCGTTTCTCTGGACGCGGCCCAGCTCATTTTCTCAGCCACAGTAATAGACGTCAGACTCTTCCCGTGATTAAGGACTAGTGGATTTATTCCAGTGATGGATTGAAGCTCCTCGCTCAAGGTGTCCTTGTCGCCATATGGAATCCAATTTTGATCGAAGAATTGAACGTGTCGCGGTGCGATGAGTTCCTGCAAAGTCCAGCCTCGAGTAAACCATCTGCAGTTACGCAACCCCAAAGCTGAGCTAGAGCTCCCTGGGGTGCGGGCGGGCAGGTCAGACAGAAAGGCGTAACATAGCTCGGCACGCTGGTACCATCGAAACATAGAGTTGATAGCCTCGGTGAGTTCGGCGCTGCTGGATTTGTCGATGCAACAAGTGTCAACCCAGGCGTATTGGTAGCCGTTTTGCGAGGCCATCTTGCAGGTCTTGTCAATCTTGGCCCATCCTTTCTTCTCCCAAACACGCGGTTTGCTGGTGAAGTCGGCGAACGTGACTTCTTCCTCTTCCCACGTGTGTGAAAGGATAGCGTACTTGGGAATCTTCCTCCCAATGAACTCCTCGAATGCGTAAGTCTTGGTGTTGATCAATCTCATCGCGTGCGATCTTGCCAGCGCTGCAGTGGCGGAGTGATGATTCGGGGAGTTGCGGAGGTCAAGCTGAAGATTGCTGCTGCCTAAACTCTCAACTCGAGGAAAAGAGGGGAAGCTGCGATCGGGTGGTAACGACAGCGGCTGATTGGTGCGGTGCTATCGAATTCGGGTGCTCCATCTGATTCGCCAATCACGGAACAACCCCCTGGAGGGCACCAAATGGAGGCGCTCATCAACTTGCCGCGGCCTGAAGCTTGACCGTGTTCGAAACGGAATCATCAACTTGGGCACCTGTCGGTACCAGCAGGAGTCACCGGCCTCAACTGGAACATGGCGCTGCCAGTGTCACAACTGAATCGATGTCTTTGTCCTCGATATTGTCATAGTACATGTCTAACCAGTCGATCATTCTTGGCCTATCGAATCGACGCTGGCATCGAAAGACATCCTCAAACTTCACTTTGTATACCTACCAGAAACTTTGACGACGAATGGTGACAGTGCCGCATATTGTCAGAAGCACTGCACTCTGGATTTGATGGATTTGAAAGGGGTTGCAACTGCGTGATTGTATTGCTTGTGTGGTTCTGGCTGGAAGCCAAAACCTCCTTCTTTCTGACACTTATACACATCCCAGATATCGAAGCTAAGGGTAACTCAGTTAAGGTTACACGTTTTGCACTCGAGGTTAACCCTGCAGTCCGGGCCCTTAACAGCGCCCAGGTAGTTAATAATAATCTCTAGCAGAAAGTTGATATAAGTCTAGTTTAATCTTTAGGCTGAATTATTAATAGGGAGGAGATCCTCCAGCCTAATTATACATACTACGTCACCAGGGTTAACTTTAGGCTGTGAAATACCCAGACCTCACTTTTAATGTAACGTAAGCTGCGTCGGGGTTGACGAGGATAGGGGGTGCACTGCAAGGTGGGGGTTGGGTAAGTGATCAATTGAAGGCTGCCTCCTTTTCTAGCTTCGCTAGAGAGCCTTTGCTATATACTAATCGTCGGATACAACTCTTGTTTATGCGAGCTGAACAACTACGTGTTAGAAAAAAGGGGGCTCTGGCCAGAGGCTAGAACACTATGAAGGTGTGGATAACCAAGCTGAGCTCTGGTGTGGGCATCTGAGCTGAACTGACGTAATCAGTTCAGCTGGTGTGGACCACCATTTGCCACCAGCTTTGCCACTATTCACAACTATAATAGAGGCTCTCTGGCTTCGCCAGAGAGGCAGAGAAAAGGGTGGAACGAGCAATAGAATCACGCAGTTACAACCCCTTTCAAATCCATCAAATCTAGAGCGCAGTGCTTCTGACACTACGTCAGTTCAGCTAGTGTGGCCCAAAGTTGCCACTATGTAACAACCTTGCAGGCCATCGTTTGGGCCGGTGCAGCCCGACGATGCCCCCTGCGTTTATCACAGTGTACACTGTGTTAAACACTAGGCCAGGGGTATAAAGACCCGAAGCCCTTAGAACTAATTAGGCCCTACTCTGTGGGTCGACCCTTGATAAGACGAAATGTGTCGGCGGGAAGATGATGAAAAAAATCGTGTTAGCCAGGCACCCCTGCGGGGAGGGCCCACTAGCACCGGCATCCCAGTGACAGGCAAAATGCAGGGCTGTCTGGATGACCCATGCCAAATGCGGGGCTGTGTGGAGACAGTAATTCCTGGAAGCTCCCAACTTTCTCTCGTCGTGCCTCCGACAAACTGGCTTCCATCGCCAAGCTTCCCCTTGCGGCCATTGATGCTTCCCTTTAATAACCCAAAGATGCCGCACAGGTGAGGTTTTGAGGTGGCAGAAGCTAATGGAAGGCCGTGCAGATCCTCATTCATTCCGACACGGCCCCCGAATACCTGCCCCGCGACTTATGTGTTTCTTTTCGGAATCGCAAAATCGTATTTTAATTGCGTTCCCACCGCCAAATAACGACTATCTGCACCGTGTTTCCGATTACGGTTGCGTCTGCGGCTCGGTTGACGTACCCAGCCGATTGACTTCGATCCACCTGCCGACCGGTCTTTTCCGGTCGGAATCGTTTACGTGCCCGTCGCCGATGGACGGAATCGCATGTCTTTTCCGATCCTGCGCCACCCCGAGCGCGGCACGCCCCGACGAGATTGAGTTCACGCCCCGCCCGATTGACGACTTGACCGATTGACTTTGATGCCCCCGCGACCCGTCTTTTCCGGTCCCGACGATGCCCCATGGCTCACTCTGACCTGAAGACCCCTTTGACCACACCGCCCCGGGCCCGGAACAAGCCTCTCTGCCAGGACACTCTCTTTGTTCTCAACTTTCTTGCATCATTCCTTACCATCCCATCTCACCACCGTCTCACGTTCGAGCGCGCAGAGGCCTTCGCCTGCGAAAACGAGCCCTGGCCATTGACCCATTGAACCCCCGCTGACAACCCCGGGGGTACGTCGCCTACGCCAGCGTCCGGCCCTCGCCGATACCTACTCCTGATTTAAGCGAAGCGTCCCATGCCTGGGACAAGCCCCACTCCGGCCGTCTTGGCTCCCTTTGTTCTCACTTTCATCTACTCAGCTTTCTTCGTCTCACCATCTCACCACTGCGTCTCACCACTGCGTCTCACCCCTCACACCGTCTTGCCTCGCATGGCTGCCATGATACGACAGGCTAACGTTGAATGCTGAACAAGTCACAGGTATGGCCAGCGACGACGGAAACATGGCCTGCTGTGGCCAACGGAACGCCAGCGATGGAGACATGCTCATCGCCATGGCCAAGCCCAAGGCCGACGACGATGCATTTATATCTCCACCTCTCCGGCTCACCCGAAAGAACTTGGCTCGCCTCAACACTCTGAACGGTGACGCAAAGCACAGCGATAACGACAACGACAGCGCCTACCTTTTCGAAGACGATAGCCACACAATGACGACCTCCACCACCGCTTCCGATTTCGAACGACAGGCGTACGAGAACGGCATCTTGGACCCCGTCGCCTCGCATCCACCACCGCAGGACCTTGGCACCATCCGACATCATCTCACCCAGCGCCGCACCAGCACCCAGCCGTCAGAGCATGCCCATCAGCGATATTGTAAAGGCATATCCAAGTCGTACAACGAGGCTGGAGTATCATCTTCAGTCCAGTCAAAGATCATGAAAGATTACAGCGAGAGCGACGGAAATTACGGCAGAGCATATAGTCGAGCTATCACCCGGATTCCCAGCCAGGATTTCAACTACGGCTTATCCAACCCCCTTCCCGATATCTTGGAAGGCCTCGACACCGAGGTTTGCCAGATGGCCTGCACGATAACCATGCTCTCCACACCAAAGACTCGCTGTCTTTCTGTCACTTCGCTACCGAATTTAAGCGCACCAATGGCAATCTCCACCAGGCAACATACCAGGCTGCGTACGACGGTGCTGCGTTGGTCAACGCACGGGACCGGGCACTTGCTCAGGCTGCTACCCTTAGTGGTAATAACAGAGATGCCTTGGAGCAAGCTGTCACAGAGACAGCTGTCTTTACCTGCGCTACCGATGGTAAAGTTGCCGAGGTATTTTCCCACCGCTTCCTGAACTGAGAGCCTGCTGGATTATCCCAACAGAGGCCGCGAGCTGATCCGGAACACCCAAGACTACGCACGGAGCAAGTCGTACGAGCTGGCAGGTCTGTTGGGTGCAGACTTGGAGGAGGACGAGGTGGTGGTGGTGGAAGCTAAGGTATGGGGATCCTTCTGACCGTTTTGAGGAGAAGGAGGGGGAAGCTTTCTGGTAAAAGCTAGAGTAGTATAGAGGGAAAATCCACCATTGCAATCACCAAATCCAGTTGCTAGGATATCAGTCCTTCCGATAACTAACAGCTCTTCCTCTTTTCTTCCTCTTTTTCAATCCCCACCAATCAGATCCAAAGGATCCGTCCGCCCACAACACCAAGACCCTTCCAAGAAACAAGGGGCCAACGTCACCCCCCAGCGACGTTAATCCGCACGGGTGAGAGGCACGTCCATGCCTTTGCTCTCCGCTGTCGGGGTGTCATAATACACAGGGGAGGAGGCGTGTGACACGCCACATCGATACCTTCTACGACCTAGGCCTCCATTCGTAAGCAATAAGGATGGTAATGGGGTAGTCAGTCATTATCGACATCAGGCTTTAATCTTTATATCGTCGGTACCAAGCACCACCTCTGTTAAGGTAGAGTAGCTTTAGCACGTTTGATCACTAATATAGACTAACCGTTGCGTTATACAGGTCTTTTACTAAGTCAATTTCGCCCTGGCCACGTCCTTCCGCTCAGCTCTGCCGGGCAGAGTGACCAAGGCACCCCAAACAGTTCAAAAGCGACAATAGCCATATGAGAACTGGTTTATAAAGCAGCCCGTCAAGAGGTAGAAGGAGCGTAAACAGGGTACTGAAACGATAACCTCGTTGGAACTCTTAGAACTCGTGGTTGCTACTCCAGTTAAGGCGGCCCTCTTCTTCCACGTCTTCGTCTGCGTCGACTCCGTTTGTAGCGGCGTTAAAGGGAGACGAGCGAAACTAGTAAAAGCTCTAAACATTATACTATTAGTCTCAGTGTTACGGTTTTTACCTCCTGATTTAGCAGCAGATGCTGCCAAATTAGGCAGCTTTAACCGTTTCTATACCCCACCACCTTTCTTTTACTTACGGTAATAGTGTTAACGTAACGTATCTAACTCTTTACTAATTGTCATCATTTACTACCACCCTTTTAAGTTATATAATAAATACCAATAGTAAACTTTGTAAACGCTAGAGTTTTCCCTCTTTATCTCTTCTTACTTTCATCTAATCTCCTAGCTTTAACTTATCCTTATTTAGTTATTACTGTTTCTAAGAATCTAAAGTCCAAATAAAAATAACAATTCACTATAGCAGCATTTTGTCACCACTCTACTTAAGTTATAACGCATATCACTACGCTAGTAATAACGAGGATAAAAAGTACATTATCCTGTCCAGAGGACAATTTGTTATAAGGGTAGTCCAAAAAAAAGAAATTACTATAGGAAATTCAGTTAAAACTGATAAGGAAATTTAACTCGACCTAGGACTGGTCGGTTCATTATCAAAAGTGGGTCTGCTCGAGCCCCAAATCACGTGATATGATATATTTTCAGATACGTCATGTGACCAGGATTCCAAATCTAAAGTCAGATTCAGGGTTAGGGTTACGGTTCAGGTGTTATAAGCGTTTGAAAAAATTGAACAAATGAGTATTTGGAAATAAGAACTAAATCAAAGAAGATGGTTTTATATGTAGATTTTTACCTAAAATTCAGAACTGGAGTTTGTTTTACTATAAAGCTTATAAAAAGAAAGATATTACAGATAGAAATAGAAATAATATAGTGGTAAATAGCGTAATATAAATTAAAGAGGTTCCCAGTTCGAATTGCATTTATAAAAGTGATAAAAAACTTTAAATTATAAATTGTAAAATAAAGACTGTAAACTCTGTGAAATAAATCTTATAAACCTTATAGAATAAACCCTGTAAATCCTGTAGAATAAAGCTTATAAACCTTACAAAATAAAGTCTGTAAAAAGTAAGATTTATTTTTAATTATTATTATTTTTATTATTTCTTTTAAACCTTAAAAAATAAAGCTTATAAACTTTAAAATTGCTAGGAGCGATAGTGAGGCATGGAGCGCCCTATAACGTAGCGAAGGGCTGTCGCGTAATAATGACCGAAGCGACGCTAGTAATTTTATATTACAACCTGCACCTGACATAGGCCTTAAGAGGACTGGCGTGGGTTAAGACAGAACGTATAGCAGGACGCTAACAGGTAAAGGGCGTTCCGAAGACGGATTGTTAAGCTAGCACTTTTAGACAGGGGTTTAATATCACTGTAGGTCGTTGTCACTATAATACACAAAGGTGAGTCTGAACAGTAGGACATAAATGAACAATTGAATACTAGCGTGAGGAACCAGAGTTCCTCCTAGTGGTTATAGGTATAACTATAACTATTTATACTAATTAACTAAGAGGTACTTTATACCTTGCTTAGTCTGTTATGCTTAGTAATGTATTACGTAATTACAGTTAAGTAGTTAACTAAGTAATGTTTAATGTTATTAGTCCTTATAGGTTATTAAGCACTTCCTTACTAATTATAAGGGTTTTAAGTCTTTACACCCTTAACCTAATACGTTAGGACAGTGTACTTTATCTTTTTACACTATTCCTCTAACAGGGGACACGTTAGGCTACCTTAACCTAAGTGACAGCTTATAAAGTCGTTACAAAATTCCCCCTCTTTAATATTCTTTTCCTATAAAGAACTACTAAGTTAGTTTTCCCTCCTTCTTTACCTTTATTATATCTTCTAACTATGTTAAAAAGCGTAAGAGATAGAGGAAACAGGAAAAGGCCCTTCGTGACCGTTATATCTGTCTTACAGAATCTCTTAACACTTTTAATTTATAAATATCTCCTTATACTTACTGTTAAACTAAGTCCTTACTATACTAAGTCGTAATGTAATCTAACAGCTGTAATAAATACTAATCCGCTAATATACCTTCTTTATATAACACATTCGGTTATTCTAATAAGTTTATTAAGGGTTTAGTAAATAAGAAAAAGGAACTAAATACCTTATACGACTAAGCGGTTACTAAGTATTATAATTCCTTTATAAAGCTATAGTATGTCGAAACCTAACAGTATATTATTAAAGTAAAAGTGATAAAAGTGTTTTCTTATAAGGCTAAGGTTTTATCTTTCTAAGAGCGGGTAAAGGTAACAGACCCAGTCTAGGTTAAGCTGGTTTTTTAAGACTAGGACTCTTTTCTTACAAGCTTTCCCTTTAACGGGTTATTACAGCTTACGACGTCTTTTTAACCTAGTTTGTAACTTCCTTCTTTTTTCTCTTTTTTTAACTAACTTCCTTTCTTAACAGTGCTTATTCTTATAGACACGCTCTTCTGCTGCACACTGCTATATAACTGGTTCAGGAGACCTTAGGGTATACTGGATCGCTTTTTACCCTCTAACTCCTTCCCTAGACCTGTAGCGAAGCGTAAGTCCTTTAGTTACAGGGGGTAAATTGTCCCGTAAGCTACTAGTCTGTAACGTCTTAGTTCTCTGTACTGTTACACGTATAATTCGTGTAAAGCTTACTGGGAGCTTTAAAGGCTTAGCCTCCTTATTAAGTTTAAGGTCCTTATAACTTATAGTTAAGTGTTTTAATAAACGTCTTTCTGTACTTATTAAGGAGTTTCTTACCACTTCTTAGGCTTTAAGTATTATAGTGGTCTTACTCTTTAATATAATAGTTTAAATATTAAATCTTATTTTATTTCTGGTTATTAGTTTTAATCGATTGGGATTCTTTCAGTGGAACTCTATAATTAGGTTTGGGCACTTAAGGTTTTTAACTAATTCTCACAAGTTACTTTTAAGGCTGTAGTTTAACTATTTAATAAGATACTTAAATATATTCTTTCTCTTTTCTAAATTTATAATTTCCTTAATGTTATACTTATCTTTATTAGTATTAACTTTTACTTTCTTTTTTAAAGGAACTCCCCTTAAGGCGGGTTTTAATAATAAGATATGAAAGACTTTAATCTGCACCTTTATGTTAGTAGGTAAGTTTAACTTATAATTAGAAGTAGTGACCTTTTTCTTAATTTAGAACAGTCTGTACCTTTTAAAGTTAAGCTTCTTATTAAGTCGTTTCAAATACAGGGTTTATAAAAAAAGGTAGATATAGTCCCCTTTTTAAAACGTTAGTCCCTTAACTCGTTCACTATTATAATAAAGTCCTTTTTTAAGTATTAGTTACTTAATTTAATGTTTATTAGTAAATTTCTTTATTTATTTATGTGTAAACTTAAGTTCAGCTTACAGGTAGTTATGTAACTCCTGCATCTAGTCTGTGCGGACTGCAGCTTAAAGGGTGTTTATAAGTGGGTTTTAACAAAGCTTAGGCTTTTTACTATAGTTAGTGAAGAATAGTGATATACCTGTTAATTTAACTAACGTTATATTATAAGCTATTTATACTATTAGTAACAGCTTAAGTTAATTATTTTATTTAAAGTTAATGTAAACTTAAAGATATATTATAAGTATCTAATTAACTTATTCCGTCTGGTTATTTATCTGTAGGTGGAAAGTTATTAAAAGCTTACTTTTTACACTTATTCTTTACATTAATCTTTATTAAAACTTTAACACGATTAGCTTATCTTAATCTGTAATGATATTATCTAGCTAAAGGTGTTATAAGATTACCTCTTTCTTAAAGATATAAGTAAGCTGTTTTACTATTATATCCTTTAAGGTTAGCAGAAAGTAGGCTTACTTTATTAATCTGTTAATTATTATAAGGATTTAATTATAAGTGACTTTTATAACAGGGTCCTTAGACTTTAGGATCTTAATGATAAAGTTAAGTAAGATAGAGCTTTATAATACCTGTAGTATAGGGAGTGGTTTAAAAAGTCTGTAAGATTTATAGTGTTAATTCTACTTTTAATAACAGACGTTACAGTTATTAACTACTTCCTTAACTAACTTCTTTATTCTTAAAAAAGTGTATACTTATTAGGCTTATATAAGAGTTTTAGCTTAGCTTATATATCTCTTAAGTTAAGACTTATAGACTTATTAGACGTACTCCTTTTATTTATCCAAGTTATAAACGTATGGTTTCTCTTAATATTAGAGCTTTACTCTTAGTTTAAGCGCATTATCTACACCTTTTAATAGCTATTCTAATTAACAGTTAGTTTTATTATGGTTTAGGTACCTTAAGCACTCCTTACTATAATCTTATATATACCTTAAGAAGTTTTCTAAAGGGCACTTATATTTATAAGTACTTTCCGTTAACCTTTTTACTTAAAAGTCCTATTATTACTAATAGATATTATACTCTGTTTATAATTTTATATAAACGTTAATAGTTTACTTTAGTGTCTAGTTATTTAACACTTATAATGTATATTTTAACGTACTGTTTTTAGCTTTATTAAATATAATAACAGGGATTAAGGCTAGATTAGTATCCTTATAGTCTTATCTCTAGCTAAGAGTATTAGCTTACCTATTATCTTTTCCCTTAACGCAATAGATCTAGAAGTGGAATGGAGCTATTAACTCTGCTTACTAAGCTTATTATAAATTAAGTTCCTTTATTAAAAAGTACTGGAGGTTATTATAATCTGAAAAGATTTAAACTAGTTCCTTTATACCACTTAAGTACGGTGCTTACTTAGCGAAGCATTAAATAACTATTATTAATTCCTTATTATAAATTAAGTATCATAAGGCTAGTCTATATATCCCTTTTAATAAGAAGGTAACTGGGTAGTGTTTTCTATCATCTTAAACTTAGCTAAGTTCTCTATTAATTATAAATTCTAAGGAGTCTGTCTTAACTTAAAAAGATTTTAAAAAATTAAGGAGAGCTAAAACAGGTGCTGTGATAAAGGTGTGTTTAAGGTCCTTAAACGCCTTTTATTACTTATTAATTTACTTAAATAGTTTACCTATCCCTATAAGCTTATATAGTGGTTTTACAATCTTTGTAAAATACTTAATAAAGTATTAATAAAAGTTTGTAAAGCTGATAAAGGCTTATAACTTTATTTAGTTCTTTAAAGTAAGTTAATCTTTAATTACCTCTATTTTCTCTAGTTACATTTCGAGCTTTTTAAGGGTTACTTTAAACTTTAAATAGTTTAATTCTTAAATGTGGAAATAGCTCTTTTTTAGGTTTACTATTAGTTTCACCTTTTTAAAAGCTGTTAGAACTTATTATATATATTTTTAATGTTCTTTTAAAGTTTTAAAATAGATTAAAACGTCGTTTAAGTATATAAAAACAAATCGTGGAAAGCCCACTACCAAGCAGTTAAACGGAAGCTAAGGACTCAAGACTTTGCACTATCAAGGATCGCAGCCAAAACATGGGGCCCAAGCCTTGCCCGTGCCAGGGAGGTCTATACTAAGTGTATCCGCAGCGCTATAGCCTACGGGGCTTCCAGCTTCCACCAGCCAACGGCCCCAGGAGGTACCAGCAAGCCAAGAGGACTAGCAAAGGCCCTATCAAAGGCCCAGAACAGGAGCCTCCGTATTATAGTTAGAGCTTACCAAACAGCCCCTGTAAGGTGTTTAGAAACAGAGGCCTAGGTCCTACCACTAGACCTCTACCTTAACAAACGACTAGCCGACTTTAAAGACCGGCTACAAGAGAAAGCCCTACAAACCGGAAAAGGGCCAGAAACCGAACGAGCTCCAGCAGCACACTTAATCACAAAAGCCTGCAACAAAATCAGCCAGCAGTTCAGAAAGAAAACAAAAAACCGGAGACAAAGGCCTCAGCAAGGACCATAAGGCCTAACACCTACTGAACAGGCCGTAGTTACAGTAACCTAATAGGCTAGCTAGAGGTGGAAAATAGGGGAAAAGAAAAATAAAAAATTAGAAACAGACGAAATTATAGAATTAACCTAACAGGCCCAGTAAGAGAGTTAGAGAGCTAGCCAGCCGGTAAAAAGGCTAACAGATAAAAACCCCCCTTCCTTTTTATTTACTAATAAGGCCTTAAAGTGACATAAGGGCCTTATAAAGGCCTAGAGTAACCTCCTTTCCCAAGCCCAGATAAGGGATATAGGCCTTAAGGACTACTTGTTTAAAGTAAAGGTTCCAGAGGTCTATACTCCTTACTGTAAATGTAGGAAAGGTAGGGAAACAGTGGAGCACTTAGTGGTTTAGTGCTCTAACCTACCGTTACAAAGGCCGTAAGACTGCTAAGAGATTCGATCATAAAGGGACTTACAGGCCGTATTACAGGTAGTAAACGCCTAGAGCAGAAGGCTTATTCAGAAGGTCCTTAACTGGCTAATAGACTCTAACCAGCTACTAGAGTACAGACTAGCCAGACGGCTAAAGCTGGAAACAGGAGAGGAGGGCTAGTGGGGCCGGAGGCCAATAAGGGCCTCTGTTCGTTTGTAACAAGATGGACTCGCATAGTTAGTGGCTTCGAAGGAGTTGACGAAGGTTTTTATCCGGCCTATACGGCACGGTTTCCTTTGTACATAGCAGTAGAAGGACCGGCGCGCCTGCAGGCATATCGGTGTAGGAAATAATAATAATAATATATAAAAACAAACTTATTAATAAAGGGGTAAAAAACACTGTTAATAAAGCCTTAGAAGGTTACAGGAGTATTTATTAATCCTATTAATATAACACAGTATTAGTAATACCTATTATAAGTCTGAAAAGCTGTCTTATACTTATCCTTTTCCTTCACTTTAATATAGTTAAACCTTATAGTGAAATCGAGACTGGAGAATTAATTTACTTTAATAATCTGTTCTTATATCTCTATAATAAGTAATAGTAAGTAACGATTCTTAATTATATCTTTATTTAACGTTCGGTAGTTAACGATTATATATAACTTACTATCTCCCTTTTTTAAGACGAATAGTATTAGGTACTTTACTAAGGACTGGGATTTTACGATAAACTTACTCTTTAAGTTTTTATTAATGTATTTCTTTAAGGCTTTAGTTTACTAGGGATTTAAGTAATAGGGCTGGAAGCTGCAGAGCTTTACTTCTGGCTTTAACTTAATTTTATAATCTTACAGTCTGTAGTTTAGTAATTACAGTATCTTTTTTTAAAATAAGGTAAACTTCCTGTACTTTATAGGTACTTTAAATAAGTTAATTTCTTCACTTATCTGTAAATCGGCTTCTTACTTTTTTTTACCTTTTAAATCGTTATTTAAGTAATACGGTAGACTTTCTAATCTTTTAACTGTTTTAATAAACCTAACTTAAACTGTACTTAGTTTTAAGGGTTTAATATACTTTTAAGTGCTTTATATATCTTTAAAGCGGTTTAGTGCCTTCTTAGCTTTCTTTAAACAGTAATTACTATTAGGGGACTTACCGAAGGTAAGGTAGTTACTCCTTTAGTTAATTATAGGGTTATACTTTTCTAATTAAGGTAGATTTAGGATTATATTATACCCTGTTATTAATGTAACGTTAAAGTCTACTTATTATTTATCTTTATCTACTTTAATCAGGAGTAGTAAGTGGTAGGTAACTTGATTATTATTATATTAATATAAGCTTCCTTCTTTATTTTAAATAGGAATAACCTTTTTATACTCTTAGTTAAGGAGTTTCCTTCAGTTAATTAGCAAAGGGTGTATTAGGTTAAAAGCACTCCCGTTATTAATTACTGCTTTTACCTTAAACGGCTTCCCTCTTCTATCTATTAGGTTAACATTAATGGAATAATACTTATACTCTTTTAATATTTAAATTATAGTAATTACTTATCTTTAAGGTCTTATCTGGCTTAACCTTTAAGTACCTTTCCTTCTTCTTAGGGTTTTTGCTAATTAGCGAATTACTAGTTTCTAGCTCTTCTAAAAGGCCTGTAGCCTTTTCCTAACTCCTTTTAGAAAAACAGGTAACTTTAGTAAACTTAGCGATTAACCTTTCTTAAGTTTTCGCATTTTAACGTCTAATCGACTTTAAACGGTTTAATGTTTTTAAAGTCCATAATAAGTCAATAATACACTTTTTAAGACTGGATTACAGTAATATCCTTTTACTTTTAGATCCTTTTATAATCTACTTACTTTTACTACTCTTTAACTTTTCCTTTAAGGTGTAATAAGCATATTATAATTAGGTAATTACTAAGCGACTCTCCTTACTAATAAGTGGTAGGAGTTTAGTTTACTATAATAACTTTCCGTTTATTATTAAACTCTTTTATTAAGAAGTAGGAGACCTAGTAATGTGTTACCTTTACTTCCACTTTTATAACGGTGTAATCTTACCTTTATAGGTTAAGGAAGTGGTTATAAAGTGCCTTAGGCTTACTATACTAGTTAAGAGTGTAGTCATTATACGCGCAGTCGATTTATAATATGTCTTTATAATTAAGATAGTTAACGTTAATTACGGGTGTTACAGTTATAGAGTATAGAATAGGGGAAATAGTGCCTTATTTCTTTTCTTCTTCTACCTACTTTTAAGTCTATTACTTTTCTTAAACTTCTTCTTAAAACTTAGGTAATAATAGTTTAGCTTATTCTTCCATAAAGTGGTTCTCCTTAATAAGCTGGTATTTAAGTTAGTTAGTGAAGTGAACTTTATTATAAAGCTGTAACTTAACCTTTACCGTTTTAACTTTAATTATTACAGTAAGGTTTTTAACTTTTAGGTCCTTTATTTTATTTATTAACTTTTAGTATTTTTCTTCTAACTCCCAGATTCTTTATTAGTGTGTTTACTTTATACTTTCTTAGAGGACCTTTAAGGTACTAGTTTAAGGTATATTAGCTTTAGTATAAAGTAGCTATTTAAGCTGTCCTTCTTTTAAAAAGGTAAGGGTACTGATCTACTTAATATATTTAAAGCGTTTAAGAGTTTTTAAGGATATAGTTAAGAAGAACTTCTGTTTTTCTGACTTAATTCTTTCAGTCTGCTCCCTTTTACCTTTTAGGGCTTATTTTACTGTTTAGGTAGCCTAGAGAGCTAGTTCTTGAACTCCTTTTACTATCTTAGTAAGGTCTAAGTTAAGGTCTTTTTTAGATTTCCTTAATTCTTAAGCTTATAGTGTAAGGTTTTTAAAACTTGTAATAGCTAACTAAAACATTTCTTCTTAAAGTTAGTCTTTTATAACCTGTACCTTTAATTAGCTTAAGTTTCTACCTTAAAGTTAGTCTGTAATAACCTGCATTTTTATAGCTAACTTTTCTATAATACTTTTAAGGACTAGATATATTACGTTTTAAGGTTCTTCTTATCTTTCTCTTTTATCTCTTAAGTTACACTTATTTATTTAAGTGTAATCCTCTTTGTTACTTACTATCTTAACGTGAATATCTCTTAAGTTAAATTTAACGTGCTTTCCCCTTTTTAAAACTGGTTTTTAACTGACTTACTTTAGTAATAAGCATTATTATGTTATATAGCTTTTCTTACTGTAATTAAAATATTAGACTTAGGATAGGTCTTTAAGCAGCTTTTACTGTTACTGTTATTAAGGCTTATTATAATTAAGTCGATTCTGGTGGTTTATTATACTGATGTCCATTAGCCTAGGGTAATGGCTTGTCGTAGTTAACTGGTTCCCCTTTTTAGGTTTGCTTAATTAATAAGGAGTTTGTTCATTTTAGAAGTTCTTTCGATAATAATAGTTATAGTACTGATTATTAACCTTAATAGCTATCTTAACTAACTTTTAAAGATAGTCCGGTCGATCTTCTCTATAAAGGTCTCTAATAATATGCTCCTTTAAGCTGCTTTAAAATAGTATTATTAAAGTTTTTTAACTAAGTTTAGTTTTTACGGCTTTTAACTTAAAGTGTATAAAGAATTTAAGGATTAAGGATATCTGTCTTAAGGTTATAAGGCGCTGCTTAGCTTACCTTAAGGCGTCTAATTCTTTAAACTTAGTCTAGAGTTAATTGATAAACATATTAAAGTTATTAAAAAAGGCTTAAGTCTTTAAGGCTTCCTTATATGCTTTATCTATAGAGAGGTTATTAATTATCTTTACGTGTGGTTTATACTAGTGAGCTGTTACTCTATCTAGCAGTGCTTTAGTAAACTTAACTTTTCCTTCTTCTTTAAAGAACTACTTATTGTAATAAGTAATATAACTCTAGAGTTAAGTTATCTAAGCTTAATTGCGTAAAGTCTCCCTTAAAGTGTAAAGGTAGGGGAAGTTTTACTTGTTTTTTCTGTAAGCCTTTAAGGTCGTTATTCTCCAGTTTAATAATGTTAAGTTAAGTTTAGAGTTTCTTAATAAGACCGATACGGCTTTTAATATCTCTAGAGAAAGCTTTATTAAGTTCTTTAACTAATCTTTACTAGTTAAAGTTTAACTCCTTAAGATATACTGTTAATTTGTCAATAGTAAGGAGCTGAAGTTAAGTTTACGTTTCTTTAGGCTCTTTGCCTTTTCTAAAGGTTAATATGTTAGTAATAGGAGGGAGGTAGTGTCTGGGAATTTAATAAACAGCGTTTAAAACTGTAATGTTAATATCGTATTATAACCTGTACTTAATATAGGCTTTAAGAGAACTAGCGCAGGTTAAGATAGAACGTATAGTAAGACGTTAATAGGTAAGGGGTGTTCTGAAGACGGATTGTTAAGCTAACACTCTTAGATGGGGGTTTAATATTACTGTAGGTTATTATCACTATAATGTATAAAGGTAAGTCTGAATAGTAGGATATAAATGAATAATTAAATACTAATATGAGGAACTAAAGTTCCTCTTAGTGGTTATAGGTATAACTATAACTATCTATACTAATTAATTAAGAGGTACTTTATACTTTGCTTAGTCTGTTATACTTAGTGGTACACTACGCAGTTACGGCTAAGTAGTTAACTAAGTGGTGCTTAGTGTTATTAGTCCTTGTGGGCCACTAAGCACTTCCTTACTGGTCGTAAGGGCTTCGGGTCTTTACACCCCTGGCCTAGTGCGTTAGGACAGTGTACTTCGTCCTTTTGCACTGTTCCTCCGCCGGGGGACACGTCGGGCCGCCCTGGCCTAAGTGACGGCCTGCAGGGTCGTCAGATTTTAATTAACTATTTTTAATATGTAAGAGAGTAAAATAATCTAATTGTTGGTTTCTAGCCCCAGTGGGTCCACTGGGTCGGCGCACTGCGCCGAACCCTCTGGAACCCCCTGGAATCAGGGGGGTTTCACCCCCTAAATTCCACCAGTTTCCACTGGATTCCAGTTGCC
>Ga0247758_1001415_pt1 | contig 17900 bp, 4 predicted proteins | sample UWRJL156409C4_FD_180950 | JGI IMG/M metagenome (GOLD analysis project Ga0247758, IMG submission 180950) | Plant litter microbial communities from Arlington Agricultural Research Station in Wisconsin, United States - UWRJ-L156-409C-4 | ecosystem: Environmental > Terrestrial > Plant litter >...
GTTGTTCTGTGGAAGAGAATCTCTGGCCTACAGGGTCCCCTATTGCCAAGCCGGCTACTTCCGCGAATGGCTCCAATTGCTTATATAAGCTGACACACCCCCTCAACCGCTGGCTCGTTGGCCGAGGTGGTGGTTGAAGCTATTCACAGACCCAATTCCGGAAATCCAGCCTCTCCGCCTTCGATCAGGTCCTCTAAGGCTTCTTCTTCTTCTTCCGAGAGTGGCTACGTGCCTCGTGTATTCAACCGTTCCGTGATATCTTCCACACTAACCATGGCTCTGAACCGCTTGAAATCGTCGTCACCGAGAGCCTTCGTAAGGCTATCAGCTACCTGTTCCTTCGTACTAACGTAATTAACCGTAATCTTGCCGTTAGCGACTTTCTTACGTAACCAGTAGTTGTGAATATCGACGTGCTGTAGCTTCGTTTACAGGGTTACTGTATCTTTCGTGATAAACTGAATTGTTTAAAGGTTATTACATTAAATTGGTATCTTATTACCATTAAACGTAACGCCGGTTTCTTAAATAAGGCGTAGTGAGAAGAGCGCTTCTTTAATGCCTTACGTTAATGCCAGCAGTTTAGCCTTAATAATAAAGGTTATCACAGTATCTTACTTATTAGCGCACCAGTTAATTACTCTACCAAATAACTTCGTTACGTACGCCTGTAAGTTACGGTAATTAACAGTATTATTAGCGAACAAGGCGTTAGTTTAGGTTTTAAAAGTATCACTACCCCTAAGTTTAAGTGTGTAATTACTTATTAAAAGGAGGTATTAAATTGCTTAATCTGCGGCCGTAAGGTGCTTAAGGCTAAGATTAAGGTTAAATCGTGTAAGCTGTAATACTATAAAGGTTACGTCTAGCTTAGTAAATACCGCAGTATATAGAATTAAGCTGGTTATCTATTAATAGTTAGTTATTTCTTTATAAAAGGCTTTACCTTTATACAGTAATAGCTTAACGTTGCTTATTAGCGTTAAATAACTACTGTAAGTGCTGTTAAGAACTCGATCTAACTTATTAACGTAGTTAGCTTATAATAAGTAAACAGTACAATTTATACAGTTACAGACTATTACCACTCCTAAGAACCACTATAGATCTTCACTACCTTAAAGGGTGTATTATTATTTAATTAAGGCCATTAGGGCCTTAGCCTTCTAATAGTTTCCTTTCTTAAAGGCAATAACGATATTATTAACGTAAAAGAAGATAATTACACTATCCTTAATCCAGTAACAGGGTTTATAAAGCACTAGCTCACAGTTAAGGTTCTTTAGGGTAGTTATAAAGTCTTTCTGCTAGAGTAATAGTGATTCTTTAAGGCTATATAAAGCCTTTTAAAGCCGTAGAATCCTTCCTTTTTTAGTGTAACTGTTTAGCATTTTTATAAACACGTTATATAGTATATTAGTGTGAATAAAGGCGTTAACAACGTTATATTGAATTAACTTTATATTAAAACGTACTATAATAGTGATTAGCGTTCGGAACGATTTACTAGTTAGGGTAGAAGCGTAGGTATTCTTAATAGCACTTTTCCTCTACTAATCTCTGTAAATAATAAGCCTTACCTTAACCTTAAAAAGATACCTAACCTTATTAAATTTATATGTAAATACCTATATATAAGCTAAAATCTGGTAGTTATTAACCTTCTGTAGAGAGTACTCCTTAAAGGACCTTATCTTATAGTGGCTTACTATATGTTCCTTTATAACTTTATAATAGTTCTAATTAAGAGGGTGCTTATATAAGTGCCTATAGTTAGTTAGTAGTAGTAGAAAGTCTTTTTTATAATAACGGCTATTAAAACGCGGTTTTAGCTGAAGGGGAGGATTCTTAGTAATTACTTACGCTATAAAGGCTGTTTCGTAACGCTTTACTTAGTACTGTTGTTAAGGATTAATTCTTACGGCTGTGAAGGCGGTGTGGAGTTCTTCTACTTCTTCTACAGTGGTAGTATCGCTAATTTCTTCCTTTTTAAGGTTTAGGCCTGTAAAGACTCTTTCCAGTACTGCATTAACCAGGGCTTAATTAGATCCAGGAGCCTTGCCAGCGTTAAACCCACTAATAAGGTGATTAGTCTTATACTCTAACTCTACCTCTCTTTTAAAATGGTTAAAGCTGTTTAACTTACTAAGGTTTTCTTCCTATAGATCTTTAACCTCTATAACCTCTTTAGAATTAATCTTAACTAAAAGGGGCCTAATGGTGATAAAGTTAAGAATAATCTCCTTATCTTCGTCTTCTTCTTACGATTATAAGCCCTGGTTAAGGAGGTTTATTAAAATAGCTTTATTATTATGTATCTTACATGTATAGATAAGTTTATTTATTATTATAACCTGTACCCGACACAGGCCTTAAGAGGACTGGCGCGGGTTAAGACAGAACGTATGGCAGGACGCCAATAGGTAGGGGGTGTTCCGAAGACGGCTTGTTAAGTTAGCACTCTTAGACGGGGGGTTTAATGTCACTGTAGGTCGCTGTTATTATAATGCATAAAGGTGAGTTTGAATAGTAGGATATAAATGAATAATTGAATATTAGTGTGAGGAACTAAAGTCCCTTATAGTAGTTATAGGCACAATTATAACTATCTATACTAACTATCTGGGAGGTACTTTATACCTTACTTATAGTACCGTAAGTGCTTATTATATAAGCACTTTACATCGTGTAAGCGTTCTGCTTATAAGGTTTCTCCTGCTTATAATGTAAGCACTTAGCATGCCGCAAGCAGCACCTTATTAATCGTAAGAGCTTTAGGTCTTCGCACCCCTGGCCTAATACGCCTAGATAGTGTACACTGTCTTTCTATACTGTTCTTACTATAGGGGATTTATCAGGCCACCCTGGCTTAAGTGACGGCCTGTAAAGTTATTATATAATTCCCTCTCTTTAACGTTCTTTTCCTATAAAGAATTTAAAAGGTAAGCTTCTTCTTTCACCATTTCACTATATAACGAGTGTCCGGCTCTTAAGTCTTAAAATGGGAATAGGGTAAAAGTATTAACTACTGTCTGAACCTTACAGCTTACACGTACACGTTTAATAGCGAAATGTCCCCTTATTCTTTTTATAAGTCTACTAACCCTCTACTTATCTGTTAGGTTTCTAACTAGTCTAACAGTTACAATTACTATTTAAAGAGGCATTAACCTTTTTAATGTAACGCTTTTAATATTAGTAAAACGAAGTTAAAGGCTCTTTTTATTAAAAAGCAGGACCTTAACTTACAGGTTAAATCTGCTACTTAACAGCTCTATAAGGCTACTGTTAAGCTTTAAAAGGTGTTAATGTGCCTAGTATACCTTTATAAGTAGCGGTCCTGCCTTAAGGACTGGGTTATAAAGGCGTTTAGTTATAAAGTAAAGCTACTAAAGTTCTAAGAAGGTAAGGAAGCTAAGCTAAACGCTCCTCTTAACGACATGGAGTCTTTTAACTGGGGGAACTTTTTAATAAGGTCTTTATAATAAGCAGTTACTTTATAACTTAGTTTATAACTGCTTTTCTTTTACTAACTTCTTTTCTTTTACTAACTTTTTTTCCTAACAGTACTTATTTTTATATAGAGCTTATTAGGAGCTTTAAAGGCTCTACCTCCTTATTAGGTTTAAAGTCCTTATAACCCTAATTAAGGGTTCTGATAAATATCCTTCCGTACCTATTAAAAAGTTTCCTACCACTTCCCAGGCTTTAAGTCCTATAATGGTCTTACTCTTTAATATAGTAGTTTAAATATTAAATCTTATCTTATTTTTCTAGTTCTTATTATTAGTTTTAATCAGTCTGGATTTTTTCAGTAGAACTCTGTAATCAGGTCTAGGTATTTAAGATTTTTAACTAGTTCCTATAAATTACTTTTAAGGCCGTAATTTAGCTATTTAATAAGATATTTAAACGTGTTCTTTCCTTTTCGCAAATCTATAACTTCCTTAACGTTATACTTATCCTTATTAGCGTCGACCTTAATCTTCTTTTTTAAAGGAACTTCTTTTAAGGCAGGTTTTAAAAGTGAGATGTGAAAAACCTTAATCCACACCTTTATGCTAACGGGTAGGTCTAATTTATAATTAGAGGTGGTGACCTTTTTCTTAATTCGGAACAGTCTGTACCTTTTAAAGTTAAGCTTTTTACTAGGTCGTTTCGAATGTAAGTTTCGTGAAAAAAGGTAAACGTGGTTCCCCTCTTAAAGAGTCAGTCCCTTAACTTATTTACTATTATAATAAAGTCCTTCCTTAAACACTAGTTACTTAATTTAATGTTTATTAGTAAACTTCTTTATTTATTCGTGTATGAACTTAAGTTTAGCTTATAGGTAATCGTGCAGCTTTTACATTCAATCTGCGTGGATTACGGCTTAAGGGGCGCTAATAAGTAAGCCTTAACGGAGCTTAAGCTTCTTACTGTAATTAGCGAAGAATGGTGACATACCTGTTAACTTAATTAACATTATATTATAAGTTATCTATACTGTTAGTAACAGCTTAAGCTAATTATCTTATTTAAAGTTAACGTAAGTTTAAAAATATATTATAAGTATCTAATTAACTTATTCCATCTAGCTATCTATCTGTAAGTAAAAAGCTGTTAAAAGCTTACTTTTCACACTTATTCTCTGCATTAGTCCTTATTAGAATTTTAACACGATCAGCTTATCTTAATCTATAACGATATTATCTAGCTAAAGGTGTTATAAAACTACCTCTTTCTTAAAGACATAAGTAAGTTACTTTACTGTTATATCCTTTAAGGTTAGCAGAAAATAAGCCCATTTTGTCAGTCTATTAATTATTATAAGGATTTAGTTATAAGTAACTCTTATAACAGGGTCCTTAAACTTTAGAATTCTAATAATAAAGTTAAGTAAGATTAAACTCTATAATACCTGCAGTATAGGGAGTAGTTTAAGAAGCCTATAAGGCTTATAGTGTCGATTCTGCTTCTAATAGCAGATATCGTAGTTATTAACCACTTCCTTAACTAACTTCTTTATTCCCAGGAAGGTGTACGCTTACTAAACCTGTGTAAGAGTCTTAACTTAACCTATATGTCCTTTAAGTTAAGACTTATAAACCTACTAGACGTACTCCTTCCGTTTACTTAAATTATAAATGTACAGTTTCTTTTAATATTAAAGCTTTACTTTTAATTTAAATGTACTGTTTATACCTTTTAATAGCTATTCTAACTAATAACCAGTTTTATCGTGGTTTAAATGTTTTAGGTATTCCTTATTATAATCTTACATATACCCTAAGAAGTCTCCTAAAGGGCACTTATACTTATATATTTCTTCCACCAGTCTTTTTACTTAAAAGTCTTATTATTACTAATAGATATTATACTCTGTTTATAAATTTATACAGATGTTAATAATTTATTCTAGCGTTTAGTTATCTAACACTTATAATGTATGCTTTAATGTGCCGTTCTTAGCTTCGTTAAACATAGTAACAGGGGCTAAGACCGGATTAGTATCTTTATAATCCTATCTCTAACTAAAAGCGTTAGCTTACTTATTATCTTTTCCTTTAACGTAATAAATCTGGAAGTGGAACAGGGCTATTAACTTTACTTACTATACTTACTGTAAACTAAGTTCCTTCGTTAGGAAGTACTAAAGGTTATTATAGTCTGAAAAGACCTGGATTAATTCTTCTATACCACTCAGATATAGTGCCTATTTAGTAAAATATTAAATAATCTCTATTAGTTCCTTATTATAAATTAGGTATTATAAAACTGGATTATAGATTCCTTTTAATAAGAAGGTAATTAAGTAGCGTTTCCCATTATCCTGGACTTAGCTAAGTTCTCTACTAATTACGAATTCTAAGGAGTCTGTTTTAACTTAAAAAGGCTTTAAAAAGTCAGAAAGGGCTAAGACTAACGTTATAACAAAAACACGTTTAAGGTCTTTAAACGCCTTCTACTATCTATTAGTCTACTTAAATGGCTTTCCCTTACCTGTGAGTTTATAAAGTAGTCTTACGATTTTCGTAAAGTACCTGATAAAACAATAATAAAAGTTTATAAAGCCGATAAAGGCTTATAACTCTTTTTAGTTCTTCAAAGTAAGCTAATCCTTAATTACCTCTATCTTCTCCAGTTATATTTTAAGCTTTTTAAAGGTTACTTTAAACCTTAAGTAGTTTAGTTCCTAAACGTGGAAGTAACTTTTCTCTAGGTTTACTATTAGCTTCGCTTTCTTAAAAGCTGTTAAAACCTGTCGTATATGTTTTTAATATTCTTCTAAAGTTTCAAAGTAAATTAAAACGTTATTTAAATATATAAAGACGAACTTATTAAGGAAGGGGTAGAGAATATTATTAATAAGGCCTTAAAAGGTTATAGGGGTGTTTATTAATCTTATTAACATAATATAGTACTGGTAATACCTGTTATAAGTCTAAAAGGCTGTCTTATATTCGTCCTTTTTCTTTACTTTAATATAATTAAATCCTATAAGAAAGTTAAGACTAGAGAACCAGTTCGCCTTAATAATCCGTTCTTATATTTCCGTAATAAGTAGTAATAAGTAATGGTTTTTAATTATATCCTTATTTAACGTTTAGTAATTAATAATTATATATAACTTATTATCTTCCTTTCTTAAGACGAATAGCATTAAATACCCTGTTAGGGACTGGGACTTTATAAGAAACCTGTTCTTTAGGTTCTTATTAACGTACTCCCTTAAAGCCTTAACTTATTAAGGGTTTAAGTAATAAAGCTGGAAGCTATAGAGCTTTACTCCTGGCTTTAACTTGATTTTGTAATCTTATAGTCTATAGTCTAATAATTACGGTATCTTTTTTTAAAATAGGGTAAACTTCCTGTATTCCACAGGTATTTTAAATAAGTTAACTTTTTCACTTATCTGTGGATTAACTTCCTACTTCCTTCTACCTTTTAAATCGTTATTTAAGTAATGTAATAGACTCTTTAGTCCTTTAACCGTCTTAATAAACCTGACCTAAACTGTGCTTAATTCTAAGGGTTTAACGTGCTTTTAAATACTTCGTGTATCTTTAAAACGGTTTAGTACTTTCTTAGCTTTTTCCAAACAGTAATTACAGTTAAGGGACTTACTGAAAGTAAGGTAGCTACTCCTTTAGTTAATTACAGGGTTGTACTTTTCTAGCTAGGGTAGACTTAGGATTATATCGTAACTTATAATTAATGTAATGTTAAAGTCCACTTATTATTCATCCCTATTTACTTTAATTAAAAGTGGTAAGTAGTAAGTGACTTTACTATTATTATATTAATATAAGCCTTCTTCTCCATTTTATATAGGAATAGCCTTTTTATACTCTTTATTAAGGAGTTTCCTTCAGTTAATTAATAAGGAGTGTATTAGGTTAGAAGCACTTCCACTATTAATTACTGCTTTTACTTTAAACGGCCTCCCTTTTCTATCTGTTATATTAACACTAATAGAATAGTGCTTATACTCTTTTAACATCTGAGTTATAGTAATTATCTGTCCTTAAGGTCTTATTTAGCCTAACCTTTAAGTGCCTCTCCTTCTTCTTAGGGTTTTTACTAATTAGCGAACTACTAGTTTCTGGCCCTTTTAAAAGGCTTATAGCCTTTTCCTAATTCCTTTTAAAAAAACAGGCAGCTTTAATAAACTTAACGATTAACCTTTCTTAGGTTTTTACGCTTTAACATCTAGTTAACTTTAAACGGTATAATGTTCTTAAAGTCTTTAATAAGTTAAAAGTATACTTTATAAGATTAGATTATAGTAATGTCCTTTTACTCTTAGATCTGTTAATAATCTTCTCGCTTCTGCCACTTTTTAGCTTTTCCGTTAAAATATAACGAATATGTTATAATTAGGTAATTATTAAGTACCCCTCTTTACTAGCACGTAATAAGAGCCTAGTTAATTACAGTAACCTTCTGTTTATTACTAAACTCTTTAATTAGAGAGTAAGAGACTTAGTAATAGGCTGGTTCTAACTCCACTCTTATAATAGTGTAATCCTGTTTTTATACGTTAAGGAAGTAGTTATAAAGGGCTTTAAGTCTATAATGCTAATTAAAAGTATAATTATTATATATATAGTTAATTTACAGTATATCCTTATAGCTAGGGTAGTTAATATTAACTGCTGGTACTGTAGTTATAAAGTACAGAGCGGGGGAAGTGGTGCCTTATTTTTTCTCTTCTTCCACTTACCTCTATATATATTATTTCTTCTAAACCTCTTCCTAAAACTCAGGTAATAGTAACTTAACTTATTCTTCCACGAAGTGGCCTTCCTTAACAAATTAGTGCTTAAGTTAATTAATAAAGTAAACTCTATTATAAAGTTATAACTTAATTTCCACTACTCTATCCTTAAACGTTACAGTAAGGCCTTTAACTTATAAGTCTTTACTTTATCCACTAACTCTTAATGTTTTTCCTTTAACTCTTAGACTCTCTATTAGTGTGCTTACTTTATATCTTCTTAAGGGACCTTTAGGGTACCGGTCTAAAGTACACTAACTTTAATATAAGGTAGTTATCTAAGCTATCCTTCTTCTAGGGAGATAAGGGTGCTAACTTACTTAATATACTTAAAGTGTTTAAGAGTTTTAAAGGGTACTGTTAAGAAGAACTTCCGTTTCTCTAATTTAATTCTCTCAGTTTATTCTCTTTTACCTTTTAGGGCTTACTTTACTACTTATATGGCCTGGATGGCTAATTCTTCAACTCTTTTAACTATTTTAATAAGGTTTAAGTCAGGGTCCTTTCTAGACTTCTTTAATTCTTAGGCTTATAAGGTGAGGTTTTTAAGGCTTATAACAGCTAATTAGAACATCTCTTCCTAAAGTTAGTCTTTTATAACTTATACCTTTAATGATTTTAAGTTTCCACCTTAAAGTCAGTCTTCTACAACTTACACTTCCATAACTAACTCTTTTAAGGCACCCTTAAAGACTAGGTACACTACGTCCTAAGGTTCTTCCTCTTCTTCCTCATCTCTTAAGTTACACTTATTTATCTAAGTGTAATCTTCTTTATTACCTGTTATCCTAATATAAATATCTTTTAAGTTAAATTTAATATACTTTTCTCCTTCTAAAATAGGTTTCTAACTAACTTACTTTAGTAATAAGCATTACTATGCTATATAGCCTTTCTTATCGCAGTTAAAGCATTGGACTTAAGATAGGTCTTTAAATTACTTCTATAGTTACTGTTATTAAGGCTTATTACAGTTAGGTCGGTTCTAACGGTTTATTATATTAATATCCATTAACCCAGGGTAATAGTCTGTTACAGTTAACTAATTTCCCTTTTTAATCTTACTTAACTAGTAAGGGGCCTGTTCCTTTTAAAAGTTCTTTTAATAATAGTAATTATAATACCGATTATTAGCCTTAATAGCCATTTTAACTAATTCTTACAGATAGTCTAGTTAGTCTTCTTAGTAAAGGTCTTTAATAACATGCTCCTTTAAACCACTCCAGAACAGCATTACTAAAGCCTTTTAACCAAGTTTAATCTTTACTACTTCTAACTTAAAGTAAATAGAGAATTCAAAAACTAAGGACATCTGCCTTAGGGTTATAAGGCGTTACTCAACTTACCTAAGGGCGTTTAGTTCTTTAAACTCAGTCTGGAGTTAATTAATAAAAACGTCAAAGTCGTTAAAAAGGGCTTAAGTTTTAAGGGCCTCTTTACGTACTCTGTCTATAAAGAGGTTATTAATTATCTTTACGTAAGGTTTATACTAGCGAGCGGTTACTCTATCTAATAAGGCTCTAGCAAACCTAACCTTTCCTTTTTCCTTAAAAAACTACTTATTATAATAGGTAACATAGCTCTGGAGCTGGGTTATCCAGGACTCCAGCTACGCAAAGTCTCCCTTAAAGCGTAAAGGTAGGGGGAGCTTTACCCGTTTCTTCTGTAAGTCCTTAAGGTCATTATTCTCTAGCTTAACAGCGTTAAGTTAAGCTTAAAGTTTTTTAATAAGACTAATATAACTTTTAATATCTCTAGGGAAGGCCTTATTAAGTTCTTTAACTAGTCCTTACTAATTAAGGTTTAAGTCTTCAAGGCGTGCAGCTAGCTTATTAATAGTAGGGAGCTAAAGCTAAGCTTACGCCTCCTTAATCTCCTTTCCTTTCCTGGAGGTTAACATATTAGTTAAAGAGAGGTAATATCTGGGAATTTAATAAACAGCGTTTAAAACTTAACGCTAATATTGTATTATAACCTATACTTAATATAAGCCTTAAAAGGACTGGTATAGGTTAAGACAGAACGTATAGCAGGATGCTAACAAGTAAGGGGTATTTTAAAGACGGCTTACTAAGCTAGCACTCCTAGACGGGGGGTTTAATGTCACTATAGGTCGCTATTACTATAATACACAGAGGTAAGTCTAAATAGTAAGATATAAATAAATAATTAAATATTAACGTAAGGAACTAAAGTCCCTTACAGTAGTTATAGGCATAATTATAACTATCTATACTAACTATCTGGGAGGTACTTTATACCTTACTTATAATGCTGTAAGTGCTTGTTATACGAGCACTTTACATTATGCGAGCGTTCTGCTCGTAAGGTTTCTCCTACTTGCGATGTAAGCACTTGGTATGCCGCAAGCGGCACCTTATTAGTTGTAAGAGCTTTAGGTCTTCGTACCCCTGGCCCAGTACGCCTGGACGGTGTGCACCGTCTTTCTATACTGTTCCTATTACGGGGGATTCGTCGGGCCGCCCCGGCCCAAGTGACGGCCTGCAGGGTCGTTACATTTATCTCCTCCTTAGTAACGTTAAGAAGGTCGTCCTTAAAGCTATTAAAGTTGCCGTTATAAAACTCGTCTTCATTAAAGATTACGTCTCTTATATAAATAACTCTGTTAAGTTTAGGGTTCTAAACACAATAGATATTTATAAAGTTATAACCTATTAAGTAGCCAATCCAGGTGTTAGGTTTTAACTTATTAAGGTAATTGGTTTTCTTAAGGGCGTCGTTCGTTATTATAAAGGCTTTACAGCCGTAATTACATAGGTGGCTAATTTATAATTTACGTACTGGATTTAAAATACTGTCTTTTTTAGCTATAAACGTGTGGAAGTCTTTATAAGGTGATTACTAACTAAGGCTCTTCTTTAGGGTTTTATTATACAGGTAAACAGCGGCCTTATAAATCTCTACCTATAGGAGTGCTGGTAACTTTACCACTATTTATAACACTCTGGCTTTTAACTTAATTACACCCCCTAAACGCTCAGCACCCCCGTTCTGGCTTTAAGAATAAGGTGCGTAAGGCTTAATTTTAATACCTTTCATTACCCAGTACTCCTTTATCTTTCTTAACTTTACCAGTTCGTTATCACATTAAATAACCTTTACTGTAAGGCTGTGTTACTATATTATTATTACTATAAAGTGATTTAAGCCCTCCTTTACCATTAAGCTGCTCCTATAGCTAAGGTAGACGTCGAATACGTAACTAATATAGCGGTTAGTGAATAATATAATAGAGTTAAACCCTATAAGGTCTAGTGTAAAGTCTAGAAAGTCAATAACGATAACCTTACTTACGTTACGTGGTAGTTCTTACAGCTTACAGTAAATCTACCTCTTTACTTTAATTTAGCTATAAGCAGGGCACTTATAAGAATTTAATCCTTAAAGCTTTACACTAGTAGTGGAAACGTTAAGGTTAGTAAGGGTATCGCAGTTTAGATAACTAAGTCTTCTGTACTAAAGGAGGGCTTTAACTTCACTTAGTTTTCTACTGGTTTAAAAGGTATACTTTCTTACTGTAAAAGCTGTAAATAAAGGTACGTATTTTATCATAAACTGGCCGTTACAGTTAGTAAGCTGGTAAATAATAAATTTATCCTTCCTTCTGTAGATTTAATTAGCTTTAATATTCTAATAATAGCCCTTACGTAATAAGTGCCTAAGTGAGATTACGTTACAGGTAAAGTCTTTATAATAAGTTATATCTTTCAGCTTTATTTAATAGTAAGACTTTTATGGCCTTTTAATCTGTATAGTTACTTCTCTATAACTGTTAATTAGGATTATAAAGTTACTGGTGTATAGTAAGTCGCCTTCTAGCGCTAGCTGGAAGTTATAGAACCTTAACTAATTGTTAAAGATATAAATAGTAATGCTAGAATCTAGTATTACTAATAGTGTGAGAGGGTAAGTTATTATGTTAAAGGCCACTTTAGTATAATAGAAAAAGGTATTCTTTTTAATAACTGTTTTAGCTAGAATTTCCTTTAGTTTAACTAACTTAATAAAGAATTCGGCTAATTAATCCATCTTCCACTTTTTCCTTACCTTTATAACCTTTTTAATAATCTTAAGGTTAACCTTTATAAGTTTCCGTATTACCTTATTAAGGCTAATCTTTTCTTTCTGTTAAAACCATTTTAGTAAGCTACCTTTTAGTATTAAAGGATCGTTAGGTTTATAAGTGAAGAAACAGCAGTTAATTAAATGCCTTACTATATTATAAAGTTAGTAGTTAGCTTTATTAGTTTAAAGCCTCTTTATTTCTCGCTTTTAAGCTTTATTATTATTATTAGGCCTCTTTAAACCTTTATAGCCTTTATAGCCTTTATTACCGTTACCGTTATATCTTCCACAGCTTCCTTTTCTACTGTGTGATTTACAGCTACTGTTATAGCTTTAATTACTGCCTTGGCTCCAGTTTAAGCTGTTACTTTCTTCGCTCTTAACATTATAGAAAGCTAGAAAACCGCCTTTAATCCGTCTGTTATAAGTTAGTGATAATCCGGCTTTAATCTTCTATTATAAAATAACTCTAACCTTTTTATAATTAATCCTATACGCCTTTATATAACTATTAATAAATTCTCCCATCACTTAAGCTCTTTTATCCTTTATATTCTTTAAGGCTTTAATTAGGTAAGGTTATTAAGTGTTAAGCTCCGATATATTTATTAAGTTATACTTTTCTACCTTATTAAAGTAGTCTTCCTATTACTTAATCCACTTTAAAAGCCTTTACTTATGTTTCTTAATTACTTAAAGGTAGTTATAATAGGTATTATAAGTGTTATTAGCCAGTTTATCTTAGTAAGGAGCTATTAGCTATTTAAGGGATTAATATCCTTCCTTTAAAGAGCCTTCCTTAAAGTAGTAAAGTAGTAACGGCTGTATAAAGGTAAGGACCTATTTTTATAATTTGGTTTTAACGTTATTAACCACCCTTTACCTTTTATACTTATAATTATAAGTCCTTTACACATCTTAATAATTTAACTAGTTAGCTTTAATAAGGTCTTTAAGCTTTATAAGCTCCGGTTTATTTATAGGCTTACTGACGACGTTATCGTTATTCTCTCCGTCTTTATCCAGCTTATCGGTAACGTGGTTCCCTTACGTTATCGTTACTGTTAAGGCTCTGGCGTTATGGAAGCTTGCTTAAGCTTTCTTAGTAGGCCTCTTACTTTGTTAGCTTCTGCCTCCTTGGCCTGGCGCTGCCGGTGGTTATGTTTGTGGTGTTCGATTAAAGTCTCCAGCTTATAGCTACTGTAGCTCTTAGGGCTAGTCCTCTGTGCCTATTGCGTACTCTAGGATTCTATCGCTCTTTACACGCGTTTGGAACGCTAGGGACTATATTAACCAGTTGTCTGGGCCTTTATAGTATACGTTCTGCGTGGTTGTGGTTATCTTGAGGCGTTCGTGGAGCGTTTGGATCGGCCGCGTCGCGTGTTTGCGAATAGGGTCGTTATTGGGCGCGGAATTGTAGGCTCAAAAGAGTGCCAAATTCGTCTTGAAAAGCTGGCTGTTGCAGATCAGACTGTTAATTGTCAGAATCTAGCACTCATGGCCAATTGTGGTGATTGTTGTATATTGTTGTTGTTCTGTGGAAGAGAATCTCTGGCCTACAGGGTCCCCTATTGCCAAGCCGGCTACTTCCACGAATGGCTCCAATTGCTTATATAAGCTGACAATACTCGTGGCGCTCTAGATTTCGCAAAGTGTCGAGGTTCGTGCCCAGCTCTTGATGTACAAGTCGACATATTTTCAAAGACAGGCGAGTAGTATCAAACTTATAGAACGAGGCCACCAAAGCTAAGTTACAAGCAGAACTCAATTTCAAGATTCCTATCGACGTTGAGTCTCATTCTCAAGGTAAAACAGAGACCTACGACTCGTCGTGGTCAATTCCCGAAGGCAGAGAGATACAGTCAGATCCGCTGGCGACGGCGACTTTGGAGGCTATACGGACGTGGGTGAACACCTGCGAGACGGGCCACCGGAATTGTAGCTCATCACCGGCGGAGGAGCCGCTCCTGCCAGCAAGGGTGATTGACGCGGACCCTGAACACGGGGACAATATTCGAATTCTTCTCCAGGAGGACGCCGGCCAGCAGGCCAGGTATCTCGCCCTAAGCCATCGTTGGGTCAGCGGTCCCATGCCGCCATGGGTGACACGGCGTGACAACCTTCAGCAGCGGAAGCTAGGAATCTCACTCAATGCTCTACCGGCAACCGTGGTGGATGCCATCCGCGTGGCACGGAGCCTTGGGATCAAGTTCGTCTGGATCGACTCTCTGTGCATTCTGCAAGACTCCTCCGAGGACTGGGATATCGAGTCATCTCGAATGGCCAGCATCTATGCGAACGCGTACATCACCCTCTTTGCCGACTGCGGCCGCGACGATGACCACGGCTTCCTCTGCCACCGGAACCCCTACCCGAGCACCCATATAACCTTTACAGCGCCAGACGGGGGCCCGGTCGACATCTATCTTCGAAAGTCCTCTGAAGATGGCACTTACAAAGCCACTCAGTTTGCATCTTCACAGTCTGACCTGGAAACTTCACATCTCTCTGACCGAGGTTGGATCTTCCAGGAGCGAGTCCTCTCCCGTCGTATTCTCCATTTCACTCAGTCCAAACTGTACTGGGAATGCAACGAAGGTACATTTGGCGAGGATGGCTACACAGTCTTGAAGAAAGGACTGAGGGAATGCGGCCAACACGACCTCCGCTTCTGCAAGCTTTCATACGGTTCCATCCACAGCTCAGTCGCTCTCCCGCCGGGAGATTTTGCTCAGCAGTGGGTGCGTCTCGTTCAAGCATACAGCACTCTCAATCTCACCAAGGCCGACGATAAGCTCCCCGCCATGGCTGGCTTAGCAGCCGCCCTCCACTCTCGCGCCTCCGCTGACGAAGGTGGCCGCTATTTCGCCGGAGTGTGGGAGAAGGGCTTGGCGCAACATCTCGCCTGGTCCATCACCAACACGAAACCGGAGGCTGTTCACCGGGTATACCAGTTCTACGAATATTCCGATGGCTCATCTGGCGGGAGGCTTGAGAAGGACTCCACATTTGTCCATCCCGGCCAGCTTTCCCCTCGCCCTCCCTTGTACAGGGCTCCGTCGTTCTCATGGGCCGCCGTCGACGGCGAGATCAGTTTTCACAAACTCACAAAGCCCTGCATCACATTCCAAGGCGTCAAGATGGATACGCCAGCATCGAATCCGTACGGAAAGCCTAACAGCATCCAGATGACTGTTTCAAGCCCGCTTCGACAGGCATGGTGCTGCGGGCCTTTTGAAAAGGATTTCCATGGGGCCATGGCGCCACGCAGAGCGGGATACACTCCGCTCTATTATTACGATACGGGGTTGCCGTTCGGCTACTTGCTGTACGACTCGAGTGATGACGCTGATGCGCGAGATGTCTTTTGTTTGAAGATTGGGGAGCCGAGCTATTCTGGTAATATCTTTCTAGTTCTTGTTCGTCATGGGGCGGCGGAGGCTCCCGTATCTTGGTTTCGTCGGATTGGGCTTGGGTATACAAGAGACAAGTGCTCTGACTTTTTCGAGGACGCTGAAGCTAAGACTGTAACTTTAGTCTAACGTGCGGCAGCACTTTTTGGTTGATAGGTGACCAGATACCTACAGATGGAGAAATTCTGATCTTTTGGTTATCATCTTAGCAGTCGGTGAGAAACAAAGGAAAAGTACCGGCGTGCAAATAGCAAAGAGGAAGACAGGTGAAGTGCAGGAAACGAGCAACAGGTAGGTTTCCTGCACCATGGTTATTAAAAAAAAAGGAGATGACGCCCGGATTTCCAGATTTAGATTCTAGGTAGATATAAATTACCCCTGATCGATGTAAGCTAATAGGTCCCAGAAATTCCAACTCGTCGCCTGCATGTAGTTCCTCGGCTTGGTTTGGAGCGAAGTCCATAGTAGTATAGCAGTATGCCCAAACACGGACAAGGTTACCAAGATGCAGAAGCAATATGCTACAAGATCATCCGACATTCCCACACCGTCATTATATTTCTTTTCACTCGCCCGTCAGCACATATCTTCAGCTCGGAGGCGTTGTTGTGCTGGCGTCCCATACTCCTGTGGCGTTGTGGTCCGCCTTCTCGACCAAGGAAACGTTGGTTTTTGCTACAACGCCCCAACCGGCACCGAATAGAGGAGACTACCCACAAGCCCGTAGCCTTCTGCAATGCAGATCGCAAAGGGGGGTCCGTGTAGTAGTTCAATAAAACACACTGCTACTGACTCGGGGTGCCTGCTCAGGCCGACCCTGTCGTTCTTTTTGGGCTCTGTAATATTACTGTAACCGTTTTTGTACGTAGCGGTGCGTTCTCTGGCGCGTGCCTCCGTCAAAAAGGGGCCGCGCCGCGCGGTTCTTCGGCCCGTCGCTTCAACTCATTCAGTTCAATTGAAGGCGACGATTTCACCACGAAAACCTCCCGTTTGAAGCCCAGTGACATTCTGGTCCTCTGATCGAAGGAAGATGACCTAGTCCACGGTCGTGTTTCCTTTGTTGTTTCATGCTAGGCTCCGTTCCATGCTAGGCACCGTCTCATACTAGGTTTTGTTCCATACTAGGTACGTATCTGTTTTTCTACGTCAGTTGCATTCGTGTCCCTCCGACCGGAGGACCAGTAGTCTGGGAGTCGGCCTTCCAGGCCGCTGCGACCCTCTGTGGGTGTGGTTCTTTTTGTGGTTTCTTCCCTGTTGCGTCACCGCACCAGTTCACTACTATACGGGATTAGAATAGTGGCCGTAGGCCACGTAAGTGCTTGTATAACTCACTGGGGCTTGAAACCAACACACTCATAGTAACAACAAGAGTTACTATACACCTACCTCCTAACCCCCTTACCCCTCTCAACCCTCCAACTCTTCCCCTCCCAATACTCCCCACGCTCGCGGCCTGCTTATAGTTCGCTTCGGTACCGCCAAGATACAGCCGCAGCGAATATCTCCACAGCTAAAGCAATCAGCATCCTACTAAATCAATATCGCAAGCATTAAGGGGGTATTCTACAAACAAGAGTCAAAAGTAAATAGCTGTCATAGAAGCTCGGCATTTCCAGGGCATAGGGCAACCATAGTAACCACTTGCTAGAAGGGATATACAACGTTAAATCTAGTAGCCAGAAAGATAATGCTAAAGCATACACCGCCAACAACCATACTGCATTGGCTAAACACACACCGGACCAACCGTTAGAGGATAAAGGGAGGTATTAGTTTTACCCAGGGGATGGCGCGGCAGATAATTTCCACAAAGTTTTGCTACCTGTCCAACAACCGCACCCTTCCTCATTTTAGTTATCACAATGCTCGTCTACCGATCCACCATTATTGGGCAGCGTCCTCGCCCCTGACCAACATGGCCGGAAGGGTCATCACGGGGCCATAGCAACCGAGCCGCGTTGCTAATCACCGCAGCTGCATCGTAAACCCGCAAGTCGAGAGAGTGGGTAATGTGGTGGCAGAACAAGGTCATATGCCTGCGCGCGTTGGTGACACCTCGGGCTCCGACGGACCGGTGGAATGGCCGGAGCGGCGACACCATGCGGGCTTTGCCGCAACAAAAAAAAAAAAAAACGCAACCA
>Ga0247758_1001416_pt1 | contig 17898 bp, 21 predicted proteins | sample UWRJL156409C4_FD_180950 | JGI IMG/M metagenome (GOLD analysis project Ga0247758, IMG submission 180950) | Plant litter microbial communities from Arlington Agricultural Research Station in Wisconsin, United States - UWRJ-L156-409C-4 | ecosystem: Environmental > Terrestrial > Plant litter >...
AATTATTACTCTAATTCACCTAGTTAAGTTAAAAAAAACCTTTAGTTTTTCACAGATAGAAATAGAAATAGTATAGTGGTAAATAGCGTAATATTAATTAAAGAGGTTCCCAGTTCGAATTGCATTTGTGAAAGTGAAAAAAAAAAGTGTAAATTGTAAATTGTAAATTGTAAAATAAAGCCTGTAAACCCTGTAGAATAAAGCCTGTCAACCCTGTAGAATAAAGCCTGTAAACTCCGTAAAAGAAAGCCTGTAAACTATATAAAATAAAGTCTTTAAATCTTAAAAAATAAAGCTTTAAAAAGTAAGATTTATTTTTAATTATGTTTTTATCTCTTTAAATAGATATATTGGCCTCCGGACAGGTTTCGGTCGCTTTGTTCGCTGCACTTATTTAAATAAGCTTAATACCCCACGCCAAAATTGCCAGGAGCGAAAGTAAGGAATGGAGCACCCCGTAGCGTAGCGAAGGGCCGTCGCGTAATGACGAACGAAGTGACGCCAGCAATTTTACATAAGGTAGCTTTTCTCTGCATAGAGGTCTCTACACTACAAAAGGCCAATAAGGAGCTTAATAAGTAACGGAAAGCTAAAAAACACGTATGTGGATTAGAAGGTCACCTACTGTATAAGAGGCACAGGATTTACTAGACTAGAAGGCTGTGGGTGAGCAGTTAGCTTAGGAAACACGATAAAATAGTGGTAGTGTAAGGGGGTCTTGTACGAAGATTCGGTGCTGTGGCGTGTGTGGTAAGCCTGGCTATAATGAACTTATGTGTAAGGAGGCTGTAGAATCGTCTGATTTATCTGTTTTTGATTCAGTTATTGTTATTTCCTAGTGTTATGGTTGTGTAATTAAGGATAGTTATAGTAGGGTAGTGGAAAATTTGTCACTCGCTTGTTTTCGTCACTTGCTTATCATATACGTTATTTAGTTTTTTAAAACATAATGTTTATAAATTAATATTAAAAGCAGGTATAAGCTCTACTATTATATATATTGACTCGGGGCATTTGTTCAGGCCGACCCTGTCGTTCTTTTTGGGCTCTGTGTGTAATATTACTGTAGCCGTTTATGTACATAGCGATGCGTTCTCTGGCGCGTGCCACTGTTAAAAAGGGGCCGCGCCGCGCGGTTTTTTGAACCGTGCTTCTTTTAATCAACAATCAATCCGACGATTTTCACCACGAAGACCTCCCATTAAAAGCCTAGTAACATTCTGGCCCTTCAATCGAAGGAAGATGACCTGATCCACGGTCGCGTTTCCTTTATTATTCCATATTAGGCTCCGTTCCATGCTAGGCACCGTTATATATTAGGTTTTGTTCTATACTAGGTACGTATCTGTTTTTCTACGTTAGTTGCATTTGTGTCCCTCCGATCGGAGGACTAGTAGTCTGGGAGTCGGCCTTTCAGGCCGATAATAACGTTCTGTGGGTATGGTTCTCTTTGTAGTTTCTTCCCTGTTACGCCATCGCATCAGTTTAATATGTAAATTTATATACTTTAAAGCTAACTTACAGTAATCTTAAGTTTATATTCTAGTTATTTAAGATATTAATATTATATTTTATAAACTAATTTAATATTATTACTTAATAGGAATTAGGTATATATTTATACTAATTAAATTTCTAACCTTTATATTAAACTGGTGCGGTAACGTAACAGGAAAGAAACCATAAAAAGAACCACACTCACAGAACGTTAAGTCAGCCTAGAAGGCCAACTCCTAAACTACTAGTCTTCTAATTAAAGGGATATAAATGTAACTGACGTAGAAAAACAGATACGTCCCTAGTATAGAACAAAACCTAATATATAACGGTATTTAGCATAGAACAGAGCTTAAAATAGAATAATAAAGGAAACATAACTGTGAATTAAGTTATCTTCTTTTAATTAAAGGGCTAGAATGTCACTGGGCTTTTAATGGGAGGTCTTCGTGGTGAAAATCGTCAGATTGATGATTAATAATAGAAGCATGGTTTAAAGAACCGCACGGCGCAGCCCCTTTTTAATGGTAGCACACGCCAGAGAACGCATCGCTATGTATATAAACGGCTACAGTAATATTACATACAGAGCCTAAAAAGAATAATAGAGTCGGCCTGAACAAACGCCCTGAGTTAATATATTAATTTATTTATAACTATTAAATATCTTTTTACATTGCTTTTCATTATAGGTACTTATATTATAACGTTATATAATATATACCGCTTATATATTATAATTAATTAACGTTTATAATTAATTATCAGTTCTTGCTTAATATTCTTATATAAAATATAATAAGCGTTCAAAATCTAGTTTTAAGTATTGATATATGACATAACAATAATATAAAAGCTATATAAGGTTTAAATGATATAATTAAACTATAAGTTTAATATAATCGTTATATATATATTCTTATAATATTTCCATATTACTTACATGTCTCATTAAATACTCTATTACATACTCTATTATATACTTTAAATGTAATAGAACTTATTTATATCAGTACTTAAGTTATTGACGTGTTTTTGAATTTATAATATATTGTTTAAATTAATAGATAAACGTCATATATTCCAATATTTATTATCTTTTATATAATTCTATTATAATGATATAAGAACCTTAAAGATATGTTAGTATAGTGAATAATCTATATAGTAATTTCTCTTCAATTTTACTAGTAGTGGTTGTGAAGATAGGAGCTATTAAAAAGTGGGGTTTTTAGTAGAAAGCCTGTTGCAAAGTCAGGTCGTTGCATGATTAGGTAAGCCTTTCTAGTCTTTGGGGCTAGGTGTTAGCATTACGGCCCGCTGGATTCGGTGGAATTGATGGGGTTGCAAGCGTGATTGTATTGCTTATGTGACCTCTCCAGCTTTCTGGTGAAAGCTGGAGAGCCTCATTTTATCGCTGTGGATTGTGGCAAGCCATTGCGCATCGGTTTACGCGGCAATTACAAATCTATAGTTCTATCAGGTTCGAGAGCCCTCATTTCCAACGCTAGAAAGCTAGCGCTCTGCCGCTACCTTCTCTGCCGCTGCCTTCTCAGAAGCCTTTTTCTGACGCCAGGCAAAATATGCACCTATGATAGCGGCAATGGCACTGATTATCCCAACACAAGTGCCGATCTTCTCGGCCGTGCTCAAGCCCCCTCCTCCCGTATCATTGGTGTTGCCCACACTACCGGTAGCTGATGCAGTTGGATTTCCAGCGGAGGTGCCAACAGTTGACGTGGTGTCGCTGGCTGACCAGTTACCGCTACCGTCGCTGTCTGTCGCCCCTTCCACTATATCGCCTCCGGAGATGTAATAGACCCTTATATTAGCCGCCCACGCCACAGCGGCGACGGGACCCGCCACCGTGTCCGCATCGGTCAAGACTTTTGAGGATCCCGCACGACGGAGCCAAGCTTCCTTTTGGTATGCCAATTCTTGGACGATTTTGGACTGATTAATGTAGTAGAGGCGTCTGGATAGCGGTTTGTTCAGTGCGACGGCAGCAAGAGCCGGGGAAAAGGGATGGGGGAGATCCCCGTCGATGATGGCGCCTTGTTTGGGTCTGCATGTTAGTTCGAACTAGGAGCCTTCCCGCTTAATACGCCAAAGGTGGTGAGATATGGCACACGAACCTGAAAGCCATCCGGTTCCCTCAACATGAGATATCTGCGAAAGTATCCCGCCGGCATTCATATAGCAAATTTGCAGGTTGGTCATACCCAGGTCTACCGATACGGCCAGGCTAGAACTGTCAGATATTGGGCCGCCGACTCTTTTGCCGGAAGTGTACCTCTGCGTGTTAATATCCCCGGTTATCTCGCAGATGAAAGAGGAAATGTCCAGATAGTAGACCCTCAGTCCCAGGAGCGGCAGGTATATTGCAGCGAGGCCTGATGTTGGCCTCGTTCTTACACTACTTAGGCCGTTATTGCTACTCCATGTACAGAAGGCACCTGAGCAGGAGCCGGCAGCAGAGATGATACTGCTGGATGTATCGAGATAATAGAGGCGGATCTAGGAGTTTAAGAAATGTCGATCAGCTACGTGTCACGCGAATATCAGCAAAAGCCGGCTTACAACATCGTTTCCAGATTCTTGCCAAGACGCAGCAGCGAGCGGGGAATTCGGCTTCGGATCGACCGTGACGGGGATAATTCGAGGTTTCCCTTGCCATATACCAGCGATGGACTGGTGAAAGAAAAGCTTGCCAGACTCGTCAAGGTAGAAAATCCGAATGTTTATATCCCCGCATGCCGAAGCGGCAAGAGCCACGGCTCTGGCATCGCTAACGACGGAACTAGCGACGGGATCAGTATCGGCCACGACGTTAAAGGGATGCTTGCTGTATTTCGGTGATGGGGCCTAATGTCCTCTTACTTCACACCACTGGAACTAGTGCTTCTGGCTAGGAAAGCAAGAAAAACCAAGATCTCTAGTATGTTGATAGCGTGCATCGCAGCAAAGTTTTAAGAGCCCCTAGACCAGCACTCTGAGCTTGTGGCTGCCTGGTTAGAATAGTGAGATCTCAAGAAATAATTATGGTGCCATGCCTGACTCTTTAATACGTGGCATGCCTCCACTAGCGTCGAACTTAGCCACTCCGGCCTTGGACAGCGGAGTTTTAGGCGTCCAATCAGAGCACCACCACCGAATGACAGCGCATCTGTTGGTGAGCTTGGGAAGGCACATCGTGACTGGTGCTCCTGCCGCCAGGCACCAGCCCCCCACATGCAGCTGTCCGCGGTTTGTGTGACAACGACTCAAACCTCTTTGGAAAATCGAGAAATATTTTGACATTATTCGTAACAAAATCATCAGCCTATCTCCCCATCTATGACCGGCTCCCTTCTAAAAAATTCCCTTTAGCCTGGACCGCTTCGCTGCAGACAGCGACTGAACCACTGTTTCATTCTCGCCCAACCCCGTCGTCTCGTCCCCAACATAAGGATCCCAGCCCGGGTTCTCCTCTGGCTGATGATTTGCGGATTCAGCTTCCGCATTCGGATCAGCGGACCGTGACCCCGATTGCAGTTCGATGTCGATGCTGGGTACGCGCTCTTTCTTTGGAAACTTCGGAAATACTCCCCCGTATTCCTGTGTGACGCTCACTTCGAACGTCACATGTACCTGGAAAAGCCGGTTCCACGTGGTTTTGAGGACAGGCCACATGACCGGCAAGGCCGCGCATATGGCAGCTAGATGCAACTCGAATGAAGCGAGGCCTATCATCGTGGGGTTGTCCCAGGAAGGGTCGAAGGGTGTTTCTCGATCGCCGAGCTTAGCCATGTACCCCACGCGCCAGAGTGAGCATACGATCGCGCTGTTCGAGCAAGGTCAGCAGGGTATCTTGGGTAGGTCTCCGCGGCACTAGACGATCAGGGGGAAATATAAGAGATTGATAAAACATACCACATGCCCAGTATAAACAACGCCAGTAAGGTAAGCCGAGTAGGCCGTTGCGTCTCAGGTCGGAAAAGAAGCCACGTAGGGATCAGAAAGACGACGATGTCCAAGGCTGACGTCGTCGCAACCTGCGTGACCATGATGCCCGTAAATTCAGACTTCTCGCGGGAACCAAAGCCCCAACACTGGGGCTCGATGGAGATGTCCCAGAAGGAGGGAATGGGCCAGCAGGAGAACCAAGTGCAGACGCAGAAGACGGCACCGTGCAGGGTCGTGAGATAGGCCATGTACTTGCAAAGCTTGCGGATGCGCGGCCCGTTGAATGCGCGGATGTACTGAAGGAGCAGAGCAATTTTTATAAAGGTGGTGGACAGAGGGTATGTGAAGGTGCCGATGTAGACGTACTGGGAAAGATTAGTGTGATGGCATAAAATCAAGACAAGGCCAATGTGACTCACTTTGAGGATGGTTTGTAACCCTTCAAGGGACAGGAGGATCACGGGTTTCCCAAGTCCCATATTGGGCACTGAAGTCCCATTAGGATGATGCAAGTCTTGATATGAATGGGGGAACGCACGAACACAAAGAACAACAGAGCCCGTGGTTGTAGACAACTAAATTGGCGAACCAGTTAGCTGAGACCAGGGCCTTTCAGGTTCATCAAACCATACCAATGCGAGGATAATGAAGAAATCATCCCATCCGGGCGTTCGTTTGACAACGCATCGGATGTACAGTCTTATCAAGCAACATATCCAAGAGCATGCCTAGGAGGTATGTTAGTTGCGACAAGCAATCTGCCGCGGAACGTGGATCATCTCACCATGAACGTGATGGTCAGCCCCAGGAGGATCGCGCGCCGGTTGAGAAGAGGGGCAGTCGGGTAGAGGTCCAGGCCCAGCGCCGGCGGCGGCAGTGGGGCCTGCCTGGCCGAAAATGGCGCGTCCATGTCGACCGTTGAGGCTGGGGCTGAGATTCAGCTCTCAGTCCCTGCACAGCAACAACCGAGAGAGTCTCGAAGATTCGGGCATTTGGTCAATCCTGGCGGATTGCCTGCCGTCGCGACACATATGTAGTCAGGCGCGTCCGACGGGTGAAGGATGCCGTCTCGTAATTAGCGAACGACGAATCCACCGTCAATGCGAGCACACCAGTCTGGCGTGCTATAGGGGCCAGCGAATCACAAACGGCTGACCACACACCACAGCTGTTGGTTCAGCGATTTGTTTCCCCGTAAGCGGGAGGGTCAGTGTGCTCGGCTCCCACCTGCGGGGACTTGGCACAGGACTAGCGGTTGGGAGGGTGGACGCCGCGTTCCCGCCAGTTGAATATGCAGTGGTTGCTGACTTTGGTTTGGACCCAAAGCAAGGGCTCGCATGGTTGACGGCCGCATGCGTAGAAGGTACGGAAGGTTGGAAGGGTGGAGGGGGGATGGCGCGTTATTGAGGTAGCATTTGTGATGATTGGTGTCGATGGGTCGAACGGCCGACCCCCAGACCATGTCGCTACTTTGTATTGATGCTCGGCGTTGCATTCGCTAACCCCAAAATGGTAAGTTGAGGGAACCGTGCCAAAGCTCCTTGACGAAGGGGTGAAACATACCTGATATGACCCTACCAAGTGGGTGACAAAAAAAGAGGTCCACACAACACGTCAGCCCACCAAAAAAGAGCAAAGATCCTCGGCCTCCTACAAAATAATCGCTGTACAGCCCGTGATGGTTTTTGGTGGTGTTGGAATATTTTGTAGGATCTGGTTGTGTGGACCTCTTTTTTTGTCACCCACTTGCCTACCACTTTCGGACGAGCATATTCTTAGCAGAGCCCAGATAGGTGGAAATCGTCGATCCCCAGCGACGGATAAAAGCCCTGAAAGGTAGCACGATCAAGGTTGGCCAAGCCAAATGATCCATCGCAACGTCTTGCAACCCAATGCGCCCCTTTGAACATTATCTTGCTTTGCAATCTCCCGAAACAAGCAGATACTGCTGGTCCCGCCGCTGCAGGTACGCTGTGCAATGACGAAGAAATGGCGAAAGGACTCGGAGCGATCAGCCGTCCACTTAATTTGGAGCTTACCGGCCTGTATCGCGCGTACAAAACAACCCACGTGGGAGCGAACGAATGCCGAATTTTCCCTCGGGATTGATTGGTGAGGAGCTGGCCTGTTGGCGGCGCGAGATGTCGGTTATTCTGCAACCCGACTGGTTGAAAATCTGCATCATGGGGAACGGGCACAGCAAACCTTGAGCGTGATACGCGTCCGAACCCTTTTTATCGGCGGGTTCCTGAAACTGATGTGGTTCCCAAAAAGAGAAGGAAGGACGGAAGGAGGCACGAAGGCTCGGGCCAAAAGAAAGGGTCCTCTAAGCCAGTGCAAAAGGTGGTTTATCACTGTATATACCGCCTATAGCTGTCGTTATTACAGGCTATCTCCATTCCAAAAACACCTACATCAATACTGAAAAGGCCTTCCTGCATGTTAAAACGGCCTTCGGAGAAAAGAGACCCTTTTATTTGGCCCGAGCCTTCGTACCGCACCCACGTGTCGACCGACCACTTAGCTCGAGTTTCCTCACAATTTCAACCTTGCAAGAAAGATGAGATGCCGAGCGCCGATAATTTGCCAAGCTGCCTGACTGGACGAGCACGTCGACATACTCGGGCCCGAGCCAATAACCCGCGAATCCTGCCGTTCATCCAGGCGAGGTTCCGCATAAGGCATACATTCCGACAAATGCATCCATCCAAAGATTTTGAATTGCTGGCCGGCTTGAGTCCAGCCGGAGTGTTTGCGTGATTCTGATCGGGGACTTCGGAGTGTCAAATATCCGAGATCGTGCTCTATGAGTCGCTGCGATAAAAGGGGGCGACCCTGAGAGGCGCACAAACAACCCCTTCCTTGGACTCCTCCTCGAATGATTTCCCGGGGAATATCAGGGTTCATCAAAGATTCTTGTGCCATCAGCGATATCCGCGCTCTCTGCTCAGACCAACACTTCAAAGATTCCTCTGCCACCAAACATCACTCCTTGACTTACCTCCACCCACGATGTCTCTCTCAAAGGCAGTTCTCTTGCTGGGAATCATCGGCAGCGCGATCGCTTCCGCCCTCATGTCTCGTGAGACACCGCCAGCGAGTCCTCGGGATGGACCGTTCCAGTGCAACGAGGTCAACGTGTTCTTCACGTACGTTTCGTAAACCCTATCTCCTCCTCTGTGCCCATCAGCTTACATGAAAACTTCCAGCGGCCTGCCGCCCTACCATCCCCTCGTCAAGGAGCATGGACACGACCCTGCATTTGTGGATGCCGCTCTGAGAGAGGACGCAGCTAACATCATCAAATCCGGCTACAATCTGCGAGGTAGCCCAGTACTCTTGCTCATGGCGGAAACGATCTAACTCCTACATTCTCCCTTATGGGCCCCGAGCGGGGCACCGAAGTCCTGGTCGACCGTTTGAATGGAATTCCTTGGGCTGCCACCGGTATCGGCAACGGAGTGAGGAGCGCCCGCCTGGAGCAGCTGATTGTCTGGTTCGAGGGTCAGATCCTATATCCTATTGCATCTGTAAAAGCGGTTTCTCATGGACTTCACAGACACGATCCGGACTTTCCACGAGAAGAGCCCACGCGCAAAGATCATCTTCAACTACTCTCCTAATACTACCGAGTGGGCCGTCAAGAGACGACTCCCGCTTGTGAGCGACTGCGCCAGCTCTCCGGGATTGGATCTTGTAAGTTCTGTAGCCCGAGAAGTCGGATTTGGGGCTATAGATATCTGACCGCTTCGATAGGGGTTCGAGATTCACTGCGATATTTGCAAACGCCCGCTCTTGAGAACTGATTGACGAGCCGTGCGGGGAGATATTCGAGATTTGGTTGCAACTTGCGCAGCCGGCTATTGAGGCCTGATTGACAAGTCATGCGGTGGAAGAGATTTTGAAATGTGGTTACATCTTGCGTAAGGGGCTCATTGGTAGTTCCATACATGAAATATCGATCGTCTTCCGTTTTCCTTCGCTCATGGTTCCGGAGGTGAGGCAATCGGCCTTGTCCCGTGCTGCCAGTGATACTACCTCACTGTTCTTCCGCAGGGATTAAAATTAACCCAGGGAGCCACGGAAGGGGCATTTTGCGATAATCAGTTAATGGAGATACTCCCGCCTGATCATCATGAACGGCGTCATGTTTGTTGCGAGAACACACAGTGCCGAAAGTGGATGCACTGTAATGTCGGATGACTAATCAGGTCACTCCAATTTTCACGACCCAGACCCACACCTCATGACGCGCATCACTCAAATTCAAATCGAACAGCCAGATGTTGTCGCTCTTCAAACCCGGGCAGGTCCTCCCGGGCCGGTTGTCGACATATACACTTGTCAAAGAGCTCTCTAACAAGAGAGAAAGCTGGCTGACTCGAGACCAGACCTCGGTCTTCCTCGCCACGTATGTTTTTTTCCCTACTTCCGCACTCGAAATGAGGCCTTCATCCAAGCTGCATCTGACGACCCGCCAGCAACGAGCAGGGTAAAAACTGCATCGTCAAAGGCGCCATAAACACACCCCGCATAAAGAGCGAGGCGAACACACTGAGGAGATTCACGCCCACCTGCGATTTTCTGCGCCCCGTCGAGGATGAGATTATAGACCCAGACGGCCCGCAGGCCATTGTGCTGAAATACCACGACACTAACCTGCGCGATGAATCAATACGCAAAAGGCTGTCCCGGTTCGAGATCAAGGTGGTGGCCCGAACAGTGCTGGAGGCGCTCAGGGACTTGCACAGCAAGAACATGATTCATACCTGTATGTTTTGCTCTCTGCAGCACCGGAGTGAGATGGATAGGATGGGTGCGCTGACTCTGTTTGCGATAGATGTCGCGCCGGAACATGTATTCGTGAGTCTGGCACCAAAAGGGGAAGGGCAAGGGACGCGCTTCTCCCTCAAGCACCTGGACTCTCCCATCCAGCTCGGCGGCTGCGGAGGCGTCGTGCCAGAGGGCTCCAAGCATTCGTCGCTGGCCCAGCTGATCGGCAGCAGTTTGACCCGTAGCCCTGAAGCTCAGTTGATTCTCCCCTGGACGCGGGCCACAGATATCTGGTCTTTTGGAAATTTGGTAAGCTCACTTCTTCTTGCAGAACGACGCGAAGGCCCCTTGCTCACACCCTGATTCAGATCCTCGAGCTCCTGTACGGCGAAGACTTCCACTTGTTTGACCCCATGCACATGGGCGTCGCCCCGGGAGCCGAAAACTACGAGATGTCAGTGCTGTTGCGAATGCACCGCTTCTTCGGGCCATTTCCGGACCCCAAATTTCCATTCACCAGCGACGCACACGGGGGGCAAAACGCATTCTGGGCAGTCAACTGGGTTGACGGATGGAAACCTCCAAAGAAGCCGTTCTGGAATATCCCCGCGGTCGAGATTCCAGAGCCAGACAAGGAATTTCTGCTCAGGATTATGCATTTGGACTATAGAGAGCGCCCCACGGCAGAGGAACTTCTGGAGGATGATTGGTTTCATGAGGAGTCGAGTGATACCCGGAGGCGGGGTCCGAAAAAATGGAGCAGCTCATAGAGAGGGCGTGTATATTTCGGTAATCCTGTAACATTATTGTACGGTGTAGGTAAGCATATCCAGGCGTTCAGACGGGACTAACCAGCCCACCACACGTGGTAGTTCGTCAGTTCTTCCGAGTCCTCTTCACATCCAGAAAGCCAAAGGGCTGGATCAGCTTGCCAGCCGTCGTCGAGTGGTCTACCTCCAGTGACGTACAAAAACTAGCGAAAAGAATGAACGACCCAAACCAGTGCGCATAAGGATTTCATACCGTTCTATCAACATCAGCAACCAGGCCTTCCTTGCCACGAAAAGACGCCTTGCGCACTAACTTTAGCCAGCCGATCATTTCCTTTCCGGACCATTGGTAACAACTCAGTGGGGTGGGTGAACAGCGCGTGACAGCAATACCCTCTCCATTTACACCGCCATGACTGACGATGACGCCACTAATCATTCGTCCCGTCTTCACTTCCTCACTTACATCAGGTGATCGTCTCCGCTCCGATATTAGATTCGAATGACATCCTCCAATAAACCCCCGCTGCGAGACAGCTCCAGCTCACACCATCGACCACCACAGACCTCTCTCAGCGAGGACACAGCAACAACAAGATGCCCAACAAGATATCCACCAAAGTTCCCAAGAAAACCCCCGACGCGGGCAAGCTCAATGAGATATCGAAGAAGGCAGAGCATGACCTCAGCACGTACCAATCTAAGACTGGCACAGGCCCCGACCACCCCAAGAACATCGAAGACTCAGCCTCACGCATCACGAGCAAGTTCCCCGGATCGAGCGTCAAGTTCGGCGAGGACGTCGTAACCAGCGCCAGCCTCAACCGGCGGATCCCTCCCGGCGAGGGCGGCGAGCTCGATGAACACAACCGGTACTTCCTCTTCCTGCCTCCCCAACACACTGACAATGCCAAGAAAAGGAGCTAACTCTACATATCAGCTTCGTCCACGGCTCCGCCTACCTAGGCGAAGGTGGCCCCGGAGACAAGATGGCCAAGCAGGTCCAAGAGAACCCCGGCGGAGCCGAAGACACCAGCACGAAGCGCGTGGTCAAGATCACCCGCGCGATGCGGCGAGGACGAGTAAATCTCGAGAGGCCGGACCTGCTCCCCATCGACGAGCAGCCGACCATCACGGCGGGCGCCTCGCCGCGTCGGGACGAGATCCTCGGGGCGGGCCGTATCGCGAGTAAGATGAACCTGGGACGGCACGAGTATGACCGGGAGAATCTGCCAAAGCACAGGGGCAGGTCGAGCATGTACAAGGGGCGGGAGTGGACCCACGCGGAGAGGGTCGAGGATGAGCATGCCATGATGGGGATTATCCCCCCTGAGAGCGTGATCATTCCTTCGAGGCGGGCTATGATGGTGTGAGAGCACCAAGCTTTGAGAATAGTCACAGCATAGCTCGATCAATATGACATCCGGGCAATGTATCATCTGTGTCATCTGTATCTCTACGTCTATCACCGTATCCATCCTCTATCCCCTCCTGCCCCCATCTACAACTTCGCTCCCTCAACACACTTCCTAATGAACCCTACCAACGGCATCACCCACTCCTTACTAACCGGCACATAATGCCCCCCCGGATGCACCACCACCGCCGGGTCCTCACACCTCTCCACCAACCCCCTACTCCTCCCCTCATCAACCACCGTATCCAAACTGCCCAAAAAATGCAACGTCGGCGTTCTCACTTTGGGCTCATAAACCCACCCAAGCCTCTCCGGTACCGCCCAAAACCCACTATAGACCACCGCAAACTTCAGCTCCCTCCCCTCATTCGCCTCCCTCACCTTCCGCACCCACTCCCCCTCCTTCCCCTCAGGCACTGCCCTCCCCTCCTCCATCGCCGCCGCCAACACCGCCGCGACGCTGCCCCCCTGGCTAAATCCCACCACGCCATCCACACCCCCTTCAACCTCGCTGATCGTCTCCGCCAGCCGCTCCATCCCCTCCTCTAGAAACCTGTACTCCCCGCTCGCTTCATCCCGCCGCCACCAAGCCCAGCTATCAACCTCATTCTCCTCCTCCTCTGACCCTCCTCCCCCCTCCCCTTCCCCTGCACCCCTCCGCTCATACCCCGGGATATCCCTAGCAGACAGCCTCGTCGGCGCAGTGGGGTATATCAGCGCCGGCACGAGATTGAGCGGGGCGAGGGCCTTGGCCATGAGCTTCTCGACTGCGCGGGTTTTGGCGCGGAAGAGCGGGCCGGATTGGGTGTAGCCGTGGAGCATGAGGATTTTGAGTTCCTTCTTGGGAGGGGGAGAGGGCTTTGGGGGGCGTTGCTGTTTGGTGCTGTTACTGTTTTGGTTCTTGTTCTGTTGGGCGGATGCTGAGTCACTTGCGGGCGCGGGCGCGCTTTGCTGAGCGGTGCGGCCGCCCATTGTGTAGACGGTGAACAGTCTGATGCTGGTGATAAAAGTTCTTTGGGTGTGATCGAGCGACCTGGCTGGGGTGCGGAAGGTTTGCAGCAGCATGGGTGAGATATAAGGGTGGCGTTCGGGTGAGTCGGGGGCGTCAGCGAGGTTCCATCGACGACTCGGGTGCTGAGAAATCTCGGAGAGCCGCAGAGCTCGGATGTGGGGCAAAATTGCTGGCCAGACCGACACAGTGGAGAATGGCGATTGCGATTGCGAGCACTTTCAGAGCTGTTGAGCATCAAGAATGATGTCAGAATTGATGGATAGGTTTGTTCATTGCCTACGAGAATTTACGAGGAAGGCCAAAGGCGCACCAACGGTTCAGCACCAAGCCTAGAGCATACATAGCGAAGAACTCGATTGGAGAAGTCCGCCAATCTAAATGTTGACGCAAAGACATGTCACGATGGAATGTAACCACAGCTGATTCCCAACACATCGGTGAGCATCAGAATGAGCTCTAAATGCGGGCGCCCAGCAACGGGTCAATGATATGAATCTATGCCAGAGCGAAAACGTCCACACCTACTGAAGATGGCAGAGAACGTCGATAACATGTTGAGGAATCAACATGTATGCTGGCAAATGCGTCGGCTTGCGCCTCGGCGTGTCCCCCGGATCGGGCAGTGTTCGGGCAAGGGAAGGGCGGGGACCTGGGAGCTGTGATACTGGTCAGGTGTATGGTGAGGTGTTCTGCGGCAGATGCAGAATCTCTGCCGTGCGGTATGCGTGTGGTATGCGAGTGAGGTGTGTGACGAAGGAGTCGGGGTCGAAAGCTAGCAAAAGCCAGAAATGACGAAGCCATCACGATGATGCTGGACCGAAAGATGTCACGTCGGACTGTCAGGTCCGTATCCCACAAAGCTCAATTGATATCGCCAGTGCTTCTATGATACAACGCCGCCTTCGCCGAGCCCGGGAGCCGGATCGGGGAATTAATCGCGCAGCGAACCTCGTCTCGTCGTCTCTCGATCACCGATGTGAAGGTTTAGTGGGACGCGCCGGCGGACTTGTTCCGGGGGTCGTTCTTCCACTCGTCGCCTACAGGGTTTGTGAGTGTGCGTTCAGGGCGTGCCGGCAGTGGCAGCGAGCATACCCTTCGACATAGAGTTCTGAGCAGCGTTGATGCCCCAGGCAATGACCAGGCCAGCGGCCATGAAGGGCGCCATCGGCCGCACTACAGCCAGGAGGATGGTCAGCAAAGATGTCCAGCATCGAGTGTCTGCAACTGCGACGGCGACGTCGCTGCGTCTGGGTGGTCAATTGACGTACACACAGGCGCCGGGAACTTCTTGAGCGGGGTGACACCGAACCAAGACATCTTGACGGGTGATCGAAAGTTTGGAAAGATGAGTGTCGAGGAAGCTTTTTTATGGGAAGAGAAAGGTTCGGTCGAGTCAGCAGGACGAGCGCTTTTCGCCGTTCCGATTTTCCGAGAGCTCGGCTATTCCAATCATGGCTGGTGCCTTGTAGTTCAGGCGCCCAGAGCTTGTTTGGCAGCGGAGCGCGGGAACGTTTCTCCAGCTCCGCAGGTGACATCATTCCCCGCACGATCCACCTGACAACCTGCTCCAGGTGGAACCCGTGGAGGCTGTTAACGAGCTACTTTCTGGCGTCGTAGGATACGTCACGGTCGCGCTCATTCGAAATCTAAACGGCGTCAACAATATCCGTAGGAAAATTACAAGCAAGTGTGATGTTTTGCAGGGAAAGTCAGATGCCTGTTTGTAGCCTGTGGAGGGGGTTTGGGTGTCTGGCTGTGTGCCGCACTAATACCCTCTAGGAACGCCATGGTTGCGGGCCAGGCCCTTCCAGGTTTCTGGAGTGAGCTGGGTGAGCTCAGCATTGGGGTGCAGGCCCAAGCTCCAATGCAGCTGCCTCCTCTCCATCCTCGTGCCCGTTCCTCAACCGTTGTCCTCCTTCAAAGTGCGGGGTGACAGACGCTCGCATCGTAGCGACTATTCTCTTGCCCAATTAACCTGCACCGCTCCCCTCCTCTACGATTCATCCTCCCGTTGCGGTCGACCTTTGACTCCTACCCCAAGATACGGCGTCTCATTGCCGCTGTGCTGTTCCCGTCTTGTGGCCTGGCCTCCTTACTGCCGCGATCTCGCACCTGCACGAGCTGCTCCAAACGGAAACCACCAACCATTCGCGTTCTTCTTCTGCCGTGCTGCTGCTCCGTTCTGCTGCCTCTCCGTCTCCGGTCCCCGCCATCACCGAGCTCTGTCCGACATCTGGCTTCACCTCGACTTCGATCCCATCGCCGATAACACTTTGTGCTCCTTTGTGGCCCATCAATTGGCGTTATTAGCATTCCGCCACAAGCCTCTTCGCGGCAAAGCGGCTTGCTCAGACGTCCAGCCCCTCAAACCCCTCTTTTTCAACGAGCGCAACCTGATCCAGACATCCCACAACGACCATGCTGTCCCGCAGCGTTGTTCGCGCCGCGACAGGCGTGTCCGCCATGCGACCGTCGGTGCGCGCTTTTACGACCTCAGTGGCTGCCCAGAAGCACACGCCCTCCCTCGGCGACATCGAACCAGAGCAGCAGGATAAGTTTATGGCCCGGCAGAAGAAGTTTCGTGAGCAGCTTGCGGAGGCGCAGAAGCAGAGGGAAGCCAGTGCGTTAGCCTCCAACGTCCATAAAACTTATTCAGGATCGGCTATTTCGCAGGGCCTAGGAAAGCTAAGCACAGCGAGCACAGGGAGCGCAGCCCAAGTCGCCGAGCAGGAGTCGGCGCGGAAGACCGGCGCACTAACCAACCTCATCTACGGCACCAAGGAGGGCCGCGAGCTGGACGCCCAGATCGAGGCCAGCTTCAGCCAGGTGCTTGCCCGCGGCAAGTACGTGCACTCGATCGTCTTCCACGATGTCAAGCCCGAGTGCGTTGAGGAGTATGTCGACCTCGTCGGCACGTGGTACCCCCGCATGGCGAGCATGCCAGAGAATAAGGTTCATCTGGTCGGGAGCTGGCGAACCGAAGTGGGCGACTGCGACACATTCGGTAAGTCTCCCTGACCTCAAAAGGCTGAACATCTGCTGACCCATCTATCCGCAGTCCATATCTGGGAATACCAGCGCTACCAAGGCTACCACGCCTCGCTCCACTCCATCGCACAGCACCCCGAGTTCCCCGAGTTTGATCGCAAGCTTAGGAGCCTGATCCGCGGGAAGCACAGCTCTCTGATGCAGGAGTTCAGCTTCTGGCCCACCACGCCGCCCCGCCAGCTCGGCGGTCTGTTCGAGCTCCGCTCTTACACGCTGCACCCGGGAAACCTCCTCGAGTGGGAGACGCACTGGCGCCGGGGTCTCAAGGCCAGACGGGAGGTCATGGAGGGCGTCGGCGCCTGGTTCGTCCAGATCGGTGACCTCAATACGGTACACCACCTGTGGCAATTTGCCGACCTCGAGGAGCGCAAGATTCGCCGCGAGAAGAGCTGGGGCATCGAGGGCTGGGCCGATACGGTGCACAAGACGGTTCCTTTGATCCAGGAGATGAAGAGCAGAGTCCTCATCCCAATGCCCTGGTCGCCGGTGGCTTGATTGTCCTGTGGGACAAACTTGCAGATTTGAGCGTCTAGAGGACGCAAGAAGAGGCGGGAGACGTGAGGAAATACAGTGTATATGGAGGACAGACCCGGTTTGACTTGATTTCTGGCGCAAGTATTCGAGGTCACTTAGCATTTGCTCTTTTGTCAAGATTCATACGAGGAAGGATGTATGTAAACTTTTACAGCGGAATTGGGTCCTTGATCCTCCACTTCTTCAGAAAATATTCGTCAAACGTGACGATGCTTGAAACAGCAGCACATGAGGCTGGAAGCATACTATCCCTTATCCAACTCCGCGCAGCGCTCACAGGAATTATCTTCATCCGCTCCATCCATACCAAACACGTCCCGCCGCAGCACCATATCAACACACGACTTGGACCCAAAGGAACTCATGTCCAACTAATCCTCAAGTTCCTCGCCCATCACCGCCGCGAGATTCCGCCTCGCCACACCAAGCGTATGTCCCAGCGCCGTCAGCTTCGACGACAACGACAACAAACTTGGATCCGCCGCCCCAACACGCACTTTCTCTCGCACATACACATCCACTTCCCGATCTCGCTCCCGCTTCCCACTCAACGGAACCCCTGACCCAGCCGCCCCAGACGTATCCCCAGGAGGAAACGACGCATGCCGCCCCACCGCCGCAAGACTCGCCAACGGCCCTCCATGTGATTGCGCGCGCGCCGGCCCCGACGAAGGAGGCGGATGGGCATGCGAGTCCGCGCTGGTGTCGTTTGCGCAGCAGAATCCAAACATCTTCTCTGACTCGTCGTGCTCCAGCCGGCGGGTTGTCCCGATTGCCAAAGCGAGTTTCGTGCCGAAGTTTACCGGGGCGTCGGCGGGCTCGAGGCTGCGTAGCCACAGTACGAGGCAGCTGTCTTGGATGGAGAGGTGGAAGCTTAGCGGGGGCACGTTGTGGTGCGTCGG
>Ga0247758_1001420_pt1 | contig 17877 bp, 9 predicted proteins | sample UWRJL156409C4_FD_180950 | JGI IMG/M metagenome (GOLD analysis project Ga0247758, IMG submission 180950) | Plant litter microbial communities from Arlington Agricultural Research Station in Wisconsin, United States - UWRJ-L156-409C-4 | ecosystem: Environmental > Terrestrial > Plant litter >...
GACTTGATTTGGTAGAAAAGGGGAGTGCTTCGCACTCCCCAGTTATATACAAATGGAAGCTCCCTGTGTGTGGGGAGAGCACATGATCCAAGGCCCCTGCGCTCCAGCCAAGCCTGGGGCGGTAAGGCGCCTGCGCGCCTGAGCGCCAAGAACTGCCGCTGCAGTTCGACAGCCTGAGAATGGAGGGAGTTCACTGACGGTCTGATGGCGAAGGCGCCTGCCATGGGTGATTGTCGACGTGGGCTACAGCCGCGGCGAGGAGAGTCGAAAGTGCAAACCTGGGATACATCGTTGCGAAAAGAACAACAGCCTGACAATAGTATCCTGGGAGCTCCAACGGAGACGCGTCCCAGACCGCTGGACTCAGTTTTGAGTTATAGCAACAACCGGCTCTTGAATTCTCCCAGGGAACCCGAGCCTGCATGCAAATGTCCCGTGAAAGAACCGGCCTAATTTACCCTCGCGCTGACAGCATTAATAGCGCTTATATTTCACCAGGAGCAACATCCTCCCATAGGACCGAGACTCTCTCGGGTCTACTCGGGAACGTTGTGTGTGCCCGAGCTACGGGTCGCGTACGTCTGTGACTGGGCCGTGTCTGTCGTGCTCAGGAACGAACAAAGAGTACGAGTCACAGCCAGGTCCGTCACACCCGAGACTTGCGGCTTTGCGTAGGCGACACGAGGGGGGCGGGCAACAAAATCTTGGGATCGTCTATGCATAGAACAACAGGTACAGTATCCAGAATTGCACTTAGCGGCAGTGTCCATAGAATGGAGAGTTACCCCTCAAGTCCAAGCCGAGGAATAAATACAGACAAACCTGAAGCTTGTCGGAGAGAAAGCTATTGTTCAAACCCTCTTGTTTGTCGTGGGACCCTTGTGTTACATACTACCATATAGGGGTTGAGAAGAAGACAAAGGATTTGTGTTGTAACAGGGGCTATTGAACCTCTCGTTAATATTCCTATATTAACCGGGCAACGCCATGACATGCGAATGGAGCCCCCCATCATCGAGCACAACTTGACTACCAAGCAACTGGTACCAGAGATTGTTGCTGCTCTCTACCTGTTGACCTAGATTCGCAACGTTGAAAGTATCTAGGACTCACCTCAACAATACATTTGAACATGGCTCGTTTGGTTTTGCGCTTCCGCCGCCGCGGCGACGGCAACGGCAACCGTCCAAATCCTTCCAGTACCACCAACACTGGGTTTATTAACGCTAATATTCCCAACGGAAATCGCAACCACGTTTCAGGCAACAACAATAGCATGGTGGTTAGTGAGCCGCGGTGTGAGATCACCGATTGCGAGGATTGCCTGGGCCTAGGCCATCATGAACCAATTAGACCAACTACACCGCCTGGACTAAATGCACCGAGGGGACTATTTGGACGCGATGGAGGCTTCCTCCTTAGTGGGGTACTTCCTAACTGGAACCACCGGAGTAGTCGTCGTGGCATTGTACCTCCTCCTGAGGATGGCTCTGACGATGACGATGACGGCCCCGTCGCCTGGGAGGAGCACTATTCTGAGGACGAGGACCTCCCCGCCGCGGGCAGGCTCCAAAACTCCCAAGAAGCTCGTGAGAGTACTCGGGAGCGAGAAGAAACTCGCCAAAAGCTCGAGGAGGCTAGACTGGAGCGCGAGCCAGCTCGTCTGGGACGTGAAGTGGCCCGACAACGGCGCAACGAAGCGCGCGAGGAGGCTCGTCTTCAACTTGAAGCGGTCCGGGAACTCGAACAGGATCCTGGGAATATTTCCGACGAAGATGATGAAATCGTGGTGATGTGAGAAGGTCAGTGTAGGATTACCACAGCCCACCGGACCAGTACGACATAGAAAATGTACCAAAACCATGCCTTTCCTAATCAACATTTAATGTGCACCGTGATTTAATTTAAGTGGTTCCGTGACTCGCCAATGTTTAGCAGGATTCGTTCTTATATCCCCCACCCGACTTTATATCCATTGGTGAGAGTTGAAGGGACCTAGGTAAGGATTTGACTTCGGCTGGTTTTTTTGAGTTGGGAAATAAAGGCTATGTTCAATGGACTGTCTTCTTCACACACTTGGGCACAAACAAAGACGGACGCACTGCCCTAGTCTCCACACGACAGACAATCGTTCGTCAAATTGTATTTAACTGTTCGCTGTTCACACGGCTTGTTATGTATGTGCCTTGACACATGGTTACATGATTTGTTTTATGAACAGCCGGCACTTTCAATGACAACACGGAGTCAACTCGCCATTGATGTTCCCGCATAAGATAGGCAACTGCCATGGTGCCTGAATCTAATGCTTTTTTGCCAAACGCAGCTCAGGTATTGAAGCCATTCATACTGAACATCGCTCCTAATTTCTAGCAGATTGAATAAACAAAGTCTGCCGTATTCGGTAGGACTACAACAGCCACGCCCGACATCAACGTGGTTTCTCGTTGGAAACGTCTTCTTCGACGCTTCCGCCGCCACACCAGCGACGCGGATCGTACCAACGTGACCAATACCACCAACACCTGCTGCGATGCCACAAACGTTTGCCATGGGCATTGCAGCCAAGGTCGTCCGAATAACCATCACGGTATCCACTTCGGCGGACCGTGGGGGATTCACGATGGGTCTTGGGGGGGGGCTTGGACCCCATGAAGTTCTTGGACCGCACGGTATTTTTGGCCGTGGCGGGTTGTTTGGTAACAGCACCAGCTCCAGTGAGCGCAACGATGAGTTCCTCAAAGATGCCTATTCCAGCTACTGGGGGTGGTTCACCGAGGAGGCCGATACGAAGAAGGTCGCCAAGAGTTTCGACGAGCGCAAGACGACCGTCAACGCGAAGAGGCTCGATGCGAGCGCCATCAAGTGCATGAGGAAGCCCGTCGAGAACGGGAAGATGCTCAACGGGAGCGCCGACAAGCGCGTGAAGAGGCCCGCCGACAACCCCGTGGTGGTACTGCCGTCCATGACAACTATAGCATCCACTTGGACGGACCTCGGAGTGGGATTACCGTCCAGTTTGGGGGACAATTCTACTAAGAGAGGCTCAGGCCTTCGACCCCTGTACGAGACGACCCCCTTGAAGGTATTCATGTATACGGAGACAGGCCCGGGGCTCCACACCCCGCACGAAACTGCCGTCAGGAAAGCATTCGAGTGTATGGCGACAGCAACCCCCCGCCTCCTGTATAGCAGGATGCTCTTCGAGAAAGCATTCGAGTCTACGCAGATGATAGCCCTTCATCTTAACTGCAAAATCGGCGCCGTGAGAGCATCCGAGTGTACGCAGATGATACTCCTTCCTCTTCAGTGCAAGATACTCGTCGGGAAAGCATTCGAGTGTATCCGTCTTCTGTCCATACCTCATCGAACAGCGTTGAAGGCCGGTATAACTCAGATGGTGAGTTACGCCATTGGGGCAGGGCTGCGCGCGACGCCGCGCTCAACGCAGCCCCTATTGCGTGGAAGCTTGCATTTTCCATTATCAGGATACCGTGACATTTTCTCTATACAGGTAAACCGTAGCCTAGTACTGCTCAATAATATACAACCTAGTAACACCTCAAAGTGCGATAGTTCTACGTCAAGCAATGCCACGGTGAAATCGTCTCCATGCTGATGTGCCGGAAGTGGCACTATGTAGTCTAAAATCTGTCGACTGGAGCGGCCCGCGGCTTTGCTGATTCTTTTGCGCGGTACCCAGGCCAAAGGATATTGTCCCGGCCTGATTTAAGCAGCGTTTCATAACACATTCAAGCCGCCCTTATTGCAAATATATCAACCTCTCCCACCCCCCAGGCGCCCCACGCCACTTCTACACATACCTATGTCTTAACCCACACACAAAACAAACAGCGCATCCTAACCAAAGGGCTCGACTTCTCCGTAACATTCCGGGACGTAATCACCACATCGCGCAAGCTCGGCCTGCGGTACCTTGGATCGATTTAATCTGCGCCTTGCAGGGCGATGACGGGAACCCTGACGTTGAGTCAAAGCACATGGAGGGTATTTTCAATCGCCTAGCGTGCTGTGTTGTTGCGGTGAGCGGTGTGCGGGGACACGAGGGTGGAAGTTTGGGAATAGGAGGAAAGGAATGGCAGATACTGGGGGTTGGCGGTGGGGGAGGGAGAAGGGGTGTTGGAACAAAGCTTCCCGTCCCGGCGAAACAAAGAACAAGGCTGCAGTCAATTTAGCCCGGTCCCGCAAGCTCAAGTGAGTACGTCATCTTAACCCGAGGGTACCTTACTTCCAAAAGAAGGTAAGTGCTAAAACAATCTCATTGTAAGACAGAAATCTTTAATTCCAGATTTCGAAAAGAAAGAGAGAGTTCTCAGAACAGCTTGTCTATCTGTCAGCGCAATGATCGAAGGCATGTATATAAACAGCATGCGTTCACTGTCCCATAACGCTTTCAGAAGCTTTGAAATTACAACACCTCGACCGTTCACGCAACCCTCAACATCTGACCCCATTTGAAAATGAGCTCTGATCAGCGCAGCAACGAGACTATGAACGGCGCTAACAATCACCCTGGTGGTGATGTCGGCACCTACAAACCAGCACTTCGCATTGAGATTCCCATCGACCTTGAGCGTGTCCGAGGTACTTATGCGGACGACAACTACGGAGAATTCGGCCTATTTTGTGCCGGTCCTCCGCAAGGGAGGCTATTTGCACAGCGGGGTCCTCCTCTCGTCAACGATCATGTTGAGATCAATGATGACAGCGACAGCAATTTCTGTCTGTTTTGCACCGGTCCCCCGCAAGGAGTGTTTGGTAGACAGCGGACTCGAGGTCTTCCAATGTCTCGCAACCGAAGCGAGTTCTCTCCTCGTGGCACAACCATACCAGCCACAACTAACAGCACTGGTTATACTCCACAGGAACACCCAGCCTCGTCTGTTGGCTTCTTCCGGCCCCTTGCCGGGAACGGGGAGTCAGACTCGCCCATCCCATATGAGCCAAGGCCTACATCAGCCCCTAAATTATGTGATGACGATCTAATCGTCTCTTCACGGCACTCACAAGATAGCAGTGGTTTGCACCCTCGCCACAACACCGGTCACATCAAGGTCGCATTTCGCGACCCGTTCAATCTATATCATTCGGACAATTCTAGCTCTAGCTCAACTTTGCCGGAACGGTTGCGTTCGCCACCTCCACTTAGCCCGACGCCCGATGATCGGCTTACACTCCCTTCGGAGCGTGCGCGTCTAGAGGCCACTGCTACAGCAGCCGCGCGGGATGAGCGACGTCCCCTTCGCCGGGAACGCGCGGAGGTCCTTGGTGCTGTTGGGTGGAGTGATAACTCGGATGAGAATGATGGGGAGGAAAGGCGTTAATCGCCTGAGTGTGGTGTCGAGGTAGGTGACCGATAAGGACTAAGTAGGTCGGTAACTTGCTTCTAAAATACTACCATTTCAATGGTTTAGGAAGCACCCAGTGTGCGCCCGGGTATGCAAAAAGAATACAGAAAATTCAAAATCCAACAACTTCTCCAAGTCAAATCGTGAAAGTGCTCTGTCATCTAATTTCAATAACAATTATTTTCTCTATATCCTTGGCGTCACGACAACTGCGAGTTCACGTGGTTCCAACTATTAAGGTTCTCGAATATGACGAAATTGCTTACTTCGTAGTAGGCAACGTCTTGAATTACGCACGCGATCGCGTCGTAGAGCGGAGGATTCCTTCCGCTGGAACACGGGACAAGGACGATGAGACTTGAGGCGGGCTCTGCACTGCGCCACAGGCGGATGGTGACGGCTATCTGATGACCGCACTCGAAACTCAGACGGATGTTTATCATTCCCCATCTCCCACACAGATCACCAACTCCAAACACGTCACAGACTTGGAGGGGATGCTGGTCTTAGCTAAGGTATTCGTCCTTCAGTGTCTCTAAGGCCTGTCATTTCATCGCTGCACCATCCTTGTCCTCGACCGACCCGGACACGCTGCGACACTCGAGGTTCGCAGGAAGCTGTACAGGAACACAAAACTACAATCACTCTCTCCTCTCTTCGATAATCTCGCTGACAGCGCGCTTCTCGTCTTTGTCCTTGTGCAACCTGGCCTCACGATCCTTCATTTCCTTTCGCGCCTCATCCATGATATTCGCCTTGGTCGTCTTGAACTTCCACGCCGGCACACGCCGCTCGAACAGCTCGTCAATCTCTTCCAGGGTGCGCCCCTTGAGTTCCGGCAGGAAGAAGAAGAAAAAGATGCCGCACACACAATTCGACGCGGCCCAAATGTAGCCATACTTTGCACCCTATTCGGTTGCGTGTCAGCGAACTCAATCATCCAAAAGAATTCCGTGTCGTGACGAAAAAGGCGGCTCACCCAGTTGAGATTCTCAGGGTTGATGAAATATGGCGAGCAGAAGCCTGCCAGCCATGCCAAAAAATAACCCAAACTAATGGCCGAACCGACTGTCCACGAGCGCAACCTGGTACTTGCAAGCTCAGTAGCAATCGGATAGCTGGCGACCCCGACGAACGCGTTGTAGAAGAAGAAAAACAGGCTGGTGAAGGCGATGACACTGTTCCGGGCGGTGGCAGTGCCGGCCGCCGTCGTTGCGGCCAAAGCCATGGCAAGAAGGCAGAGTCCCTGAAAGACAGCCCCGAGCATCATGATGCTGCGCCGGCCGAACAGATGGCGCATCATGAACATGCCGACGCCGACACCGATGAAGCCGATGCACGTCTTCATGATCGAGTACTTGAAAGCATCGCCGATGTTAACCCCCGACACGATCATGAAGTACGTGGTGTAGCTAATCAGGAACCATGAGCCCGAGGCCGTCTGGTTGGCGATGACACAGTAGCAAAGCAGAGTCCGACGAAGATCGCTTCCTGTCAGCAAGCAGCATTCATGTTAGCGCATGTGGACAACTAGAACCGCGAACGATGGCGCGGCACAGACCTCGGAACATATCAAGCGGCCCTGCCGTTCTCGCCAATTTCTTCTCCTCCTCAATCCCCTTCACCATCTCGGCCCACTCGAGCTCCAGGTCATCCTTCTCCATCGACTCCCCCCTGAGCACCTGGAAAGACCTCCTCGCCTCCTCCTCTCTTCCCATATTTACCAGCCATCTCGGACTCTCCGGCACAAAAAATAACCCCACCGCCAAGACAACCGGCACGATGAGGTTGGTCCCAAGCGGGATCTGGTACGACGACTTGTCGAGTTGCTTCGAGGTGGCGTTATTCACCGCCGCGCCAATGATGCTGCCGATGTTCACCCACACGCTGAACAGCGCAACCATAACAGCCCTCAGATGGGCGGGGGCCGCCTCGGCGCAGTAGATGTTGCTGAAGGTCACGAGGAAGCCGTTACCGACGCCCAGCACTATGCGGCCGACGTACACAGCTGCCTTGCTGGTGGTGCCGATTTGGATTGCCGCGCCGACGGCCGTGAGTGCACACGCCGCCCAGAGCGCCGGCTTGCGGCCGAGGAAGTGTGCGAAGAGACCGGCGAAGATGGAGGAGAGGAACGCGCCGAGAGTGAGAAAGGAGCCGATCAGTTGCTGGAATGTGCGCTGTTGCCCGTTGTCATCAGCAGTAGCAGCAGCAGCGAGCGGAAGCGGGGGGTGATGAAAGTGTGAGAAGGGGGTAGGTATGTCTGGGAATGGGAAACACGCACATCAATACCGTACCCACCCGCCAGCGCAGGGTTGGGGTGCCCAAACACGACTAGGAAACCGGGCATCGCCTGGAGGCCGGCGAGAACGGCAGAGTCAAGGCCGTATTGCATGTTGGCGATTGCCACGACGGCACAGATGAGGAGACATTTTCGATTGGCCCAGAGAGATGTCTCCGGAAGGTGGGCGGTTACGCCAACGATGGTCCTCGGCTTGAACTTGGACATTGTGCCAACGAGTGCAGTCTGCAGTGTTTCCAATGGCCCGAATCCTTGGAAGCATGAACGGGGGCACACCAGAAATGGTTATGGTGATGCTCAGCGCACAGCCGTCGTAAAGATGAGGCCTTATTAGCAACTCCGTCCGCGATGGTGGTTGAATGCGGGGTTGCCGTTCGGAAACATTATCCCGGGTTGCGCGGCTGCCGGGTTCCTGCGGAGAGGGTCGGCGGAAGAGGGGTTGCAGGGGTGATTGTACAATGGGGGCCAAAAAGTCTCGGACCCCCTGCTAGCACCACCCCACCAACTTTGAAAACGCGTAACTCCACGAAAACACAACCAAACAACTTCAAATTAAAAACATGCATAGATCTATCAATATTTGATAGGGCCACCCTTTAACTGCCTGAGTAGGTCCATCCGTTTAGGCATAGAGTTAGCCAGTTTTACGAACACCTCAACTGGGATTTATTCCCAGGCCTCCCTTATTACTTCTGCCATTTGTTAAACGTTTTTAATCCTGTGCTTTTTAGTACCGATCCGAACCTTTATATAGTGCTAGATATTCTTAATTAGGCTTAGATCTGGAGATTGTGGTGGCCATTTTAATACCTTAATCTTTACTACCTTCTTAACCAACCTAATAAAACTATTATAATAATAAGATGCCCTATCCTCTTAAAGTATTACGCTATAGCTATATATAGCCCTTATCTTATTATAGAAAGGTAGAAAATAAGGAAGAAAGATCTGATCTGTGTATTTTTACTTATTAAGTTATATTCCTATTACGACCTGCACCCGACACAGGCCTCGAGAGGACTGGCGCGGGTTAAGACAGAACGTATGGCAGGACGCCAACAGGTGAGGGGCGTTCCGAAGACGGCTTGTTAGGCTAGCAATTCCTAGACGGGGGGTTTAATGTCACTGTAGGTTGTTGTCACTATAATGCACAGAGGGGAGTCTGAACAGTAGGATATAAATGAACAATTGAATATTAGCGTGAGGAACTAGAGTCCCTCACGGTGGTTATGAGCACAACTATAGCTATTTATATTAACTAACTGGGAGGTACTTCACACCTTGCTTGGCCCGTTGTGCTTGGTGGTACACCACATAACTACGGCCAAGCAGTCAACTGAGCGGTGCTTGGTGTTGTTAGTCCTTATGGGCCACTAAGCGCTTTTCTACTGGTTGTAGGGGCTTTGGGTCTTTACACCCCCGGCCTAGTGTGCCTGGACGGTGTGCACCGTCTTTCCACACCGTTCCTTCTACAGGGGATTTGTCAGGCCGCCCTGGCCTAAGTGACGGCCTGTAGGGTTGTCACATAATTCCCCCTCTTTAACATTCTTTTTCTATAAAGAATCGCTAGGTTAGTTTCCTTCCTTCCCCACCTTTATCATGTCTTCTAACCGTGTTGAAAAGTGTAAAAGATAGAGAAAACAGGAAAAGGCTCCTTATAACTGTCACATTTGCCTTACAGAGTCTCTTAACGCTTTTAGTTTGCAGATGTCTCCCTACACCCGTTATTAAACTAAATCTTTACTATATTAAGTTATGGTGTAGTTTAACAGTTATAGTAAGTGCTAATCTATTAATATACCTTCTTTATGTGACGTATTTGGTCACTTTAATAAGTTTATTAAGGGTTTAATAGATAAGAAAAAGGAGTTAGACACCTTATATAACTAAGTGGTTATTAAGCACTGTAACTCCCTTATAAAGTTATAGTGTGTTGAAACTTAGCGGCATGTTATTAAAGTGAAGGTGATGAAGGTGTTCTCTTGTAAGGCTGAGGTTTTATCTTTTTAAAAGTGGGTAAAGGTAGTGGACCTGGTTTAGGTGGAGCTGGTTTCTTAAGACTGGGATTCTTTTCTTACGGGTTTTCCTCCTAAAAGGTCACCACAGCCTCTAGTGTCTTTTTAACTTAGTTTGTGACTTCCTTTTCTTTTTTTACATAATGGTGGCGCGCTTATTTATTTTCTTTTATTAACTTCTTTTCCTTAATAGCACTTATTCTTTATATAAAGCTTTCTGGGGGCTCCAGAGGCCCAGCCTTCTTATTAGGTCTGTGGTCCTTATAACCCTGGTTAAGGGTCCTGATAAATGTCCTTCCATACTTATTAAAAAGTTTCCTACCACTTCTTAGGCTTTAAATCCTATAGTGGTCTTACTCTTTAATATAGTAATTTAAATGTCAGATCTTATCTTATTTTTCTAATTCTTATTATTAGTTTTAGTTAATCTGGATTCTTTTAATGGAACTTTATAATTAGGTTTGGGTATTTAAGGTTCTTAATTAGTTCCTATAAGTTACTTTTAAGGCTGTAGTTTAGCTATTTAATAAGATATTTAAACGTGTTCTTTCCCCTTTGTAAATTTATAACTTCCTTAACGTTATATTTATCCTTATTAGTGTTAATCTTAATCTTCTTTTCTAAAGGAACTTCCTTTAGGGCGGGTTCTAAAAGTAAGATATGAAAAACCTTAATCCACACCTTTATACTAGCAGGTAGGTCCAGTTTATAATTAAAGGTGGTAACCTTTTTTTTAATCTGGAACGGTCTATACCTTTTAAAGTTAAACTTTTTATTAAGCTGCTTTAAACACAGGTTTTATAAAAAAAGGTAAATATAATCCCCCTTTTAAAAAGTTGGTCCTTTAACTTATTTACTATTATAATAAAGTCCTTTTTTAAGCGCTGGTTACTTAGTTTAGTATTTATTAGTAAACTTCTTTATTTATTTATATATAAATTTAAATTTAGCTCACAGGTAGTTATATAGTTCCTACATCTAGTCTGTATAGACTACAGCTTAAGGGGCGCCTGTAAGTGGGCCTTAACAAAGCTTAGGCTCCTTACTGTAGTTAGTGAAGAATAGTAACACACCTGTTAATTTAACTGGTATTATATTATAAGTTATCTGTGCTGTTAATAATAGCTTAAGCTAATTATCTTATTTAAAGTTAACGTAAGTTTAAAGATATATTATAAGTATTTAATTAACTTACTTTATTTAATTATCCATTTATAAGTGGAATGTTATTAAAAGTTTACTTTTCACACCTATTCTTTATATTAGTTTTTATTAAAACTTTAATATAATTAGTTTATTTTAATCTGTAATGATATTATCTGGTTAGAGATATTATAAAACTACCTTTTTCTTAAAAATATAAGTGAGTTACTCCACTGTTATATCCTTTAAAGTTAGTAGAAAGTAGGCCCATTTTATTAATCTGTTAATTACCATAAGGATTTAGTTATAAGTAACTCTTATAACAGGGTCCTTAGACTTTAGAATCCCAGTAATAAAGTTAAGTGAGATTGAACTTTATAACACCTGTAGTATAAGAAGTGGTTTAAGAAGCTTATAAGGCTTATAATATTAATTCTGCTTCTAATGGTAGATATTATAATTATTAACCACTTCTTTAACTAGCTTCTTCATTCCCAGGAAGGTGTACATTTATTAGGCTTATATAAGAGTCTTAACTTAACTTATATATCCTTTAAGTTAAGATTTATAAACCTGTTAGATATACTTTTTTTATTTATCTAGGTTATAAATGTATAGTTTCTCTTTAATATTAAAGCCTTACTTTTAATTTAAACATACCGTCTATATCTTCTAACAGCTGTTCTAATTAATAACTAGTTTTATTATAATTTAAGTGCTTTAGGCACTCCTTACCACAGTCTTACACGTATTTTAAAAAGTCTCTTAAAGGGTATTTATACTTACAGGTTCCTTCCACTAACCTTTTTACTTAAAAGTCCTACTATTACTAATAAATGTTATACTCTGTTTATAAGTTTATACAAACGTTAATAATTTATTCCAGCGTCTAGTTATCTAACATTTATAATATGTATTTTAAAGTGCCGTTTTCCACTTTATTAAATATAATAATAAGGATTAGGACTAGATTAGTATCTTTATAATCCTGTCTCTAATTAAGAGTATCAGCTTACTTATTATCTTTTCCTTTAATATAATAAATTTAAAAGTGGAACAGGGCTATTAATTCTACCTACTATACTTATTATAAGTTAAGTTCCTTTATTAGGAAGTATTAAAGGTTATTATAATCTAAAAAGACCTGGACTAGTTCTTTTATACCATTTAAGTACAGTGCCTATTTAATAAAGCACTAAATAATCGCTATTAATTCCTTATTATAGACTGGATATTACAAGGTAGGGCTGTGGATTCCTTTTAACAGGAAGGTAACTGGGTGGTGTTTCCCACCGTCCTGGATTTAATTAAGTTCTCCACTAATTATAAACTTTAAAAAGTCTATCTTAACTTAAAAGGGCTTTAAGAAATTAGGGAGAGCCAGGACTGGCATTATAATAAAGGCGTGTTTAAAGTCTTTAAACGCCTTCTGTTATTTATCAGTTTATTTAAACGGCTTTCCCTTACCTGTAAGTTTATAAAGTAATTTTACAACTTTTATAAAATACCTAATAAAACAGTAATAAAAGTTTATAAAGCTAATAAAGGTTTATAACTCTTTTTAATTCTTTAAAGTAGGCTAATCCCTAATTACCTTTATCTTCTCCAGTTACATTTTAAATCTTTTAAAGGTTACTTTAAACCTTAAACAGTTTAACTCCTAAATGTGGAAATGGCTCTTTTCTAAGTTTATTATTAACTTTACCTTTTTAAAGGCTGTTAAAACTTATTATATATACTTTTAATATTCTTTTAAAGTTTTAGAATAAATTAGAACGTCGTTTAAATATATAAAGATAAACTTATTAAAGAAGGGGTAGAGAACATTATTAATAAGGCTTTAAAAGGTTATAAGGGTGTTTATTAATCTTATTAGCATGATATAATACTGGTAATACCTATTATAAGTCTGGAAAGCCGTCTTATACTTATCCTTTTCCTTTACTTTAATGTAGTTAAATCCCATGGGGAAATTGAGGTTAAAGAACTAGTTTACCTTAATAATCCGTTCTCACATTTCTATAATAAGTGGTAATAAGTAACGGTTTTTAATTATATTTTTATTTAACGTTTAGTAATTAATAACTATATATAACTTACTATCTCCTTTCCTTAGGATAAACAGTATTAAGTACCTTACTAGGGATTAGGATTTTATAATAAACCCGTTCTTTAAGTTCTTATTAATATACTCCTTTAAAGCCTTAATCTGTTAAGGGTTTAAGTGGTAAGGTTAAAAGTTACAGAGCTTCGCTCCCAGCTTTAACTTAATTTTATAATCTTACAGTTTATAATCTGGTAATTACAGTATCTTTTTTTAAAACAGGGTAAACTTCCTATATTCCATAGGTACTTTAAATAAGTTAACTTCTTTACTTATCTGTGGATTAGCTTCTTACTTTCCTCCACCTTTTAAATCGTTATTTAGGTAATACGGTAGACCTTCTAATCTTTTAACTGTCTTAATAAACCTAACCTAAACCGTACTTAGTTTTAAGGGTTTAGTATACTTTTAAATACTTTATACATCTCTAGAACAGTTTAATACCTTCTTAACTTTCTTTAAACAGTGATCACAGCTGGGGGACTTATTAAAGGTAAGGTGGCTACTTCTTTAGTTAATTACAGGGTTATACTTTTCCAGCTAGGGTAGACTTAGGATTATATTATACCTTATAACTAGTGTAATATTAAAGTCCACTTATTATTTATCCCTATCCACTTTAATTAAGAGTGGTAAGTAATAGGTGACTTTACTATTATTATATTAGTATAGGCCTCCTTCTCTATTTTAAATAGGAATAGCCTCTTTATATTCTTTATTAGGGAGTTTCCTTCAGTTAACTAGTAAAGGGTGTATTAAGTTAGAAACACTCCCACTATTAATCACTACTTTTACCTTAAATAACCTCCCTTTTCTATCTGTTATATTAACATTAACGGAATAATACTTATACTTTTTTAATATCTAAGATATAGTAATTGTCTATCTTTAAGGTCTTATCTAGCCTAACCTTTAAATACCTCTCTTTCTTTTTAAGGTTTTTACTAACCAGTAAACTACTAGTTTCCAGCCCTTTTAAAGGGCTTACAGCCTTTTCCTAATTCCTTTTAGAAAAACAGGCAGCTTTAATAAACCTGGCAATTAACCTTTCCTAGGTTTTCACACCTTAGTATCCAGTCGACTTTAAATGGTATAATGTTCTTAAAGTCCTTAATAAGTTAATAATACACTTTATAAGCTTAGATTATAATAATGTCTTTTTACTCTTAAATCTACTAGTAATCTTCCTGCTTTTACCACTCCTTAACTTTTCTATTAAGGTGTAATAAACACGTTATAACTAGGTAATTATTAAATACCCCTCCTTATTAACATATGGTGGGGGCCTGGTTAACTATAATAACCTTCCGCTTACTGCTAAATTCTTTTATTAGGGAGTAAAAGACTTAATAATAAGCTAATTCTAATTTTACCCTTATAATAATGTAGTCCTGTCTCTATATACTTAGGAAGTGGTTATAAAGGGCCTTAAGTCCATAATACTAGTTAAAAGTGTAATTATCGTATACACAGTTAATCCACAGTATATCCCTGTGGTTAGGGTGGTTAATATTAACTGTAGGTGCTGTGGTTATAAAGTACGGGACAGGGGAAGTGGCGCCTTATTTCTTCTCTTCTTCCACTTACCTCCTAGTATGTTATTTCTCCTAAACCTTTTCCTAAAATTCAGGTAATAATAACCCAGCTTATTCTTCTATAAAGTGGTCTTCCTTAATAAGTTAATACTTAAGCTAGTTAGTAAAGCGAACCCTATTACAGAGTTACAACCTAATTTCCACTACTCTATCTTTAAACGTTATAATAAGACCCTTAACTTACAGGTCCTCCACTTTATCTATTAACTTTTAATATTTTTCCTTTAACTTTTAAACTCTCCGTTAGTGTGTTTACTTTATACCTTCTCAGGGGACCCTTAAGGTACTGGTCTAAGGCACACTAGCTTTAATGCAGGGTAGCTATTTAAGCTGTCTTTCTTCTAAGGAGGTAAGGGTGTTAATCCACTTAACATACTTAAAGTGTTTAAAAGTCTTAAGGGGCACTGTTAAGAAGAACTTCCATTTCTCTAGTTTAATTCTCTTAACTTACTCTCTTTTACCTTTTAAAGCTTACTTTACTGTTTAGGTGGCCTAGAGGGCTAGTTCTTCAACTCCTTTTACTATCCTGGTGATTTCTAAATCAGGGTCCTTCTTAAACTTCCTTAATTCCTAGGCTTATAAGGTAAGGTTTTTAAGGCCTGTAACAGCTAATTAAAATATCTCTTCTTAAAGTTAGTCTTTTATAACCTACACCTTTAATAGTTTTAAGTTTCCACTTTAAAGTCGGTCTTTTATAACCTACACCTTTATAGCTAACTTTTCTAAGATACCCTTAAGGACTAGGTATATTACGTCCTAGGGTTTTTCATCTTCCTCCTCCTCTCCTAAGTTACACTTATCTATTTAAATGTAATCTTCTTTATTACCTGCTATCCTGATATAAATGTCTTTAAAGTTAAACTTAATATATTTTCCTCCTTTTAAAACGGGTTTTTAACTAACATACTTTAATGACGGGTATTACTATACTATATGTCCTTTTTTATTACAGTTAAAGTATTAGACCTGTAACAGGTCTTTAGATTACTTTTACTACTGTTATTATTAAGGTTTATTACAGTTAGGTTAGTTCTAATAGTTTACTATATTAATATCTATTAGCCTAAGGTGGTGACCTGTTACAGTTAACTAGTTCCCCTTCTTAGGTTTACTTACCTAGTAAGGGGTTTGTTCCTTCTAAAAGTTCTTCTAATAATAGTAATTATAATACTAATTATTAACCTTAATAGCTATCTTAACTAACTCCTGAAAACGGTCTGGTTAGTCTTTTTAATAAAGGTCTCCAGTGACATGTTCCTTTAAACCACTTTAAAACAGTATTATTAAGGCCTTTTAATTAAGTTTGGTCTTTATTACTTCCAGTTTAAAGTGTGTGGAGAACTTAAGGATTAAGGATATTTATCTTAAGGTTATAAGGCGTTGCTTAGCCCACTTAGGGGCGTTTAGTTCCCTAAACTTAGTCTAGAGTTAGTTAACGAACATGTTAAAGTTATTGAAAAAAGCCTAAGTCTTAAGGGCTTTTTTTTATACTCTGTTTATAAAGAGGTTATTAATTGTCTTTACATAAGGTTTATACTAATAAGCGGCTACTTTATCTAATAGGGCTCTGGTAAACCTAACCTTTCCTTCTTCCTTAAAGAACTGCTTATTATAATAGGTGACATAACTTTAAAGCTGGGTTATCTAGGACTTTAGCTGTGTAAAGTCTCCCTTAAAATGTAATAGTGGGGGGAGCTTTACTTATTTCTTTTATAATCCCTTAAGGTTGTTATTTTCCAGCTTAACAGTATTAAGTCAGGCCTAGAGTTTTTTAATAAGACTGATATAGCTTTTAGTGTCTCCGGGGAAGGCCTTATTAAGTTCCTTAACTAATCCCTGCTAGTTAAGGTTTAAGTCTTTAAGGTGTGTAGCCAACTTATTAACAGTGGGGAGCTAAGGCTGGGCTTACGCCTCCTTAATCTCCTTACCTTTTTTAAAGGTTAACATGTTAATAGGAGAGGGGTGGTGTCTGGGAATTTAATAAACAGTGTTTAGAACTTGACGTTAGTATTATATTATAACCTACACCTAATATAGGCCTTAAGAGGACTGGCGTAGGTTAAGACAGAATGTATAGCAGGACGCTAACAGGTAAGGGGTGTTCTAAAGACGGCTTATTAGGCTAGTAATTCCTAGACGGGGGGTTTAATGTCACTGTAGGTTATTATCACTATAATGCACAGAGGGGAGTCTGAATAATAGGATATAAATGAATAATTGAATATTAGCGTGAGGAACTAGAGTCCCTTATAGTGGTTATGGGCACAACCATGGCTATCTATACTAATTAATTAGGAGGTACTTCACACCTTACTTGGCCCGTTATGCTTGGTGGTACACCATGTAACTACAGCCGAGCAGTTAACTGAGTGGTGCTTAGTGTTATCAGTCCTTGTGGGCCACTAAGCGCTTTTCTACTGGTTATAGGGGCTTTGGGTCTTTGCACCCCCGGCCCAGTGCACCTGGACGGTGTGCACCGTCTTTCCACACCGTTCCTTCTACGGGGGATTCGTCGGGCCGCCCCGGCCCAAGTGACGGCCTGCAGGGTCGTCACAATTCCTTATAATAGTATAATTATAAGCTAACGATATAGCTTATAGAAATAACCTTAGATATTAACTTTAATTCTTTTACTTTTAAATGTTAGTTATAAACACTTTAAGAGGAATTCTTCCCTAAAGGAGCACGTTACGTAAACGGAACAGCTATCTTTACCTACTTTAAAGTAAGCCTTATCAGATTAGCAAACTAAGACCCAGGGTGTATATTTATTCCTCTGCCGGAAGATTAAACGTTTTCTCTTATTAACGTCTAAGATCTACAGCTTCCTACAAGCGCAGCGATAGGTTTTATTAGCCGCTTTTAGGATAGCTCGTACTGTTTTACGATTTAGGGATTTACCGGATTTCGAAGGCGTTATAAGCTCTGTAAGCGTAGCTTTTCTCTCGGCTGTTACTTTACGAATAAGTTGTCGTTTAGCTCTGTCGTTAAGCTTATGTGGTTGCCTTGCCCGTGGTGCAGATTTATATAGGTTTTTAACTCCATTACAGATGTTCCGCTCAATCAGTTGGATAGTTCGTGTTACGGTTGTAGGTGGGGTTCTAGTCTGCGCTGAAATTGACTTCTTTGAAAGACCTGCAATATATAGGCTGTAGATAAAGGCCCTCTGAACATCAGAAAGCTCCTTTCGAGCCATAACTGATTATAGAAGCAATGAGCCAAAAAAAGTTGTTAAAAGGATAAAAAAGCGGTCTGGAAATTGAAGAATGGAAGAGGGGTGTTGGGTTAGCGGGGTGTCCAAAAATGGAATAGTTGGGGCGCAAGGGGGTCCGACACTTTTTGGCTCCCATTG
>Ga0247758_1001422_pt1 | contig 17830 bp, 20 predicted proteins | sample UWRJL156409C4_FD_180950 | JGI IMG/M metagenome (GOLD analysis project Ga0247758, IMG submission 180950) | Plant litter microbial communities from Arlington Agricultural Research Station in Wisconsin, United States - UWRJ-L156-409C-4 | ecosystem: Environmental > Terrestrial > Plant litter >...
TGATTTGGTAGAAAAGGGGAGTGCGAAGCACTCCCCAGTTATATACAAATGGAAGCTCCCTGTGTGTGGGGAGAGCACATGACCCAAGGCCCCTGCGCTCCAGCCAAGCCTGGAGCGGTAAGGCGCCTGCGCGCCTGAGCGCCAAGAACTGCCGCTGCAGTTCGACAGGGGAGGTGTTAGTTCTTGCCCGCTTTTTGGGGGGTTGTGGGCGGGGGAGAGGGGAGGACGGGGTTAGCTGCGACGAGGCGCCTGGTCATGGCGAGGACGGTGGCGGTGGTGAAACGCATGTTAGTGGATGAATGTTTTGGCTGCTGTTAGTGGGGATAGGGACAGTGATTGTGAGGCTGGGAGATGGATGGATGGATGGATGAGTGGGAGTGATGACGGGGGTGTTCTTCCAGGTGGTGAGACCTGTTCAAACCCTTTTATGCTTTGCTATTCCTGGTATTGTCGGTTCCAGGACGGGAAGCCTTGTGATTCGGGCGGGTAGCCGAATGAATCGGCTTCATGGCCGACGAATCAAACGCTGACGACTTGGCAAGAAGGCTGAGATGCTTCGCATAGTGCTGCTACGGCGGCAGTATACTAGGTCTAGTAGAGCTGAAGAATTTCAGCACAGTAGTTACCTATGATTGCTTGCTGTCGTCCTACTACTGATAGTACTCGGCGTGTCACTGTTGACTGGTGGTAGGCTTCGCCGCCGAGACTTGAGCAGTGGTTTTAGGTTACATGGTGTGGGCGGGGGAAGCACGGCGGGTATAAAGTCAGCTTGGCTGTCACATCGCGTGCACGGGAGGGACGTGTTGCAGAAAGCGGCGGCCGCCTGAATATCCCAATTGGATATCACCGATGCTACCCATGACACTGCCAAGAATAATGTGTTCACCCGCTGGATCCATGGATGCGCGGTTCTTTTGTGACTGGGATGGTCGTGCCGTAAATATCAACTCAACTCACCTCGAAATTCAAAAACAGCACCAACTGCGCACAGTTGCGGCCCGTCAGAATACTTAGAGGCCGAAACTTCGCTTCATTCCATCATTCTTCATGCAGAACCTGGCTCCAGGAGTATTTCTTTTCGAGCTATCCTCTCCCTCTATGTACTCTCTACCCAAGTCCCCAAACCGCTTGTCTACAATCCTTCTTCCCCGACAGAACTGAATTCCCTTAGAAGTGCAACTAGATGCTCCCTTCAACTTGACCCCAAACTCCCTACCGTCAGCTTAGGCAAGCGGCGCTTCCGTCGCGGCGGCAGCCCTTTGAGTGGCAGTTCCGATGCCTACATTGAGACAGAAATATTAGTATCTGTGTATCCCCATCCTTCGAGTGGATTCAGGGGCTGAGTTGACTTACAGTACTGCGACCCCGTTCCACAATACCCATATGGCGAGCAGCAAAGCCCCGCTGCGCAAGGACACCTCCCGCCGGCACCGCCACCGTTGGTGGCGGTAGGCTGAGGAGCAGGGGGCTGACCGACTGTGGTTGCGACACCGCCTGGACGCGGACGTTAGTTTCATTTTTTTTAACATTTTGTTTCCTCCCGCTTGCGTCTCTAACATGGGTGCCACGCTGGGAAGTTCGCGGTTTGGTATGGACTTGAAGAACAGGGGGACTTACAGTACTCAGCGCCAGTTCCGCAGTACCCGTACTGCGAGCAGCAGAGGCCGGCAGCGCAGGGGCAGCGTCCCTGTCTTGCCTCGAGGGCGGCGCCGTTGGGAGCGATGATGGGGTTGGAGGCGACGAGACACACGGCCATGGAGAGGATGGTGGCGATGGTGAAACGCATTTTGGAGTTTGTTGGTGGTGATGGGAGGTGTGATAGGTAGCTGGGTGAATGGGTGGATAGATAGGGAGATAGAAAAAGGCTGATTGAAGTGATGAGAAGATTCTTCTGGGAGTAGGAGGTGATGATAGTGCCTTTTATTCTTGAATTCAAGACGAGAGACCAGCCCTGTACATCTACTTACCGATAAACGGCGGGTAAGGCAACGGGGCTCAGCTTGTTCGAACATGCCCAGACAGCAGACCAGTTCGTGTCGTAGCCTCAAGAGAGCTCAAAATAGTCTGATTAAATCACGATGTTTTCCCGGTTCTGACAGCGGTACCGGTCGTCCCCGTTTCTACTTGGCAGAGCTGCCGAGGCGTAACCGAAGGTACCTTTGTTACATGGCATGAATAAGAGCATCATTTGCGGGTATAGGGCGACCTCGACCGTTGTATCGCGTGATCTGACCTTCCCAAAACGGCAAATGCTCGTGTGAGTTTTAGCCGATATTTGTCGCATCGCGTCCACGGGAGCTCCCTCTGCGTATGAAAGGGGTTTGAGTGGAGAAAGTGGATATGTCAATCCCTCGTAGCGTAGTACCCGACGACTAAATTTGACCATATGCCGCACTCGTAGGTGCCCGGTATCTAGTGCCGATAATCGTATGGGTAGTGAGAACTCGCTTTTTACGGGTATTCCGATAAGGACGCGGAGTCCTTGCTCCCTGGTAAACGGCGACGAAGCCTCGGGGCAATATAACTTGGACCCTCCGCCAGCCGAAAACTTGCACGATGGAAATTAAAGGCTTGATCCTTTCCAGCTCCACCATTCCCGTTCCAAGCCTCACACCTCCACCCTCTCACTCTACGTCCCTATCCTCTCCAGGCACTAGCTTAAACTCGGCGAGCCAGTTCCCACTCTTCACATCGTCTCGTTGGTCCAGCTGTGCCGCTCCGTTCCCGCTTGACTTGGCTGTATTAGCCGGGGTTGTTAACGTTGGAGAATCCGGTCGGGACGCCGTTGAATCCGGGGGCGGGCCTGACGATTACGAAGAAGGCGGCGGTGGTGATAACGACGGTGCTGGTGACGGAGGGTGGTGGGGGGGCTACGGTGAAGAGATACGAGTAGTGTGGCGGGCAGGGGTGGAGTGGTGCGACTAAGGGTGAGAGTGGGATTGAGTGTAAGGTTAGTAATTAGTGGTATTTGTGGTGTTTGTAAGGGGGTTGTTGGAGGGGGGAGGTAATCTATACTGTGATGCTTCTGAATAGAAGGTTTGACAATTAATGTGATTTATGCTGGGACCCTTTTTCGTACGTCGCCTACGTGACATTACTTACCCCGGCTTAGGTCCGGCTCAGGATTGGCTTAGGATTTGCTCAGGCTTGCTCAGCCTAAGAACCATTTCCGGAAGGCTGCGCCGCAGCATGCACAGTTACTTTGATTCTAGCCGAGCGAGCCCAGAATTGGTCCTATATATAAAAATGGCCAATTGGTCCCCGTCTTTCGAAAGCGAATGGTTCCGCCTTCATTGACATCTCGCACCTACACTTAACTACATATATCAGAAACACGGCACTCTTAGAAATGGATTACCTGCCGTGTCCGTACCTTATTAAAGGTGTAGAGGTAAGAAGGCTCAGTCCCGCGTGCCAGTTGGTAGTATGGAGACTGCGAAGAAGCTGGTCGATGAGAACTCCGTCGAGTCAAATGGTATGATTTAGTACATCCCGAGAGATCATAAAGGCGGAAATTAGCCTCTTCTCTGAGAGAAGGGCTGGGGTGAGCCTATTGGAAGTTCTAACGCTCTCTTAAATACCTTTACTATAGCATTAGTAGTGATCAGTCCTATTCAAATATAAGGTACTTGAACACTAATTCAACTGTTATTATCCTGCAGCATAACGCACTAAAGGAATCTCACACTACATCGATGACAAAACGCCGAGTGCCTCGAGCCAACTCAGCAGCAGGTCGGCTGTAGAAACAGCCCCGTCCTCTTTTTATAGTAGACTGTAACAACACCTGCTTTAACCGTATTGTAATACTGCCTCCAAGACAAACACACCAACATCATGAATCCAACTATTACGTGCCTGTCTCCCTTCACACCAGACAGTTACTTACCTAGGTGCATCCGGATCCTTTCTCACTGTGCTTCAGCCGCCGGCGCCACAGTCTGAGCAGGCACAGGCGGCAAGCTATGATCCTGTCTGAGAAATTTGATCGTGAACTCAACTGTAAGCTGGCCTGTCGGGAACCTCGAGCTTATCAGACTTTCCCGCCATCCTGCGGCTCGGAAAGGCCCCGCACAAGTGTACACGAAGAGCACAGCATGGACAATCCTGAACGACATAGCGTCAGCCGAGTACCATTCACCGCAAGCATCAGAACACATCACCTACCCGAGAACAAGCACCATGATCAGATACGCCCACAAAAATATCGAAAACTTGGCAGCCCACACGAAACATTCATGCTGCTTGATGGGATCCTGGGTACCACCCCAATTGTAGCACCAGGTTGCGTCTCGGAGGAGAGCGATTGCGCCGTTTGTGAACGCGACAAATAGCGGTACGCCTAAGACGACATGCATGAGAACGGCGACCAGGGCCGGCATCAACACGCCCATTCGCCGGATGCGTAGCAGACTAGCGGTGGCCCAGGCAGTAGACATAAATCCCTGTACTCCGTAAACGGTGCGCGTCAGTTACCTTACTTCATCTATTCAATACTATAGGTATGGGCAGGGAAGGGGCGACCCACGACCAAAATATTGGACAACAACCCGTACATAATTGCCCAGGGCATAGCATAGATCCTGGGACGGAAGAACGAGTCGATCACCACTATTGCGAAGCACAGCGCGACAACGAGGAGTCCGTCAATCGCCGTGATCCAGTGGCTGATGATGACCCACTGCGGGACCGTGACGGGCCGCGACGCGTCGTCGTCGGATTCGGGCCTTGGCAGGAGTGGAGTTGATTCGGTCGCGGTGGGGCCGGCGGCCGGGCGGAGCAGAGAGGGCTGGGATTCGGGGTCCATTTCGGCAGCGGCCTAGTGCTTAGGTGTTGTTTACGCGGGGCAGCTTAATGAAAGACGGAGGGTTAAAATCGCTGGTTGGTGAAGATGACAGGTAGTTTAAACCGCGACAGAGCTCAGACAGCCAAGGCGCAGGGCTCCCGTCCCGGTTTGTGGTCACGTGCTGCGTCGCAGGATCTGCAGCCGAGATCGCGGAGGGTTGTGCCTCTTAGCTTTATATTCTATAAGTGTGAAGCCTACTTTTAAGGAAGCAATCGGATTTTTTGAGGGTCCAGGAAGTTGAAGAGGGTTTCTGTCTTGATCCAGTCTGCTTGTTGTCTCAGTACTCTTACCACTTCTTATGGACCTTGAACGGTGTCTTGCGACTCATTCCTATCGATCGAATGTCAGGCAGACGCGACCCTTTGTTGCTAGATTGGAGCACATCAGCGTTCAAGTTCTCTGAAATTAGCAACGAAGAATTGGTTCCGGCCTCTGGTTCAATTGCATGCGTGGAAGGCAGGTCGAGACCATTTTCTGTGCCTTAACTTCCATCGTCACGGTGTTTGTCGGAGCTATGGCCATTAGACTTATGTGGCCCGTGGCGAGCCTATTCAGTTGGCAGTCGGCCCCAATTGTTCCGTCTTATTACGCAAAACCACGACAAGGGGTTTCCAAATACAACCTCAAGTCCGCGCCCCCGATAGAAGAGTTCAGCGGCCGGTTGGGCGCACAACACAACCCCAGAAAACACTAGCGGCCCGCAGATCCCTGCCATTCCCAGCCAACCAGCACATGCGTCACCGTTGAGAAGGGCTGGGCGTGTGGTTGCACTGCATCTCCTGACCTTGGAGAAACAGGTCTGATCGCCGAAATCTACCACCGTACCTTTCTCGATGCCCACGAATCGATGTGTCCAGCCTCTGCAAGGGACACACGGGAGGGGAAAAACATTCCGTTCATAAGGTGTGCCCGTCGCTGCCAAGACTCCGTCTGTTCCGCCACGCTCCATCTCTTGGCTGCACACTCCACATCGATTCACTCGTTCCTTCCCAAGAATACCTACCAAGAAACAATTCACAATGCCGACGGCGACCGCCGTCTCGCAATACTCGCTCACGAACTGGGGCCCGCTCACTACAACCTTTTCAGCGGATGCAGCATGCGCCACCACTGGCATCAGCATGCTGGGACTCCGGTCGGCGCTCGGGGCCGGCTTCGTCGAGAAGTGTGTCGTTCCCACTGTGGGAGCGTCGTGTTACCCATCCGGGTCGCAGCTCGATGCAGTCGCCTCGTCGGCTTTTGAAAGTGTTGGCTATTTCGTCGCGGGATACTTCTCACCTGGTCTGGTCTGCCCCTCGGGCTGGAAAACAGTCGGCGTCGCCGCCCGCGCGGCCGATGGATCCATGAGCGCGTCGGGCATCTTCATCGCGCCTACCCCCACCAATTCAGCCGGCCCAAGCCCCAATGCGGATCCCCTCTTCAACCCCGTCATCAACGCCTTCACCGCCGCCATCGACGCCGGCGAGACCGCCGCGGCGTGCTGCCCTAGCTCCATGACGGCCGTCACCGACGGAGTGTGTGTCACAACCCTCCCCAACTACCGCCCCACCTCAATCTGCCAGCGCTTCATCCCAACCACGGACGCGTCTACCTTCACCACCGACATCACGCTCCTTGGTGTCCATACCACGGTGGAGCTGCTCACCTTCGTTGGCTCTGCCCCGCCCCAATCCACCGTAACGACGACCCTCCCTGCAGAGCAGTCGGCAGATCTTGTTGGAGTTAGCTATATTCCAATGGTTATGCTTGTTCACCGCGCGACCGACACGCCCAGTACTGGGGGGGACGGTGGTGGTGGCGGTGGTGGTGCGAGTCCGTCAAAACCAAGTGCAGCGGGGCTTGGGGCAAGGCGAGCGGCGCAGGCGGGGGCACGGCTGGCGCTGTTGGTTTGTGTGTCGGCTGTGTGTTTCTGGGGTCTGCGTTGATACTTGCGACATAGAGCGGATGCGGACTTCGAGTGGTCATATGACATGCACATTTCATGGCCGGTATTTCGGCAAGCAGGCCCACAAGCTTCCGTCAATTAAGCATTCATGACTTGTCTTTTGGCACACCTCCCATCTCTGACCTTGTCCCCGGTGTGTGGGTGCCAGTTTACAAAACGATAGCCACCAAGCCAACCAGCCCGGCAGCAACCCCTCCAACAAGGGAGACCATCCCAACGCCGCCAGCGCTGCCTGACTTGGTAGTGGTAGTGCCCGCCGGACTCGCAGCGGTCGTAGCCCCCGGTGTCGAACCCGTGCCCGCACCCGTGGCAGTAGCCGCAGCAGTCCCGGTGCCAGTTCCTGTCGCCGAGCAGTAGACCGGTCCCTGTTCAGACACGATCGAGGAGATACCAGCCGTGGGGCAGATGTTGGCCATGCACGTCCTACGCATGAGTCGCGGTCAGTCATTCGATACATGTACGCCCTGCGGAGCCGAGGGTGAAGATGGAGAGGGGACATACGAGACCCAGCTGTTGAACCACTCGCATTCGCACGACGCCACCGGGACCGGCCGGCAGTCCTTGCGCTGCTCCATGATGGAGGCGTAGTAGAATTGCTCGCATGAGTGGACGGCTCTGCGGTTTTGGAGAGAGGTTGTCAGTCGTGTAAAACCTTGGAAGATTGGGGGCGATGGGCCGCGAAGAACTCACTTGCTTGAAGCGGCGACGGTTGCGGCAGGGCACAGGGCGGAATACGTCAAATAGGGGTTCGATGTTTGCGCGTCGGCCACGGCCAGCAAAGCTGCCGCAAAGGCCGGAATAGTAGTGGCTTTCATGTTGACTAGGTCGAGAGGCTTGAAGGGTTGGAAATCAAGTCGGTTGTCTCAGAACTGCAAGACAGATGGGAAATCCAGAATGTCGGGTCCTGGGCGCCAAGACCATCCTTTTATGTTTGTTCTTGTTGTTCCAGATCATTGCACTACTAGCGGAATCTGCCGTGTTATAAGACGAGCACCAATCACGACACTCCATGGCGTCGGAGTTGACTAAATTGTTGTCCGCTAGTGGTTCAGCCCCAGCCACCAGGTCCTTGGATTGGAGATCTCTTGGCAGACATTGGCTGGCATTAGGCGAGGTTTAGCAGAGGCGCCATCGCCGACGCCGTGCATGCGGCTTGCCTGGTTTCAGCGTCGATCGATTCTTCTTGGGGTCTGGATCGTGGGTCGTCCCGTTCACTGTGATGAAAGCGTGAGTTTCCCTCCAGGCCTGACCTTTGGCGCCATCACCCTGTGGAACCACCATGTCGCAATTATGACAACGGCGTGAGGGAAAGCCAACGGAGCTGTGTACGAACGAGCGTGGGATCCTCGTCATCCCAGGATGCCACATCCGAATCGTCGCTCCGCCGGAGAGGACCGGTTGACCTCAATCAGCATATCCTGCTCCACGATGCGAACATGGCAAAGTTGGACGATCTGCTCAGGAAAAACCAAGGAGACATGCTTTCAACCTGGAACAAAACTCAAGCACTCATTGAAGCGATCCGAGACAGACGATAACCATCACAGGCAGTTAACAACAGTGGAACCGGAACCGGAGACGGACAACCACCAGCCAAAGAGGCGAAACGTGAGTGCAGTATGAAACTCGAGAATGAACTTTCCAGCGAGGACAGCGCAAGCCCTGAACCGATGAACACGGACAAGCCAGAGAAGGCGAACACCGGACAGCCAAGCACCGAACAACTCCAGGCCATAGTAAGCCCTACACCTAGGCTCAGGGTCCTCTGCATAGGCTTGCTCACGTAGGCCAGGGTACGCTGGACTCCACCATCGATGCTGAAACCTCTGATCACCACCGGCAGGTAATTTTGGCTGATTATACCGTATGTGGGAAGTTGCCGTTCGTCTTGAAGCGCTGATGATGTATACAAATCCGCTCGTTTGTGACGGAGTAGGCATTATTGGTGTCTGTGTCTTCCCACGTTTGTCCGCGTCAGAGTTAGCGGTATATCCGACGCGCGTATTGTTAAAGTCTGGGTTGCCATCTCCAAGATGGTGAAGGTGAAGGTTAGCTGGGAGTCAGAGGAAAATGAGGGTGATATTGTACATAAATTGTATTTATTTTACTTTCTTTTCACCTATAAGTCCCCATATATTTCCGCCATGCTTTAGCGCTGCTTATTATTGATGTATATTTCATCAAAAGTTCCCAGTCCCCAATCGGGTCCGTGGTGGTACCAACTTTGAAGACCGGCTCCCCATTTGGTACCTCCAGATCGAAGACCATGTTCTGGTGGCTGCTTGAAAATGCCCCTGGCCCTTGGCTTGCTCTGGATATACCCTCTCTGATGCTAGTCCCCGCGGGTGGGGAGGGAATCTTACCAATGATGACACCAACGCAAATTCCACACTCCGCCCGCATTGAAAGGCTCGTCCCCTCACATCCTTTCCCCTGCATCTGGCGTTGGCGGCCCAGCTCACAGCATTCCAGGTGCCAACCCAGCCTCTGGAGATAATCTGCAGTGCCTAACGGGAATGAGTAATTTACTCACTGGTCCTCGGTCCTCCTCACAATGTTCATGACGTGCCTAGGAGCCACCCTTGTTCCCTCGTAGAAGTGATAACGTGGCGTCTTGGTGAATAGAAATAACCGTCTGAGGTTGAGGATAGGTACGGGTGCTTACCGTGACGAGTCATTTCCGCCGAGTTCGGACGATGCATGTGTTCTGGAAGGATACTTTCGAGTAGTTGTTGGCAATACAACTCTTTGTCTTCCATGGCAACCTCCTGTGCCGGGCGCTGCCCCTCTGCTAAGGCCTCGGCCGACCGAGAGGGGCTGATTAGTCTACTCTTTATGGACTCCTTCAGGCATTGAACTATTCTCCACAAGCAACCCAATGCTCACCCGGGTGCTGGTAGCCATTGAACAGGACCTCGTTCGAAGAATACCCCAGGTATGGCGGATGCTGGGAACCAAATCGGCTTCCACATGCGCGTCACCCACGACGCTTACTTCGGCAAAATGATATAAACGTTCACCATTTCTTTTCTTCCGTGCAGACAAATTCTGTTTCATTATAATATAGAATCCAAAAGAAATCACTCCTCCGCCTCCCCAATCTACCCCCTACCCGCCGTAAGCTTCGCCCCGACATGGTCGAGGAATGCCGGGTGGATTCGAACCACCACGGCCTCTCCCGCCTGGTGCGCGGCGTTCAGCTCCGCCACCGTCTCCTCCAGCCACTCCCACTCCGCGTTTCTGCCCGAGGCAGCCGCCTCCGCCGGGCGCTCAACCTGTGCCGGGGCCGAGGTCGAGGCCATAACCTCGACCTCGCCATTCTTGAGGCGGGCGATGCCCGGAAGAGCGTTGCCGTCCTGGTCGCAACAGGCGCGGGCGGCGGCCTGCCAGGCGTTGTACTCCTGTGAAGCAAATTGTTAGTGAGATGAATGAAGGATATGGTTGGGAAGCTGGAGAGATGGCTGGGATAACTGGCGGACTCCAGAAGGGGAGAAGCATATGGGGGAGAAGGGGAATTGGTGTCTTGATGGAGAAGGAGATGCTGTTCTATCCAAGCCCCTAGAGGTATTCTGATGGGACGCTGAGGAGATGGTGATGTGTCCGGACAGTTTGACATGTGCATGATGAACGGGGCCATTGCTGAAGACACCAGACAACAGGTGAGTCCGGGCAGCGTGGCCAGCGCGGCGTGTACATGACGGACAGAACCATCGCAGAAGACAGGAAATCCGGCGAGTTTGGGCAGTGTGGACAGCGCGGCATGTACATGGTGCATGGAACCATCAAGGCGTGTCGGGTAAATCGGGCCGTGCAGTGATATCATGAGGAGAGGGGACTGCTGTCGCTTCGGGACTGGTGTGTACATACAGGCGATCCCGCGGCCTTGCCGAAGGCGGCAAGGTACTTGGCCTGTAGGTCTAGGACCAAGACCTGACGACTCGGATGGATCTGATCAGGTGTAAAAATGTCAGAATTATCATCACGATGGACGGGCCAGAGGGAGCGGAACTTACAGGGTCGCAATCGCGGCCCCCCACAATACACTCCAGGCACAGCTTCGTCTCTCTCGTTCGATGAACTGAACAACAATCGAAAGGTCAGCTCAGCTCAGCTCGGCTCAGTTCGGTGCAGTTCAGGATAAGCTAGGTATCAAAACATACGTCGGTCCGTGCAGGACACCCGGCCGTTGCGACAGGCGTCGGCGGCGCGAGACGCGGGGTAACCCATGAGCATGGACGAGATACAATGGCGGCAGAAGACTGGGCGAGTCTTTCTGTTGGCCAGCGACACGGCGGCAGCCTTCTGTCGGGTGCTGCGGTGCTTCCCGGCTGACTTGGAGGTGGACATATTGAAGGTTTGAGGTGGTGGTGAATGAAAGAAATTGTTTTGCGCTTGTGAGGACAGTTCGCGATGTCTTCTTTTGACTGGGGGAAGCGTGAAAAGAAGCGAGTGTGGTGTTGTTGGAGAAAGCTCGAGGTCCAGATTTAATTACTGGAGACTTGCTTTTGTGCTTGAAAGAAATTTCATCGCGTTAGGGTCGCGTGCCAAAGTGAATGGAATCAGTGAATCACAACGCGTTGGTATTGTTCGGATGGAAGTCACACGTCCTGCGAGTGGACCTTGCAAACGACATATTGGGAACGGCAGGAAGAGTGAATCTGGCCATATGACAGAGCCAACATAGTGAACCTGAGAAGGACCCGCAGGCCGAGAGGTGAATTGCGCAATGTGTTTTTGGTGAGCCGAACGCGTCCAAGAAACTGCGTGAGGTGTTCTTAGGAGAACCCAGAGGTCTGGATTTTGTTTCCAGAGGCTTGCTTTCCAATTGTGGGCGAAATTTGACTTGTAGGGAACGCGTAGTAGAGTGGGTAGGTAAAAAGGCGAACACTGAAGACCGTTTTTATTGTAGAGTTCGGTCGAAATTCACAATGCCACACTTTCGGCCAGTATGCCCTGGAAAGGTGAGATTGGAATTGAAGGAAAAGGAATACGGGTCACGTGGCAGTATCTATCCAATGAGCAAAAAGGTATATACCACCCGGCTTATGAAAACGCTATTAGTTCCATGTCTATCTTACATCGGAGCGACGTTCGGCCCCTGTTCCAGTGTGCAACTATTCTTGCGTGAAGAAAGCCATGGAACCGTCCGACCACCTGTATTTCGAGGCCTGCACTGGTGTGACGAAATGAGAACAGACAAGATGAGACTTTCAAGTTTTAACAAGTGTTGGAAGTCTTCGTCCTTGGACATAGTGCTCACCGGGGAATAGGCTCCTTTATAGATATGCTTTCACTCAGCCGCTCCGACTGATCCAGGACCATTTCCAACATGAAGCTGGCACTGTGAGTCATGACAGACAAGAACAAACATGCAATCACAACCTATAAATTTACCATAAGATAAACCTAACGGTCTTCAAGCGGTTTGGTTGCGTGTGCCGAATCTAGGAACACAAAATTTTCGTTTCGTTCGTTGTCCTGAATCGGCGTAAGCTGTGGCTGATTTGTCCTCCACTTTCCCTGATTCACCCCAGGCCATGAGCAAGGGTGCAATCCTACCTGTACTCCCTGTAGAGTTTTAGATACACGTTTTCTGCCTCGTCGGCTAAAGTCCGTGTTCCTTATCTCAGCAATTTTAGACCCTTATGGCATGGGCACTCTTTGCATCCAGCAAGCCATTTAGCCAGAACTCAATACATAATCCTGCCCCGAGCTTCTCAGCGACGAGTTTGACTGTGACAAGTGCAGCGACTTCCACGAATTTCCCACCAACGAGAAGGACTGGTCGCTGTGGTCGGGATGGTCAAGAGGGCGGCGAAATCACTCACACTACCATGAGGAAACTACCAAGTCCAAGTCATCAAAACTATTTAACTTGAGCCTACTACCAGTGGAGATTGAGGACGACCCCATGTTCCGCGTTCGTGACTGGGTTAATATGGGCTAGCATCATTAGTGCCTGGAAAGGTGTCTCAGAATGTTATTGAGAGTTTGGAGTTCGATTCAGTTTACGGTTCAAGGGATCATTACTCCCGATCACTGCAGATGTATTTCACACAATAGTCTATTCCACATAGAAGAGAGAATATAACTTCCTGTTTATTTCTCCTGAAAAAGCCCCTCCTACAAACACTGCGAGTACCACTGATTGCTAACCTTGCACTCAGTCCCGCTCTCACACTTGGTCGCGCCACTCCACCCCTGGCCACCACACTGCTCATACCTCTTCGCCGTAGCCCCCCCACCACCCCCCGTCGCCGGCGCTGTCGTCGTCACCACCGGCGCCTTCGTCGTCGTCGTCGGCCCCGCCCCCGGATTCGACGGCGTCCCGACCGGATTCTCTAGCGTCAACAACCCCGGGCGATACGGCAACTTATTATACTCCGAGCTTGTCCCCTGCTTTCCCTGGTACAACAGCTGCAACTTACATGGGTCCACCGGGAAGGTCTCATCGTTCCTGGACCGCACCAAATCACCGTGGGAGATGTCCTCCGTCCACGACGCGCCGGGGGCGTTGGACTTCCCTGCGAACGGATTGCTCTCCGACGTCGCCTGGGGAGTCCACGCCCCGTCGAGACGGGTGGCGGTGTAGGACCGGAAATACCGCCCGCGCGAGCCCATGGATTCGATGATCATGAGGTACAGCGGGGAGGACTGGCCGTCGAGGGTATACACCTGCACAGCCTCGAAGAAGTCTGCCTTGGCGCCGTCGAAGATTATGGTCGTGGCGGTGCCGAAGTTACCGGGGAAGTTGCCGATGGGCATGGATGAGCGGTAGATGCGGCCGTTGTCGCCGGCGAAGAAGAGGTACATGTTGGTCGCGTCGGCGATGAGGGTTTGGTCGATGGGCCCGGTGTCGGAGTTGGCGATGGACCCGGAGAAGAGCGGGTAGGCGGCGGACCAGGCGTTGGCGTCGACGGGGTTGGTGGACGTGCGGTAGGAGAAGGCGGTGGCGCCCCATTGGTAGGCGAGGATCCAGATGTTCTTCGGGCGGAAGAAGAAGAGGGTGGGGGCGACGGTGGCGAAGTTCATCTGGTTTTGGGTGACGGTGGACATCTTGGACCAGTCGCTGAAGAGGCCGAAGTTCATGGAGCCGTAGGCGGTGGTGCCAAAGTAGGAGCCGTAGACGAGGTGCTGGCCGTTGTAGGGCACGTAGGTGAAGTCCTTGAGCGAGGCCCAGCCGTTTTTGGGTTGGGCGAGCGCGCCCGAGGATGACCACTTGTAAGTCGAAGGGAGGCTGCAGGCCCCGTGGACGAGGGGGACTGCGGGCGCGAGCAGCGCGATGGCGGCGGCGAGCTTCATCGTGGCGATGCTTGGCTGAGACGAGCTGGGGAGTCAGGCATACTGAGAAGGAGAATATTGAAAGGCTGCGGGAGGGCGATTAATATATGAGAGATATACGGAGCCAGGATTTCTATCCTCCGTATGTCTAGGCTAACCCGGTCGTGATATTCCGTCAATGAAAGGGAAGGTTGCGGGTTGAAGGCAAGGTCATCCGTGATTGGACCGCATGAGACAGAAAAGACGTTGTGCGGAGATTCCCCGGTCCACCAGATCCACCGGCGATGCGTTCCCCAGGTTTTGAGTAGCATTGAGTTGCGATGCCAAGGCGTGCAGCAGGCCTAGCAACCCGGTTTTTCTGGCTCGGATGGGTGAGTGGATACGGAACCAAATTCGCCCTTTTGCTGGTCACGGCACTGGAAGTGGTGTAAGTGAGTTGCTGTTTCGGGCTAGGTGCCTTCATGTTAGGTAGTCACCCGAAACAACACAACAAGTCAAACAGTTTGCTAACTTTGCTAGGCACCAAAGCAATTAACTCTGATGTCCTCTCGTGTGAGAGAATGCAGGTATTTCTCGGGCGCGAAGAAACTTGCCCTCCGATGCGGGGAGTATTTGTACCTTATCTTAAGCTCGATTGGGAACGGAGCAACAAACCGGGCATTTGAAGTTCCGAGACCACCCAAAATGGTAACTGTCACCCGCACCCCACAGTAAACAACCTGCCTTGGCCGAAATTCAATGTCACCATGCCACTCGCTGAGCATGAAGAACACCGGGGAAATCATTTCCCTCATACTAAATGACGACACAGGGCATGACGTTGATTTCGTGAGTCGAGAAGCGAAATATTCGCCGTTTCAGTCAAGTGGCGATGACCTTCTCCGCCGTTGACTCCGCAAGACTTTCGCTGCATCTAGGACTCGGAATTTTCCAGATCTCTCTCCAACAGCGCTACAGAGAAGGTCGCAGCAGAATGGGGTGTCCGTAAATGCTACTGTCTGACCAATTTTACTCCTAGATAAAGAAGAAAACGTCGCGAGTGTTGATGACCCTTGAGAGCCAAGGGGTCCCGTGGAGTTGGAGAACACTCGGAGATGGCCACTGCGAGAAGAAAGTGTACATGGAGAGCGAGACCGTGGGCGCCAGCATGGAGAGCCGGTACGGGGGGCGGCTGTGGATGTCGTCGGATTCACTAGGGGAGGGGCCACCATATAATCACGGTGCGGGAACGTCACAGAGCTCGGACAATCAGTTGCCGTGAGGAGGGGCAAAGCTTGAGCGGGGAGGATCTCATTTACGGGCACGACGTTCTTGAAAAGGTCTTCAAAGAGTTGTGACTGCCAAAGACAACACAATTGTGGAACGATTGGGAAATTCTGCCACTTTCTAACCAGATATCCACCTTTCCCAACACCACAGGCGATCCCACTCGAGCAATCACCAACAAACACCTGACCCCCTTCGAATTCCCCCCCTAATCTAATCCTCCGGTCCTGGGATGGCAAGTGCGATTCGACTAAACTAGAACAAATACTTCCTCAAGCTCCAAGTCACCTGGTGAATAGCAGGCCTCACCGCCCATCAGTCCTTCAGCGTAGCATTCTCCAACAAAGTGATACTTGTTCCTAGTATGTCCTTGGCGACCACTAGCTCCGTAATCGCCCTCATGAGGCTTTGGCCGAAGCAAGTAGGGCACGTTCCCACCATACAGTACTACAACCAGATCACCAACTTTAGATCCTGATGGACAAAGACCCACCCTTCCATCTTCATCAGTGAACATGCAGTTTCCGTGGCAAGCCAGCCAAGTAGGCGGGCCATCAAGAGAATTGTTGTTTGAGGGAGGAAACGTGTCCCAGTGGGACAGGTAATGCATCTTCCATTCTTCACCTTTGTTCAGGTGATGTCCGATATCGACGGGCTCGCCAACTGACACCCTTGTTTTAAAACTATTCCAGGTGCCGATAGTACCTGAAGGATCGAAGAGTCGCACGAATGCTTCCTGCATGCTCTTCGAAGCGGGTAAGGCCTGATAATAGGGATAAGGGCCGATAGACGCAATGTTGCTGATCCTTATGCCTTTCAGCGCGAGATGCATTGGCCGCGTCATTCCTGTCGACTGTATCAGATTTGTGTCGATATCACGGCCGCTTGAGGCGCGATATCCGCACTGATCATGGAGTGCAAGAGTTGCTTGTATCCACTCGCCAAAGCCTTCGTGCCACATGATCCAGGACGGCCGCTGTGAAAGGTCAAATCCGCTACCAGCTGAAGCAGAAGGACCTGTCTTGCAAACCCAGGACCGGCCCGAGATCGTATGCACCGCAGACAGTATGCGGAGGGAAGCATGATGTACTATCCACCATCTCGTAAAATCAGCGTAGACCCTGGTGACCTCTTTGCCGTAGTCTGGTTTCACTTCTGGCGGAAGTTGGTCAATCTGGTGCGTTTCCTTGCCGAAAATCAACAACGCAAAAATCTTGTCTCTTGCGTCTGTGGCCTTCATGCCGAGAACTGAAACGAGGATGTGCAAGATATCCAATCTTGGCGCTCGCTCACATGTCAGAGCCATTCCATCCCTCTTGACGCTAAATAGTGTTGTCCATATTGAGGGAAGCACCGCCCTGGTCAAGAGCCCTCGCAGCTTCAAGCAGCGGTTTGCTTGCATGATCGCTTCCCACTGTAATTGATATGGCCCGCAGAAAACCTGGACGCGTGAAGCTTCCCAAACCTCCTGCAAAACCCATACGCGCTCGAACCAGGCTAAAGAGAATATTCGGTCGAAGCCGGTGTTGAATAGCCGCGATGTCTTGTCCAGGATGATGTCATGCGTATCCTGCGGATCTGGCAGTTCCGTTGGGGCTCCTGCCTGGCCGCTCTCCGATTGAACGGCTTTATCATAGTGCTGTGAGATACCGTGAATGGCCCGACAATCAGTGGCGATATCGGTGTCGGGTTCCCCTAGCCAAACGCATACAGCCCCCGCGGATGCAAATATCTCGCCCATGAGAGCAACCTGACGTGTTCGTTCATCCATGTCCATTTGGTTGATGCACAGAAGATCAATCCAGAGTGTCCTTGGGGTATTCTTATGCCTCAGCTGCCTGAGTGCTAGGAACAGATTCCGATTTGTCTGGATCCTCGTTGGTGGTTGATGCTCGTCAAGGACCGTCAGCAGCAGAACTTGAGGGTCCTTTGCTTCTCCCCAGCAGTAAGAAAGAGCGTCATACCGCAGACAATCTCTCTCAAGCAAACGGGTATATTTTAGCGCTAATCGAATCGGCTGCTCGGCTTCTCCGGGCTGAAGCTCCACGACTCTGATCTCCCTGAGATCGTGCATTAGCGGACGATACCCGCTGTAGTCGTTCTTTTCGACCAGGGAGATAATCGTATGCGCAGCCACGCTCCAATCGCTCGGTGATGCCCATAACTCGATTTTTGCCGCGTTGACGAAATTTGTCCACGCTGGGAAGTGGGCCCGCGGTACAATCTGAACCGTATCGCCAGGCCGGATGCTGGTCATCCAGTGCCGCAGATCATCATCAGCGTCCTCCAAGCTCCAGCAATTGACATGCCTTTTGTACTCAAGGCTTGCGTTCACATTGTACTGGATGGAGCGGCGAGGGACCCGTTCGTGACCGGAAGGAGACAGCACACAGGCGTCAAACCAGGTGAAAGAAGCTTGATACGTGCCACCATATTGACTTTCGCTGTCGCTAAATCCCTGATCGTGAGAGGTCGTGGTGAAAGTAATGCGT
>Ga0247758_1001424_pt1 | contig 17827 bp, 13 predicted proteins | sample UWRJL156409C4_FD_180950 | JGI IMG/M metagenome (GOLD analysis project Ga0247758, IMG submission 180950) | Plant litter microbial communities from Arlington Agricultural Research Station in Wisconsin, United States - UWRJ-L156-409C-4 | ecosystem: Environmental > Terrestrial > Plant litter >...
CCGAAAGGGGGGGGGGGGGGGGGTGCATCTCGCGGTGGGGAGTCTGGAGAGTCGTGTGTCGATCCCGGCAACTCGGAGACGGGGCGAGAAAAGAAGAGGAGCGTCGGAGTGTCGTGTGCCATCTTGACCGCAACGGAGGTGGGTTGGTGGGTATCATCACCCCGCTCCAGCTCGCGATGACAACCCTGCCGCACCGCTCTCTCCATTCGGCGACCCCACTGCCGCTGCCGTTGCCGCCGGCTTTTTTCCTGCACGTAGGGGTGGCTGAAGGACCCTTACGATAAAATCCCGGCTTCCAAGATGAGAGCGCAAGGCATGGCAGCATGGCAGAGGTGGATTGAAGACAAGCTGGCGCAGCAAAGAAGCAGTCGCTCGGTTCGCCGGCTGCGTCGCTCCGTAAACGTGTGCCCGGCTAGGTGTCGCCCAGGCTGCTCGTCCGCCGGTCCCCTTCCTCTGTTGTACTCCGTCCCCCGCCAGGTCCCCGGGTCCTCCGACGTATCGCAACTTGAAACAGAGGCAAAAAAACGAGGACAACGAGATCACAAGCTGCAGTCGGTGTCGCGCAGGCATCGCACACGGTTGATAAGCAATGACGATTCCCATCGGACCTGCGGTGCTTCGACTTGCTGGGCATCGCGCCTCTGACTCGGCAAAGGGGGGCCATTACGTTAAATGTATTCCCAAAAGGGGCGCAAGGCACATGGCTGGCCTTTTCTATTTGGTAATGGGTCTCCATCCACGGCAACGGCTAGGTCCTGGTAGTCTCTTGCACGCAGGGCATCGTGGGTACCCGGTACCTCACCGCTACCGTCGCTGCTCGTCGATTCCCTATAGCACTGGGAACGGAGTTGTTCCACAGCGAAGTCCTCTAAGGTACCAGGCGACCTTGAACCGTTATCGCTAGCTTTGCCATTAGAAGTTTCCAACTTAAATCCTGGGTATGATAAGGTCAGAGTTTCTCGCTATCGGTCGCATGTGTTTGCGTTTCTGCACGTATTTGCGGCTTCCAACCGCGATGGAAGATAATGGATGCGAATCTGGGAAGCCACTGGGGGACAAGGAGGAGGCCAAGGGAGGGGTCCCCTAAAGCCTCTCTCCACATCCGCACCTGGGCTTGATAGCGAAGGACGCCGCCGTCAGTGATCGCCGGCGACTAATTGCCGGTGAAACGCCCCTGCAACTGGCGTATCTCCCTAATACTTACCGGGCTGACACAGCCAACGACCAGACAGACTCGCGACCGTGAAGCAACCGCGTCCACCTTATTACGTCGCACATCAATCACCTTTGACTGTGGGCTCCATTTAGTATCGGCTACTGCCGTTCCCTTTGTTTGTTGCCTCTTCCTCTTTTCCCTCATCCCCTCGAGCCGTCGAGCCTAACTTAACACACGCTCGTTTCGATCCAGAGGAAACAGATATCCTTGGCTTGTACCGAAAGACACGACACGGCAGCCAAGTCATCGTCGAGTCGACAGCCAGTCCCGCGCCCGCCCGCCGGTAGCAAATGACGCAGATAAGCCTGGCTTATCTTATCCTGGCTTCGATCATCACATAGATCCCCCAATCCGGGCGCAACTTCAGGACCGCCTCATCTACGGCCTGCATATCGCTGGCACTCTCCACGCCGCTTGCTGCTGTGCTGTGCTGCTTGCTGCTGCCGCATCTCGAAGCACATTGCGCCGAGCGAGATATAGGCCCGAGAAGACGTACCGGCGCCCGCTCGCCCGCGTTTCCCACCTACCTGATCGAGCCCCCGACCAACCACCGAGGGGGAAGCCGTTGATAAGGCCGATAACTATTACCCACCTCCTGATTGTGATCGTGAGGGAGGCTCTGCTCGGCAGTGGGAGCACTCTGCCACTCTGCCCGCTAGCTGCAAGCGTTTAACCTTATCTGAAGACTTGCCGTTGTTATCGGCACTCAGCATCCCACGAACTCGCCGTCTGCTCGCGTGCCGTTGCCGTGTGGTATCCAAGGAACTGGGTGGGACGGACGGACGTTTCGTGGACCCTGTCGCTCTCAGTAACGGCTCCCACATCGTCGTGGGTCCAGCAGATCGACAAAGTCGCCGAACCAGCGAATCTTGATCGGAGTTGCAGCGTTTCCGCGGCACTTGGTCAGACTGCGGTCTGGAGGATCGTATTGCGCGCGCGCATTGTGGTGGGTGTCCTGCTGTCACCCTAGATCCCAGGAGGATACGCCACTCAGGTTAAAGTCCGTTGCACCGGTCCCTCCCGGCCTTCACCCGCGTCATGTCTACCCCCAGCGCCGTCCTAAGGACGGCCCCGATTGCTATCGCGCCCAAACCTCCCCGTTTCCCTCCTAGCCGTCAGGGCAGCATCAACCACTTTGACTCGTACTCTAGCCGTCGCAACGGGTTTGAATCCCCAGACTCGGATTCCATCAACGGTCACTTCACACCCCCTTGTGACGCTTGCTTCCGCCGCAGGCTTGATTGCGTCATGACGGACGATGAAGACGGCTGTGTTGGCTGCCAGGTGATTGGGAACGACTGTTCGCTGGTTGGGAGCCCTCGGCCCCGCAAGCGGAAGCTGAACGGAGATGCCGAGGACAGCCAGAGCAAAAGAAGGTGAGTAATATCAAGCGAACCCACCACCAACCCCCCCCCCCCCCTTTTTTTTTTTCTTCTTTTTTTTACCCCATCTTTATACCTACTGGGCCCAGCTAGGGCGCTCCAAGGCCTTGCAGCCTCTTCCCCGATTCCTGACGGGGATCGTCCACACATGCATGTCTTGAACCTGCCGACGATACAGTTTTGAGGATAGTGTCTGACATCTCATTGGTTCCTGCAGTTCTCCTGGGAGGTCTGATAACAGGAGGCGGCGGCACCACCAGCAGCCGAGTCTCTCCAGCACCGCGGTTAGCATCTCTTTGATCGAAGAGATGGCCAACTTCGGGGGACCGACCATGCTGAAGCGCACCCTCGGCCTGCAGTCGGATAGGTACAGCCAATATATTGGGCCGACCACCGATTTTGAGCCCTCATTGATCAACCTATCCTCTTTCGACCCGCACGACGAGAGTCTCCTCGCGCGCGGGACGCTCCGGCGGGTCAGTGACAATGAAACCTTTCTCATGCTCCCGGATTCCAACACGCCCGGCTATGAGCATGTCCTGGAGGATCTCGATGCCATTGAGGCTATCGTTGCCCCGCACGGCCGTGCGTTGATCGACCTCTACTTCCGTGTTGTGCATCCCGGCTTTCCCATCATCCAGAAGACGGTCTTTTATGAAAAGTACGACCGGTCCTACCGAGAATTCTCGCCGCCGCTCCTTGCCGCCGTCTACATCTTGGCCATCAACTGGTGGGATCACTCGGAAGAGCTGACCTCTCGTCAGCGGCCCAATGTCCGCGAACTCGAAAGACTCGTGCGGACCACGCTGGCCGACGCTATGTACCGGCCGAAGCTCTCGACCGTACAAGCTGGGTTGCTGCTCTCGCAGCGGCCAGAAGGCGACCAATGGGCGCCGACAGCGCAACTGGTGGCCATCGCGCAGGAGCTCGGGCTGCATCTAGATTGCTCGAACTGGAAGATCCCGCCGTGGGAGAGAGGGTTGAGGAAGCGTTTGGCCTGGGCACTTTACATGCAAGACAAGTGGGGTGCCCTCGTCCACGGCCGTCCGTCGCATATCTTCTCGTCAAACTGGGCGGTGGTGCCACTGGCACCAAACGACTTTCCGGATGTTGAATGGGATGAAGATGACGCCGACGATAGATTGGAGATCGAAAGGGGTCGTACGCTGTTTGTGCAGATGGTCCACCTGTCCCAAATCCTAGCGGAGATCCTCGAGACCTTTTATACGTTACAAGCCACGCAGGCCGTCGCCAATGCCGGGGCACAAGGCACGCAGCTCGTTCTGTCGCTCGCCAAACCGATCCAGCTCAAGCTCAAGGAGTGGCATAGTGGCTTACCTGCGTCCATTCGGATGGATTCGACGTTCCAGAGCACCACAGCAGCGCCAACACGTCTGTCAAGCATTGGATATCTCCACCTGGCGTATTTTGCCGCCGAGATCACGCTTCACCGCCGCATCATTCGATCGATCGACTCAGCGGCAGGTGGAGGGGCAGGGCCTGTCGACCCTTACATCCAGCATATCTGCCGCAGCGCGGCAAAGGCGAGACTGATATCAGCCATGGATTTCGTGAACAGGCTCACGCCATCGCATCTCCGTGCCTTCTGGTACTTCGCATCCAAAACCAACTTTGCGCTCATCGGTACGTTTGGGTCGTTGCTCTGGGCCACTAGCCCTGGTCGTGAGGAGGCGGATTGGTACCGACGAAGACTCGGAGAGTACCGGTGGACACTGTCTGTCAGCTCCAAGCCCGGTGAGGGTAAGGGTTTGACTGAGTTTGCTATGGGCATGCTGGACATCACAACGGGTTTGCTAAAGCAGCTGCCTGAGAAGCCGCTGCTGAGCCGATCCGGAAGCGCCCTCGATATCGATGCCGCGAGGCGTCAGAGCATATTGGCTCTCGGAGGCGGTGGTGGAAGCGCGGGGACGGGCATGATGAGTTCGGCGCCCAGCATGAGCGCCTTGAGCGGGCTGATGAGTGGCGAAGTGAGCGGCATGGCAAGCCCGAGAAGTCCGACTAGCGACAGCAGTGATGAGGTAATGTACGGCAACTTCTCTGCGACAGCGGGGATGGCCGGGCTGGGCGATTAAATTGAGATTCAAACAGTCGATGGGATAGAAGGAAATGCAGTTGATCCTTGTTGGGTTTTCGCGGGCGCAACCGTACCTGCATATAGCTGGGCTGGATTCGCCGCGGAGATGCGCAAGTCGGGGCGGGTAGGGCTATGGCGTGCCCGAGCACGCGATGTGCTACCTGAATGGTTTGTCGGGAACGCAAGGCCAACAGCTGCCCTGTGTGATCGGACCACCTCATTTCACGTGCTTTGCCGATACGTACCATGGGTTGGGGTTTACCTACTGGTCAGGACTCGGGTTGGGTTATCTGCTTTGGATTTAGATCGGGCTTGGACGGGTTTATGATTACGACGAATGACTGAATGGTTGGATACCCACTTGTGGTCTATCTGTTCCGGCGGATCTGGTGGACTTTTGTCTTGTACATGTTTTGGCTTACTCATACACTAGATACCTGAGTATAGAATGGCGCTGGCGGATTGAAGGATTATTTTATTATTACTTTTTGGTCTCTGTGTGTTGCATGGGGTTTTTGGAAAGTAAGTAGGGGGGGCTTTGCTGGGGTTCGTGGCTAGGTGGTGCCCATCAAGGTTCTTGAAGATGGTAGGGAGGGTACCTATATCAAAGGAATATAGGAAACCCCTGCCTGTATTTGAAGAGGCCTGAGTGATATGCAATACGTCCGAAGAACGTAAGAGAAGGATCCCAAGATGTCGGAAGGCGTTCCGTGCATTAGCCCTGGAGAACGTCCCTGGTGTATACACCGAGGGAGTGTAACAGGTACCTGAGGAAGACATAAATGCTCTTCAAGCAACCCGCAACGCCTTTGAAGATTGTGGAAAGCATTCTGAGAATGCGATGAGATAAAACTACCAACGTCGGGTGTTCGTAACGGACACCTTCGTCCTGGCCATAGACAAGGACGACCCCCATTGTCTGAAGACGCCTCGAACGAGATCCGACCGAAGGTGGTTCAACTACTACGCGCTGAATTTTCTGGATTTTGGACAGATGGAGTTATATCAACCCATCTCAATCTCTGACCACGCTCAAGTATCGTAACAGAACTCACATTTGAAGCTTCCAGGTGCAATGCAGTTGACAACCCGGGGCGTTTTGCTGAGGGAACGGGGATCAGCCCGAGCCAATCAGTCGCTGATTGCTAGGCGCTGTGGTTCGGCATGGGTTACCAAGTCACGGGGTCGCTGAGTGACCACTGACCAGCGGACATGTCGGTGCCCCTTTCCCGTTGTCAATTCACCTGCCAGGTGATCAAAGGTCAGGTGAGCCCCGCTGACTCCTGGCATCCAACAGAACAGAATTGCTCCGGATACCCCAGCTTGAAACGGAGTTTCTGATGGAGCTGGGCCTCTGGCTCCGCACTGGAATTGCCGGGCATTTCGCATTTTCGACGCGGCGCTTCGGGAGAACAATGTGCAGCATCAACCCGGGAAATCCCTTCCCCAGACAGCCCGCGACAGGATCCACCCAACCAGAGACGGCGGGTTGCTCGGGAGCTCTCCAAGCTTGAGCTCCCCAAAAGCTCCCCTCGACCGGAATTGACATCCCCCTTACAGCGGCTCCTGGACGCAATGCGCGGGAGACGGGAGCACGAAAGGCGATCTGGGGCCGTCCCGCAATTGGATAAAGCACTGATGTCAGCGCACAACGCTCCCCCTGATACGTTGTGCATAGCCGTGTCTCTGCCGATGGCGGCCGATGAGGGGTCCCGTCGAACCCCGTTCATGGGCCTGGCTCGCCGCTCGGGAGGTGCCATTACGCACAAGAACCGGTCGCAAGGGAGATCACGGAACTCGAGGAAGGTCGGGCAAGTCGGGAGACGGGTATAAGTCCCGAGGATGCCCATTCTCATTGTGTTTTGCATCCCCTTTTACAATCCGACTCCACTCCGTCGTTCCTATCGTCTGCCCGCCTTTTCTCCCTTCTCCCGTGTCATTCCGCAAGCGTATGTCGTCCACATTTTCACGATTCAGCGGAAAACCCAAACCCGCTATCCTGTAAGAGCTGGCAAAGAAGAACTCGCCCGGCCGTATAAGTCAAAACTCTGTTCTGGTTCTAGCTCCTAGCACAAAGACCACCGTTCGTCCCAAGTATCACGCAGCAAGGGCCGTTTGTTTTCCCGAGGCTCCTACGTTCATTGACCTCATATCCCTCCACCCCCCCGTTACCCCGGATTTCGCCCACGATGGAAGCCCAGAATGGAAATGGCGACGTCACTCCGCCAATGATGGAGAAAATCAACACCAACATCGTGACCCTCACGCGGTTCCTCACAGAAGAGCAGATCAAGCATAAGGAGGCCACAGGAGATTTCACGTGAGAGCTAATTGGCCCCTCCACTACCGCCCTTGTCTCCTAACAGCCCCCTAGCCTTCTCTGCCATGCGTTGCAGTTTTCGTTCAAGTCGATCGCCTACTATATCCGGCGAGCAACATTGGTGAACCTCACAGGACTGGCCGGATCCTCGAACACAACGGGTGACGAACAAAAGAAGCTCGATGTTATCTCCAACGACTTGTTCATCGAGGCGATGCGCTCGAGCGGCAAGTGTGCACTCCTCGTTTCGGAAGAGGAGGAGAATGTCATCTACTTCAAGGAGGCCAAAAACGCCCGGTATGCCGTGGCGTGCGACCCAATTGATGGTAGCTCCAACCTGGACGCAGGAGTGTCCGTCGGAACCATCTTCGCAATCCACAAGCTGGCCGATGACTCTACAGGCACCCAGGAGGATATTCTGAAACCGGGCTCTGAGCTCGTGGCGGCTGGCTTCACGATGTACGGCGCCTCGGCACAGCTGGTCATCACCATGAAAGGCGGCAGTGTCAATGGCTTCACCCTCGATGGCGGTCTTGGCGAGTTCATCCTTACCCACCCGGATATGCGACTCCCGCGTACGCGCTCTATCTACTCGGTCAACGAAGGAAACTCGATGTACTGGGAGGATAACGTCAAGGACTACTTCAACTCGCTGAAGCAGGCCCCTGAGGGCGGCAAGCCGTATAGCTCACGCTACATCGGAAGCATGGTGGCAGATGCATACCGCACGCTGCTGTACGGAGGCATCTTTGCGTACCCAGCAGACAAGAAGAGCCCCAAGGGGAAACTGCGGATCCTGTACGAGTGCGCACCGATGGCAATGGTGTTTGAAAATGGTAAGCCTATTCCGGTGTTCCCCTTTTTGGATATATACTAACGCCGATATCTTGCAGCTGGAGGGCAGGCTGTTGATAGCAATATGAACAGGATGCTGGAGGTTGTGCCCGAACATATCCACGATAGGGCAGGTATCTTTATGGGCAGCTACGACGAAGTCGAGAAGGTGAAGGCTTTCCACAAGTGAAGACATTATAGTGTGGTTAGTTATACTACTAGGTAACATCAGCAATGTTTTAGCGCATACTGTGGGTTAGATTGAATTGATGGTATTTTAGGCTTTTGGCCTATCATCTTCATCATCTTCATCATCCCACATCTAAGTGAGGGCACGGCGTCCTCGGCTGCGGCACATCACACGAGGTACCGTTTGCCCTGACCGTACGGGACTCACGGCAGCCGGCGCCCGCTGCGTGCCGCGCATCTACTGCGCAAGGACAAGGGCTTTAAGGTTGGGCCCAGGCGGTTACGGCGTTTAAGCCTAGCAGGTGTGATAACAAAGTTCAGCATGGCCTTTATAATTATAGTTAAATCGACGATGTCCGTCGCGGCTGGGGTAAACCCCACCCCAAGCTGCCCGCAGCGGCTCGAGTAAGTTCGGTTTCGGGGTAGCGGAGATGCCCCCACTGCGACGCGGAAGGGATGCCACCCAAAGCATGTGAAGGACAGGAATGGAACCCATGTGGAGAGCGCATCATGGAACCGCCCGGGACAGAGCGAAACACCAGTCTTGTGACCTTTCTTGGGATTCGACTAAACGATCGAAAAGTGACTTGCTAATTGGCCAATGCTTCCAATCAACGGACGATATTAACGGCTATGAACAACATAGTAAGTAGGCTGGATACGGCTTTAGACGTTGCCAAGCGTGAGCGCGGCAATGCACGGGAGAAGCCCGAAAGCAAAGCATGTGAAAGCGACCAGGGTGCTGTGGGGTCCCGAGATGCACCCCGGCTTGCGCTAGGCCCCAAACAGCAATGCCTCGGGTCGGCCACTTTTCTGACATCACCTGGGCTGGGCTGGAGCGCACCCAAAACCGCCGCCTCTCCATTCCAGCCACCACGGGCAGAATGGTGCGTGTGGTTTGCATCCGGACAAGCATCTAAAACCACCCACTGCTTATTGTCCGAGGCTGAAATTTTGAAGTCGGGGTTCGTTACATTTTACGGATTACGGATACCAATTTAGCACACGCCACGCGCTGCCAATTGTCGGGTCGTTTATAACCAGTTCATCGCCCGGCCTTTTTCAACTGAGGGGCGAATTCTTTCTGACCACCATCTCATACTACTCTCCTTTCCCACTATCCCTTACCAACCAACAGACAATATGGGTGGTGAGTTTTGTCATAGCTATTCGAAACGGAGCATAACTAACTAGTCTGTTGCAGCTTTGGACAGACTCTCCGCGCTGGGCAACCAGCTCTCCGGCGCTGCCGGTGTCGGTGGCGGCAAGGCCAAGGTCCTGGAGAAGCATGCTGACGATGTGAGTAATCCCCTAATAAAGCCTTCGTTATGTTTACAGGAGACTGACGCGATACTTCCACAGATCGTCGTAACCGCAGCTCTCCGAACGGCCATTACCCGAGGTGGAAAGGGTAGCTTCAAGGATACCGCGGCGGCGGACCTTATAGCGGGCGCCCTCAGGGGAATTATCGAGCGGTCTGGAATCAACCCGGCCTTGATTGAGGATATCTGCGTGGGCACCGTTCTTGCGCCCGGAGGTGGCGCCACCGAGATGCGCGCGGCCAGTCTGGTCGCCGGCATCCCCGACACCGCGGCCGTTCGCACACTCAACCGTCAATGCTCCTCTGGTCTGCAGGCGTGCGTCGACGTTGCGAACCAGATCCGTTCCGGCATGATCGAAATTGGCATCGGCGCCGGCGTCGAGAGCATGTCCACCCAGTACGGCCCGGGGGCTGTTACCGAGTTTTCCGACCTTTTGGAGAGCCACCCCGAGGCGGCTAACTGCAAGGTTTCCATGGGTGTTCTGTCCGAGGATATGGCCAAGGCTCGCGGTGTAAGCCGCGCCAGCCAGGATGCCTTCGCTGCTGCGTCGTTCCAGAAGGCGGCTAAGGCACAGGCTGCCGGTCTGTTCAAGGAGGAGATCATGCCCCTGAAGGTCAAGTGGGAGGACCCCAAGTCGGGCGAGACCAAGGAGATTGTGGTGGACCGTGACGATGGTGTCCGCCCCGGTGTCACCGCTGAGTCGCTCGGCAAGATTCGCCCGGCATTCGCCAAGGATGGTAGCATCCACGCCGGCAATGCCAGTCAGGTCAGCGACGGTGCCGCAGCTGTGCTTCTGATGAAGCGCTCAACTGCCGAGAAGCTGGGACAGACCATCCTGGGCAAGTACGTGGCGGCGTCTATCGTCGGCGTCGCGCCTTTGCTTATGGGTCTTGGCCCGTGGAAGGCTATCCCCAAGGTGTTTGAGCTCACAGGCTTGACCAAGGAGGATGTCGACATCTTCGAGATCAACGAGGCCTTTGCCAGCCAGTGTTTGTACTGCGCCAACGAGCTGGGTATCCCCCAAGAGAAGATCAACCCCAAGGGCGGCGCTATTGCCTTTGGCCACCCCCTGGGCTGCACCGGTGCCCGCCAGGTGTCGACCCTTCTGTATGAGTTGAAGAGGACAAACCAGAAGATTGGTGTCACCTCCATGTGCATCGGCACAGGTATGGGCATGGCTGCCGTGTGGGTGGCCGAGTAAGGGGACCACGATCTTACGATTGGAGGTGTTTTGTATAGCATTACTTTTATTGACGATGTGATGTACTGTAACTCTAGAATAATTCAATGACGAACGACTAGGAAGGTGTTGGACTTTCATGTTGTGATGCGTGCATTCGTCGTGTAACCCTATTTCAGCATGTACATACCCACGGCCTGCTGTACAACCGTTGTAATTTCCGCCCTCACTTACACGCGGGGACGGAGAATACATCTATACGAATACTCCGGCCAGAAGATGGGATCTCTTTGCTCAGTGCGAAAGATGCGTTAGAGAATCTTCGGGCCTTACCTGCATTGCAAGAGGCCTTGGTTATTTGGGAATAGACCTGTTGAGACTGTAACGAAACCAATACCATTAGAATCAACAACCTGATTTCGCAATACGCGGCCCTATTTACATAATTAGCGGTCTTATTTCCGTTTTAGCATACGCTCCAGACAAGCTGGGATTAGCCGTTGGGAAGTGCAGGGAGGGCTAGGCCATTACCTCATGAGCCTCTGTACAATTCTCCAACAGTATATTCCGATGCAATCGATGCCTATTCAAATGTAATCAAGGTGTCTGACGATGCGGCCAAGGATTGCAACACAGGAGGCTAAACTCCGGACGTCTTGTTGCTCTGGCATAAATTATGTGAAGAGGTTCTCTCGTTTACACCAATTCACATGGAGCAGAGTGGCAGGTCATTGCCTTAGGACAGAGCCATTGTACCAGCTGTATGCACAATACCAACCCCGGCCATAAACATGCCTCTCCGTAAAACGGCGAGAGGGTATTGGTGAAGAAAAAGTCACCCACCAATCGGCGCTTCTAGAAGACCTACCTTCAAGGCTAAATGGTCGGGTGTAGCAACTGATTCACGCAAGCGATCCTCTTGACGTCGGATGTGGGCGAGTGAGACGCCTAGACTCACATCCGATCCCAACCGTCACAAAGGCCCTGAGCGAAGGGTGGTGGAGTCTAAATGCTGCCAGCAGGCCAATCACAGCCCTTGGAATGACGGCAGCTCCGTCACCGCTCTGGCATGGACCGTGACCCGAGATCGCCTTCGACTTCTGTCGTTCACGAAGCTCCAGGTCTAAACTCTCAACAATACAACCGCTTTTATTTGACCGTTGAGTCACAGAGTCAAACCAATTCTCCTCTCAGACATTTGCACCACTTTGCGGAGCGTGTGGAGACCGGGAGCACCCCAGATTGTGCGAGCCTATCCGCTGCAGGATAGTGAGCTGCTGGTTCCTTGGTTACACGCAGCAAGGATCGTCGATTGGTTGCGTCTGGCTCTCTCGCCGAAGTTCGAAAAGCAGGCTGGCCACTTGCGCGTGCCCGCCAGCACTGTCACCTGTGTGCGCCCGACCGCTCCCGCATTCCTATTACGAACTCGAGTCGGAGAAACAAGCTGCAAGACAATTGGTTTCGCTTGTGAGTCTCGCGCAGGTTGCCGTTGGAGGAGGTGGTAGGCCAACAAGGGAACTCGTCGGTCGCCTTTCGCCCTCTTCCCCACGAACCGGGAAGAGCCTGGCTTGTCTCGGCCACGGCGCGGTTGGCGCAAACGCACACCCGAAGAAGGCAAGACAAAGCCACTTGTTTGGTTAGGGGAATCGTGCCCGGTGTTAGGGAGAAATAAGGTACAAACACGGAAGAATAAGCAAGGCCTGGCTGTGCAATGGCGAGGGAGAAAGACAGCGATGTGTCGGGCACCAGCCAATCAAAGAGACCGACTCTCAACCGCAATGAGAGCAGCGATCAAACCTCGCATCAACAACACCATCGCAAGCACGTTGTCGGCGGCATAGGGAGTCGACTACACGGTAGAGTTCCTTCGTCCAAAGCCCTGCACAAAAGCCATGCCGCGACGTCTACCACGAAATTGAGCCGAAGGCGATCGCTGTCCCCAGACCAAGCGGACGCCACAAGATCACCTCTTGCGCCTGGCCACCGACGCGCGACCTCAGACCTCAAGCTGACTGAAGACACACCCGCGTCATCGCACATCAGGAAAAACTCGTCGCATACAAGTCTCAAGCGAAACCGGTCACATGTTGATGTGGGGAAGAAGACGAAGTCGTCGACAAACCTGAAGCGCACACTGTCCAACCCAGCAGTCCAGAAACTGCGGTCGGAGGGCGCTTCCAAGGTGCATTTCAACATTGGCGACGATCAGGACGACTTTGATCCGGACGAAGAAGACGGCCAAGACGACGAGTGGGTGGACGCCAGCACGTCTGCGTCCCCTCTCCTGTCGCGCCGCAGCTCCACGGCCACGGGTGCTGAGCCGCATACGGCTGACGGCGGCGCCAGGACGACGACCGGCGACCCGCTAGACCGCACCCAACCTGCGGCATTCAGCGAGACGCAGAGCCTGTCGCAAAGCCCGTTGCAGAGTGGCGGTCGTGCCCTAACGAGCCATAAGCAGCGCACTCTTACCACCCGAATCCTCCAGCGCACGGCGTCCCATGGTGCCCCGCCCAAGATGTCATTAGAAAACGTCTCGGCCTTGACGGGCCCATTGCGACAAAACACACCCGATTCTGGCATTGGTCACGACACTCCAATGCTCTTCGATACACCACGCATAGGGAACCAGACGCGTCCCGGCAGCAGTGGCCAGGAACTTACATCGCGGTTTGTGGGGGGTAGCAGTCAAGAGCCAGGTTCGGGGCTGCCAGTGGATTCTTTTCTGACGGCCATCCCGCATGGCGGTATATCCCGTGCAGCTGTGAACGGCAGGGTGGGAATAAACGGGCCCCGTCGACCAAAGTCCACCGGAAACCTATCACAAGCCCGGGGTCGGAATCATGCGAACGTTCATGGGCTACAAATAGCGGCGGCAGCGGCGGCGGCAGCGGCAGAGGATCCACCGCTGACAGATGAGGAGGATGTAGACGGTGGTGTACTTGCTGTGGAGCCGCGCGCCCGTCGGAACAGAAGCTATATGCCTTCGGACATGAGCAGGACGCAGCAGAAGCTCAACTTGCAACGCGCAAGTTCTAGCCTGGAAACATCACATCCCCATCCTGCGATGGGTATGGGCCTGGGAGGCGTGCCTGTCGCTGCAGGGCCTCTTGTCGGCGGCTCGAGCTACGATCCGCGGGACCCACGACTGTCAAAGTTGCTAGAGAGAACAGGAACGGAATATCTCGTCGTGCGCCGGTACCAAAACCCTGTGGCTAGGTCGTTAACCCGTCTAGTGCAGCTGCCGGGCATGGATAAGATTCGCCCGATTCCGCGGACGGGGACGGGAGGAACGACCAGGCCGAGTACCGCACATTCGAAGAGAGGATCCGAGCTGGGTGGTGGAAGGCCTGGGCCCGGCTTAGTTATGCGCTCACGCTCCCGCGATCGTGAAAACCGAGATCCCAGCGTTGCAACGCTGATAGGTGGCCAGTCAGCGGCCAGACGGCCGATGACGCCTCGCAGCACGTTCGCGTCGTCGAAGCGGATTACCAGCCACAGCGTTAGTTCGAGCATGGATACGGACGACGACCTGAGCAGGATACACGAGAGACAAGGACTGAGCGGGTCGAGTCTGGTCAATGGCGAGGACGATGCCGGCACCCTGGCGCTGCTACGGAATATGTGGGATAAGAATATGGACCTCAGCGCGAGCCAAGAATAGGAGACTGGGCAGGATGGAGCGCAGAGGAACGATTCGAGTCGATGTGCTAAGGAGGAGGAGGAGGAGGAGGATGAAATGCAGCCACCCCTAGATCTGGTATGCGAGAGGCAAAGAGGATTTCCCTGGTACGGGATGGAGAGAAGTTGAGAGAAGTTTGGCACGACCGCTATGAACTTTTCATACTGGTGGCGTTTTCAGGGACGTTGAGCGGCTAGACGAGAATGTCTACTTTGGCTGCTTCTCGTCTATTTTGATATGGCATGTGTTTGAGAGAGAGCCGCGGCGCATCAAGAAACAAGCGCAGTGTAAATGGCCCCAGGGAGTAGACTTTTCTTAATATGCACTGAGAGGGCTTCATAAGATGAGAAAAATAGCGTTCGATTTATATGGTGATGCATTCCTTTCGGCGTTTTGGTCGTCATTATGTAGGAAGAAGGGCTCGCCCAAGCCAAAGAGATCGTCAATATGAAGGTAGGCAATACCATTTTTAATGCTATAGGCTGTGTTGCATTCACAAGCTTCACTTATTGCTCAAAGCTCTGCTCAAATGCAAGCTGAGCTCGGTCTAGCACAGGCAATTCATTACTGTGTTCTTCTTGTGACCCATCGCAATTCACTGCTCGCGTTGATTTTAAAGTGACCGGATCGAAGACAGGTCAGGTTCGGACTACACAGACGCCTCAGGGCTGAAAGAAAACTGACAGCGTCCGTGCGCACTTAAGGTGCTTTCAGCCCCGCCACCGGGTTGGCATCAGTCTGCAGGATCACACCGGATGCGCATTCGCCGCTCCCACTGTAATTTCAGCGAAACCAGAAAGTTGGTCGTTCTCAGTTGCCGTGATCGCGTTCTTTTAACCTTGCGAACTACTTCGACATCCAGTGGTGAAGAGGAAGAAGTCCAGAGGTAAATCTTCTGGCGAGCCTTGTGGGTCAGGAAGTGCTGTTCCCGACAAACCTTCGACGTCACGGCATCAAAACCTGCAACTGCCGATTTCTCCCTTGCTCCCCCTTTGCACTGTACTTTTGTAATACCGGCGGCACCGTCTCTACACATTCAATATGAGCACTCAACTCGAGACAGAGAGGAAGGAGTACGAGTCCCAGGTATGTTGGCGTCGCAGAAATGGCCTCCGGAGTTGGGTGCTGTCTGCGCCAGCGCTAACATCCCATCGCAGCTCGAACTCGTCATCACCTCCCTCAAAGATGACCCCGACAATGCCGAGCTGCTCGGCCTTAAGAGCGAACTCGACCAGATGATTCAGATGATCGAGGAGTCCCTCGCAGAACTGAACCCCCCGAAGAGCGAACCAGCACGACAACAGCAGCAGCAAAAGCAATCACCTCCATCACCCCCGCCCGCCGACCCCCCAAAGTGGTCACGCGAGAACCACCCGGCCTTCAAGAAGGCAGCCCTGCCCGCTCCAGCTCCCGTAGAGGAGGAAGCACCCGTTGCGTACCAGGTCAACGACAACGTTATGGCCAAGTGGCTCTCGGGAGACAAGGGCTTCTACCTGGCACGTATCACATCCGTGACAGGATCATCAACGGCGCCCATCTACACGGTTCGGTTCAAGAGCTATGATACGGTTGAGACATTACGCTCCAAGGATATCCGGCCCGTGGCAGCGCCGAAGCGCAAGGCGGACGGGAGCGTGGTCGGGGCTACTGGGTCGACGGCACCTACGTCAAAAGGACTGTCCCCAGGGAGGTCTGGCGGGGAGAGCAACGGGATAGTGCTCAGTGCGGGGGCTGAGTTGTACCCACAGGCACAGCAAGCGAAGGACAGCAAGCTGGACGATAAGGGGAAGCCCAAGTACAAGAAGATCAAGGCGACGAAGGAGCTCGAGGCGGGAAAGAATAAGTGGCAAGAGTTTAACGCCAAGGGAAAGGGTGGGAAAGCCACCAAGAAGGACAGCATGTTTCGGACACCCGACGGTGTCCACGCGCGAGGTATGTTGACCCCAATTTGCGCAAGTGACGCTGTGCTGACAAGATGAACAGTGGGCTTCACAGGCTCCGGGCAAGCCATGCGCAAAGATCCTACAAGAAGTCGTCATGTGTATCAGCCCAACGAAGAGGAGTGAGAAAGTCTGACTTTGTTTCTTTCTTACACTCCAGATAAATACCCATCGCTCGCTAAGCGGCATCGCCAGCCATTAATATCTGCATACGACGAAACGACACTGGCAGAAAGGTTCTTTTGTCCACAACATATCGATTTCGGCGAACCTGGATGGGTACGGGTATGGGTAAAAGTGGTGGGACAGGCGTTTTCCGAGTCCTTTTTCTCGGTTTGGGACATTTGGTCTACCTCTTCCACACCGTTGCTTGAGTTTCATCGTCCTCCTCCAGTCGAAAGATCGAGGCTAACGTGTTCTTTGCAATGACTACATACCCGAAAATGCATCTCTCTGGAGTTGAATCTAGCGCTTGAGAGGTGTGAGGCGGGGAGCTTTATTTGGCATGCCGGGTGATCTGGATGCAGAGGACTTGGCTAGTCCCTCCAGGGTAAACAACCCAAGTATACCTACATACTATGAATAAGCATATTCCGAATTCTTTTTGATGATGTGGTTGACGATAGCTGTGAGATGTTGATTCGACTCAGTTCGATGTTTTTGTACTAATGGCTGATTGGGGTGCATCACCTCCCACGTTTCTGGTAAACTTAAGTTACGTTCTTATTGTCAAGCAAGATCATGTGTTCTGACGTAGAATGCTATATCCCATTGTCCAGGGTCTTTCGGGATGCTCAAAATTGCGCCAGTATCAATGGTTCTGATGACTACCAGGGAGATAAATACAGCATCCCACGCTTTGGGTTATACATTAATCTTACATCTTGGATAGGTTCGTACATAGCTCCTATGCAATGAGCTCAAACCTCTCATCACCCCTTGATCTCAAGCCCAATCTTCTTTCCCACGGCCCTCGCAACGTCCATAAACACCTTTGCCCTCTCCGAATCCGGCTCCGCCACCACCGTCGGCCGCCCTCGACTCGCATCCTCCCCAATATTCGGATGTAATGGCACATCCCCCAGGAAATCCATTCCATGCTCTTCACACACGGCCTTCACCTTCTCACTCGTTCCAAACACAGCTGTATCACTCCCACAATTCGGGCAGCAAAACACAGACATGTTCTGCACCAGCCCTAGCAGAGGCACCCCCACCTTGGAAAACATATCTACCCCCTTGACTGCATCCCTCACCGCGAGGGTATGCGGCGTGGTGACTATCACCGCGCCATCAAGGACAATCTGCTGCGTGATCGACAACTGCGTATCGCCTGTGCCGGGCGGCAGGTCGAGCACGAGGATGTCGAGCCCGCCGTAGGAGGCGGCCCAGTCGACTTCGTGCAGCAGCTGCTGGATTGCTTTGAGGAGCATAGGGCCGCGCCAGATTATAGCGGACTCGGGCGGGACTAGGTACCCGATGGACATGGTTTGGACGCCATACGCTGTCAGGGGGAGGAGCTGATTTTGCGCCGAGAGGTTGGGCTCCGCGGAGAGGTTGAAGAGGGTCGGGATGGAGGGGCCGAAGACGTCAGTGTCGAGGATTCCCGCGCGGAGGCCCAGGCGGGCAAAGGCGAGGGAGAGGTTTGCTGTGGGGGGTTAGTGGGG
>Ga0247758_1001426_pt1 | contig 17805 bp, 21 predicted proteins | sample UWRJL156409C4_FD_180950 | JGI IMG/M metagenome (GOLD analysis project Ga0247758, IMG submission 180950) | Plant litter microbial communities from Arlington Agricultural Research Station in Wisconsin, United States - UWRJ-L156-409C-4 | ecosystem: Environmental > Terrestrial > Plant litter >...
CTGTCCCCTCATATGAACCTCATTTGTTTCCGCATGTAATAACTGCCAGGCTCCCTGCCCTTGCCGTGCTTTGGTCGCCCCTTCAAAATTTTAGGGTGACTTTTCCCGACGCATTCACCCACTTTGCGTCACGATCATCAACGGCAGCCGCCCAAGTCTCCTCACGACGCCCAAGCAATTTACATTCCTGTAACACCATCGTTCAGAACAGCCGCCGCGACTTTATCCACAGCATCCCCGGGCAGATGCACGGCGACACGTTCCCTCACGCCCAACCCTCGACGTTTTGTTGACTCGTTCACTCGACGTCAAACCTTACTATTTCGCGACCCAGATTTGGACTACTTCATCCATTTAGGACTGCTCGCCAATCAGGCTTTTCTTTGTATTGCACTTGACAGGAAACCGCAATCCGTGGCTCGAATTGCTCTACTGGGGAACCAGACGGCGACAAAAAGAGTCATGGGTTTTCATCAAGATGTCGGTGAACATCTGGCCACCAATGACTCCAATCCAAGTGACTACCACCCAATGGGGCAGCCAAGATCAACCGGAATTTCTTCTTTTGCACTGAATCTTACGAGCTACGAATCCCAGTCTCTGAACAATGCGTTCAAGTTTGATTTTGGTTCCCAGCACCACAATGCATCTCAGGCTCCATTCTCCGCCGTTCCTCCTCTGCCAGGTGTCCCTATGGATTTTGTCCCGGATGTCCGAAGGAAACATGATTCTACCCAAGGAACCTCACAGATGAACTATCCCTTTGGATCCACACAAGGCTTCGGGCTCCAGGACAGTTCAGGGGTTCCCGGGATTTCCGGAGTGCAACAGGGTGATTCCACCCTCCATCGCACCGCCGTGCTACACCCAGCTTCATTTGGCAAAGTTGCTGGGCTTCGAGACGATGATAATTGTACCTGGTCTTGGACTGCGGGTTCAACGGCCATGGGGACTGCGTTGGTAAGTTTTACATTTGCAAGGCCTGGAGGATCCCACAATGGATGAGACACACCACGCCGGCGTTTCTTTCTCTCGTTTATTCCTTTCACTCTATCCCTCGCCCGTTGGGCGTTCGTTACCATTCCATGGAGGAAGGACCACTACATGTAGACCAACGCCTTGGCTCTGCACAGGTCTACGCCCTTGGTGTCGGATTCTGGCTCCAATTTTGATGCAATCCTCGGTTACTATACACACACTGCCCGGGTCTGGAAAACTGCCGGTTTGGTGCTGTCACGGAACAAGAAGACCAGTGCATTCAGAGCCGGCATCAGTGAGCCTTGTGTGAAGTCTGAGGCAAAGAACGGTGAGTTAGAAATTCAGCCCAAAGCTCTTCGTCACTAATTTGTCATATCAGGATTATGGAACGTCCGTTCCAATCGCGCCGTGGTGGTGAGAGTCCTGCTGAAGTCAGCAGCGACGCCGCCCTTGGGGCCGTATGACATGCATGCTGTCTCCGGCGATGTCATCACCAACCCAGCACTTAATAAACTTCTTAGCCCTCCCTGATTCTATCCACCCACACAAACTCACGACCCTTTCCCCTGCCGGAGCCCATTCAACTTTTCGGTTCACTTCCCAGTTCTCAACCGATCCCATATCAACTCGAGGAGGCATTCATCAAGGAGGCCACCATTCCAATGACTCTAACCTTTCGTCGTGCATCAAGATGCTAACAGATATGTATACAGCCATCTCAGCCAGGCGCTGGGATCGAGAGCGGGTTTCAACGAGGAACCAGTCACGGAATACCCATTCGCAAACGGTAGGTCAATCATTGCGGAAGGGCTCCGTGTGTTCGATTAGACTTGTCCATTAACCGTGTGGTCTCAGCCAACCCGAAAGCACCACACCGTATCTGGAGTCATCAACACCTTTCCCCAGTGATGATTGCCAGTTCTCCTTTGACGATGACGCCGGCGACATGGGCGGTCACAAGCGATTCGCTTGCCCATTCTACAAACACAACCCGAAGAAGTACAAGAATGAGAGGACCTGCGTTGGACCTGGCTTTCTCGCAATTAGCCGTGTCAAGTACTTATCCTGGTCTCTTTGGTTCTCCCCACCCCCCACACGCTAACCTGGGCCACAAAAAGGGAGCACCTTTACCGCAGACATGCTGAACCTTCAAATACATGCCAATCCTGTCTCAAATTTTACCAGACATCCGAGCTTCTCAGGAATCACCAGAGAAAACGCCCAGGCTGCAGGGTCGTACCCGAAGAAGATCGCCCGGATCGGATGACCGCTGCACAACAAGCCGAGGTGCGTTCTAGGAAGAGGAACGACGAAACCGAAGAGCAGAAATGGGCTAGTATTTACCAGACACTCTTTGGGTGGGACAGCACCGATATCCCATCACCCTGTGAGTCCTTCGCTCCAAGATTTTGCATCAACCCCCTTTCTTGTCACCCCTGTCTACCCATGTGCGACAGGAGTCAGCCATAGGGTTCCTTTCTTTTGAGCTGCGCTTTCGTGCAAACAACACCAACACCGAGTCCCCACGTCTATAACCGCCTGTTCCTGACGTTCTACAATATCCAGATTACGAAGAGACACAGAGCAATGAGACCGCTGCCGCGGGTTGCTATCTGATGTCAGAACGACAAGTCCAAGACTTACGCGAAAACAACCCCCCATTCGATCTAAAATGCGGGTTTAAGACCAGTATCTGCATGGTAATTGGTTCGGCGTCGGAGCCGCAGTTGGAGAGGATTTCGGACTTGGCGTGTGATTTCATGGTGAAGTATGTGGAGCGCTGTAATGGTTTTGACTACGGAGTTGTTCAGGGTTGACGAATCCCCAAGCGTTGGGCTACGACAGATTTGTATCATGGTTTACTTGCATACTTTTCGTTTTTGGTTTACTCTGTTGTAGGAGTTTTTAGAGTCAGTGGCGTTTTCTCAGGGCATTCAGAAGTAATATTCCCGAGGGTACGCTCCATATACTAGGAGCAACCTTTACGACACAACCCCTGTAGGACGGGCCATTAAGTGTGTTCAGCTTGCACCCATTGACAATCATAACTTTTATTCTTGGCATCGCAACAAAGTCTCGCCAAATGAGGAAAAATGTGCAGAAATTCGGCATGGCCGATATCTGCCGGAAATATCAACAGGCTAGAGGCGAGGGCATAGCATGCATACGATGGGCTCTCCCAGGGCGACGAACCACTGGATCCCAGGCCCGCGCCAAGAAATTCGGCATGGCCAATAGCTGCTGAACAGGCCTTTCGGCCAGAAGCAACAGCACAATCAGCGGATGACAGACTTGCCCAACGCGATGAGCCATTGCACCAGGGGTTATCAGCACAACATGACGACATGCAGCACCCCGTTAGAAAGGCCATGATCCCCGCATCAAGAACATGGCCGATGACTGTAAGTTATGCCACAACGCCAGAGATGACGGCAAAAGGAAGTTATACTAGGCTCCCAAGGAGATGAACTATTAGACCTCGAGTCTACGTTGGACCCGGACGACCTTAAATAGCCCACTAGAAAGGCCGTTGTTCTCGGGACAAAATCTCGGCTCTGACCTCACTAGTCCACATCGTCCCTGTCGGATTCACCGCGTTCCACGTCCACATAAACCGCGCACAGTGGTTCTGAGACAACGAAGACGTAATCATTGAAGTAATCAATGTCGGCGACAGCCTTCAGTTCGTAGCCAAGCTGCACGAGATCCTCGTTGTCGCATCACTGGGCGCGCTGACGGTCAAGGTGTTCAAGCGCTGGCTCGTCAAATCACATGTCCCCGTCGGCCTGCTTACGGGCGCCTACCGTATCGGAGATATTTCCTAAATATTCAGCAAGGTCTTCTGGTCCGCATCGTTTTAGCGAGCGGCCATCCTGGTCCGCCTCGTTCTGGCGAGCACCATTGTCGCCACGCTCATCAGTGCAAAGCTCGCTGTCGTTCTAGGACCCAACCCGCAGCGTCCGGCGCCGTCTCCACATCGAAACGCCCTGGACCCTTATAGTGGGCGACACACTCTATTCCGGCACGACTTTCTCGAGCACCATGGGGCTCCGTACCGAGGTTGGCGTCACTCACCCACTCAACGCGAGTACCCTGGGTGGCTCCCAACAACTGCTGGACACGTTTTCGCCGCTTGCGGCCGTCGACTGAGAGGCTGAGAGGTACGGCTACGGGTCGGGAAAGACCGGATCGGCCATGCCGTTTGCGATCGTGTTCGTCTTCGCGTACGTCGCCGTCATCGCCGGTTAATTCCTGGACATCATGGTCATCTCGGGCTTGATGCTGCGCGAGAGGGCGGTGTCGACAATTCTCGCATGGGATGACATGCAGGATCTGCTGCTGCTGGCGTGGAACTCGGAGCCGCTTCAAGAGTTAAGGGAACCGCGGGGCTGATCTGGACTGATCAAAGGTGACGAAGAGTCACGTGACTTTGAGCATGGGTGGTCATCGAGGGTGGTGAAACAAAGGATCCAATGAGGCTAGTTTCCAAGTTGATATCCCCGAGAGGGCCAAGATTTCCAAACGTCAAGGTTCTCGCCACAAAGTCGAAAAGAACCGGATATTGAGCGCCTTCTCCAGAACGAAGAGTCGATATCTCTGTCCAACCCACCCATCGATGAGGATACCAGAGTCTACATTCGCGAGACCTTAGCGTCCGGTGCACGATTTCAAAGATGGCGGCCATCACTTGCTAAGTCGGTGGAAGATTCCTTGACAAAGGGTGCCAAGGGAATGTAAGTCTTGACTCCCGCAGACATTTGTATTTGGGCCAGAATTGACATTTCCGATACGCGCGTGCTAGCTCGACATCTTGCAAAGGCTGAGCACCGAATCTGCGATCTATCAAGCTTTGAGGAATCTACCGAAAACCCTCGACGGAACTTATGAACGAATTTTGCTCAATATTCCGGAGTTCAACCGATGCTATGCGAAACGAGCTCTTCAGTGGCTGTCATTTCATCCCAGCCGGCTACGTCGAGGACGCCTCTGGCTCACGTTAGCCGCGCTCGCGGTTGCGGTGACTCTGCCATGTCATGATGGCGCCCTACGTCTGGAAGATCTCTTACTGGATGTTTCTGATCTACAAGACATTTGCACATGCCTCGCCGTCTTGCCTGAAGTGAATTACAAAAATGGCGGCTGGAAGTTCACCCCTCCGGCGATGCTGTCGCATTATACAGTCAAAGAGTTTTTGGTCTCCGATGGCCCACAGCACAGCATCGCTGCCGAGTTTCGAATTTCGGAGTCATCTTCCAATATTCTCATACCAGAAATGGTCCACGGCGGCCAGGGTTTGAGCAGTTTCCCACGAGCATCAACGCCGCTAAAGAAGGCTCCACCGATATTCTGCCACGCTTGATCATGAATGGGGATGACTGGATGGAAATCGTCTTGGTGCATCTTGTTCTCCTTTGTCTCCATAGAGCCGCGAAGGAGTGGATGCAACGGAACAAGAGTCTCACGCTCAATCATCCTGTTGTGAAATACCAGACCAAGACCGGGAAATCGCGGTCGCGTAATATCTCTTCGCTCTCTATAGCCTCTTCGCCGATACTGGTCGATCTTGTCGAACATTGCATTTTGGAAGGCCGAATCAACTACGAGAGTCGCCAGGATGAAGACAAGACCGGGTATCACAAACTCTGCCCAGTTGGGCTGGTAATCGCTTTTGGGTTGCTATCAAAGGATACTTGCCACCTTGTCTAACTGATGCTGAACTCTGGAGCAAAGGTTACCCCGATTGCGTTACCTACACTCCGCTTCAGATGGCGATGAGACACGGCGGAAACACTTACGATAGTGGCTTTGACGGTAATTACCTTGAAGTCATTCGGTTACTTTTGCGGTCGGGAGCAGACCCCAACGCAACGGGGCTCAAAAAGTGGTACAAATTAAACCGTGATGGGTCCTACAGCTTGAAAAACACACCCCTTGATATTGCTCAGCGGAACTTGTCAGAATATGACGGTTGAGACCGACAGACTTGAAAGTGTTGTCCGACAACGAAGGCTGGAAAGACTTTAAGTTTTGGAAAGAAGTGGTTAATCTTCTTCTGGAATATGGCGCGAAGCTGAAGCCTGGGCCATCTCCGAGGGACGTTTGAAAGACAAAGGGGGGCACGCAAATGATGAAGAAGGGGGATTGTATCCAAACTTGTCGGAACTGAGAAAGATCTCAAAGAACTCTTCCAAGGCTGTGGGCGTGGAGTGTAGGTGATGACATTGTAGGGTTGGAGAACCCCGCTGACGAAGACGCCAGTGGTATGAGTTCTTTTGTACAGGGGGGCGCTGGCTAAGATCACAGTGATAATGGCGCAGCGGGGAGGCGACGTTATGAATTTTGGAATGGGTGCCGTGCCTTTTGTTAAAACCTTCATACCAGGTATCTACCTGCTAATTAATCCAAAGCCATGACACAACCCATACCTAATCACAATGACCACATCGTGAATTTCTCTCCATAGTAATCAGCGAGGAAGTTATAAATCCACTCTGAATGGTCACTAATCCTAATCGAGTCCCTTATGATACGGTCAACGCAACGATCCAACTTGTACCGAGCAAATGCCCCCCTTTCCCACAATGCCCCCATTTCTTCGTCTTGGCGTTGACCATCCCCTGACCAATCTCATTCCCGTATCCTTTCGTCACTCACCCATTGTGTGCTCGGCAGCGTTGTCAGATTTCGAGCTTCAGGGCTAGGTATTGCTGTTGCGGGAGTGGCTTCTCTAGCCTCGAGATCCATAACGAAATCGATGGCTGCCTCGAGGGTGGTCTTGGCGAGCATTTCGGAGAGAATTTGTGCCTTGTTGGAAATCGACTCTAACGAGATAGGGGCAGACAGCCCTTCCTCAACATCGGTTCGGACAAGATAAACGGGGAAGTTACCGATCGTCTTGGAGTCTTCGTTGTTGTAATCACCGCTGACAATCAGAATGAGAAGGGCCTTGAACAGGGGCTGATTTCCTTGCTTCGGGCCGGTGGGGAGGTGGTTTCATCCTCAACCAATTCCCATTCCTGGTCGGACAGATCTAGCAGCTGTTCATAAGCTAGAGCCGCCAGTCGCCCAGATATCTGGGTACAGAAATTTTCGTTCAGTGTGAGCAGAAACTTGACGGTTTGTTTCGGGGGAGGACCGTTCCAGGACGGGCAGTTTGCAATTGTAAAGAATTTGCAGATATACCGACCCGCGCTGAGGTCGCTGCGGTACGGCCGGAACCAGCGGCGGTAGACGTAGATTTACATGAGCCTGGTGACCAGCTGCGTGGTCATGCCCGCTGGCATGAGGTAGATGGGTACTGATTTGTTGAGGAAGGGCTCGATGGTACCCGAGTCCTTATTGGTTAGGGGACGGGGAATTGTAACTTTGCACGGTCGTTGCGTACGATTTGGTGTTGGTGTATTGTGTGTCGATGGAGTCCTTCTTCCCTTGTGCGGTAGAGCGACAGGAGTTCTTCTCGGGGGAACTCGGATTCCGGTTTCTCGGGGCCGCCGCCTGGTGGTTGTATATTTTGGGGGGCTTGTTGCTCGTCGGACTTGCTCGACGAGGATGGCTCGGGCATTTTGGTCGTGTGGAGAGATGAGATCAGGTTGCAGGGGATCAGTAAAATGGTAGCCGGTGAAACGAAAGAGGAGCGAAAATGAAGATTGTTTGATGGGTGTTAGCGGAAGTAGTGTAAATGTTGAGTGTCACTAGGCCTTATGTTCAGTCCAGGATAGAGTTTTGTTGCACATGGCGGCGAGAACGTTTATGGTTGGTGGTGTAAAGTATATCTGCCGCATAAGGAACTCTCTACAAGTTTCATTCATGTACATAGGCCTCAAAGTCTCAGCTGGCACTGAATCACTAGGGTCTCATGTTGTAGTCTAAATTCCATTAAAAAGCTTCCCACCCTAAAACGTCGTCTTCTCCCCGTCCATCCACCTCCGCACATCCACTGTCAGAAGCACAGGACCATTGATCTATGCGATTTCAAGTGTAGATCAGGACAGAAAACCCACTGCCACGCTCACGGGCATACCAAGCAACGTGCATCTCAATTGGTACCCTTCTTGCCACCGCCACTGGGGTTGTACTTCGAGGAAGTAGAGCAAAACCACATGCCGCAGTCGACGATTGTCTTGGTCTCCACCGTATACCACGCCACCTTTTTCCCAACATTGCTTTTCTCAACGGAGAAGGTGTGTTTGAAGACACACCTGCGAAACTTAGCAGTTATCTATCCATGGAGGGTTTTACTTCAATGTTGAGCGCACGCCGCTCATTGAATAGCCGAGCGGAACTGAGGAAGTGGATGTTCACATTGCTACAGAGTGTTGAGTGGTGCACCAGGTGATCCAAGAGAAGATGCACGCCGAGATGTCGCGACGAGAAATGTTTGAATTGAGAAGGCGAGGCTGAGCTTGGATTGGCAGTAGAGAAAGCAGGACGACGTCGAGTGGTGAGGATGAAGTTGAGTTCAAGTAGTGTGGAACGTTTGACTGAGGAACGAGGGGCTCAGGAGCAGCGGAAGTGCAGTTGCAAAGTGACTTGATTTGGTAGAAAGGGGAGTGCGAAGCACTCCCGAAGCACTCCCCAGTTATATACAAATGGAAGCTCCCTGTGTGTGGGGAGAGCACATGATCCAAGGCCCATGCGCTCCAGCCAAGCCTGGCTCGGTAAGGCGCCTGCGCGCCTGAGCGCCAAGAACTGCCGCTGCAGTTCGACAAGTAGCGAGAGTGAAGGCCGGCCTTATATGCTCAAGGGTCTGGGGGGCTCTGTGACTGCTTGCTCCCTTTGCGGTGGCATCAGCGCTCCATCTCGAGCGCGCACGAGGCCAACTCACCACTGGGGAGAAAAGAAACGATGGATGCTTTCGCTTGAATCTGGAGGAGACGAAGAGCGAACCGGGGTCAGCACTTATTGAAGGAGAACGCTTCTCGCGACAAACAGGGGCGCGGAAATTGCCCGTGTAGGAAAAAGGTGACAGTTTGCCTGTCGGCCCCACTCATACCACCGGACAGCCAAGCATACAGCAACCGGTTGAGGAGGGGAACGTGGTGATTGGTAGGTTGACCATAGAGGGCGCAAAGCTGTCAAAGGGAAAATGACAGGTTCTTAACCGCCTTTCCCTAACGGGCAAACGCGTAACCCAGCTGACAAGGAATTGGTGGGTTCCCATCTCATCCCTTTGTCCTATAAGATGGTGGCGTAAAGTTACCTGATGAGGGTTGCCCTGTTATCTGAGAGATGAGAGCATAAGTAACTTAGTTAAGGAAGTAAAAGTGACCTGTTATTATCTCTCCTCCCGGACAGGTAAGGGCACAGAGTTAGCCAAAAGGGGGAAAAGTAAGTTGTTCGCTTGTGCTAACCCTGAGGCACATTTGTGTTTTGACAGCTTAGTGATAAGGGGTCAGCTGACGTCTATTTTCTTTAATTTACCTTCTCTCTGGTTATTTGTCAGTCCATTTTCGGCGATGTGGGTATAAGACCTATTAATGTAAAATGCGGCTTTATTTAGCATCTCTGGCCTATTATTACTTAGCCTGCCTGTTGTTTTGATGTTGTATCCCCTTACTCCGCTTTCTAACTTTTCTTCTGCTTTTCATCCTCCAGCCTCCCTAACGTCTCCTAGCAGCAAATAAGCACCATTGTACAGGCCGGAGTGATGTCTAAGCTTCCTATTACTAGTAAGGACAATGTTAAGATTACTCTTTTATATTACTGGGAGAACAGGAGCGCCTTACATGTGGTTAGGTACTCTTATTAGGTGTCAGGCTTAACCTACAGTGACGATGCATTGTATATAAGCACGATTAAGAGTAACAGCCCGCCCTTTAAGTATAATCTTAAGTAGATTAAACAGTGCTCTCTTAAGTGCTGGCTAAGCGTATCTTCCCACCGCTACCTTTCTGTTACGACCTGCTCTTGACGAGGACCCTGGGGAGGGGCCGGACAAGATAAGACAGAGCGTATGGCAGGACGCCAAGCTTAAGCGGTGATCCAAAGACGGCTTGTTGAGCTAGCACTCCTAGACGAGAGTACACTGTCACTGTAGGTCGCTGTCACTATAATGCACAGAGAGAGGTCTGAACAGTAGGACATAAATGAACAATGTAATATTAGCGTGAGGAACCAGGAGTCCCTCACGGCCATTGTGGTCACGATGATGTCTATCTCTACTAGCTATCTAAGAGGTACTTCGTACCTTAATCACTGTGCTCACTCTCCTTAGACAGTGATCAGAGTGATCAGTTCTCCCAGTTGCTTACCTTGATCACTGTGGTCTTGGCGAGATCAGAGTAATCAAGCAACGACTAGTCGTAAGGGCTTCGGGTCTTTGCACCCCTGGCCCAGTGCGTAATACCGTATACACGGTTCTCCACAATGTTCCTTCTGCGGGGGATACGTCGGGCCGCGCCGGCCTAGGTGACGGCCTGCAGGTCGTCACACTTTCCCCTAATGGCTAGTGTATATGTGCGTAACTATCGTTAAGGACTGGGATGAAAAACTGTCTTCTGATTTTTATCTTAAATAACTGTGGATTACTAATCTTAGTACTAACACCCCGCTTAGGGACGAAACGGTAATATAGTGGTTTACGTATAAGATTAAGCAGCTTAAACAGCTTACACTCTCTTAGTTGTATTATAATCTGCTTTACTATTACAGTTACTGTATCTGTAAGGATTGTGTAACTGGCGTCCTCTTAGTTTATATGCCTAGTTATGATCTTTTCTTACACCTTTAAGACAGCAGAACGGTTAATAAAGAGCCTTTTTTTACTATATTAACTTTAACTGTTAATTACCTTTATAACGTTATCGGACTTATAATGATATTAGTCCTATTAGTATTATAGTTAGCCTTAACAATGTACTTACTTTAATTAACCTGGGTTTAGCTTATCCTAATGGTGAAGAAATGTTAATAGGTATCCTGTATGTTACCTTTATCTTTCCCTCCTCCCTGTGTTCCTAAAGTAAAAAAATAAAAAATAGGCTGATAAAAAGGCTTAAGATTCGAGTGCTGTGTGGACGATCCCTTGGATATGGACCCTGAGACGCATTTTGTCAGCCCTTTGACTGCGAGTCCGATGTTGAGAAAATCCCAAGATATCGCGTCCTTGAATCACTTGCGCACCTATATCGATAATCCAGTCCTGGAAACGGCCGGCCGTCGCTGACGTAACGAGACAGCTAGTCACTTTATCAAAGTCGTAAATAAGCTCAGTCGGGCGGCGGCGGCCCGGTAAGCGGCCATTAGAGCCAAAGCTGCCAAGGGTTGTAAGGAAGCTACCTGAGATACGAACCATATTCGTTGGTTGGGCATTTGGGTAGGGGTTGGGACCATTACCCATTCCACTCATTCTTTGTTTCTTTTTTATCTTTTTTTTCTTTTCCTCTCCTTGTCATCCCCTGAGTCGGTGATTTGTTCCCAGTTCGTTTTTGTCTTTGGTTACTTGTAATCTTTGGTCCGTCTGCTTGGAGAGCATGTCGATTAGATAGAGGTATTTCGTTTTTTTGGCATATCATGGTTGCATGTGACTTTGCTGATATTCGGCCGTATCTGGACAGCGTAGAATTGGACGATGGCCGACCTCTTCCATCCTTTTGTTACCTCAGTGTCTCCTTTCCAAGATTCCTCAAGATATATTAAAGATGTAAGACTGAGGCCACCACAACCCCCAACAAGGGAGTAGAATCCAAAGTTCAGCGCACCCAACTCCCACAATCTCGTCCGTGGTACCTTCTGCATGAGTTCTTTTTTTGTCTACCATATGTCTCTATTACATCTATCGTCGCATCATCCCGCTTTATCCGTCACAGCCTGTCCAGCAATCCCCGTCTCACTTGGACCGGTTTCGGTCCCTGATCGCGATCGCTCCTCATCATTCCAGATTGAGTTCTCGAGGCGGAATATCTGTCGCCGGATGTGCCCCCCATCGGTAAGGTGATTGAGAAAGTTATCGGGCGAGCCTTTGGCCGACGTCGATCGGCAGAAAAGGCCAGTCCGGACCAGAAAGCCCTGTGCAGGTCCCTTGAGACATGGGAGATTGGCGCCCACGATTCCTAAATTCATTTCCAACCCGCAAAGTAAATCGCCTCTCGCATTCAGCAAAGCAGCCGAATATTCCTCGTAGAAGCGCAAGACGGTGATGACACGCACGCACGCCGTGGCAGTGGCTCCGAGACCGGCTGCCATCAGGCCAAAAATAATAATCTTTTCAGGCAGAGTGCGGTTCAGCTTGCCGAAGAAGGTGAGAGGCATGGTGGCGACGACAAGGTCGCTGATGGCGTTGAAGACTGAGAGCGATGTGACGGATTAGATTAGCCTTTGGGTCACGACGCTTCATAGGTAAGGTAGCTTGGTGCTGAGTCTGCTTCTTACTGTCGTACACAACGGCATACTTTAGCACGCTGTCAGGTGGCAGGCATCGCGCACCCGCTGTCGGCTCCCAGATTGCCGAGATAGGTTGGCACATGGACAGCTGCACCCCGGTTGCCACGACAATCATGCAGACCTGGAGGGCGATGAGGACGCGCAGTGGCCAGAGCCAGTGACGCTCATCCTTGAGCCGCAGGAGCATAAAGCCCATGGAGATTCGGATCAGATTCAAGGACCAAAGCCACCCTAGTTGGGCGACGACTGTCAACGGCCCAAATCGGACACGATCAAACGGGTAGTTTTCGATGCCACGGCCGTATCCGTACATTGCAGCAGTCGCAACGAACCAGACACCACCCGAAACCTGCAAGACCCCTGTCGTTAGAATCTACGGGACGATGCTCTGCTGCGTCGATGACACTCACCAGTGCCAAAAGTATGGTGTAGTCATCCCAGGCCATGCGCCATGTCGGTCTGATTCGGGAGTAGATGCGCGCCGCCGATAGGAGAAGGGCAAGGGCAAATAGTACACTCGTAGGGCCCAAGAAAGTAGGGGAATAGTCGGCGCCCGTCATCGGATGTGGCCGGGGGGAGCATGCCCTATCGGAACACTAACGAACCTGTTCTGCAACTTTAGACAGAAATGGCCAAAGGGGAAGGAAGTGTAGCCCGCCTGTCAAAAGAAGTTGGAGGGAGCACACACAGGCCGCAAAGTGGCCGGTGCATCCATTATCACAAGCACAAGCGAGATTGCGAAGGCAACTCTCGCAGGACCAGAACAGGGGCCTGACATGCCCAGGCCACTGGAAGCCCCCTTGTTTGCGGCCATTCGGGGCCATTTCCGGCCAAAGCTTTCCCCTGTCGATTTCTAGGAAGGATGTTTCTTCGTCTTAACTACGGAACGCCCGACGAACTGTGCGTTGGATCTTTCTCCCTGTGCTGACCACGCTACGGTGCGGTCGGGGGTACAACAGGAGCGCCGCACTCGGCGACGCCAAAAGTGGCTGAAGCTTCCGACTCGACCAAATGAGCATTTTGTGTCTCCATCATGGTCTTTACCGGTGCTCCACATTTCTATGGGCACATGCAGTAATCCTGATGGCCGGATTTTATGTTGCTTGGCGGTCTGGCTGGAGATGCAGATACTGCATTACCTGCTACTTTCACTCCAATTCATCCTGGTGATTGCCCCCGGCGATCAGGCCCAGCCACATGCCAAATATCCACAGGGCATAACCGGCTTAAAAAGCGTCATAGTGCTATCGCGGGCTGGAACAAAGGGTATTGCGACAGATAGCGACTTGGTGTAATAGAATAGCGATTGTTCAGACACGAGGGATATCCTCAGTAGTGTAGAATCTTGGGCTACGATCCCTGGCACGTCGCCGGGTTCTGCGTTTGTGCCCGCCATTGGAGTCATTCGGGTCACTAACATATCCTGTGGGCTGTTCTTCCCTGGCGGTTCTGACCGGTGACGAGCCACGGCTCAGGGTCCGCGAATGGCGCCGCCGTCTTGAGACCTCGTCCATGTCAGGAGCAGACCGCATCGACTCTGCGCTGGTTGCCCTCCGCGCGGATGGTCTCGGGGGGACGTAGTCGCTATCGTAGTATCCTGTTGTCGAAGCAGGAGACTTGATTCGATAAGAGCCCGAATAGTCAGGAGTCGGCTTCCCTTGGTCCTTGCTCGAGGCTTCTTTCTGTGCCGCTCTGAACTTTTCCCACCCCCGTAGGAGCCATGCTTTTCCCTCGTCTTCCTGGTACTCCTTGCTGTTATCCTTAGCATCCGGCTTTCCTTTTCCTTGTTGACTAGCATCGTCTCTTCTTCTTTCTCGGCCGGTACGGAGTGCATATGTGTGGTCCCAGACGAAGTCTTTCTCGTATCCGGGTACCCACCGGGTGATGATGATGGTTGAACGGTCGTTCTGCTAGGTATGTTAGCGGTAAGACTCTAATACGGGAGGACAGGACTAGTAGAAAAACTGCTGATCACGAACCTGGTCATACTGCCAAGGGATTTTATACCTGTCCAAGGTGCGAGTGGAAACCCACTTGGAGGCTATCCGTGTAAAGGCCGTCTCAACACCACCAACCATCATGGTCTCTCCGGTGTCGTTCAATATCTCATCGATCTGGCCTCCATCCAAGCCCTCGGAGGACAAAAGCCCCTTGAGTATGCTCTGATGCCATCTCTCCTTGTCGTGTATCTCTTGGCTCGACTTGAGACTTGCATCAGGGGGGAGCGGGTGCGATCGCAAGATGGCGTCCGGGTACGTCACGCCGTACTTTAGCATGTTCTTCTTGAGCCGTTCGCAGTATGCCTGCTCGGATGCGCGTTTTTCTTCGGCTGCTCGCTTCTGGTACTCTAGTTCTCGCATGGCCGCCGACTTGCGGGCTTCTTCGTCATGGAGTTCTCGGATGGCTTCCTTGCGTACATCTTCGGCGTCTTCTTGGTCCTCTGTATGTTTCCAAGATCCGGCAGAATGCCGTTGGGACATCTTAGCTCCCTGCCTTTGTCGCCTAACGCGCCGCCACTTTTGGCCCCTAATCACTCTCTGGTAGAGGTCCACAATGACTGCGCGGACTTGAACGTAGTTTGGGTCTGTCGGACTGTCGAACTTGTTGAGGCTGAAATGATCGACCTCAAGTCCGTATTTAGGATGGCCATCGAACGTGGCACTCTTCGAATCGACAATGAATTCCTGAACAGGTATCCAAGTTAGCTCCGGTAACGGTTTTAAGCGGTATTCCATTTGGTCTGTAATCAAGAAGAAGCACGATCACCTGAATATCGTTCCTGCCAATAACTTTTCCAAGCTTGGAAGAACGCTGTTCAAAGAAGCACGAGACACTAAGCCCGTCATTGACACAGAGAGTGATGAAGTCGTCGGCGACGTCAAGAAGGCTCCCGCTCCTTGATGTCATTGATTCCAAGACATCCGTCTCTAGGTGTTGATAGAGATCCGACCTTGAGGCGATCGCCGTCAGTAGAGCACTCTCTTGTGTAAAAGAGCCTGATCCACGATGGGGGGTCCCGAGGAAAAGGATCCCGACGCATGAATCAAAAAAGCCGGGGTATTTGTTAGGTTGCATCTTGGCCAGAATCAATGCCTGTTGGGGGATCGTCAGTACTCGTCAGTGCATTATTGGATCATCTGTTGCGTAGCCACCATACCCGTTGAATCACGAGCCCGCCAAAGCAGTGCCCAATGAAAATGAGTGGGCGCTCAACATCTTCCTATCACTGTCATCAGCTTGGAGTACCATGGCAAACGGTCCCGAAGTCAGCCTACAGCCCGGGCCACGCTAAGGCAGAGCAACAGCTTGATAGCGATGGTTGACAGTGTTGTCCGAATGGGAGTGTTCCCCATCCAAAGGGAATCATATCCAAAGCGTAAAATCCGAGCCTGTGGTGTCGCCGCAGGGAGCATCTTCTTGTCGGAAAGCCAGACGGTGCCCGACTTCTTTTCCTTCCAAGTGATGTCTGGAATTGCCCCTAGTCCATGAATAGCAACAATATCAACAAGCGCGTCTTCAAGGCCAGGGTTCATCTGCTCTAGGTTAAGCTGCGCTGGCGGGACTGCGTAGATCTTTTCTGCTTTTGCAGAACCCTCAGAATCCGGACCGGGCTCTGGCTGAGCTTTTGAAGATGTCTCAGGTCGCAAGTTGGCGTGCCGAGGAGTACTGGCTGTCGTTTCCTCCCGCGTTTTGTATTGTTCATCCCCTGGCTCAGGCACACGGGTCATCTCAGGCTCTGCCGTTGGACCCTCAGACTCGGGAGGTACAGGTACGACGGGAATAGACTTTATCCCTCCTCTGACCTGCCGGTGATGTCAGCACTCTAGACCAGAACTATCCTCAGGGAGGTAGCGACTATAGCAGCCGCACAGATTAACACATACCTCGTTGAATAGCCCGAGAGCAAACTCGACAAACTCGTCTCTCTCCCTGTCCCTCTCTCTCTCCCACGCTCTGTCTTTAGAATAGTCGACTTCGTACTTGGCAGGCACCCGCTTTGGTTCTGCCATCCTGATTTCGTAGGACCGGGGACTCGAGCGCGACGTCGAGGAATTGGGCATATTCCTTGCCATTATTGCCGCTTGTTTTCGAAGCTCATGGAGTTTGAGTTGATCCTCGTACTTGATCCGTTCCTCATCGTCCATGAGCAACTCGTATGCTTGCTGAACCTTCTGATACTCGTCCATCTTTACCGCCTTGAGCGTCGGGTCCTGCACCTTGTCTGGGTGGCATCTCAAGACAAGCTTCTTGTATGCAGCTCGTATCTCTCTTTTATCCGCCGCCCTGTCGATGCCCAAGGCCTTCCACGGGTTGGGTGGGAGAGTGGCCATGGCGAGATGGCAAATGGGATATTTGACCAACGGTTTGGTGCAAAATAATATGCCGCGCTGGATCCAGGGGATCTGTGAAGTTGGGACCGCGTCGTCGAGTTGCGGGGTATCCGAGGCTTGTGCCTCAGGCAGCCACCGCTTTGCCCAATCTGCTCTGCCCAATCCATAAGAAGTGGGGTGAAGATCAGAGGTGGAGGGACCCCTGAAGACAGATGCTATACTTCAACAGAACTGCTGAAAAGGTCAATTTGTACGGAATAGTTACCAGGTCGCTATGGCAGCTGTCAATGGTGCCATCAAAAGGGAATCATTCTGAGGAACTCTAACACACTATTGGCACTTGGGCACTCTTATGTGCACACTGTGAATACCGCATCTTTCGTAGCGGGCAACTTTAAGCTAGCAAGGGTGGCTGTTGGGGGCCAAGCCAGTAAAATCAGCCGTATCGGCGAAAGTGGATCGTTCCTGCCGACAATGAGAAAGAGATAAAGGGATTGGCTAAACTTGCACTAAAGTCACGAGCTCGCTAAGTCTCAAGCTTCAAACTCCAAGGGACAGCTGATGATGCCCATCTCTGGCATTCTCGCAAACTGCAACTCGCCATTGACTCTAAAGCTCTTGGTTTTCTTGAGCAACGTCCTCAAAGCGGTTTGCAAAGCCCTGTTTGCATCATGTTAGCCCAGTCCTCGGCGCCAAGGGCTGAAACATTCCACCTACAGTTTGGCCAGGGGCTGCCCAACACACCGATGCCTCCCTCTCCCAAAGCCCATATGCATGGCAATATTCGGTCGGTTTAAAGTGAACTTGTGAGGATCCTCAAAGACAGTCGGATCGTGGTTCGCCGCGCTGTATGTCATCGAGATCGGAACCCCTGGCTGGATAGTCTGTCCATGGATGACCGTCTCCTTGGAAACCGTCCGAGCAAACCCCCGATACGGACTGAACAGCCTCACAAACTCCTCAATGGCCGCCGGGATCCAACTCAGATCCTTTCTCAACTACTGCTGTAAATCCTGATGCTCAGACAGATAGTTGCAAATTCCCCCCATCATCAACAACGGCGCAACCATCCCCACCACCAAACTCTGTCGAATACACCCCCTGTCACACCTGT
>Ga0247758_1001430_pt1 | contig 17767 bp, 6 predicted proteins | sample UWRJL156409C4_FD_180950 | JGI IMG/M metagenome (GOLD analysis project Ga0247758, IMG submission 180950) | Plant litter microbial communities from Arlington Agricultural Research Station in Wisconsin, United States - UWRJ-L156-409C-4 | ecosystem: Environmental > Terrestrial > Plant litter >...
TGCAGTTGCAAAGTGACTTGATTTGGTAGAAAAGGGGAGTGCGAAGCACTCCCCATTTATATACAAATGGAAGCTCCCTGTGTGTGGGGAGAGCACATGATCCAAGGCCCCTGCGCTCCAGGCAAGCTTGGAGCGGTAAGGCGCCTGCGCGCCTGAGCGCTAAGAACTGCCGCTGCAGTTCAATATACCCCCCAGGTGCTTAGAACTGCGTTCTAAGCGCCTGAACGTTCGAAAAGAAGTTCGCTGTAGATAGAAAATAATAAGGTCTGGAGGTTAGTTAAGCCTGTAACTTCCCAAATTGTACCGCTTAAGTTAATACGTGGTCGCGTTTTCGGCATGCGTTAAACTAAAAGCGGTAAGCTTATGCGGTAGTCTAAGCTTCTTAACTCCATGTTAAAAGCTTACGATCTTTCCCTATTTGTTTACTTTTTTTAAGCAAATATAAAAAATTAAAAACATTACTATTCTCGTCCCCGCTCCTGGCCATTATAGCTAACGTAAAGACCGCGGGCTTACGCCTTAAGAAAACGTAAGTCCTGCTCCTTCTGCTTAAAAAAACTGTTGTTTCTGCTTACTAACCTGCTTTTACACTTTCTAAATCTTATTAAAAGTGTAATTAGTCTCGTCTGTAAGTGTTTCTACCGCTTTTTCTTTTACTTTAGTTCTGACTAACTGCAGTTAAAAGCTTCTTAATAAGTAAAAAGCGCTTATAGTGTAAGTTTCGCTTATTTTTATCGTTTAAGAGTAACGGCTAACTTTAATTTAAATGTTAAGAAGCCTACACCCCACGCCCGTATCCCAACCCTGTCGCTTAAGCTGTTCGGCTTAATCTTACCTGCTTACTTACCCTTTTATTAAGAGGAGGATAAGGATAAGGATAAGGAGGAGCCTCTTATAACTCTTTATTATTCTACTTATAGTGTAGCTAGTTTGTAAACCCTTATATAAGCTGCTCTTTTCTTCTTAATAAATGCTTAACTTACTAACTCTAAGATTAGTAAATTAGCTTAATTACTTACTTATTACGCCCTTAAGTCCCTGCGCTCTGCTCTTACTAATAAGCGTAGTAAGGCTTGCCTTAAGTGCCTTAAGAGCGTTATTGTTAGTAATAGTGATAACCGCTATTTCGACTATACAGGCACTTTAGCTTACTATGTTTACTATATAAGCGGACACTTTTATATAAAGGTGTATATTCTTTATAAACTTATTTACGTGCTTTACTAACCTGCTATTTAGTCCTTTTTTAATAAAGCCTTTTGTTAGGAAGTTTCTTACTGCTATAGTAGCTAGTGCGCCGGCTTCTGTAAGTACAGTGTGTTTTATAAGCTATTTTATTTTAATTACTTATATTAGGAGCTTAAGAAACAGAGAGTGGTACTGTATGCGCTCCTTACAGAGCCTTTAGCTTTATAAAGTAGAGAGAAGTTAGTTAGGAGTGCTGTCGTTAGTGGTGCGGGGAGCTCTGGCTCTTTTAAGGAGTAGGTTATAGCCCTAATTAGTAAGCTTATTAATCTGGTAAGTTACGTTTAAACGCACTGTCTAGCTGCTTATCGTTTTTGTTTTATTATTTATTATACCTTTAGGCACAGATATATTATTGCGTGTGGAGATTGTAGGAGCAGTGCTCCTTTAATCTTTTAACTATTACGACCTGCACCCGACACAGGCCTCGAGAGGGCTAGCACGGGTTAAGACAGAACGTATAACAGGACACCAACAGGTAAGGGGCGTTCCGAAGACGGCTTATTAAGCTAACACTCCTAAACGGGGGTTCAATATCACTGTAAGTCGCTGTCACTATAATACTTAGAGGTAAGTCTAAACAGTAAGACACAAATGAACAATTAAATACTAACGTGAGGAACCAAAGTCCCTCACAGTAGTTATAGACACAACCATGGCTATCTATACTAACTAGCTAAAAGGTACTTTGTACCTTGATCACTATACTCACTCAGCACGAGGAGTGATTATAGTGATCAGAATACCCCTGATTACTGTAATTACCGTGCTCTTAACGAGATTAGAGTAATCACTTAACGATTAGTTATAAGGGCTTCGGGTCTTTACACCCCTGGCCTAGTGCGCAGTACCGCACGTACTGCCTTCCTGCACTGTTCCTTCTACGGGGGATTCGTCGGGCCGCCCCGGCCCAAGTAACGGCCTGCAGAGTCGTCACATTAACTCCTTTATAACAGTTCCTTTACTCTTATAATTAATATAACCAGTATCCTTTAACTTTATAAATGTTACAAAGTGTTTAAAGCGCTGTTAAAAAAGCAGTTTAGTGAGTTTATCAGTTAGTATCTGTTACATAAGTAGATATATAACTTTAAATAAGCTTTTTATATGCTCCTAGCGAGCTTATATGTTATAGATATTAACGTGTTAAAGCTTAATGTTTACTCTCTTGTTCTCTTTAACTACCAGCTGTATTATTTACTAATTATTACAGAAGATCCTCTATATTAGGCTAAGCTTACAGGTAATGTCTATTATAAGCTTTTTAAATGCTATTATTTCCTTAACTATATATGTAAGTGTAAGTAGCTTAGCTTTAGTTAACGATATCGTAACTGTATATTAGTAAGTAGCTCTTTAATTAATTGCGCTACTGAAGAGTATTATAATGTACCCTTATAATAAGCGGTATATCTTTATATTATCTGCGAAAAAAACGTTATTAGCAATTATAAGAACCTTTTACCTTACTTCTCCATATTTAATCCTTACGTACTGTAAGCTGTATAAGTACCTAATTATCTACTTTATTACAGTTAGGTGCTTTAAGTTTAAGTTAATTAGAAACTGTAAAAAGATAAAGGTTAAAAAGGTTACGTTTAATCAAATTATAATTACTGTATATAAGATAGATCCTATAAGTTTTTAATACTCCTTAACTTCCACCTTTAACGTGCTCCTTATATTTTTAAGGAGTTCCACGTTAAAGAGGGGGATGTTTAGGAATATACCCTTTAAAAGGTTATACTGTTTAGCGATCTTCTCAATATATTAATTATAGATTAGTTAGAGCTTTCGTTCGCCCTAGTCCTTAATTACTTAAATACTGATAAAGCTAGAGATCTCTCCCTTTTTGTAGATTTTATACCGTATATGGAGCTCTTATATAATTACTTTTATAGCTTTACGATACTCCTTTACGAACACTATAAGGTAGTTGTTTACATAGAAGAGTATAAATACGGTTTTACTCTTATTAAACGTAAAGTATAGCTCCTTATTTAATAAGGTAAAGCTAAGCTTTTTTAATATTAATGTAAACTCTTTATATTACAGTAATAACAAGTTTTATAAACTATATAACACTTATTTAAGCTTATAACAGAAGCTTTCTTCCTTAAAGTTATTTAGAAGCTTATATATTACTAGGGAGTTATCGTCTCGTATAGCGTATAAGAAGGCTTAGATTATATCGAACTGCTAGATTTCTAAGTCTTACTAAGTGGTAAATGCTATTATTATCTTAAATAAGCAAGCAGTTAAAGTTACTATATAGGTGTTCTAAAGTATATTAACCTTTTAAAAGTCGCCTTTTACACAGATCTTAACTTTGCACTTTTTAAGCGTATTATCTTTACGGAATTTATAAGTAAATACTTATTTAAGTGGAAGTGGCTGTAAAAGCACTGTAACGTACTTTATCTTATATTACGTTCTTTTATAAAGGAGGTGCTATATCTTAGCTTAATACGTTTTTTTAAACTTAGGGCTAAGTGTGTGGTTTTTATTACAACCTGCACCTGACACAGGCCTTGAGAGGACTGGCGCGGGTTAAGACAGAACGTATAGCAGGACACTAACAGATAAGGGGCGTTCTGAAGACGGTTTATTAAGCTAACACTCCTAAACGGGGGTTTAATGTCACTGTAAGTCGTTATCACTATAATGTATAAAGGTAAGTCTGAACAGTAGGACATAAATAAATAATTAAATACTAATATAAGGAACTAAAGTCCCTTACGGTAATTATAAGTATAACTATAACTATCTATACTAACTGACTAGAAGATACTCTATACCTTACTTATAACGTTGTAAGTGCTTGTTATATAAGTACTTTACATCATGTAAACGTTTTACTTATAAGGTTTCTCCTGCTTGTAATGCGAGCACTTAGCATACCGTAAGCAGCACCTTATTAATCGTAAAGGCTTTAGGTCTTTACACCCTTAACCCAGTACACTTAGACAGTATACACCATCTTCCTACACTGTTCCTTCTGTAAGGGATTTGTCAGGCTGCCCCGGCTTAAGTAATAGCTTACAGGGTTGTTATATAATTCCTCCTCTTTAACGTTCTTTTCCTATAAAGAACTTAAAAGGTAAGTTTCTCTTTTCACTACTTCACTATATAATAAATGTTTAGTTTTTAGATCTTAAAACAGGAATAGGGCAGAAGTATTAACCGTCGCTTAAACCTTACAGTTTACATATACGCGTTTAGTAGTGAAATGTCCCTTTATTCTTTTTACAAGTCTGCTAACCCTTTACTTATCTATTAGGTTTTAAACCGGTCTAACAGTTACAATTACTATTTAAAGAGGTACTAGCCTTCCCAGTACGACACTTTTAATGTTAGTAAAGTGAAGTTAAAAGCTCTTCTCGTTAAAAAGCAGAGCCTTAACTTATAAGTTAAGTTTACTACTTAATAACTCTATAAAACCACTACTAAGCTTTAAGAGGCGTTAGCACGCTTAGTGCGCCTTTATAAATAGCAGTCCTACCTTAAGGACCGGGCTATAAAAGCGTTTAATTATAAAGTGGAGTTATTAGAGTTTTAGGAAAGTGAGGAGGCTAAGCTAAACACTTCTCCTAAAGACGTAAAGTCTTTTAACTGGGGGAATTTTCTAATGGGGTCTTTACAGTAAGCAGTTACTTTATAACTTAGTTTATAACTACCTTCTTTAGTAAGGGATTATAAGTTTAACTTCTTATAAGGGTTTTTAATAACTTTTTACTTATTTTTCTTTTACTAACTTTTCTTCTTAACAGCACTTATTTTCGTGTAAAGCTTATTAAGAACTCTAAAAGCTTAGCCTCCTTATTAGGTTTAAGGTCCTTACAACCCTAACTAAGGTCTTGATAAATGTCCTTCCGTACTTATTAAGGAGTTTCCTACCGCTTTTTAGGCTCTAAGTCCTATAGTAATCTTACTCTTCAGTATAATAATTTAAATATTAAATCTTATCTTATTTTTAATTTTTATTATTAGTTTTAATTAGTTTAAGTTCTTCCGGTAGAACTCCGTAATTAGGTTTAAACACTTAAGATTTTTAACTAGCTTTTATAAGTTACTTTTAAGGTTATAATCTAATTATTTAATAAGATACTTAAACGTGTTTCCTCCCCTTTATAAATTCACAACTTCCTTAACGTTATACTTGTCCTCGTTAATGTCGATCTTAATCTTTTTTTCTAGGGGAACTCTCTTTAAGGCAGGTTCTAGAAATAAGATATAAAAAACCTTAGTCTGCACCTTTATATTAATAGGTAGGTTTAGTTTGTAATTAGAGGTAACGACTTTTTTCTTAATTCGGAATAGTTTATACTTTTTAAAATTAAGCTTTTTACTAAGCTGTTTTAAATGCAGGTTTTGTAAAAAAAGGTAGACGTAATCCCCCTCTTAAAGAGTCAGTCCCTTAACTCGTTTATTATTATAATAAAGTCCTTTCTTAAGTATTAGTTACTTAATTTAGTATTTATTAGTAAACTTCTTTATTCGTTTGTATGTAAACTTAAGTTCGGCTTACAGATAGTTATATAACTTTTACATCTAGTTTACATAGACTATAGCTTAAAAGGCACCTGTAAGCAAGCTTTAACGGAGCTTAAGCTTCTTACTGTAATTAATAAAGAATAATAACATACTTATTAACTCAACTAACATTATATTATAAGTTATCTGTACTGTTAGTAACAGCTTAAGCTAATTATCTTATTTAAAGTTAACGTAAGCTTAAAGATATATTATAAGTATCTAATTAACTTACTTTATTTAGTTATCTGTCTGTAAGTGGAATGTTATTAAAAGCTTACTTTTTACACCTATTCTTTACATTAACCCTTACTAAAATTTCAACATAATTAACTTATCTTAATCCGTAATAATATTATTTAGCTAAAGATATCGTGTAATTACCTCTTTCTTAAAGATATAAGTAAGTTACTTTACTGTTATATCCTTTAAGGTTAGTAGAAAGTAGGCTTATTTCGTTAATCTATCGATTATTATAAGGATCTAGTTATAAGTAACTCTTATAATAGGGTCCTTAGACTTTAGGATCCTAATAATAAAGTTAAGCGAGATTAAACTCTATAATACCTATAATATAGGGAGTAGTTTAAGAAGTTTATAAAGCTTATAGTATCGGTTCTGCTTCTTATAATAAATATCGTAATTATTAATTACTTCCTTAACTAACTTCTTCATTCTTAAGAAGGTGTACGTTTACTAGGCTTATATAAGAGTCTTAGCTCAGCTTATATATCCTCTAAGTCGAGACTTATAAACTTATTAAACATACTCTTTTTATTTATCTAAATTATAAATGTACGGTTTCTTTTAATACTAAAGCCTTACTCTTAATTTAAATGTGCTATTTACACCTTTTAACAGCTATTCCAGCTAATAATTAGTTTTATTATAATTTAGATATATTAGGTACTCCTTTTTATAATCTTATACGTGCTTTAAAAAGTCCTTTAAAAGACACTTATATTTATAAGTTCCTTCTGTTAACCTTCTTACTTAAAAGTCCTATTATTATTAATAGATATTATACTTTATCTATAAGTTTATGTAAATATTAATAATTTATTCTAGTGTCTAGTTATTTAACACTTACAGTATATACTTTAATATGCTGTTTTTAACTTCGTTAAATATAATAACGGGGATTAAGACTGGATTAGTATCCTTATAATCCTATCTTTAGCTAAGGGTATTAGTTTACCTATTATCTTTTCCTTTAACGTAATGAATCTAAAAGTAGAATAAGGCTATTAACTTTACTTATTATACTTACTGTAAGTTAAGTTCCTTTGTTAAGAAGTACTAAAGGTTATTATAGTTTAAGAAGACCTAGACTGGTTCTTCCGTACCACTTAAATATAATGCCTACTTAGTAAAGTATTAAATAATTACCATTAGTTCTTTATTGTGGATTAGGTATTGTAAGGCTAGGCTGTGGATTTCTTTTAACAAAAAGGTAACTGGGTAGCGTTTCCTATTATCTTAGATTTAGTTAAGTTTTCCACTAATTACGAACTTTAAAAAGTTAATCTTAACTTAAAAAGGCTTTAAGAAATTAAGGAGGGCTAAGACTAACGTTATAATAAAAGTGTACTTAAAGTCTTTAAACACCTTTTACTATTTATTAATTTACTTAAATAGCTTTCCCTTACCTGTAAGTTTATAAAGTAGTCTTATAATTTTCGTAAAGTACTTAATAAAACAGTGATAAAAATTCGCAAAGTTAATAAAAGCTTATAACTCTTTTTAATTCTTCGGAGTAAGCCAGTCCTTAACTACCTTTATCTTCTTTAGCTATATTTTAAGCCTTTTAAAGGTTACTTTAAACTTTAAATAATTCAGTTCTTAGATATAAAAATGGCTTTTTTCTAAATTTACTATTAGCTTTACTTTCTTAAAAGCTGTTAAAACCTGTCGTATATACTTTTAATATTCCTTTAAAGTTTCGGAATAAATTAGAATATCGTCTAAATACATAAAGATAAACTTATCGAGGAAGGGGTAAAAAACACTGTCGATAAGGCCTTAGAAAGTCGCGGGGACGTTTATTAATCCTATTAATATAACACAGTATTAATAATGCCCGTTATAAGTCTGGAAAGCTGTTTTATACTTGTCCTCTTCCTTTACTTTAATGTAATTAAATCCTATAGGGAAATTAAGACTAAAGAACTAATTTACTTTAATAATCCGTTTTTACATTTCCATAATAAGTAGTAATAAGTAGCGATTCTTAATTATATCCTCGTTTAACATTCAGTAATTAACAACTATATATAGCTTACCGTCTCCCTTTCTTAAGATAAACAGTATTAGGTACCTTACTAGGAACTAAGACTCCATAATAAACCCATTTTTCAGGTTTTTATTAATATACTCCTGTAAGGCCTTAGCTTACTAAAGGTTTAAGTAGTAAGGTTAAAAACTGCAGAGCTTCACTCCTAGCTTCAGCTTAATTTTATAGTCTTATAGTCTATAATCTAATAATCGCAATATCTTTTTTCAAAATAGGGTAAACTTCTTATACTTTACAGGTACCTTAAATAAGTTAACTTCTTTACTTATCTGTAAATTAGCTCCTAACTTCTTTCCACCTTCTAAATTATCATTTAAGTAATACGGTAGACTTTCTAGTCCTTTAACCATCTTAATAAACCTAACCTAAACCGTGCTTAATTCTAAGGGTTTAACGTACTTCTAAGTGCTTTATACATCTCTAAAACAGTTTAATGTCTTTCTAACTTTCTCTAAACAGTAATTACAGCTAGGGGACTTATTAAAGGTAAGGTAGTTATTCCTCCAGTTAATTACAGGGTTATACTTTTCCAGTTAAGGTAGATTTAAAATCATATTATAGCCTGTAATTAATGTAACGTTAAAGTCCACTTATTATTCGTCCCTATCCACTTTAATTAAGAGTGGCAAGTAGTAAGTAATTTTACCGTTATTATACTAATATAAGCCTCCTTCTCCATTTCGTATAAGAATAACCTCTTTATACTCTTAATTAAGGAGTTTCCTTTAGTTAACTAACAAGGGGTATACTAAGTTAAAAGCACTCCCGCTATTAATTACTGCTTTTACCCTAAATAGCCTTCCTTTTCTGTCTATTATATCAACACTAATAGAATAATGCTTATACTCTTTAGATATCTAAATTATAATAATTATCTATCCTTAAGGTCTTATCTAACTTAACCTTTAAATACCTCTCCTTCTTCTTAAGGTTTTTACTAACTAGCAAACTACTAGTTTCCAGCCCTTCTAAAAGGCCCGCAGCCTTTTCCTAATTCCTTTTAAAAAAACAAGTAACTTTAATAAACTTAACAGTTAACCTTTCTTAGGTTTTTACACCTTAACGTCCAGTCGACTTTAAATGGTATAATATTCTTAAAGTCCTTAATAAGTCGATAGTACACTTTACAGGCTTAGATTACAGTAATATCTTTTTACTTTTAGATCCGTTAATAATCTTCCCACTTTTACCACTCTTTAACTTTTCCACTAAGGTGTAATAAACACGTTACAACTAAGCAGTTATTAAACATTCCTCCTCATTAACACGTAACAGAGGCTTAATTAACTACAGTAACCTTCTACTTATTACCAAATTCTCTTATTGGAAAGTAAAAGACCTAATAATAGGCCAGTTCTAACTCTACCCTTATAATAGCGTAGTCCTATCTTTATATACTTAAGAAATAGTTATAAAAGGCCTTAAGTCTATAATACTAGTTAAAAGCACAGTTATTATACACGTAATCGATCTATAATATATCTCTATAATTAAGGTAATTAATATTAACTACAGGTGTTACAATTATAAAGTACAGAATAGGGGAAGTAACGCCTTATTTTTTCTCTTCTTCTACTTACCTCCGTATACGTTATTTCTCCTAAACCTTTTCCTAAAACTTAAGTAATAACAATCTAGCTTATTCTTCCACAAAACGGTCTTTTTTAACAAGGCAGTGTTTAAGCTAATTTATAAAGCGAACTCTGTTATAAAGTTACAGCTTAATTTCCACCATTTTATCCTTTAACGTTACAGTAAAGCCTTTAACTTACAGGTCCTCTATTTCGTCTATTAACTCTTAATATTTCTCCTCTAACTTCTAAACCCTCCGCTAATATACTTACCTTATACCTTCTTATAGGACCTTTAAGGTACCAATCTAAGGCACACCAGCTTTAATACAAGGCAGCTATCCAAGCTATCCTTCTTTTAGGGAAGTAAGGGTACTAATCCACTCAACGTACTTAAAGTGTTTAAAAGTCTTAGGAAGTACTATTAAAAAAAACTTTCGTTTCTCCAGTTTAATTCTCTTAATTTATTCTCTTTCACCTTCTAAAGCTTACTTTACTACTTAGGTAACCTAAAGGGCTAGTTCTCTAACTCCCTTTACTATCTTAATAAGGTCTAAGTTAAAGTCCTTCTTAAACTTCCTTAATTCCTAAACTTATAAAGTAAGGTTTTTAAAACTTATTACAGCTAACTAGAACATCTTTTCCTAAAGTCAGTCTTCTATAACCTACACCTCTAACAGTTTTAAGTTTCCACTTAAGAGTTAATTTATAACAACTTACACCTCTATAACTAACTTTTCCAAAACACCTTTAAAGATTAAGTATACCACATCTTAAGGTTCTTCTTCCTTCTCTTCCTCATCTCCTAATTCGCATTTATCTATCTAAAAGCAGTCTTCCTTATTACCTACCATCCTAACATAAACATCTCCTAAATTAAATCTAATATACTTCCCTCCTTCTAGAACTAACTTCCAACCGACTTACTTTAATGACAAGTATTACCACGCTATATAACCTTTCTTACCGCAATTAAAGTACTAGACCTAGGACAGGTCCTTAAACTGCTTTTACTACTATTATCATTAAGGTTTATCGCAGTTAAGTTAATTCTAACGGTTTACTATACCAATATCTATTAATCTAAAGTAATAACCTATCGCAATCGACTAATTTCCCTTTTTAAGCTAATAAAAGGTCCGTTCTTTCCAGAAGTTCTTTCGGTAATGGTAATTATAATACCAGTTATCGGCCTTAATAGCCATCTTAATTAGTTCTTAAAAGCAATCTAGTCGATCTTCTTAATAAAGGTCTTTAATAACATACTCCTTTAAACCACTCCAGAACAGCATTACTAAGGCTTTTTAGTTAAGCTTAATCTTTACTACTTTTAATTTAAAGCGTGTAGAGAAATTAAGGACTAAGGATATCTACTTTAAGGCTATAAAGCGTTACTCAGCCTACCTAAGAGCGTCCAGTTCTCCAAACTCAGTCCAGAATTAATCAATAAAAACGTTAAAGTCGTTAAAAAGAGCCTAAATCTCAGGGGCCTCTTTACACACTCTGTCTATAAAAAGGTTATTAATTATTTTCACATAAGGTTTATATTAATAAGTAGTTACTCCGTCTAATAAGGCTTTAACGAACTTAACTTTTCCTTCTTCCTTAAAAAACTACTTATTATAGTAAATAACATAACTCTAGAGCTAAGCTATCTAAAACTCCAGCTACGTAAAATCTCCCTTAAAACATAATAATAAGGGGAGCTTCACTTATTTCTTTTACAAGCCCTTAAAGTCGTTATTCTCCAGCTTAACAGCGTTAAGTCAAGCTTAAAGTTTTTTAATAAGACCGATACAGCTCTTAATGTCTCCAGGAAAAGCTTCGTTAAGTTCCTTAACTAATCCCTACTAATTAAAGTTTAAGTCTTTAAAACGTATAACTAGTTTATTAATAGTAGGGAGCTAAGGCTAAGCTTACACGTCCTTAATCTTCTTTCCTTTTCCAAAAGTCGATATATTAATAGGAAAAAGGCGGTATCTAGGAATTCAATAAACAGCGTTTAAAACTAAGACGCTAATATCGTATTATAACTTACACTTAACACAGGCCTTAAAAGGACTAACGCAGGTTAAGACAGAACGTATAACAGGACATTAACAGATAAAGGGTGTTTTAAAAACGGTTTATTAAGCTAATACTTTTAGATAGGGGTTTAATGTCACTATAGGTCGTTATTATTATAATACATAAAGGTAAGTTTAAACAGTAAGATATAAATGAACAATTAAATACTAACGTAAGGAACTAAAGTCCCTTATAATAGTTATAGGTATAACCATAACTATCTATACTAACTAACTGGGAGGTACTCTATACCTTACTTATAGCGTCGTAAGTGCTCGTTATACAAGCACTTTACATCACGCGAGCGTTCTGCTCGTAAGGTTTCTCCTGCTCGCAATGCAAGCACTCGGCATGCCGCAAGCAGCACCTCATTAGTCGTAGGGGCTTCGGGTCTTTGCACCCCTGGCCTAATACGCCTGGACAGTGTGCACCGTCTTCCCGCACTGTTCCTTCTGCGGGGGATTCGTCGGGCCGCCCCGGCCCAAGTGACAGCCTGCAGGGTCGTCACAGTTTTTAAGATCCCTTTAATGCTTTAGGAGTTATAATTTAAAGAGGTTATCTCTGTAAAAGTAAAGTAAGTTTAGAGCTGTGTTAAGCCTTACCTTTACTTAAAGCACTACCACTTAGAACACAGTGTATAACGTCTTATAAGCTTTACTCCCTTTTTTAACCACTATTTACTAATTAGGTAAAAACGTTACGAAGAAACCTGTAGAGCTTTTATTAAAAACTAGGTGGTTAATCCTTACTTTATTATAAATCTGAATAGTAAACGTATAAATTACTAACTTAAGCGATCTAGGGGGAGCTAGTTACTTTTAAAGTCTTTTACTCTATCTTAAAGCAAGAGGGTAGTTAATTCGTAAGTATATGTTCCGTATTTCTAGCTCCGCTACCGTAATAGTATCTTTAGCTAAATCTTCTAATAAGGTATTTTTATACTCCTTTAAAGCTTTATATTTAAAAGTTATAAACGTCTTATCGTAACTGTCCTCTTATAAGTAACCGCTTTCCTTAAGATTTATATATAACTTTATATTATTAGTAAAAGCTTTATTTAACTGTTTTAAAGTTTTTTATCGTCTAGACCTTTATTTAAAGAGCTCTTTAATCTCTTTAAGCTTATTACGATCTGTAAAAGGTAATCTAGCACGTTTATTAGTTAAGTAAAAGTATAAGCCTTAAGTTTAAGGCTGAGTTTTAGCCTTTAATATTAACTTTAAGGTTAGAAGTTTTAGTTTAGTACTTGTAAAGCTTTCCTTAAGCTCTGTAAGCTTATCCTTAATCTAAAGGAGTGCTACTCTGTCTCTAAGCGCACTTACCCTTAAGTTCTGACCTTTAGGAGTATCTTTATTATCAGATTTAAAGGTTAGAGTTTTGTTATTAGTAGGTGCAGGCGTAGCGTTTAGGTTTAAAACGTTAGTGAGAAGCTTAGGTACAGATAGAGCGTCCTGTATCTGCAGCTCGATTTTAATAAAGTTAAGCAGCTATTAAGTAACTTATACTAATAATGTTTTAGCTTCTTTACTCTCTTTTTTATAAAAGAGCTTTTTATTAAACACTACGTTATACGTTATAAATATTACTTTTAATTACAGGTACTAAATGCAGTAGATGTTAGAGGTTACGTATCTAACTAAATACCTAATATACCCTTAAGGTTTAGTCTTAAAATTAAGCTTATCTTACTTCACTTCTTACCTTTTATTAAAAACGTAAGTTTAATACCTGTAAGTGTAGATCCTGCTTTAATCTAGGTAGTAATCGTCAGCTAGGCTTCTACTAAGCTTACTTAGCAGTGTATACTACTAGAAATACTGTTTAAACCATTTATAAAGCTTTTTATTAAGTAATATCTAGTTGTTTTGTTAATTAAGGCTTATCCCGTATAAGTAAGTAGTTACTTATACGTATTTAGGCTAGATTAATTTAAGAAGGTTTACTCCCTCCCTTATTTTAATAGATTTCACGATTAGCTCTTAGCTTGCGTATTTACTCCTACCGTTCAGTTCGTGTGTATATAATAGAGTAGCTTTAATTTTAATTCCTTTTTTAATCGCTTAGAGTTAATATAGTGTGTATCCCTTAATTACGATTATTAAAGTCTCTCGATCTTAGTATATAATACACACAGTAAGCCTAAACTGCTGTTTTACCTAATTTATAAAGCTTTTAATAGTTTTAAATACTTCTAACCTTTTCTTATCCTTTAATAGATAACAGAAAAGCTTCCTACTATACTTATCCTTAACTACAAGCAAGTAAATTGATCTATCTTATACTCTTTTAAAGTAAAAAAGGTCTTAACTAATTTGTAAGAATAGGTAATAAGAGAAACCTTTAAAGTAGTGTCTTAAAACAATTTATTATAAGTGTGCGAGCGTGTAGTGTTTACAGTTAATAATCTTCGTGCTTATAATTATAACGTTACGTGCTTATTTAATAAGTTTCTTAAAAGCTTCTAGCCCCAAGTGCCTTACCTAAGCGTGTTAAAGGTGTTTTATATCTTCTTAAGGGCGTAACTATTACTGTAAGTACCTTGCTCCTCGTTTTATTATAGTTACTAATACAGTACTTATAACGCTTACGGTAAGAGGTATTAGGAAGCTTAGATAAGTGAAAACAGGAGTGTATTATAAGAATATTAAATTATACTATCGTTTAAGCTTCTTTAACATTACGTTCTTTTTTATATTACTGTAACGAAATATACAGTTAAACTTATAATACTAAGCTTTAGTTTTAGTAATTAAAGTTTCTAAAATGATATTAACGTGGAAACCCTTTATAACAGCTACGTTATTAAATATTAGATCTTTACTATCGGTTCCCTTAGAGCTTATAAGTACTTTTAAGATCACTTACTTACCGTATCCGGAGATCGGGAATAAGCTAGTCCCCGTTTGGATATGATTTCCGGCTTTAGCACGCCAGAAGCTCCCCTTAACTAAGAGTGATTTGTAATTAATAAAGTATATTACTTTATAATTATTAACTAAGGTGCTGTTAAAGAGTAGGTACTTAATAAAACCTGTAGTGGAGAACTGTTTTACTACCTTAGTAATTACTTCCATTATATAAGTGTTAATTACTGTAACGTTAATAAATCTTAAGAATTTTAAAACGCTTAAGTAGTTTTAGCCTTAAGTGGTTAAAGTGGCTTTTTACTTCTCTTAATAGGATTAGTGAACTTTTAATTACTTAGAGCTTGTGAATTGCGCTTTAATCTTCTCCTTTATCTTAGATCTTAGTATTTTAGTGTGTTTAGTGTAAGTAGGAGTGTTTAAGAGTGATTTAGTAATTATTAAGTGTAAGATTTAGCAGTTTATGGGCTTTTACAGGTATTTTCTTTTATAAGGACAGTCTTTTTTAAAGCCTTAACTGGTCCTGTTAGGTGCTTTAGAGCGGTTACTGGTAAAGAAGACTCTACCTTATTTACTATTACCGATGGCGTATTTCACTTTATAAATCTGCGTAGAGAAGATGTAAGTGTAGTCCGTGATTTTAAGCGTTAAGTGTTTTATAATTTCCTGCTCTACTAGTTTAGAGAGCTTCTAATTTACCTATTAGGGCGTTATATGCACTGTAATAGTTCTTAGCTAATCCTTAGTAGTTAGGAGCCCTTGGATCTTTGTGATTTTAAGCGTTTTTACCTTACGATAAGCTGTTTCCTAATCTTTAATTTACTGTTCCTTTAATACGTTAATGTTCTTAGCCTGTTCTATTATTACGTGATATTCTTAGCAGATCTAAGAGGTAAGGTTTATCTTATTAGGTTTAAGTCGTTACTAGAGGAAGCGTATAAATACTTAAACTGTATATCCGCTGTTCTGGATTATCTTTTACATAGCCAGTTCTTTAAGGCTCTTATTAACTGTATAATTAACCCAGTTTTAGATATAACGGTATAAGCTAGTAGTTTTAGTAGTAGTTATAATAAGAGCAGTAGCTTCGTTTATTAAGCACTTATGTTCCTCTTTAATATCTTGTTATGTAATTGTGATAAGCTTTAGCTTATCTTTAACTATCTTTAAAGATAAGGCTGTTAACTCCCAGTATTTATAAGTGAAGATGTATAATTTAGTTGCCTTCTTTTAACGTTTACTAACGAGCTTATGGATTGTTGGAATAATCGGCTTAATATATGGATTGGCCGTATCGGGAGCAGTAAGATTAATAAGGTGCTAGATCCTTTAGTTTATCGCGTGGTATTTAAGAGTCTTAAACCAGGAGGGCTACTTCTGCGCGCTTTTAAGTTTCTGACTGTTGGTTGGAATGCTTTGGTAAAGGGTGCTTTTTTCCGCTATAATAGGTGACTTAGAGGATTGGTAAAAGGGTTTTACAGAGGGCGCTGCTTGTGAGCGTCTTAATTAATTAGTTCTATACTTTACTTAGTTGGATAGAGCTGGGCTTATAACTGTGGAACGTTTTGGCTGAGGAACGAGGGGCTTAGGAGCAGTGGAAGTGCAGTTGTAAAGTGACTTGATTTGGTAGAAAAGGGGAGTGCGAAGCACTCCCCATTTATATACAAATGGAAGCTCCCTGTGTGTGGGGAGAGCACATGATCTAAGGCCCCTGCGCTCTAGGCAAGCCTGGAGCGGTAAGGCGCCTGCGCGCCTGAGTGCTAAGAACTGCCGCTGCAGTTCGACACAAGTCAATAGCATCATTTTCGCGACTGTCACGACCTAACGGGCTACAAGCGATAAGAACACGGGAAGTACGATAAGAGGCTAGGTAGCCAATCATAAAGGACCCGAAGGAGATGGACCCGAGCCCCGGGTTTATGAAGGATGGGACCTATTGTGCGAGGACTTAGCCATTGGGCCCGCAAGGGATGGGTCCTCAGGGAATGATTTATATAAGCACCTGGCAGGGCGCACCTTACTGATGAAAGCCCCCCTCTTTTAGCAATAATAATAATACTGCCTTACACCCTAAGCTTGTGCACTGGGATATCCTTTGACTATTTACAACCTCCCAATTTGGTTAACGCTAAGACGCCTCTGAGACCCTAACCCTAGAGATCTTAGTAAACGGTCGTTACAGCGACACCAGCCCGCTATAAACTGCTTCCAGTACACAATGACGGTCCCTTGCGCTGGGTCTGGGTCGTCTTCCACAGCATCGATACCAAACGTAATATCTTTTACAGAGTCCTTTAAGGACCTGAAATTGTAAGCGCTAGCATCGGGGTGGTCTTCAACATATCTGAAATGAATATTAGAAGCCGATAATTAGTGAGAATTTAGAGATCTTACTGGTTCCACAGATCCCTTATGCGGCGATATTCTCCCAGTACTCTGTGCAAGGAAATACCCCTGGCACCCCATAACCCCTGAGACACTAAGCACAAACCGCCTTGTATTTAGACCACGGCCCTCGCACACCTCTCTGCTCAGGCCAGGTTGAAATCACCCCTTTGCCAATTCTTGCTCGCTGCACCATTGTGACCACCTTGTTCAGGCGTACCTGCCTTTCCTTACACTTTGTTCGTTGGCTTTTTGTGGAATCTGAGCCCTTCTCTTTCCCCGGGCAGAAGAACTCCTTAGCGCTCTTCTTTCTCAGTATTATAGAAGGCGTAGTCGAGAACCGGAGAACTAGTTACAAGCGGAAGGTAAGGCAGAAATGGCGATAAAGATATGAAAACGTAGGGAAGAAGGTATGACCGGTAGTGGTGGTAGGCGATTAGGGGGCCACGAGAAGAGACGTACGGTAGGTGGTAGAGCGGATCGAAGGGCCTTCTTATCTAGCAAGCGACTGAGAGGACAGTCGTACGGTAGACAGGTAGGGACGGATTGAAACTACCACCTACCATAACCTAGAAGCTCCTCAAAATGGAGAGCGAATACGCTGGCCACCAAGCCTATTTCTTAGCCACGTTTTGGCGTAGGAGGATTTGTTTAGTTTATAGGGGGTCCCATTTCTGGGAGAACCCCCCCCCCCTCCCTCCCCCATCTAGCCCAGTTTTCGCCCATATAGGAAAGGGAGGCCCCAAATTTGGCCCACGAGAGAGTCGCGTAAAGTTAACGGTTTTGGAGGATGGTGAGCGTAGGGTGAG
>Ga0247758_1001432_pt1 | contig 17713 bp, 19 predicted proteins | sample UWRJL156409C4_FD_180950 | JGI IMG/M metagenome (GOLD analysis project Ga0247758, IMG submission 180950) | Plant litter microbial communities from Arlington Agricultural Research Station in Wisconsin, United States - UWRJ-L156-409C-4 | ecosystem: Environmental > Terrestrial > Plant litter >...
CCAGCGAGTTATAACACCGGCATGTTAAGTCCTTTTTCGCTCGGCCACACAGCTCAGTTACGTCTTATCCACAGAGGAGGTGCGTTTGGCGACACCGACACTGTACTGTCGCTTGTGGGTGTCTAGTTTTCCGCGACGTGGCACACTCCATCGACCATGCCGCTTGAGCCGTGCGGTCGAGCGCATGGTGTACGGGTTACATGGACCAGCGCCGTTATGACCAAGTCGCTCTTTCTCGGAGGCTCTTTTCCAGATCAGCGGCGCTGACCGGGGACGACGGCGAGCATCGTCGATCCGTGACAAACCAGGAATACTAAGGGCTGGAGTAGGAGCGCAAGGAATGCAGCCAACTATATCTCTTCGCATCGATAACTTCGCTTCGTTCGGCGACGGGCTTACGGGCGGGCCCCACGGGGCAGGTTCGGTCGCTGGTTCTCGAGCTGGTTTTCTGAGGTGGCGTCTCGGACCGTCTCGAAGGTAATCGGCGGGATGCCAGCGGCCTTCGCTTGGGGGCGGGGTGGTTGAAGGTGTGGAGTCGAGCCTTTGATCTTGTCAGCGTCGCGCAAGTGATACGCGATGGAGGGATTCGGTGAGCAGCACGATGGTGTTGGGGTGATGGGCGAGCAACCTGCTAGCCTGAATTTTACCGACGCGGTACAGTGATAAGGATAAGAGAGGCGCCACCTGAACAGGTTCTGCCATGTCTTACCGCCCTGCCCCTGCCAGGGCCATCCTCGATACTTGACAATGCGCCCCAAGGGCAAGGAGCTAGTGCCATCCCGTCCCCCGTCCTCCCTATACTTGTCCACACACTCTGCGCACAAGTCAACATCCGCACACCTCCGACACACAAGCCTCGGCCGCCGTCCAATCTTGGCCCCGCACACACCGCACTCCTTGGCACATCCCTCAGCCCCGAGCGACTCCTCCAGCAGGACGCAGCACGCCTCAGCGTCGCCAGCGTCCAGCAGCATGCGCGCGACGGGGCCGAGGTACACGTAGATGCCGCGACGGCGGAGGAGGCCGACGGCGATGGTTCCGAACCCGAGAGAGTCCCGGGGGGTAGCAGCGCCGGTGGTAGTCCCTGTGATGGCGTCGAGATACGGCGGATAGGCCACGGCCCAGTCCCGCGCGGTGCGGCCGAGGGGCTCGGGGATGGTCGGGTCGGCGCCGCCCGCAACAAGGAGCGGGATGCAGTCGCCCTTGTGGAAGCGGCAGGCCTGCTCGAGGGGGTGCCCCAGAGGGTGTTGTAGGCGTTGGGGTCGGCGCCGCGGGCGAGGAGGCGCCGGCACTTGTGGGGCGAGTTGCGCGCGACGGCGTAGTGGAGCGGGGTGGTGCCGGTGACTTCGGGGCGGGTTGTTGTGGTGCGGTCTGCACTGTCGAGGATTATGTCGAAGATGGACGGGTTAGGGTACCATGCTGCCCATCCCAGCGCCGTCTTGCCGCGTCAGTTAAGCCGCGAGACATTAGCGTTGTGGGAGAGTAAGAAGTGTACCGTGTCAGTATCGCCACCGAGGATGGCATACATGAGCACTGCCGCGCCCGTTGTTTTGGGTGGTGCGTCGTGGACGCCGACGAGGAAGAGCGCGTTGGCGGCGTCCCAGTCGCCCGTCGAGCAGGCTTCGTGCAGGACGGATGTGTTGTCGTTGGTGGTAATGGCCCGCGGGCCGAGGCACCGAGGTTGAGCAGCAGCCGCACAATAGGCTCGTCGCCCTGGCCAACGGCCGCGTGGAGGACGCTCCAGACGTCCTTGCCCTTGGCCGATAACAGGGCGCCGTGCTGGACCAGTGTGCGGACCAGCTGGACGGCGGCGTTGGGGCCGCGGTGGATGGAGACGGCCTGCTGCAGCACGGTCCACCCGTCGTGGTCGGCGCTCGAGGCAGGCACCCCGGCAGTGAGGATTCGGTCTACCAGCGACTCCCCGAGAACAAAGGTGTTGTCGACGGCCTTGTGAAGCAGGGTTGTCCTGTTCTTCATGGTGAGGAACGGATCCAGCCCGGCATCCAGCATCGGGACGAGGAAGCCTTCCGACTCGGAACGCCCGGCAAGTTCAAACAGCCAGTCGATGCTGGTAGGGCCACGACCTGCCGCCTCCTTGCTCCTCGCATCGTCGATGAGCATCAACAGCATTGCCACCAGATTGTCCCGTTCCTCCTTCAGTATTATGTCCTCGTCTTCTACCAGCAGGGTTAGCGTCCCGACTAATGACCCAGAGAGCGTCATTGTCAGCATTGCGAAGAGGCTTGTATTGCAGGTCGGCAATGAGCGCGGTGCGGCCGAGGCTTTATAGAAGCTCGACGACAGCCTAGGTGATAAAGCACGCGGACTCCGCAACATTGTCGACACAGTGACCTGGAGCTTCCACGGCAGTACTGAGGGCATCCTCGCCGCGAATGGCATCTTGAACGTGGTGCTTGATGCTTTGGTCAGACGTCTCGATCGTAGACGCATTAGCGGCGAGTATAGCAGGCAGATAAAACGCCACCGTCAAGCGCCAGAAGTCGCTCCCACGACTTGACCATCCCTCCTCTCTTTCGTGACACGTTCCAAGATGGCCTCATGGTCGGCATGAACCCTATGAGTTCCCACCCAAATCGACAGACTGGACGGCATAGGGCTTTAACTGATTCTAACGCGCAGCCAGCCGGCGACGGCAGCCTGGTGCATGAAGTTAGGTGACGGCACGCAGAGTCTGTGGCCTAAGCTTTTGAATGTTGCGATGGCGTGTCACTTTTGGCTGTCCGACAACGCAGCGTCAGACAGCTTGTATCGTTGCACCCTAGAGCCCAAGATTGTCCCGCCTGCGTGCCACATCGGAGAAACCCGCCCGAGCCCACCCGTGAGCCCACTGCCGAACCTGCCCATACAGTCGTCAGTCAGGCCTAGATGGAGATGGAGACAGGTTAGCGAGTAGAGGGAAACGGTTTGAACTTGCCTTCCACGGAGGCAGACCTGGCGCAGGGGATACCTAGGCGGATGCATTCCGGGCAGGCACTTGTCGTAAACCTCAGGGGTTTGTGTGCAATACGCAAAGTGCCTTTCGTCGAGGGTTGTACAAGGTTTGCATCTAACCAACATTTCTGTTGTCTTCAAGCTCCCGAGATGCGGCAAGGAGCGCGTTGCGCATTCAGCTGCCGACCTCCTCCCCAGAACGAATCTTGTCCATCAAGCCATCGAACGCTGCTGGCATCATCTAAATGCAATCGACTAGCTCACGTTGGCGTAACAAAGAGGCGGTGTTGTCCGCGGCTAGAGGGACAGACACGGGAATGGGAGGGACGCGTTTCAGGGGATTTCAACACAAGCCAAGGCACACAAGTCAACTTCAAATCTGTCCAGGTACTACGCCGCAATACCCAAAGAATCCTTCCGCGAGAAGAAAATGGGTATGTATTTCAGTCGGTCCCTCCCTCCCAAAGCCAAAACTCCATCGCTCGGGCCGTAGCCATATAAATAGATATACACATGATGATCAAGGCATCTGTATCCGTGCGGTTTCTTCCTTTCGTGTATACAACTCAGCCTGCGCTGCTCCAGTGGTTCTACCAAGATATGTTCGCTTCCCGGCTCCATGTCAAAACCAAGATCACGGCAAAACGAGGTGCCCAACTTCAGTGCCAACTGGGGTTAGCAATGTAATAATTGTTTATAGTAAATCAACCCTTCACCGGATCTACAGCATCATCTACCTCGGGCTCTTCTGGCCCTGCACTATCCATCCAAGCTGAAAAATCGTCGTCGTCGTCGCCCACTGTAGGCTCAACTGATAGAACACTCCCGCTCCCGCGATGCTCTCCCGTATGGCCCACATTCGCCGGGGTTGCCGTGTCGTGAGAGAGTTCCTCGGCATCCTCGACAAACGGTTGTGCATACCCTGGACTATTCGACAGGGGGGTAGTCGGTTCACTATCCGCGGGAGCAGCGACCACAAGCATATTATCCTCGTCTGGCTCCTGGCCTTGGATTTGGCGTCTTTTCGGAAGAGGAGGTGGTGGCATAGGGCGACGACGCTCAGGTTCTGTGTGTTCTTTGCGTTGTGGTGGCGGGGGTGGAGGTACCAGCTTCCGCTTGGGTACTGGAATAGGGGCGATTTTTGTGCTTCTCTCAGGCCCAGGAAGCGGTGTTCCTGGCGGCGGTAATGGTCTGCCTCTTCCCATCGGCTGGTTAAGGTCTACAGTCGACTCACTGGCCGTAGAATGGCCATCCCTCTCTTGTGCTACCCTAGCTTGGTGCCGCTGTAGCGCGTTCAGACCCCATTGCTTGGCCGACGCTGCAACGTCTGAAACGGTCCCTAGAGCTGTCCTCCTCTGCGCATCACTGCCAACTGGCGACCCCGGAGTGGGGGGCGTTGGTGTGGTGTCACGGCGGCCAAAGAACCCTCTTGCAAGTGACCCTGTGTGGCTCTTGATGGAGCTCCTGGTCGATAAAGTGGGTGATTTCGACCCACTATCGTCTCCAGCTGAGGAGGCGGTGTTTCGCCGCGCTTGTGGAGTAACATCCGCGTCCTTCTCTGCGTCTGTCGCTTCATGAGAAGAGCTGGAGGAGTGACTTGACCTCGAGGTCACGTAAGGTTTGAAAGGGTTCGGAGCTTGAGACGATGGGACTTGTGTCTTTGCTGTCAATGTCGCCATGGCTGACGCGGCGGAGCTCTCATTGGGTGGTGAAGACGAGGGTTTGAAGGTGTCAGCATTAGTGGCATCCGTCCCAACGGTGGGAGCAGGTGGCTGAACAAACGTTGCGGAAGGGACTGAGCGCGACGTTGTTGCTTCACTCTTCGCGTCGGACTTTAGATCGTTATTATCGTTTCTAACGTCGACGCTCGTCGTCGACGCCGAAGGAGACGGTACCGAGTCCGTTTTGCTCTTATGTGACATTCGTCTTCCAAACAGGCCAACAGACGACTTCTTTTGAAGAATCGGCACACTGTGGCTCTTCTCAATGGTCGGCGGATCGTGGTCTTGGATGCCGTTGGAGTCTTCCAAACGCTCGAGGTCTTCTAGATCACCTTCTTGTGCAAGAACGGTTTCTAAGTCTGCCGATGTTTGAACCGTGTCATCCTGGAATATGCCGCCTCGCCATTTCTTGTGTTCCGTGTTAAAAAAGGGCATGTCGTCCCAGAAAGGTAGGACAAGCGTTTCGGCAATGACCTCCTTGATCCGGCTCTCAATTTGCCGGAGAATAACGGTGTACGTGATCTGGCGAGAGCTGACGATGGGCTCAATAGTCATCTCAATTTTGGGGGCCTGCTGAAAAGAAAGCCATAGCCGATTGCTGGGTGGGGGTTTGATCTTGAAGAGCATATGCCCCTCTAATTTACGGATGACGACCGCAAGAACCAGGTTCACTTCTCGCACTTTGAAACGGGAGCCCAAGTCGATTCGAGCAGTTGCAGCAACTTCGAGACGAAAATTGCCGGTATACCGCATGTCCGCCTCGATCCCACACTCTCCTTCGACCGTCAAATCTTTAAGGCGTGGGTTGGTGATATAAGGTGCGGACTCTCCAGTGTCGATCCCCCTGATGGCAATGTTGGACAAGAAGGCCGGCCTCTTGACCCGAGCAATCTTCTTCGTGAGCTTCTCCCGAATCAAGTTCTCCATATCCTTGGTTTTGTGCACTCCCAGAAAGACTCTGCCGATCATAGCATTGAGCCATCTTGTGTGCATGTGGTCTTCGGACGAGTGAAGCTTTTGCACCAGTGCTATGATGTTTTTCACATCAAACTGGATGGGTGATGGCGATGTCTTGTTGAGCGCATAGCTCTGCTCCTGATTCCGCAGAAGCGCGAAGTAGAAGTCCTCCTTCGCTGAGCAGTTCTCGGAAAACAGGTAGAAAGGTTTCGAGACCCGGCCATCAGGCCCTATTTCAGACCCATCGATCTTCCGCGAGAGACATATCGCATTCCTCTTGATGAACAACTCGCCCTCGGGTATTATGGCCTCTCCAGAGTATATACTGATGTCATGGTGCGTAAGAGACACAACATGGCGCACCTCGAGCTGCTCATCGTCGTCAAAGAGCATCAAGTGTCCGTGTCTTAGGGCGCGTTAGCCAACTGTTGTTGCGGCAGCACTCAGAGAAAAAGTTTGCGTACCTCAGGACTACATAGAAGACATTCCCAGCCCTCCGCGGACGCTGGCTAGCACCGCCGTTGTTGTCCAGGGGCCCGGGCCCGGACTTCCGGTCGAAGATGCTTCGGTACATGGTCTGGTAGACACTGGGGCTCGGCGATGCCACGGTGGCAGAGCCAACCGGTGTCGACCGCTCTATCGGCTTCGCGTTGATTCCCATGGGCGTGTACTCGCGACATACGGCGAAGTATCCAGCCGCTACGTCCGACTCATGGTGGGAAGGGGTAGCCTTCAACTTGGCATCTCCCTTGGCGGCTTTGAGGGCGTCGAGGTCATCGCCCGGCTGCACGAGGTCGTCGGCCACCAACGTGGGCCCTGGAGTCGCATCGTCGCGGTACGGAAGGGTGAAGTAGGCGTGGGCGAAGACGGCGGCAACTACCAGGGGTAGGAACGTGATGCCGCCTAGCAAATAGGCGAACAGAAATGAGGTCCAACCCATGACTGACCAACTTGTTTGTGCAAGGCCACGGCAACAGAGCTCGTCTCTGTCCACCTGCTGCTACCTGCTCAAATTGAAAGCTCGCGGTCGCATTGATCCGAGCTGTTCAAACTCAATGCACGGAATATGTTTCGGTGAGAAAGGTTCTGGGGTGGTGTGTGCCTCGTCTCAACGTGTCCCGCCAATGAATGAGGTCATCTGGCTGAACTCCCGAGCTTCCCCAGGCCAGCGTTGCCCCACGGGCCACAACCCAAACAGACAGCTCGCTTGTCGCACAACAGCATAGCACTCGATAGCTGAATACCCCGCCATATGGATAACTTCAAACCGAAGCACAGCATCATATCCCGTAACATTGAAATGGTCTGTGTTGTAAAAGCAAACAATTGTTTCGCATGGCCAAGCCTAGTTTATCACTCATGATGGCCAGCACTGACATTTGCTACTCAGTTGAGGAAACGGAGCTCTAGCTACTGAAAGTTTGTAATTGCAAGTGGGAAAGGCTTTGATTGACGATTATACGTCGTCCTTACCCGAAGCAACCCTGACGGGTGCATCGACATCAAGATGGTGGGAGATGGGCACGGCGGTTTGACACGCCGGGCGTGTATTCAGCGACCTTCCAGTACCGGTGGAACAGAAGACACAAACTTGCTTGCCGTCATCAAAATGGGCCATAATATCACACCCAGCAACCTGAAAAAAATGTACGCCGCGAGCTGCTGTTGGTCATGCCATTGGTATTTTTGCTTTCCCTATGAGCACTCCCGCATCCCAGACCAAACCCATGCAGGAGATCTTTCCGTCCCGAACGCGATGAACCCCATGCAAAGAGAAATCAAGCAACCCATCTCTACCACCCATCTGACACCATATCCTCTCTAGATCGTGGTCTCGTAGGCAGCCGGTGCCACCGTCGCGGGCTTGGCCTCGCCGGAGACCGAAACTGTGCGCGCCTCCCTGGGCATAACGGGCTGTCTCTTGAGCTGAACGGGCTTGCCCTCAACTTTGGCCTGCTTCTTGAGAGCGGCGTTCTCCTTCACGCGGCGAAGGAAGTCGTCCCGGGATCGCGAGAGCGAAATGTGCTCGATGCGGACGTTGATGCGCTTCTCGATATATCTGTGCTTGACCTTCTTGTAGATGATGATGCCGACCGCGGACTTGGTGACATTGTAGATAACGCCGGTCTTGCCGTGGTAGACCTTGTGGGCCATACTGTTGACACATAGGGTCAGCTTTCCGTTCCTTTGCTGCTATGCTGCTCAGGGACGCGCTCGCAGACTGCCCTCGACGAGGCCAAACACAGCGCTCCCACGCCCCTGAAGCAGCAGAACCATATTTGATTTGTCGCTTACCCCTTCTGAACGGCACCGTTGACCTTGATATCGACGATGTCGCCAACCCTGCAGTTTTGTTAGTTGACGGCCCTCAATTGCGCATCGCCCAGAACCCCGAACACAAACGTACTTGTACTGCTGGAGATAGGTCGAGAGCCTGATCATACCCTTCTCCCGGAAATTCCGGGAGAAAGCATATCTAGTACCAGCACGGAGACCTGCGGGGTGACCCATCTTGCCTAATTTCGAGGTTTGGCGTCGTGAATCGGAAAGGTGAGGTCGTCGTGGTTTGCTGCGGGCTACTCTCGAATTTCGAGAATTTGTGTGGCAGCAAAACTTGGGAGCCCAGACTGGCAGGCGGTGTGGGTGACTAAGCAGCCTGCCCACCAACCAGCGCGTTAGGGCAAGTTGTCGCTGCCACGCACGGGCCAGCGCACGGGCCACCACAAACCTTCTCGCCCTCAATTTTCCCACCTCCGCGGCCAGCATCCAGAACTTCTGAATCCCACGACGAACTTCCGAAAAGCCTCAACACCCAAAGATGGCGCCTCTTTCGTACTCCAAGACCGCTAAGGTCCCGCGTCGTCCCTTTGAGGCCGCTCGTTTGTGCGTTTGAACCTCGCCTTACTTCCTCCCAACGGCCTCTGCGCAGCAGCAATGCATAGCATCTCTGCGCATGCCAAAATCACCGGCCACTGAGCACGAGCTTGCCTCTGCTTACGTCGATTGTGATCATGAACTAACTGTCGGCCTTCCAGGGACTCCGAGTTGAAGCTCGTTGGCGAGTATGGTCTCCGCAACAAGCGTGAGGTTTGGCGTGTGCTCCTCACCCTCTCCAAGATTCGTCGTGCCGCTCGGTATGTACTTCGCTATTCCGAACCCCCCCGCAGACGCAAAAGACTAATATTTCACAGTGAGCTCCTCACTCTCGACGAGAAGGACCCCAAGCGTCTCTTCGAGGGCAATGCCCTGATTCGCCGCCTGGTTCGCGTCGGTGTCCTCGACGAGTCCCGCATGAAGCTCGATTACGTCCTGGCCCTCAAGGCTGAGGATTTCTTGGAGCGTCGCCTCCAGACCTGCGTCTACAAGCTCGGTCTTGCCAAATCGATCCACCACGCTCGTGTCCTTATCCGCCAGCGCCATATCCGTGTCGGCAAGCAGATCGTCAACGTTCCCTCGTTCATCGTCCGTCTCGACTCGCAGAAGCACATCGACTTCGCCCTGACCTCGCCCTTCGGCGGAGGCCGCCCCGGCCGTGTCCGCAGAAAGAAGGCCAAGGCTGCTGAGAAGGGTGAGGGTGAGGATGAGGAAGAGGAGGAGTAGATTTGACGCACTTTTCATATTGGGAAGGGTATTCTGGCGTGCATGGCACGGGCTACGAAAAATGGGCGTCAGCGGGTTCACATGACCTCTACAGGCATGCTATTACGGCGTTTGTAGTTAGGAATGCAATGCATCAAGACACAGCACACGTGCTGAAATGACACCTCCGTCCACTTGAATGATCCTATCGTGAAACATTGTTTGCACCGCCTCTGCCCCGGATCCGTTGCGACACATCGTCTCTAGGCTGCATGAGCAGCGTCGCTCCAAGCCCTTTCAATATCCCAAAGATGCCGTAGACCTTGTCTCTCGGATTCCTGGCCTTGTACCGGAACGTCCACCCCAGTAGACTCATCACCAACAGCTTCTAAGCGGCGATTCTTACTCTTGTCGTCGTGGCTGGAGCTGAATCGGCAATGAGTGAGCGGATCCTCTCAAGTCCGCGCACCCTCTAGACCCCAGCAATCACGAGCTGAGTATGCGCAAACTCCCCGGTTGGCAGCGTGTGCCTCGCACAGCTACTCGTAGAAGCTGTCCTGGTGAAAGATGTTGGAAACTTGTACGAAGCGTGTCCACGTTGTCCCGAATGGCCCGACTGCCATGATGGCCCGGCGGGCCAGGACGATTTCCTGCAGGATCCACATGCGTTCCCACCAGTCGTTTTCTGCGAAGAAGTGGCCGAGTGCGATCCAGAAGGGAGTGAAGGTGGGGTTGGTGGCTATGTGGCGTGGTGTGGATGTACTCATTCAAGGGCCCTAGCCAAGCGATAACGGTCGTGGCCTTGGTGTAGATCTCGTGCATGAGCGAGACTTGTCGACTGCGCTCGTCGAGGCTGAACTGGTCGATGCACACGGCGTCAATCCAGAGGCTGACGGGGTTGGTGAAGTGAAAGTCCCCCGTAGAGTAAGTAGGTGCCGTTATTGTCATCGCCAATCCGGCAAGCGCAGGTAAGGTCGCAACACGTGAGGGTATTCATCCGCAATTGGGAGAGGGCAGCAGCGAGGTTAGGGCGGATTGGAATATGTTTTGTCTCGTTATCAACCGCGAAGAGCGGGGATTAGGGGTATTCATCTCCCCAGCAATATGATAGGGCGTTTTATTCGATGTTAGGGCCGTCCAGCGACTTGCAGTGCAAAGAGCACACGAGAGCGGCGCCAGGCGCCCCGGGTTACAGCCAAAGCAGCCGGATGCTCCTGGCCGGTAGGGCTACGTACTCGTACTAGAGGAGTCGTGCCATCTATCGAACGCGGGCCTGCGCGCAAACATGTTAGCAAAGGCGGCTGGTGCCTGGGGTGTCTGGGCAAAGTTATCAAAGCAGCAACATGGCGATACAAACCAGACACCGTTGGGGCAATGCAAGAGCTGAATGGATGGAAGTTGATACAATGTCATTCGCTTTGATTGGTCACATTGCTCACTTATTACCACAGGGCCAACAAGTACATTACCATAGCAAATGCTTCTCCCTGAAAATACCAACTTAGCGCTCGTGAACATGGGCTGCCTAACCCCTATAGATTCAGGTTATCAATCTCAGCTGTATACTGGATTAGCTTGGATCGAGAATTAACTCGACATTTGGGCGGAAAGCTGCAGCAACGAGATTTGTGGCATCTCCACCTAACGATACCACAGAGAAATATTTGACCAAGGTCGATGGCATAGTGGCTTGGGGTAGTTCAGTTCCGTACCAAACGTAATACTCAAGGTTAATGTTATAAAACCTAAGGAACCGATTAAACTATCAGCCGCATGCAGATCCTCTGGCCAACCCTCGATATCGACTCGATTAGGCGGTCCGGATCCTCGTAGTGGTCGCACTCTTTGGTAGCGGCCCCAAACCCTTCTCAGACTGTGATAAACTTATACTTGCTCTCGGGACTGGTGCCGATACTCGTCCGAAACGCCTTGGTCAGTGTCGGTTGAGCGCGGCGAACTGCAGCACCATCGACTAGCATTCCCATCATGCAGCACATCAACAAATATTATCGCAGAAAGAGCGGGCCGAGGTTGAACCGCAGCTACGATAAGCTGCCACACAGTCTCGGGAGGGGGAAGATCCAAGGTAGGGGACTCGGGCAATCAAGAACGGCATGATCTGTCACAGTGCCTCTGACGGATGGATGGTTTTAGGAAGCGCTTCAGCAGAGTTATCCTAATGGGGCGGCGCCGCCTAGCCATGGTGACGATGAAAGACTAGACTAGGGAGCCATTATGGAGTTCTTCCTGTGGGTGTACTGGCATGTTACGGGCGCTTTTAGACCTCTCAGAGTCTGATGGGGAAGCTGGGCAGGGCGTTTGGAAGTGAGGGTGGAATGGAAGTGGACACCGATGTCAGAAATCAGCTTGATGCCCTGCTTGAAAACGTTCGACAGCTTGCCGAAAAACTCCATATCTGTGGGCTACCGCCGATAACACCCATGTGCAGTGGCCGGTTTATCTTTTATCCACCTTGGGAAGGCCCCCTATTGCAGTCTTCAGCTCCAAAGCTAAGTACATAAAGGTAGATAGTCTATCGCAGATGACGTGAGAGGTGATGGTTTCGTACCACCGTCAAAGAGGGTGTTGCCAGTGAAGATGAGTGTCCTCATCGACCCCGGTATCGCTGCCATGCTCGAGGAGATTCGCATTTCTTGAAATATCATGACGCAACCAAAGAAGCGGTTTGACGGTGGGGGTGAGTTGGCTGGGTTCTCAACTTTCCTACATGAGGCTGTTCACCTGGTGGGCCCCAAGACGGCTCGACTTGTCCTGGGCCTTTGGCTGGTGTCGACATGCAACTGCCAGTCGATTTCGTGAACACAAGGTTGATCGCCGGCCGCGACATGAACGATGATCGCTGTCACCTCTCTACCCTCGTTCTGCCACAAGCTTCCATTAGAACGCCGGCGCGGCTACTCTCGCTGGGGCGGGCCTGGATGCGGCGAGGGCGGAGTTCATGAGCTCATTAAGGGCCGTGCCTTCATCGAGCTGCTATTCCCCTATCCGATAGGTTCCGTAGTCCCGAATCTACTCGAAACCTGATACACCGGGTATGGCTGGTAAGTCGGCTCCTTTGCCGGCGCGCAGCTCGAGTTAAAGGAAGACGGCGAGGAGCTTGTATGGCGTGATGGACACACGGCCTCAGTTCAACAGCGGCGAGACCAATATCACAGCAGACACCAGGGCGTGTGCTCGCTGCTGTTACGACCATCGGGGGGCGCGGGGCATTCGTATTCAGCTAACACCGACGCCGACGCTAGGGCAGCGACCAGGACACGGGGAAAAAAAGGCCGAGGGCGAGGGCGACGCTGGAACGGCGATAACGAAGATGCCGAGGTCAAGGATGGTGACGTTGAAGGCGACTAAGAAGTGACGAGGACGAGGGCGACAGCGTTGAAGGTAATTGTGGTGTTCTGGAGTGTAGAAACGGAACAACGCCGTTCATCATCCGAAATGAATCGGTAGGGCTGTCAAGGCTATTCCTCAAATACTGAGGGATTCAGGCCGGGCGGCGCGCAACCACCATGCCTGAAAATCTGCTTGTACCCAGGTGGCAAGCAGCCGAACAGCGGCACAGGCTTGGTAGCATCCATAGAGTGTGTGCGTATCGCCGACGACGATGCCTTCGTAGATCATGGTCTTGGCGTCGCAGCGATGTGCAAAGTCGACTCTCCAGATGTTCCCCTGGACGAAGATGATGGGCAGGATCGGCAGCGGGTGGCTGGCCGGGTCGTGGCCGCGCCGCTCCACCACCTTGGCCAGCTGTCGGAAGTGAGCGCGGACCCAGCTGGCAAGCTGGACAGAGCCCTCCACCGTGTTGGCCTGGGGAGTCTTAGTCTCGATGCTGACGGCAAGGGGTGTGGGGGCCAGGTCGCTGAGGGTGCAATGCGTGATGTCGACGTCCTCGCCGGCCAGGTCGGCAAGGAGCTCCGCAAGACCGTAATTGTCCGCGCTGCGATCCGCGCTGGCGGTGAAACCCTCGGATCGTGGCTGCAGGAAGATGCCGTAGTCGACCTTGTTCTCGCGGAGGGCAGGGTCGCCGTCGTGGTACTTCTTCTTCGTGCGGCAGACGGTGAGGTCGCGGAAGCAGACGCTGTCGCAGCCCTCGAGGGCTTCTTCGAGAATGCGGGCGTGCACTAGGCCGTTCCACGCCGGCTCGTAGTCCATGATGTCGCGACATTGCAGGCTGTTGCGGTGGATGCGCTGGATGTAGCTGTGCGAGGCGAAAAGCCGCATCGGGTCGTGCTCTGGCCCACGGGCGGGATAGAACCAGGCGGGTCGCGGCTGGTTGAGGAAGCCGGTGTCGGCTTCCATCGACGGCCGGAACAGGTCGGGGATGAGAGGCTGCGCGCCGTCGGCAATTGTCTGGAGGCCGACGGCCAGCCTCTCCAGGACCGGAGGGATAGTGCGCAGTTTGGCGAGCTGCACGCGGGCGATCGGCCAGTCGCGGGCGCGGCGCAGGGCGGCCTCCTTTTTGCGCGGGCTGCTCCGGCCAGACTGCTGCGACGCTCTCGATGCCGATGCCGATACCGATGTCGATGCTGAGACATCCGTGCCGGCCGTGCCCGACAACTCGGTAGTCTCGCTGAGCGCATAGTGGCCTTGGTGGCGGCAGCTGGGGCGGGGCGTGGGGTCAATGTCGAGATCGGTGCTGAAGTCGGCGGTGCTGCTCACCTGGCGCTGGCGCTTGTTAGGTGGTTTTTTGGTGGGCGTCACGGTCGCGGGTAGCTCGATCGCGTCAAATGCGTTGTCGTCGGTCGGCATGATCACAGTTTGACCGCCAGCCTCAATGAGGTGGTCGATCCAGGCCTCGACAAGCGCGTCGACTTCGGGATTTGCCTGCATGTGCGCTGGATAGGGAAACATGGACGTTTTGGTTACGCGCGCCGTGCTTTGCTTGGGTTATTTTGTCTTCATGTTCAAGTTTATGGCTGCTGCCCAGCGAATGCCCAATGTTGCTGCTTATCAGTCCTCCCGTTGCCTGGGGTGCTGCAGGGGAGCTCTAAATTGCCGAAGATTGCCCGACCGCCCGCCAATCCACGCTCTCCAACCTTGAGCACTTGAGCTGAGCTTCGAATGCTTGCATTGCCACTATCCTCAGGTCCGAGCTACATTAGGGCAAAGCCAGAGAGCGAGGAAGAAGAGAGGACAAGCAATACAATCACAGTTGCAACCCCATCAATTACGCTGGTGTTAGACTCGGGGGCGGTGTTTTGCGCAAAAATGGTGCAGCGTCCAAGTGTCACTACTGTCTCTTGAGTGCTGTCTCTTGGATAAAATGATATCCATAACATGTGGTAATAATAGCTGCCTGATTTCCCTGTCATGCATTTCGTCGCAAATCGTCAAGACTACTTCCCGACACATCCGAAACCACGCTCAAGGGCTACGACGCCCTTGACGAGTCGGAGCCACTGCTAACAACCCGTGTGCCGCTGGCCGTGTTCCCACCGGGCATGCTGGGGACCTGCTGATCCCGGCCCAGCAACCACCGTAAGATCTTACGTGCCACCTCTTCCGAAAAGCCGCGGTCGTCCCGCCGAGGGTACGAAGCACGCAGGCTCAGCGCAAGCGAGGGTGAGGGCGAGGAGGCATTACAGCTTGCCTGCACCACTCGAGCTTCATGTAGCGTAAAGGTGACTACCGTCACCCTGATAAGGCCTGGCTTCTCGTGAAGCGCCCAGCCTGCAAACTTGTGGTTTTTGCACGGGCGTCCAGGTCTCCAAACTGGCGCCTCCCAGACTGGCGTGTTCATCTGATGGCGAAGGAGCGCCACGCAGGCCAGCAACTCGGAGCGTAACAAGTAGTCGGACTCGTCTCCGTCAGTGTTTGGATAAGGCCGCTTATCGACAAGCGTCGTTCTGTCGGCAAGGATGCATCCCCAATGATCAGGGGCGTATGCAAATACAGCCTCACCGGCCCAAACAGGAAGTCTCTCTCTTTGGTTGTTGCTGTTATAGTCCCGCATCTCGCCAAGGTGGATGTGGCGTTCGTGAGGATCGGTGTAAGGTACGTCGTTAAACCTTGAGAAAACTGTCAGCACTAGGAAACTAGGTGAGAAAAAAGGGCAACACACCTGCGCACGCCAAGGTCAACATGCGCCCTTGCAAGCAATGTCTCCATGAGCCGTCGGTAATGCCCGCTCACGTCGTAAAGCCCCCCGAAATCGCAACGAGGGATAAGCAGTTGCGTGCAGCCCTGAATAACATCGTCAAGCGTTTGCGGTGTGGCGGTAACAGGGTCGGCGTCGTCCCGGCAGAAGGTGATGCGGATAAAGGTGAGTTGGCGCTGGAGGTGGCTGGGCAGCACCGAGTCCCACCAAAGAAAGCGCCGTAAGGTGCGGTAGAGGAAAAGCAGTCGCTGGTCGAAATCCTCAGGTGTCGATTATCGTTAGGCCGGATCTCGTCCACCTGCATGGCGCTGTTGGGAAACGTACGGCACGCCATGGTTGTCAAAATTTAGGGGTGAGGATTTTGATGCCTTGGGTGGTCCGGCCAACTGAGTCGGGCGGGCGGATGGGGCAGCTGTACTGGACTGAGAAGTTGCAAGGGACGAAGCGCACTGTTGAAGGCCCTGGGCGCATAACGTAGTCGATGCTGATGCGCGTGAAGTTGACGTCGCCCAGAACATAGAACACAAGGTTGCAGCATCTGCTGTGGTTGGTTGCCGCTTACTAGGGGGAAGATGCCTGGTCTTGTGGATGCTCATTTGAGTAATCCTTAGCAGGGCCATTTAACTCCTCCAGTAGGTTCAGCGGCATAGGCGTGATGATCCATCACATGTGATTTTGAACAGTTGGTGAGAAGAGGAGATCTGGGAGGAAGTCGGGAACCGAGACTGGAGGTGCCGACAATTCAATTTGATATTCATTCTCAAAGGTCGACAGTTGTCCCAGCGCTTCATTACCGTAATATATGAGGTATCTAACAAACATACACATCTCTTATAGGTGTTGATGGATATGGTCTCAAGTCTTGGACAATCCAAAGGGGTATCATTTATTCTCCACATACTTTACAATCCGGTGCGCTACTTATCCCAAGCCTCAGACTCTTTACTCGCGATTCTCCCTGCCTCACCTGTGCAATAACTGTTCTTGAGAACCGAGTGACAACACGCATATCCCCACTTGAAATCTGACCACCAACTCCCCCATACCGAGGTGTGGTTGTTGATGAGCGCGTCCTCGGTATACTTGGACTTGGCCGCCTTCCTCGGCACCCCCTTGATTAGCCCAGCCTCGTCGTACTCGACAAATGCTTCGTTCTCCGTAATCGTCACGCCCTTGAGCGCGTCTGGCACGATGGGCTGCTCGCCGTATTGGTTTTCCAGCAGCTCGGCGCGCTTCCTCCGCTTGGTTTCCCGCTCTTCGGTCTCTTTCTTTCGTAGGACAGCGCCGGCTGTTGGGTTTGCTTGCAGATGCAGGTCTGTGTTTCCTGACTTCTCTTGGGCTTCCCAGGCGTAGCGCTGGGCTTGCTCAAACTCGGCTGCCTCACCTGACGCCCGTAAAAAGCTCTCCTCGGCGAACATCGCAGCAGACTTGTCGGCGATGGCACCCGGATCGACGAGCGCCCGCTTCTTCGGGTTGTACTTGGCCGAGTCGGTGTCTAGGTTGAGCAGGTACTTTGCTGTGTCCTCGCGTAGTCGCATAGACTGCTTGATGGACCTGTCACGACCCATTTCTGACTCTTCCGCGTACTTGAAACCAGCTTCGTACTCGTTCTTTGGCGTGTCGGTGCCGTTCTCATCGGCTCCACCCATTTGTGTGTCAGCAGCATCGGCACCGTTTTCACCGCTGGCGCCGTTGCCGGTCTTCTCTCCCATCATCTGCCGCCGCGCCTCCTCGATGAGATTGTACTCTTCTACCACTTCCTGATACTGCTTCGGGTCGTAGGTCTGATAGACGTCACGCTTGGCCTCGTACCCCTGCTTGACTTCCTGTATCACGCGGTCCGCCTGGATGTCCTTGCCGGACCACTTGGCGCCGACCTTTCGGGGGCGCTCGAGGCAGTCCTTCTTCTTGTGTCCCATAGCGCCGCAGTTCTCGCAGGCGCCCTTGACCCACTTGGTTCGTGCCGGACCGGCCTTGCCCCTTTTTGCGAGTGATGTCTTGTCGTTGTCGTCCTCGGTGACCCGTGAACGCTGATGCCTGAGGGAGTCGTCCTGGTCGTCGAGCCCGGTGACGTAGAAGGGCTGCTTGCTGATGAACGAGGGGATGTAGATATTGTCTTCCTTGCGCGCAGCGCCGGCGCCCCCCGCCTGGGCGCTTGAGGCAGCTGCTTGCTGCTGCTGCTCGGGGCGGTTTGTGGGCGCCATCTTGACGTTGGGCGTCCTGTATTCGCTAAACTTGAAAGATGGCCGGCTGTGGCGTGGCGATGGAGGTCGTCGGTCGCAGCCGCATTGAAACTTTGGAGGCGTTCAATGCCGGCAGGCAAATCCTAGCACTGCAGGGGCTTAGACAACCCTAACCCTCTGGGCTAGAAAATCGCGCACGTGTTTTG
>Ga0247758_1001434_pt1 | contig 17673 bp, 25 predicted proteins | sample UWRJL156409C4_FD_180950 | JGI IMG/M metagenome (GOLD analysis project Ga0247758, IMG submission 180950) | Plant litter microbial communities from Arlington Agricultural Research Station in Wisconsin, United States - UWRJ-L156-409C-4 | ecosystem: Environmental > Terrestrial > Plant litter >...
ATAGGGAGAGGGGGGTTAATGGGATAAGGGTGGGGAGGGTGGGTGTGGAGGAGGTGGTTTCTTTTGTTGAGTAGTTCTAGGGGGGGTTGTTTTTGTATGGTTCTTTGCAGCATGGTCTTTATGAGTATGTAGGGGGGTTATGGTTTCCATTAAGTGTTTGAGATTCTGAAATAATTCCGCTTCGACTTGAAGATACATGAGGTACCGACTCATGCACACGGGGAACCCTTATACAAGAAACCACCGCGCTTCTGCAGCAGCGTCTGCTTCAGCGAAGTCCTCATCCCCTTGGTATGCTTCTCCAATTCCAAGGCACTCGCACTCTTGGCATGCGTATTCATCAGATATGCTTCGCTCTCGTACGCAGCAAGAGTCCAAAGCTTGTTCTTGTCGGTAGGGTCCGTGTACACGCCAAAGGCCAGTGTCCCGCTCTCCGCTCGCGATGCATCCACTTCTTCTTCCCAATGGTCGAGCACATGGTGGACGCCGCCTTCCATGTAAGTCAGAGCTTCGATGACGATGTAGGGATCTGCTGCCTTGGCGAATTCTGGCTTGACGAAGCTCTGGCCGTCGATCACGGTGAAGTTCTGCACGGAGGGGTCTTTGGAAAAAACGTTGGGTGTTTTGGTGGACCAGTCGAACAGTGTGGTGGAGACTACGGGAGCAGCTAGGTGCTTGTAAAATGTCGCATCGTCGTCGTATCTGGGACGTGGTGTCAGCTTGAAGCACAAAAATGCCGCCAAATGAGAGGAGTCCCTCACTGTTCGATAGAGTATGCCGTGAGATTATCGCCGCCTCCTCGAGGAACGACCAGTGCGTATTTGGTCACGCCGGGCTCGTTCGTACACGACCAATGGGATATATTGTCCATGCGCTCGATGATCTTTGCAAGCTGCAATTAGTTGATGGATCTAAGATTCTCCTGAATCAATCGCGTACCTGATCTCTGAATTCGGTCTTAGACATCGGGAACAATGTGAAAAAGAAAACCGGTGCTGCCGCGGCCAATGCATATTGAATGCAAAGTGCCAACGAGATGAATAAGCTGGAGTTGAACATGGTGGCTCTTTTGTGTCGGTTTTGCTCCGATATCCAGTGAGCTACCTAAATTTGCACACTTGACGGTGAGCAGGGGGCCTGCTTATATGCTCAGGCGCCTTCCTGGGGTAGCTGCCGTTGGTCTCCAATACAGCCTGTCTGGAGTGAGCAAATTTGGTGGGATTGAAGCCCCGCTTAAAGTCTGATAAGTGGACGTTCGAGTCGACCCGTACATCCGGATGTATGCGAAAATAAATGAAGCACTATCGAGGCGAGGGGGTGAGCAGATTCTATTCATGTTCCCGAATAATGACGACGACCAACCTGGCGGGAGTCACTTGTGCAACCACTTGTGCAGCAACTGGCTGCTTGGGGAACTTTTGAGCCGGTACGATGCCCACTCCAATATCCCAGAAGAGTCTGTGGATTACTCCTACACCGACGCGACCAGGGTTGCATAGAAAGTGCGACCTCTGCAAGCACAGCTCACTTTTTCAGGGGTTGCACTGTGCGAAGAGACATTTCGGCTCCTTTTTCACAGAGGCAGTGCACCCACATCGCTCAGAGTTGATGGCAGTAGAGTACTACCTACACTCCAACCTATTCAGACTGGCTACCTAAGTTCCTGAGATTGGTCGTTTCATTGACGAATACCCGAACAGCGTCCTGAGCAAGATAGGTACCAAGGTAGTGAGGCGGTAAGGGTGTGTGGGTGACGGGTACTCAAATAGGGGGCAGGCCCAGAATATCTCTCAACTGTCGCTCGATGAGCCTGAGTTCGTAAAATACGCGTGCGGCGTTGGGCGGGTTGAGGCCGTTGTTCCTGGCTGTCCGGAATGCATTGGTTGCTTCGTTGATCATTCTCCGCAACCAAGTTCTGGCCCACCTCACAGCCGAGTCCCAATAGTCGGGATCGATTCCTCGAAGATGTAGATCGGATTTCTGAGGTCAGCCACCGCTTGAGAGATCCATGTGTAATGTGTCCGGAAGCACTGTCGAGTTTTTTGCGTGTCATCAAGTACCTCTGGCTCTCGCAGGTAGCCTCGCCAAATGGCAATGACCTGTGCATATTGTGAGCTTTTAACCAGCAAGTGACAAAGTAGACATACAGTTCTCATTGGCTCAAGCCATTCCTCCTCCCCGGTGCCTGCGATGACAGATCTTTCGGTGTTTCGCAACATTTCTTCTTGGGCCGCTGGGTTCCGCCTGTCGCCGTTAGGGCCGATAAACATCAAAAGCCCCTTTTGGTTGTTGAGGCCTGATTATAGTCCTCTCATTGATCTGCGCCAGGTGTTCGACCCCATAATCTCACCGGATATGTCGTTTATGTTTCCGAAAGAACAACGACTCCCTGGTGTGGCCTGTGGCCCGGCTTTGAGATTGTTGGTGTCGTAATGCCAGTACGGCCATAGTTTGTCATATGGGATTGTGGGTGTTATCATTTGGGCACCTGATGGCAAGCGACCGGTGAGAATCGCGCGCATGAAGTCACACATGTATTGAAGCTGTTTTCGGTGGGTGCGTAGAAATATCAGCTAATATACAACGTTCAATCTTCCAGGGCCCTAGTAGGTGGGTAGGTTCTTTGCTCGTCACTCAGGTAGGTAGGAAGTTTAAGTATATATACGTACCTCAATGACATGATCCATTTGAAAGCCATCGAAATTCGGCAGGAGGGAGGCTGGTATTTGCTCAATGTCAGACGTAGAGCAGGTCGCATTGTGGCGCACCCTGTCGTGTGTTGATGAGGTGTCAGCAACCGAAGAAGTACTAAATGCTTTTAATTATTATGACTTGCCTATAGAAATAAGGACTTGTATTCTGGCCGTTCCGGGTTTCATAGAACCGAGGCGGACCAGGATAGCGCCTGGCGAAAAAGTATAACGTGTTTCCGAGTAGGTCTTCCACGGATGCGTTTCTCCTACCTGACGTTCGGGGGAACGGGGGCGTGGGCGGTTTGCCGGTATTGCCTCCTCCACCCCGTCTGGACACGAGATCGCCTGAGATTGCAACGGCCACGGGGTTATCCTCGAGCAATAATTCGTCTTTCCCGTCCTTTGGAGGGGAGGGGGCCGCCGGACAGTTGATGTCGTCCGGGTCCTCGTCTCCATCAAAATAGAACCTATCCGGCTCGCAGAATAGCCCCGGGTCGATCCCACATAGCGACTTTGTGCAGACAAACTCTTCGAGATCGCGATTCGGGGTGCAACAAAGTGACTTCTTCCTGCTGTCTGAGTTGCAGAAAACACAACCCCGTCAGTCTCGCTCTTCCTGGGTAGTCTGATGTACAAGACTTACAGTTACAGCCCCAGAAATTGTCTCCTGAATTAGATTGGGCTAAAGTCACCTCACGGTTGTTGCATGTGTTGTCGGCACAGTCACCCTGGCCAACCCAGTGACAGTTCAGCATGGGAGTTATACCGTGCTTGCAGCAGAAATGCTGGTCGTGCCGGAATATCGTGCAACCGGCCTCTTCGAGATTTCCCATCACAATGTCGCTTTCTTTGGACTCGCAGGTCTCGGCACTGACAGTATCAAGTCAGCCGCGCGTCTGAAGGCGGCAGTAGAAAGCCCAACTTACCAGCCAGTCCATCTGCAGTCAGCAATGAGACTGGCGAACTGGTTGTAAGTACAGCAGAAAGCCTTGTCGCCCCGACTACAGTCCCTATCGTTCCCTTCTGCAGGATTTCCACCACTCTTGGCCACGGGTTGATCAAGAAAGACAGCTTCCTTGAACGTATAACAGTCTTCAGCGAGTTCGCTATTGATGCGGTCCACCAGGTCCCCAAGGACCGCATCTTCCAGCTCTTCAGGCTGGGGCACAAGGAGAGGAGTACCACCCGGGCTGTAGGAAACGATGTCGGACCAAAAGGGGTGAGCGTTCACGGCGAGGTTATCTTTTGCCGTAATTAGCTTGCCATCAGCATTGATCATGTTTGTCGCGCCAATTGTGATGAGATTCTGGATCTGGATGCCGCCATGGTTGTTTCTGAACTGCGTCATGACCTTTTGACAGTTGTATTTATGTACTAGATAGAAGCAGTGCGTCAATAGAGGGTCGCTCGGGGATTCTGGCAGATCTTACCGCAGTCTTGAGTGTATGTCTCAAACCATGAGTACAATCCTGCCCCGAGGATTGTAATGTCACTGGACTCGACCACCCTCAAAGCCCAACCTTCGTCGCATGGCTCGGTGTCGTTGCAGGGAAAGGTGGGATCCCCGTTGAATTTGCCCACAGCATCCTTGAACTGTTCAGGGGGCTTGGGGGTGGGCTGATAGTAAGGATGCTCGGTTTGGATTATGCCAGCAATGACATTCGCAGCGCCGAAGAACTCGTATTGGTAAAAGACGGAATGCTCTGACGAGGTACCATAGAGCCATGTGGGATTTCTGCTTTCAATCAAGAAGCCCCTGGCATTGTAAACTGAGGTTTGGGTCTATTGAAGACCAGTGTCAGCGTCCAGTGGACAGGGCCAGGAGGAAACTGAGGTAGGTAGGCAACTGGACTGATGGTCTCCTACCATGAGATTGGAGTTGTCACTCTGCGAGGGATCATCCAAATCGCTACAAACAGACGAGAGTCGTTAGCCTGGCCTGCGTTGAAAACAGAATGGCAGAATAACATACTGGTCAGCAACCCATAGCCAGACATTCTCCAGATATGCCGATGCCCTCTTCGTCAGATGCATCATCAAGCTGCCCCCCTGGCAGTTTGGGTTAATGCCGGATCTCGAGGGGGGGCACTCCTTGGATGTGAGTTCAGTGCCGATGGCACCGCCGATACGGACGTGACAGTCTGAGTCGGTGACAAGACATTAGCTGTTAGTGAAAACGGGGCGTGGCATAACTCAGCGAGGAAAAGTCCTCACCCCACATTCCCGCTGAGCCTGGCTCCCCGTCCCTGCCTTGGGCGTTCCATTCTATAAAGACGGCCCCCAGAGTTTGACCCTTGGAGGTGAAGACAAGATCCTGCAGTTCGAACACCCCCTTGGTGCCTACCTGACCAACGCGAACAACCACTTTGGGATTCCTTGTTAGGTGACCGTTAGCAAATTGATTTGATCATCTTCTCCCTGGAGGACGGAGGTGACCCTACTTTGCATCTTGGAACTTGGGTCCAGACGTTGCTAGCTGTACCCAGCTTTCGCCAACAATACGAGACCCATGGGGGATATCCAAAGTGTCAGTGAGAATATAAGTCCCTGCATCCACAAACACAATATTCTTATTCGCGTTGTTGTTCAGCACCGTTTGGGTGCATGCCGTATCATCTGTTTTGCCATCGCCTAGACATAAGAAAATAACCAATCGTCAGTATTCATATGCAGTAGGTAGTTGGCGAGTGCAAGGCTAACCTTTACAGGTGTCCTTGACGTGCACGAAGTTGCTGGCTTGGAAGGCTTCGTATTGTGGCTTCTGCCTCTCGGCATATGGGTTCTTGGGCAATTTCAAAGGGTTAGCCGTGCCAAGAAGCGACTTGACTCTGGTAGTCTTTGACTCTTTTACATTTTCCTTGTCAAGTGTTGTGTCTGAGTACACCCGCCCCACGGTGAGAGACTCCACTGCCGTGACAGAATTCGGGAATTTGCTGTCCTTCGAACCCTTGCCATCTTGATTCCTGAGCCAAGATGTGACTCCATTAAAGAGGACGTTGTCGAGGGCCAGGGAGGTAGTCCCGACTTTCGTAGCGTTGGTGTCGGCTACGAGAATGGCGATGTCGACATTTTTGAACGTCGAATCCACCACCGTGATGGACCCAACGTGGCCATCTCCGCTTGTCAAATTGAACCCAACCTTGGCGTTTTCAATTTCAATGCTTTTCCACATCTGCACTCATTTTAAGGTCAGCATGTGTCTACCATGTCTCCGCATCAGGTCCGTCTCACCTATCCCCAGTCCCAAATCATCGAAACGGCCGTCTTGACATTGGTGAATTTCAACCTCTGTGCAGTGAACTGCTGGTTACCACCCGCTTTGAGACGTAAATTAGCTGCTACACACAGCTAAGTTGTCGGCTCTGCAATAACCACTCACAAATTCCTATACTTCCTCCACTAAAAATGAGATCACTCATGTGGCCGCCACTTCCATTCTCGGCGACTGTGCCAACATTAGCTTAGGTCTTGAGGACATTCATGCCTATCCGAGGATGGCCGCGGGGGATCAATGCCACTTGCATATTGCAACCTGTTCCGTGGTGTCACTGGTGGAACATTTGAATTCGACGTTCTGTAAACTAGTCGCTTGGGCGACTTGGTAGTTAAGAGCAGCCATGGCCCTTGGTCGAGTAGTTTCTCGGATGTCGATAATGAAGTTTCTGATCTGGCGGTGGAAATTTGCCTGTCTCGACATCAGTCTCAAGTGCATCGCTATCAATCAAGAACTGGGGAGCATCCTACTGTGTTGATGTAGTATTGATGATCGCGGCCATCTTCTCCAACTTTACCATCGCCCCAGTACTTGTCTGTAGATAGCACCCATTTGTCGAAGAACGTCTTCGTCGATTTCAGGGTGGGTGGGTTGATGGCCTGCATCAATGTGGCATCAGCATGAAACTCCTTTCAAGAGCTCAGCTCTGAGAAGCATGTATTACATCACCGATAACCTACATCCCATAGCTGATTTCAATCGCGGCGCTAACAAGATATGTCCCCTGGGGAAAGTATATGATGGCGCCCATCGTGGTAGAACCATAACAACCTTCATGGCAAGACTGGGCCTCAACGATAGCGTTGTTGATAGCGTCCGTGTCATCCTGGCATTGGTAAGTGTCATGTTACAAACTAGCGCACCCCCAGAATCATCGCTCCACTCACCGTAACGCCGTCCCCCTTGGCGCCGTATTTCTTCACATTTCGAAAAACCTGAGGACGTCAAGTCATGTTCTCCCGAGTATCATGGGGAGTGAACGTACCACGTGGCTTGGGTTATTGCCCCACGGCCACCAACCCATCCTCTTGATGTTTTCCATCCAGAACGGACCGGCAGCCGCAGCATGAATCGTGACGTTGATAGGTCCGAGGGTCTGATTCAACGGGCTTTCGTTCAACACGTCGACACTGTCGACCAGCGGGGCTGCCATAGCGAGCTCTGAAGTCACCTTCACCCGGGGCTGCCGAAACAATGCTTGTCTGCCACCAGGACGAGTGGTGTATTGATTTCGGGATGGAGATGACAACTGCGCTCGGTTGATCTCCTCTTGTTTCTCCATGGCGGCGTCCCCCAGGGTCCGAGCAGCATTGTACTGCGCCAATGTAACATTTCCTGGCAATTTTGTTGGCTGTACGGGAACTCGGTGGAAGAGTGATGCCCGTGGAGAAAGAATGTGCTGCTGTCATCTAGTACGATATTGGCCCTGTGCCGACTGCTGAGAAGGAGCCCCAGAAGCTGACTGAGAGGGGAAATAGCAAGACAGACAGCGGCAATAGCTGCCGCTAGTATCACGTACGACCTCATGGTTTTAAGGCAAAAGTGGCCCTTTCCACCTCGGTGTTGTGTTCCCAATGGCGGTCGGTATGTTTGTCAGCAACCTACGCACCTCGATTGCCTGAATGGACAGATGGGAGCTCGCTTTCAAGACGGCTTCCAAGCTGGGGACTCGGGGAGAACAGCTATCTGAGATATCCATCCCCCTTTTGCCATCCACCCAAGTAATTGCGCACCTTCTGTCCTGTCCCAGCCGCCCGCGTTTGGATAATCTCATCAAGGGCGCCCATCTGGCCAAAGGGGCAGGAAAAAACTCGATACTCTACCCCTGGGGGTGCGAACAGAGCATGCAGACAGACTTGACATGTTATATTGCCCCTGCAGAATTTTGTTGATCCTGGATGAGCGCAGGCTGTATTGGGGCCAGTTCTCGTCTGATTACGGGATAGGTATGCGAGGCATTCTTTGCCTGTGATATTAAAGCAAAAAGCATGTCATCGGACTACGAACTGTTGGCCGTGCCGCCCCTGAGGCCATCCATGCCCGTACAACACATTTCAGTGGAATTGCCGGTCAAGATTCGGACCTTTCCAAGATTCAAACTTAAGGTAAATGCCTAAGCCCCTGACCCTGCACTATCGTTTCCGCGGGAAACATGAATGATAACAAAGTACCTTGCACTCTCGTAAATCGGCCCCCAACATAAGCAACCACCACCAGTTCAAAATCCTATGTACACCCCCGGCGGCCGCTTGTAGAAATACGAGCCCGCCCACTCATCCTCACTCATAGACAAGTTCTCATACAACGCCGGCGGTAAGTACAACCTGAAGTACATCCAACCGACATCCCACCCCGTCCGCCCCTCAATCGGCTTAAACTCCTCCCTCGCCCTGCCTATCGCTCGGTTGATCACATCCCGATCATGCTCCCCAAACTGTCCGTCGATAACGACTCCCGTCCCCTCGACGTAGCAGTACGGCTCAGCGAAGAAACCAATCTCCCGGATGCTCGCACCATCCATGGCCTCCTTGTCAACATACAAACACGCCTTGTACCGCGGCAACCACCGCGTGAGTTCCTCATTCTCAGGACTAGCACCCGGCCCATCCCGCTCAACAGACCTCTCATGGACCCAATCGCGGAAGTACTCGCGAATGGTATCCTTGGACGCCCCCTCGAAGCGATCGCGGTCTTCCATGGGGGTGTATGCGAGGTACGGAAGGAGATGTGTCTTGCCCTTGTTGGTTGCGCGGACCTCGGTGACGCGGCGGAAGATGTGCAGCACGCGCTGCCAGGCCGCGTCGTCGTCGTAGCTGACGCGATAGACGAGGAACCCACATTTGTGGTGGCTGGTGCGGACCATGCTTGCGATGGTGTGGTAGAAGATAGATTGCTGGTCGTCGTCTCCGGGTAAGGGGACGAAGGGAGGGGGGTTGGAGTCGGCACTTGTGGTGGTGGCCATGGTACCAGCGGTCTTGAGCGATGAATGTTTGCTGGTGTAGGTGGGCGTATCTCTGTTGACATCCGGGTGGATCTGCTGGCATATATGTGCTCCATTCATGTTGGCGGTCTTCGTTTTGTGAAGTTCCCAAGAACAGCTTCTCCTAGGTCCCTGTTTTCCCCACCATCATCCATCTCCCTATCATCAAAACCCCGAGTGAGACTGTCAATATGATCGGCTTCAGCAAGAGAATTATGCTCTCCTTTCTTACGGCACCCTTTGTTCTGCCTTCCCCCGTGCTCGAAGGACGACAGTCATGCGGCGAAGGCGCCAAGCTGATCTGCTACGGGAGCCCCGATGGACAAAACCAGCACGTGGATCCAGAGGATGTCGCATACATTGCCGCCCTTGTGAGACGCGATGCTCGCAAAGACCCCAACAACCCACCATTCTACACCATGCCGGCCAACAACAATTTCGCATGCGAAGAATGGGGCCTCGGCTCCGAGGGCACAGTTCTGGCCGTGGTGAAGCACAACTCTGCCCGGCGCAACTCATCCGTCCTGCTGGAGGACATTGCCAATACCATTGACGGAGGAGAGAGGGCCACCAAAGAGCAGATTAACAAGTCACTACTTGGGTGCGGCGATCATGGCGGGCAACTAGCTGTCATTGTCAATACGAGCCATCCAGCCTACAACACCGACGCATACAAGGCCAGCAAAGCGGCACCTTCCGACCTGATTGTCAAGATTGTTAGGAACAATCCTGGGAAGAAATGATGTATTTTTGTAGGAGCAGATGATAGGATTTGGTCTGGGCTGCATAGAAGAAATTATTATTAACTGGGGTGATTTCCGTTATTGTTGGTTCCTTATAAACTCGGGTAGATTAGGATGACTCTGATGAGGTGTCTCTCAGAAGTGTTCTGATTGACTGGCTTGTAAATCCTGAATATCGCCGGCGCTTGATCCATCAAACCGTGAAGACGGTCTTAGATAGTCTGATGGGAAATAGAGTGATGGGCGCAGTGAAACATCCATAAAAAATGCTCCACTTCCCTCACTCGTTCCAGAAAATACAGCATAAAGCCAAACTCCCACCCAGTATTTCTAACCCCTTTTTCTCTTTCGCAGCAGATATTTCCCAACGTAATACTCTTCCCCTTCGTCGGCGTACCGGCCCGTAGCAAGGAGCGTGCGGGCAGGGTCCAGGTTGGTCTTGACAGGGCGCGTCCAGTCAACGACGGAGCGGCCGAAACGGACGGTATCACGGCGAAGGAACCTGTAGCCGCTCACTCTGACTGACTGTGCGATGCCAGGCGGGGGTGGACCGGTAGGGTCGGGGTATAGGGGGTCGACGTAGTCGCGTACGTGTTCCGAGTCGCCGCGGGGAATGGGCATGTGGTCAGAGAAGCCGAGGGGCGTGGCCGGGGCGCGGCAGCGGGGCTCAGTACGGCGCTGACGGAGCCAGTCAGTGAGTGCCGTGCGGTAAGCCTCAGCCGGGCTGTCGAGCTGGGCATCCGGATGCGCGGTCCATGGGCCCGCCGTGATGGGATCGATGCCCCAGCCGTTCCACAGGCCGCATTCGTCGGTCATCCAGGCGGAGTCGACAGGATTGCGCGTCACGAGATCATGCACTATTACAATGGTCCCGTTGACGTCCGGATCAGCTCTGATGTCAAACTCTTTGTCTTCTCTTCCTTTTTCCTCTTCGCCAGCTTGCGCATCCACCATGCCCAGCGCCGCAAAGAATGACGACTGATGAAAGGCCCGCTGCTCTGGGCTGTAGGCAGTAGGTGGAACACATGTGCCGCCCGTATGGCCGTACCTCCGGGCTTTGCCGAAGTCGATAAGCACGAGATTGTCGGTGGCGGGGTCCACCATAAGGTTCCGGAGACGGATATCGCGGTGGCTGATGCCGTGCTCGAGGGCAAGGCAGTCAAGGGCCTGGAACAGCTGCTTAGCCCATTTAAGCTTGAAGATGCGGGTCGTGCGGGTCGCCTCGAGACTGCCGCCGGGGACAAAGGGCATGGTGAAGCCGACAACACCACCACTGTGCTCGTCCAGGACGAGGTGACGAAGGGGCACCAGGTGCGTGTATCCCGCCATGCCGGCCATGATCTGGACACTATACCACACGTCCGTCATAGCGCGGTCGTCCTCGTAGTGCTTGAACGCCAACCGCTCCGAAGGCGCCGAGTGCGGTACAACCAGGTCGACCAAGGGCCCGAGCCGCTTCACCTCGACAAGACCGTCGCGCGCAATCGCCGTAAACTTGCAGTGGTCGGGCAGCCGGTAGTCGTCAGGCGGCGCATAGTACGTGCCCAGCGTGACGTCTATCGAGGTGTTGGACGACATCGACAGGATGGCGCCGTCGGCCGTCATGACGACAGCGGTAGCGGCCGGTGCCCGCCCGCTATCAATCAGCGCCGCTAGCGCATTGTGGACGGGTGCCCAGGCCGACACGTAATAGTCGGAGCTCCAGGCCTCGTACGTTGCCTCGTCGACATCCACAATGCTGAGCCGCAGCCAGCGCCTCGAGTCCCCGTCGTTGATCGGGAAGCAAACATCCAGCAGTCCTTCTGACCGCCAGTGTGCGTCGGTGGGGAATTGTATGAAGCGAAGCTCGGCCTCCTCCATGCTGGAAGCCTGTGGAGCAGTGCTGGGGTGTTGAGTGGAGCGTAGCCGTGGCGGGGGGAGGAGGGGCGAGGAGGAAGGAGCGAGTTCGACACAGGGAAGGAGGAACCTGAGGTAGGTACTTGCACTCGGATAGCCGTATTTGTCCCTTTGCCCTCAAAGGTGCTCCCAGCCCTGCCCGCGACTGTTTGGACCAGCGGACCATGAATAAGGAGGCGGTTTAGATCCGGTGTTAGGAGCGGCTGAAGCCGGGCTTGGCACCCCGCGGCATCTTTGAGAGCTGGGCTGTGGGACAAAGACATCGCTGTTAATGACAGCGCACACGAAACTACCCCGAAACGCTCAGGCAAAGAGGCGAAATTGTAGGTCCACCCAATCGATCGTTTATTACTGTCAGCTCCATGACATCTCACCATTGGTCGTCCGGAGGAGACCAGAGGTCAGAAACCACAAATGCGCAACCCTAGTCGCCAGCAAAAACTGCAACACCTTTGCTGAAGTTTCTGTGATGAGTCGACTCTTCGGCCACTCTAGGCCTGTGCTCTCTAGGCGGGCATGAGCCATTACCGTGGGGAAAAGAGCCTACCAGTGTTACGGGAGTAGCTATTTCTATACCCACCGCCGCCGCTTCTCAGCAGCCCAGAAACCTGCATCGATCGCTTTTTCTCGCCCTCAACGCCCAGACCCCCAGTTGCAACCCACACCGATCAGACAGATTTCCCCTCAAGCCGCATCATGTCGACCGTAGCGCCCCCACAGATGTCCCTCCGGGTAGCCCCCAACCTCGCCTCTGCACCTATCCGCCGCAGACCTTTGTCGTCCCGGACATTGTCGTCTCTGAGCTCTGCCTATCGTGCGCAAGACCCCGAGCATAAAGGCTCACCAGCTCGAACCTGCTACGTAAGTACTGCGAGGCCGACCAATCTCAACACATTTCCTGACCAAATCCGAATCAGTTGAAAATCTTGAGCAAGGGGTAATACACGGCGAGCACGTCTTGAGCGGAGGGGAAGCGATTTTGGGGCTGTTTTTGGCTTAGCTTTCTGTTTGGTGGAACTTGACATTGGGTTTTGGGAAGAAGCGGCTGTGCTTGTAAAGACAAAGATTCCATCCCATCCTAGACCTCCCTTGGCAGAGCTGTGATATGTCTACTATTTCTGTACCACCTAACCGTAACCTCGCAGTCGAGGATGCATCTCATGAGTGCGGGAAACTGGGTAAGGTGACTTCAACCCGAATCCATCCATCTCAACCCCCTGCCCCCGACTCGCCGCGACAGTGCTCAACATCTCCATCTCCCCACCCACCCACGCAATCAACACCGTCTCATGCGCCAATATCATCCCCCCATCTCCCATTCTTTCCTTCCCCGGCACACCCACTTCCCCCGGGCCTTCCGAATCCGTCCCATCAGCCATCTCAAATTCCGGCCGAGCCTCATACCTGAACTCCTTCTGCTGTCGTCGCAAGCGGTACTTGGCAACACCCAAGAATCCAATCCACCATGCTGCGGACAGCGCCAATACCATCCCTGAGATGCCCGGGATGAGCCAGGAGGGTCGGACATCGGTGTTGGAATTAAGAGTGTTGAACCAAGAGGCGATGACGGGGAAGAGGTTAAGGAGGAGATAGATTGTTGCGCAGCAGGCGCTGAGATAGGGGTTGACGGTTCCGGCTGTCATCTGGGACCAGGTTTTCTTCTTCTCGCCTGGGGAGGAGGGAGAAGATTGGCCGGGAGGGCCGAAGATTTGGAGCAGCAAGATACCAAGGGCAAGGAAGGAGCCAAAGAAGGCGGTGACGAGGTACGCGGCGAGGCCTGTGAGGAGAGAATAGGCCTCGTGGCTGGTGGTCATGCCGACGGTGGCAAAGATGAGGACGATGCAGCTGGCGAGGTGCAAGACGAGGGCGCCCACGGGGGTGGGGTCGCGGTGGTTCTCTGGCGTGATGAAGCGCAGTGACATGCCGGCTTTGGAGCGGAGGTATTCGGTCAGACGGCCGATGGAGAGGTCGGTGTTTCGGCCGAAGAATTGGGGGTAAGGCAGGAAGCCCTGCTTGGCGATTTCCTGCTTCATGCGTGCGGCCGTGTAAGTCATGACAATGATGTTTCCGAAGGAGGAGAGGGCGAGGAGCGCGTTGAATACGCGGAAGGGGGTGTCATCGTGTGTGTCGGACGCGAGGGCTTTCTTGAAGAAGAGCAGGGCGACATCTTCGACCGTGTCGGTGGTGCGGCAGCCGCCGATTGCGCCTGCTTGTTGTTCGTATGCGGTAACGACAGCCATCTGCCAGAGATTGTCAGAAAGGATACCCAAAATATTGCAGCGAGTCGGATAGAACTGACGTAGCAAATGTTTACTGCCATGTAAAGAACTGATATCAGCGTCATGGCGAAGAAGGCTGCACGTGGGAATGTCCTGCGCGGCTTTGAAACTTCTCCAAGCACATAATTTGCTTGATCGAAGCCTGAAAAAGCAAATACTAGGGTCGAAGTTAGAGCAACGTTGCGTTTTGGTGCCTCTGGAGGAACTCACTGATAGACAAAAACGCCCTGGCATATCCACTCGCCCCTGCGTCGACTTGCAGCGGAGCCTTGCAATCCTCTCCGGAAGCAATTCCAGGAATCTTTGGAGCCGAAATGGAGTTCGAGAAGTTCTCATTGATCACGTCGCTCCCCTGTAAGACACCGAACCTGATTGCCAGAACAACAACGAGCAATAGAATGCCAGCCTTGACACAGGCAAGGAAATTACTCAACCAAATTCCTCCACGTCGGGAAACGGCGTGGATAACGCAGGCAAATGCCGCGACTGCCAGAGCGATGCCTCTCACGGTGCCGTTACTTGGCTGGATCCCTGGATTCGCTGCCTGGAGCACTCGAACCGCAAAGGCGATACTGTTTCCAGCCATGTTTCCGAGGCAGATGAAACTGATTCCGAAGAGACAGCCGCTGAGAAGGACTGTGTCCTTTTTGTAGTACAACCAGCGATAGACGTATTGAAGCTGGGAATATTGTCAACAGAGACTCAGGGGTAAAAGGGGCTAGGACCCACATAGTGGAGGTCTCCGCCGCTTCGAGGAACGGCTTGCTCAATACCATCGATGACATACCGGGGCACGTTAAGACCATACTCGACGTAAACGTGCACCCCCGCCAGGCCAAAAAGCGTCCCGGCGAACCAGAGCAACATGGCACCGGCTGTCGAGTTGGTACCCCTGATCACGATGCCAGGACTGTTGAAGATGCCCGTTCCAATGACGCGATTGACGATGAGGCATACCGTGGAGAAGAAGCCAAGACGGAATGGCTGTTTTGGGGCATCGGTGACGATTGCATCAGGATTGGTTGTTTCGATCAGCCGTCTGAGTGTCTCGGGGTCTGCGTGTGGCTCCATCTGGCCGAAGTATTCCTGTCTGCTGTCCATGTTGAAATGTATTGAGACTCAATGTATTACTCGACGGACATCGAAGTGCTCCCTTCTCTTCTAAACGAGGAGGACGGGCTCGCTGGTTTCGTTGACTTATCAATCACTAGGAATCTGGCAAGGGACGGGGTGGGTTGGCCTGCATGTCTTGGCGGAACACCATCCCCCTTCTAGAACCCCCCTAACATGCAAGCTGTCGGGGCATGCATGCTTGGCGAGCGGCACCCCAATCACAACAAGGCAACCAGCCTCTAGCCGCATTAAAGGCATCCAATGTCCGACTCAACCACCACAAAACGTGCTGGCTGATTCTGTGGCGGACGCCCGAGGCATTTTCCTCACCAACGTCGGGCGTGCCCAGATACGGAGAGCCTGCGGTCGTGTGACACAGCCACCCATTTCTCATAACGGACAGAACTTATGCACGGTCTCGCGATAAGGGAGTGAGGTGGCCGGGTCCAAGCTCAGCTCAGCTTCCAGAAGACGGGGGGCCTGATGGTTCTTCGTTCTTCTCACTCAGGCCCCTCCTATTTTTTGTCTGGGCTTTCCTCTCCTGTCACCGAGACTCCGGGCGTCTTGCGTAATCATTCAATGCCAGGCCTTTGATCGACATCTTCGTCCGATGTTTCGTCTTGCGCTCTGAATATGGCCGAGATATTGACAGTTGGCGAGTTCGTGAAGTTCTCCGAAATCGCATGGAGTCTGTATTGGCTTGCTTTTTCCCCAGATTGCCGCGCAGGTAAGACCCCCAATGTTCCCCTTCATATATTTTCCGGCCCCCGCTCCTAACAGGAGTAGATGATCAGTATCAACAGTTTTGGGAAGATGTCGGAAATCTCGCGCAATCGCTTGACAGCCTTCAAAATGTCATCGACCAAGCCAGGCAGGAGTTCCAAAAGCACGGACAGTCACTACCGGCGATCATTGGTTGGGACCACTACTCTCTTGTTGAGATCATCGGCAATTACTATACGACATTGCGGGACTGCGAAGACCTTCTCCTGCAAAATCGAAGCTATAACGCAACAACCAACCCCGGGAAGAATTTGCGCTGGAACCTCATCCTTCGCCCCAGAGTCCAGGGCTTGCGACAACGCATCCTGTTACACAACTCCAAGATTCAGCTCGCCTTGCAACCTTTCCAGATGGACGTCAACCTACGAATCTACCACGCCCTTGCGCAGGACATCCGAACTCTTCGCGACGAGACGCGCAATGGCTTGGATGCCATTTTGAGAAACCTGCAAGTCTTGATGCAAGCGTTTGCAGTCCAGCTTCCGGAGAGAACCGAAGAAGACCACCTTCACCGACTAGAGATCCCCCCTCAAATCAAGATGGAACTTGAAACACTCTTTTGGAGCCACCCAGACCAGACAGAAGCTGGCGATTTTGTCCCCGCCCTTTGGGACATCGCCGACGCCTTCGTCAGGTGCTTCGAAACGGCAACTAACCACAGCCCTTTGGACCCCAAAGCTGGCGGCCTCGACGGTGAATCGGTTGAGGGTCAATATCTAAACTTACTGGCGTGCCAGTTTCTCATGTCAAAAATGCTCGGATCCGATGAATATCTCAATACCTCGGACTCCTCCCACTGGCCCAGCTACATCAAGGGCTTGGCAAAAATGCTCTCAGACGAATGCATTCGCTTCACCCGAGACACCGACCTCCCAAATATCTCGCACCGAACGCCTTGGCCAAGAATCTGGCCTAAAGAGGAGCACCCCGAGGATACAGAATTTGTGGAAGACCCCAGACCAATGGAACTACTCCTCGACCTGGACTTGATGACGACAAACCGTCGGCTATGGCGAAAGATGGTGCTCTTTCGACTTCTCGAAACCGAGGATAGTGTATTCTGCCTTGTCATTACGACCGGACAGGTCGGGCAGCCGGCGTCTCGGACAATTCCGGTTGATATCGACCTGTCCGTTGCCACTCTTGTGCCTCAGTATGCGGTACCCGGTGCCAGCCAGTCGCTAGTGATGATTCTCAACAATGGTCGCGGTCAAATACACCCGCTAGAATTTCATACAGAGGAGGATTTGTTCTTATTTCAGCAGGCCCTGACGGGGTATCAGGTCTTTAGCAAGTATATGCCGAAGTGAGTCTTCCTTCCACCCACTGCCGTTCATGTGGCTAAAGTCTATATCTCAGATGCGACTTGAAGGTTTTCTTCATCATGAGAGGAAAGCAAAAGGTCTTGGAACATGCTTCCTTACAGCTCTGGGAACCGATGAGACTCGAGGGGGATCGTGTTTTGAGCGGTTCCACCGACTCCGGTTCGACTCGAAGAGCGAGCAATTCCAGTCGTTCCAGCCATGGAAAGGCACCCGAGCAGCCCGCGGTATTGATGACTCCAGCTGTTGGACAGGGGACAACAAGAATGTCCCCATTGTCACCAACAAGCACCAGCACATTCCGGCAGCCTGAGATTCCCAGAGACTCTTATGGAGGATACTCGCCCATTCCGAATCAGGCAAGCTCTTCCCGATACTCAGCCTACATCAACGCCCAAACCGCCGGACCACCAGCTATGAATCACATGCCAGCAGGGAGAATATGGTCCCCATCCTCCGGATCAGGTTCCGTTTCATCGATCAGTCAACCCCTTACTCGAAGCGACCCCCAGGGACAGGTAATCAGCCCCAGCGCAAACAGAATACCGTTCCGGACGATGTCTCAGTCATCCAGAACAAGCAGCGGCGGT
>Ga0247758_1001435_pt1 | contig 17662 bp, 25 predicted proteins | sample UWRJL156409C4_FD_180950 | JGI IMG/M metagenome (GOLD analysis project Ga0247758, IMG submission 180950) | Plant litter microbial communities from Arlington Agricultural Research Station in Wisconsin, United States - UWRJ-L156-409C-4 | ecosystem: Environmental > Terrestrial > Plant litter >...
TAAATACAAAAGAAAGCTCCCTGTGTGTGAGGAGAGCACATGACGAAAGGCTCCTGCGCTCCAGCCTAGCCTGGAGCGGTAAGGCGCCTGCGCGCCTGAGCGCCAAGAACTGCCGCTGCAGTTCGACTGGTCGCTCTAACTCCGTGCCCGACACCTAGGTACTAGTTTGGACTGAGAACCCTAGATCCTCACGGTCTCTTTTAGAATGTCGTTTCTTCACGCGGTGCCGGAGACTCTGGTCATCTGCATGTCAGTTTCGACGTAGGTGCGTGAATTTCCTTCCGAATCCTTCTGTTTAATTAGACTCAGCGAATACACAGAGGTTCTTGTCACAAACTCAAGTCATTTTGAAGAGCCATCTAGCGTGCACCACCATCAACACTTTAGTTTGGACCACGGGACGTGTCTGAAATTCAACATACATGCATGCGATGTACCGATGCGCAATTATATCTATACGGATCCCCTATCTTTTGCCTTCTTCTCAGCCCTGGTCCTCCCCACAACCGTCGCGGCAGGGCCTCCGTCCAACCCGTTCGATCTTGGCGAACTCATGCCGATGGCCACAGCTCACGGCTCCGTTTGGTGGGCTCCGTTGCGATCCCGGTCTGCCGGTTGACTGAAAATGTTGATTTTGGATGGAGTGTTAGCGCTTATGCCACTTGAGGTGTCTAGTTCATCTTCTTCATCAGAAGTAATAGTTTCGCCCGAAGTTGTTTGCATACCTCGTTGTCATCCCTGGCTTCCATTTGTTGGCGGTGCTGGCTCAAGACTTATCAACTGCTGAGCGTATCACAATCTAGGGTCCCCTGGCATTGACTTTACTATGTATCTGCTGCCGGTTGTGCTTGACGCTAGGATAGAACCGGAGAGTAGAACGGTGGTCGTCCAAGGGGAGGTGAATGATATTGGCAAGAGCAACATTACCCCGCCATGAAATGTAGACACATGCTGCCTGGAATATATCATATTAGTGTTTTAGTAGACCCCTACATTCCGGTCGGTAGCAAGAACCCTCGCAGCCAAAAATAACATCCCTTTGCTTCACGCGCTCACCGTTCCCGCCAATCAGTTCATCGCCTTGTTGTAACTCCTCCTAGCAACACAATGCGAGCCCCCAACCTCCCAGAAGAACAAGCCAACCTCAATCTTTTCATCTCCGTGGCTGTGTCCATCACTGCGGCATTCATCGCCCCCGATACTCGCAATCTCATCACCCGAAAACGTGGAGGCTTTGATGCTATTGTCGGGAAGAAGGCTTCTTAACGATGCTGCTTGACGATTCAACCAAGGAATCCAGGAGCCCGGAGACGGCGGAGTACGGCTGCCTGTAAGCGTAGGCAAGCCGCCGTCGCCGTTGTCATCGTGACGGTTGTTGGGTAATGATGAGTAATAGATGGAGGTGGAGGTCCATTTATTGGAGCAGTCGTCCGAAGCAGAGAGGACGTTGAAGTTCCCACCCCACACGTGCACACGCCATCCCCTGATCTTGCAAGATCTCCGCGGAACCGTCGCCGCACATCAATTACACCTAAAATGGAAAAATGAAATGATAATTGGAGGGGAAAGTCGTCTGATTTTTTTTTTTTTTTTTTTTTTTTTTTTTTTTTCTACTGGTGGGATTGGCGTTGGCGTTTGAATAGGATTTGATACCTTAGTTTTGGTTCGCAACTGATTAGCTGAAAAAGAATCGGGAATAGCTTCATGCGAGTGCGAACTGGCAACGAGACAGGTGAAAAGCGGATTCAGATGAACTGCCGAGCTGGCTGGGGCATGCAGGGCCTTGAGGATTGTATGCGCTGTCCCAGCGCCTTAGTTGACGTGTCGGAAATGTTATTCCCGGCCCCCCTCTCCGTGATGTTGCGTCCCGCACTTTGGCAGCCGCTCAAAAGCGCAACGGGTCACCCACCCACTTGTTTCCCGTTGTAAGCTATGAGCGCTCAGCACCATGGGTGACAACATGGCAGTGGCGGCACACTTGCCAGAAAGTTCGCTGTGGGCAAACAGAAAATGCCTTCTGATCTGCTCCGTCGTGGCCATTGCCAATATGCAGTACGGACTTGACTCGGCTTGCCTGGCCGGTCTGCAGGCCATGCCGGGCTTCCTTGCCGTGTTTGGACATCGAAATCCAAGCCTGGCCGGGGGATATGGCATTGACGTAAGCTTCTTCTTCCCGGAGAGGTGACCAAGCTGACAAAGCCAGCGAACCTTTCAACAACTCATCGGGTCATTCCTGACCCTCGGGGCATTCCTATCCTCCATCACAGCCGGCGCCTTTGCCCACTTCCTGGGGCGCAGACCGGGCCTTTGGGTGGCCTGTCTCCTGACCGCCGTGGGTGCTGCCATTCAGATCGGGACGACCAACCAAGGAGTTGTCTACCTCGGCCGCATCGTTCTCGGCATCGGCAATGGGTTTTTGGTGACCTTTTCCAACATATACTGTGCTGAGGCGGCGCCGGCGCACTTGCGGGCTGTCATGGTCGCGCTCTTCTCCATCTGGGTCAATATCGGGAGCATCGTCGGCGCTGCAGTCAACAATGCGACGCAGAGACGTCTAGATAAATCGTCATACCAGATCCCGCTGGGCATCCAGTTTATCGTGCCCGCGCTCTTATCGGTCGGGCTCCTCTTCGTGCCAGAATCGCCCCGGTGGTTGGTGCACAAGGGAAGACAAGAAGATGGCAGGAAAGCCCTTGCCACACTGCGGGGAACGTCGATGCGGCCAGAAGATTTTGAACTCGAGTGGGTCGAGGTGGTCAAAGGAATCGAGGAAGAAAGAAAGCTGGCGAGAACAACAGGACCCCTCGACATGTTCCAAGGTACGTACCCGCCTTGGCCTTTCAGCCTAAGGCGCATATATCCTGATGCCGTGAGCAGGTAGCGATCTGCGCCGGACACTGCTCTGCTACGGAGTGATTGCCACGCAGGCGGGCTCTGGCTCGTGGTTTCTGATCAGCTATTCGACCTACTTTATGATCGTCTCTGGCCTGAGCGTCAATGACGCCTTCAAGTATTCCATCATGAAGACGTGCATCGGCTTTGTCGGCGTAGGCGTCGGCATGTATCTGATGCGCCACGTCTTTGGACGACGGACCATCATGATGCTCGGGGCTTTCCTGCAGGGCATGTGTCTATTAGCCATGGCGGTGACGGCAACAACCAGTGCGGGGACAGAGGTCGCGCGCAACAGCGTCATCGCCTTTGTGGCCCTCTTCTTCTTCTTTTATAACGCCCTGGTCGGGGATGCCTCATATCCCGTAGCCACGGAGCTTGCGAGCACTGGGCTTCGATCGTGGACGGTCGGGTCGGCTATCAGCCTGGGGTATTTTCTGGCGTGGTTAGCATCATTTTGCTCCCCGTACTTTATCAACCCCGAGAATCTCAACTGGGTACGTCCGGACTCTGAGTTTTCTCCTTTGAAATTATTAACCGTCGGAGCAGGGAGCCAAGTACGGCTACATCTGGGCAGGGTCCAACTTCATCTGTGGTCTCTTCTTCTTCTTCTTCTTGCCTGAGCTTAAGGGTCGCACGCTGGAGGAGATTGACGAGTTGTTTGAGCGGCGGATTCCGGCGTGGAAGTTCAAGACGACGGCGGCCAACATCGGAGACGAGGCCAGGAGGGAAATCAAGATTCGCAATGCCCACGACCGCGAAGAAAAGACGCCCGTCGTGATTGAAGAGGATAACAGGCCCTAGACGCAGTTGATGGTGCGTCGGCAAAATCGTGTTTCTTCTCTGTGGAGCAAAGCAGAGCTCCAATGTCGGGTCAAGAATGCGGACAAGCCGATTAATTTGGGCATCTGATGGGAGGTGCATCCCCCCTACTTTTTGATACGATCCAAATGGGGCCCAGAATAACCATCTGCTTCACGCTGTGTACGGCAATTTGTCTCTGCTTAGTGGTGGAGGCAAGATGGACAGGCATGAGCCAATGTGGCCGCTGCGGCTGCTCTGCTTGGGTCAGCAGCCACGAAACACATGTCGTTGAGGAGGTTTGGCATGCTAAACACTCAGCACCGCAGACCGCGGGGGAATCGCAAGTTCTCACAAGGCACACATGATACAGTGCACAACGACGTGACGCCTTCCGGCCTCAAAAATATTTTTTTCAGCTAGATAGGTGTAGGAAATGTCTGCCCGATAACATCCTTCATCTTACAAAACAAAACCTAACGCTTCCGGGACCACACACTCATCCTACCCCCCCTAAGGAACACACCGTCTATTCGGAAGAAGAGCCTGGTTTCTTCATTTCCAGAACCGCACCTGATGCGGTGTAAGTCAGACCGGGAGTGGCGTGCTTCTCCTTGCCAAAGGCGAACCCGGGGTGGCCAACATTCAGGCAAAGGACGGCGAGAACCATCATGCTAGATTGGGAAAAATGACAGGAGTTAGCGTCCGAGTTAACAAAGAAGAAGAAGACGGCGGTGGTGCCAGGCCTTTTCTGCCCGCGCTTCGAAAACGAGAATGACTTACGCAGCTTCGAGACCCATGAATAAGGGCTCATTGCGGATCAGAGGTCCGTCGTAACCATCCCGCAGCTCGTCTACCCGGTACATGCAACGAACGAGGATGAGAAGGATGGAAAGGAACAGAAATCCTAGGAAGACCTTGACCCTGGACTGCAGCGGACCAGCAGTGGACTTTCGCTTGTAGCGTACCACGTAGTCGGCAAACAGACCCACGAAAATGACAAGGGTAATGACCTGAAGGATGAGTCCGGCCATGGAGATTTTAACGCCGCTCTTGTTGCCCGTGCCAGCTTGTACGGAGGACAGCGCGCCGCCGGCGGCCTGGAGCACTAGGGAGACGATATCGCAGGGGATAAAGACCCATACGAAGAGCTTGGGTGCGAATCGAGATACCGAGCGGTCTAGATTGTTGATACTTCATAGCAAAGTAACGCATTAGTTCTGACCTGAGTAGTGGTTACCAGGAGGTTTTCACTCACGTCCTTGACAGTAGCACGTAGATTGCAGAGCAATAGAACACGGGTGCGGTGGTAATGCAAACTAGATTTACGTCGGTGCGGTTAGCGGTGGTGGTGCCAAGAGTGTAGGTGTGAACGAACCAATCTGAATGACAAAGGCATTGAAGGAGAATGGGTTGGAGTGCAACATGATGCGACCAATATATCCAATGATCTCATCCACGGATCCAAGTACCATACAAATCATGAAATCCCAAGACCTCCAACGTAGGCCTTGGACAATGTGTATGAGCATGGATAGCGCAAACAAGCCAATGATTACCCCATTTCCGGGAATGGAGGGCTGATATTGGAGGATGCTCGCCTCGATAGGGCAGAGAGCAAGAGTGCAGTTGGCATTCTTGCCGAAGGAAATAAGACCGTTGGGTAGCTTGGCCATGGCAGAACGAGCGACGCGAGAAAGAGCTGAAGAGCAAATGCAAGTGAAGACAAACCGGATGGCTAAAAAGTCTGACTGTTGACCATGACACCGAGATGCTGGACGGTCGAGATGCTGGGCGGTCGAGACGCGATTTATAAACTCTGCCACGCATGCTCCCTCATTGTTGTTTAATGAGCTGAAGGTGCTGCCTGGACGACACCAAGCTCTTGATTTGCCTGACGAAGTCGATGCATGGCACAGTTGCAATTGACCAGGTCGCGGATATGTCGCGCTGAAACGACATCGTCGAGTCTGCCTCATTCTTCAGGGCCACAACTCGCGGCTAGCTAGCGGCGCTAGCTGGCACGCCGCTGCCGGGATCCGTCGCCCTTGGTGCAGAGATACCGCATCTTGACCAATGACCACCCAATGAAGAGGGACGTGAATCGTGGAAGTACGTGTGTGTCAGCAGAGCCCTAAATAAAACATGGATCCCAGTTGGCTTAAATTCTCCGCTGACAAAGTCATGGCTCCCACAACCCGAAACCTCCCACAACCCGAAACCTCCCACGACCCGAAACAGATTGCCATGTGGGTCTAGGGCTGGCAGGGAACGTGATTGAACGAGGTTCCGGATTTGTACTCAAATTTCGATCCACTGGTACTCTCTACCCCCGGCCAAACTGAATAGGGCTGCTCGTAAGCTAACAAGGGGAAAATTTGAATCGCTGGCGACCCAAGCTGAGATATTTGCTGCTGCCTACGATATCTCCCCAGGGGTATGCAGTTGGCAGCTCACGAGATCTGATAGACTTTTCCGATCTCAGTTAAGGTGATAACCCCCAACACCCACGGCCTTTCTTTCCTATCCATCCGCTGCGTCTCCATATATCTCGGGATCTCAGTTACCCGGAAGGTATCTCACAAGATGACGAACTCTTCCCGCTCTCGCTCAGAGCGAGTGCTCTTGATTGCGCCCCAGCGCGAACTGTCGGCCTCGTTGCTTAATGCGCACCCCCTGCAGCAATTTACCATCAAGATCGAACATTGTAAAGGGGTCGACCTTAAGCCACTCCCGGCCGGTGGCTAAGCCCTATTATGCCTGTCAGCACGCTCACGAACTACCACCGCGCTAAAAGCGCTGAGCATGCGTGATACTCCAAGGGATGATACACCACAACCCCTGCCTGCGCTGAGCCGATCAACCGATGAGCCTGAACTCTCCAAGAGGAGCACCTCCTGGAGGCGCCAGGGAACCAAATTCGTCGAGGGTGGCTCAGCGGCGATTTTCGACGTGGGATCTGAGCGTCTGGAAGACGCCTACTTCCATCCCGATAAACCCCTGACCGCGCAGTTTTTTTGTTCATACGCGCCATCAGTGACCGAGCCAGGACACGCCGCCAGGCTGCCGTTGGCTACACCGTTTTTGCATGGATTGATGCCATCTGCATCGACCAGTCCAACGTTATCGGGCGTAACTCGTAGGTCCAGCCCATGGGCGACATATACAATCAGGCTCGCCATGTCATCGAGTTCGAGTGGGTAGAGACCGAGCTCGAAGAGCAGGTGGAATTTGCGGCTACACACATAGGCCACTACCTCAAGTCACACAAACAGGTGTCTTATCTTTTCCCACATGTTTCAGCAACTCCTTTATGAACTTTAGATCCAAGCTTGTATTACTACGTTCTTGCGCTAACCTCATCGCTATCAGGAGCATACTCGACCTTCTCCCTTCAGAGCTCAAAATGCAACACCTCGAACATCACGTCCCCACTACGCCTTGACATTGGGAAGGCCACAATTGGCAACCAAACCTTCAACGCCGTGTACTTGACCATTCGCGCCCTTCGAGATGGTTATGCCATCATGGCTTCGGTTTTCTTTTTTGCTGTCGATCACCGCACGCCCCTTTGTCAAGGCCGCTGCTGCATGGCCCCAGGAGCGGGCCTGCCCAACGAGGATGACGGACTTTTTTGGGGGATTTGCCGACTTGCACCTGAGATGTTGCTTGACCGCGACGAACCTCGGAATTTCTTCGATCTCGCAACAGCACCACAGCCGGGTTTCATATGACTCGCTCCTTACCAGCGATGACACCATTCAGGCTTTACAATAATGCTTTTGGCAATGCCTGGTCTACAAGGTCTTTCTCTCCCCCAGATGACTTCACTTGGGTGGATCCTATTAACTTCACAGCCAAACTACCGGGGGACTCGATCGCTCATAAAATGTACTGTCGTAACATCACATGCTCAAGACGTTTCTATCTGACACAGAACATTACCGAACCTGAAGAACACACTACACCTTCGTTCACAAGGTCAAACGCCTTCAGCCTCCTACTCGCATTAACTCTGGCCATCTTATGTCAACCTCGCGGGTCATTGTTTCATCGAAACCACCAGCCTTTTACGGCATTCTGGAGTCAATTATACTTTCCGCTCTCTGTCTTTGGGTTGCCTTGAGGATTCGAAGCTTCAGGGCGTTCTGTGCGGCAGCCCTTATTTACAGAGACCCTACCCTCCTAGCAAAACACGACACATCTTCCAACTTGAAAATCATCCTCAACGCTCCGATACTCGGTTGGTGGGCGGTGCATATACGGGCAAGTAGTAGCTTCTCACCACGTCCTGTGTATGTTTTCATCCACGCCATCCGACGCCTCAGGGGTCACCTGACCAGCGACCTCGGCATTCAACATTTCGCAGCCATTCCTGCTCTTCCCACGGCCTAACAGTCAATCACCTAGGACCACTATTTGCCGCTGCCCTAGTGCAAATGGCCGTCACCCATGTGCGGCCGGACGATCGTCTCCAACTGCAGAGCATCGCGAGCCTGTTTGGTGCTGCATCTAAATTGTGACTGTCACAGGGGCTGGCATCAGCACAAATGCAGGTATTCCTGTACGTATTCCCGCCTCCCTTCCTGTACTCCTCTCACTAGACTTAGGATTTTCGATCAAAAATAGCGTTTATTCCCTTGGTCATCGTCGTATCTTCCATTCCTCGGTTCTCTCTGATCCGGAAAAGAGGGCTCTCTTCTGCCGTGAAATCACCAAGATGCGTCAGATCGTTAAGCACGCCAATCCAACAAAAATACATCGCCTCATCTTAGGTTTGTGTGATGCTGGCAAGCTGGTCCGGGACTATACCCAGAACATCGACTTTCTGGAAGAAAAGGCTGGCCTGTCTACCGATCTGCAGAAAGGTCCTGGAAGTCGATCTCATTTCCGCAGGAAGTACCGGGCAAGGCGTGTTCGAAGCCACCACGGGGCCAAACTAGAACCACGACGAGACAATAGCAGAGGTGTCGAATGTGTTCTCCTCCATGGATCTCTCCGCCGTTTGCGATGCTTCAGCTGTCTTGGCACCCATAGCTGGGACGGGTGTGGCTGAGAAGCGGTGACTCTAGCGGGACAGGAGCCTCCATGTCCTGACTGTGCCGAGATATCCGATGCCAGAACGGCAGCAGGAAAACGCGCAACTGCAATCGGAACGCTCCGACCGACATCGTGCTTTACGACGAACAAGACCCGTGGGCTGACTCGGTCTCCGCCATCGCGAGGCATGCGAGTCGTCGGACATGCGGTTAGCTTGGTGCAAGCTCAGCCACTATTGGGCGTCAATTTCAGGCAAGCTGTGCTTCCGAACTGCAGCGTCCAGAACCTTGTCACTTAGACATCCGATTTCCAGAAGCAGAGAGTATACCATACCATTAGGTGATCAATGGCAGCACCGTTGTGCGCCAAGAGAGAGAGAACACCGCGAGGGCAGAGGGTGATCGAACTCGAGATCCTGTATGAGACCGGACAGCGTGTGACTGGTGGGCGCAACAGAAGGGTGCTTTGATACCATGGGGAAGACAATGCAGCCCACGAGCCGGCGCCCAACCCAGAATCCAGGAGAGTGATGCCTCTTACCAAGAAGAACGAACCCTCGTTTGCTGGACAGCACTCCCTATCGTGACCGACGGTTTTTGGGCTTTGGTTCTGGATCCTGTCCATAGCGCACTCACCGATGACATGGAAGCGGTCTCTGGCCACCAATCCAAGGGCGGCGGGCAGAGGTGGCGTGCGCCGCCCAGGGACCTCCGTCTCGCTATGGATCACAGGAATCTGAAACCCGGAGGTTGGATCGAGATCCAGGAGTTTGGCGGCATGGCGCATTGCGACGACGGATCTACGCCGGAGGACTACACGGTGCAGAAGATGTTTCTGGCAGGGGTGCGGAAGGAGTTGAAGAACACTAGCTTCCACTCGTACATGGAGTACATCTTTTGGACCGCGTAGAAGCCGGAGTAGTTGAGGTCTTTCGGTTTTCCCATACCACCAGGGCGAGCATCTCATGGCGAGCGGCGTATTGTTTTATGACAAGTGGGCTACCATTTAGATTGGAACTTGTTAGAATCATGACCCTTTAGTGGATGCAATCGTCCTGTTAAATTTCGCTGCTTTCATTCCGAACCGCTTTCATGAAGGTGAGGAGCCACTCAACGATCCCAAAGAATGTGATGCCATACCGTGTCCAGTATCTTACTGTGCTCGAGGGGATGGACGCTTCAGAAGCTTCTAACACCATCCAAGGTTGACTTCTACAACTCTACTTAGACGATGATCGGCAATAAATGGGTTCTTCGAGAAGAAATCTCGGCAATTACAGGCATCGGAGAGGTCGATATTGCTTTCTTCAGCCCTGCACGATCAAGTGTTGCACAGAAGTTGTCTTGGGCATCCAAACGTCAAACAATTAGGATCGAAGATGAGGCGTATTGTCTCCTTAGAGTCCTTGGCGTATATCTCCTTCTGCTCTACGGTGAAGGAGACAATGCCTTTCGGCAGCTACAGGAGGAGCTCATCGGAACATCAACCGATCAGACCATTTTCGTATGGCCAAGCGATCAGCACTCGGGATACTGCAGCATTCTGGCGTCATCGCCCCGGGATTTTGAATATTCGAGCTCAATGGTGATCCATCATTGGCCGGTCAATGTGCATTCTATCGACGAATCCTGCTTGTGAGATTGCCATTGTGGCGTGCGGGGTAATTTCGTCATCATAGTATCAGGTTGCCCGTTAAGAAAAGCTTTACGACCAGAACGAACAGGATACACCCATGTTCAACTTCACGATTTATGTCATGTGACATATACACACTCTCTCTCATTTAAAATCTCCCAATCTTGAAAGATTGTGTAGATGACAAAAGATGCAATCATTGCCGAGAAATATATGGTTACACATTATTGAGTCATAGTGAGGTCAGCTATACTGACCTCTGCGAGTCCATGAACCATAAATTGCGACATCTCTCAAAGAGTCAACGTCGTTCACGGCATTCTCTAAACCCCTCGCCAGAGCTTTTAACGGGCCAATCTTATTGCAACTCAAAATTTTTCCCGCAAACGTCGTCGTACTATATTCCCTATGGACAAATTCGGGAAGAAGATCGCGTCGCCAGCGTACAAACCACCGTTCCCACCGACTTCTTCCTTGATTGCGCGGAGGACATAGTCCTCCCTGCGGCCTTCAACGATCTATCTCCCCTAGCGAGGGAACTGCAGCCATTAAGACTTGAGCATAGAAATGAGGTGCACAGATTTCTCTGTGCTTTTTTTGATCTTTCTCGATTCAATACCATACGCAAGGTACTGTGGCTAATCGCCGTCCATGGAGCTCCACGCTCTTTGTAACTACCAGAAGTTACTGCGCCGCGAAATCAGGATCGCAGAAGAACTGGATCTTCATCTCGTTTGGGCGAAATCGAGAATCTTTATCAAACCACTTCCGGAGTTTCTGCTCAATTACGATTTCTGGGAGGCCAATATATCCTGCGAACCTCAACTACACCGAGCAGCGTGCGGGCTTCTGTACTCTTATTGTGGCCTCATTCGCTTTGGTCATGATTTACAGGTGGCACACGAATGTCATTTGGTCAAGGGCCCTGCTAGACGGGCACTAGTTGTTTGGCTAGCCGGGCACTAGTCCTCCGAGGGCTAGGGTTATGTATGGCCCCACATAGGATTCATTCGCATGCCACACCACCCCCAGTCCAAACCCTGCCATTTTCTGCAATCAACCAACACCACACGACCGCCCTCCCAACCCACAACGGCTCGTCGCATCAAATTGGCACGTTTTGTATGGGTAAACCAGCCATTTCTAACTACTTTTGAGCTCTCCAAACAATCCCAGCGTCTTGCGCCGTCCAATTATCGCCCTCCGTCGCGGTCGCAAGGATGCCAGCCAATGCGGGGCAGACCTCACGCTCTGGCGGCTCAGTGGACAACGCTATTCCAATACCCTCCTTAAGCCCAGCCTCCCTCACAGCGCCTCCAGTTAATTCGAGCGATTCAAGCGATTTTGAGGCCAGAGATCTCTCCGATTGGGAAGACTTTTCCAGCTCAAGTAACTCTGACTGCCTCGCAACCACCAAGAACTCCAGCATCGCCAGAGACTCCGAAGCCTCAGAGGAAGCGGAAGCGACCGGTAAAGACAGTACCTGGGCCTCCGAAAGGTAATTCTGCGCCTCTGAAACCCGGTATTTGTCGACGGCTGTCAGCGTAGGAGACCGAGCCCGAGCCTGAGCCTGAGCAAGAGGAAATAAATAGAGGGCGGAGAACAATTTACGTTTCAGCCTCAAAGCCACGCCCATCACTACTTCTTGCCTCCGAGTTAGCAACTACTCGGTCAAAGAAGCGGGCGGCGCCGGGGACCATCACCAAAGCTTTGGTGGCAGAGGACGAAATTGTCTTTAAGCCGCCCGTGAAAAGGACCAGAAGTGGCCGAGTGGTGAAACTAACGGCTAAGGCAGCTAAGGCAGCGAATAATGGCTAGAAACGCGATTTCCGAGGACTTTCGGTTTGACTACTACTACGTTGTTGGCTTGGCCCAGTTACGAGGCTTCGTTCTACAATTATAGACCCCGTAGAAAACATGTAGAATTAGCTGTATTATCAATTGAAGGCGTAGATCACTGCAAAAAAAGATTGCTTTTCTGTGGTGGCGATGAGTGAGACGGGCAGCCCCTGGAAGTGAGACAATCTGGGTCATACATAACCCTAACCCTGGGAGGACTAGTGCCCGGCTAGCCAAACAACTAGTGCCCGTCTAGCAGGGCCCTTGGTCAATGCGAACTTGGACTATCGAGCTTGGACGGAATTTGCCCGGACAATACTACCAAATCTCGACCCCAAGGACTCCAATACCATGGACACACGATTCCAATATGGCGAGTTGCGGTTAAATCGGCTCGACACCATTTACCGATATTCGCCTTACAAGTTTTCCGTATCCAGCATCTTTCGAGGCTTCCCCCATGCCTTGACCGAAAGCTATGTGCCTTACATGGACCAGTACAACAACGCAGTGTCAGCATTTGGTGTCATCGTTATTGTTCTGTCGGCTTTCAATCTATCATTGTCAGCACGCCCTGAAAGTCCAGATCTCGATCTTCAACAAGCAGCATACGGATTCGCGCTATTCGCTATGATTCTATGCGCCGCGCTTATTGGGGTGTTCCTTGTGGTACCCTTGATTTCCTCACTGGCGACAATCTATGGCTCCATTGCCACACGAAAACGACTTGTCAAAAAATGGGATGAAGAGGAACTATCACGCTCAGCTTAGTCCTGAAGACTGAGTCGTCGATTCACTTCGGATGAGGATTCCAATCGCAGCTTTCTTGGTGCTCGTGTACGCGGGAGAATTGCTGGGCGCGCTGGACGGACGGACAGATGAACGCGATCATGGTCAAAGTTTGAAGCCGAAGCGATTGGCTTTCGAGGCGAAGTGGCTGAATCCGCCGGGGGTCGGCCAGTGCCCCGGGGCTGGGGCTGGAAGCAGGTCAGCGGATAGCGACAGGGCTTGTCTGTGATGGCCTGTGATGCGAATGAAGAAGCTAAGGAGTGGGCGAGGGGGGGAAATACGGGGGGAAGGTAAGGGTGCAATGGTGCAGAGAGACCAGATCATGGATGGGAAGTGAGAGTTTGGACATCTGAGCAGAAAGCCAACATGGATGGGCACGATCCAACACCACGCGCTCTCTCCTAACTGTTTCGCGGCTTCGACGTGCGGAATCGGCAGAATGTGGCGCGTGCGGGCCTGGGAATTCGCACATCGGCAGACATTTTCGACGCGTCTGAGGAGTATGAGCAGATCAAGTCGGAGAGGGCCTCTCAACGGCGGCAAACGGAAAGATCAAAAAACGTGGCGTCGAGCAGAAATCACGGGGAGGCAGGTGTCAGAAACCGTAATTTGGACAGAACTAATGGAGGGCGGAGAGTGCAGGGCGGAAGGAAATCCGGTCTCAAGAGGATGTCCCGAGTCATTGCCGGAGCGTTTTGGTCTGAGGCCATAACCAAGCTGGACAGACTCATGCTTCGACGGCATCAAACTCCCGGGCAACGGGTAATCGAGGATTGCGCAAGCCCTGTTAGTCAAATCGACTTGGAGAGACTAGCAACTGCGAGACAGGGGACGAAGACATCAATCAGCCCTCTGAATACAAAACATTTGCAGGGAGAACTCACAGATGTTGTAATAGATGTGCTTCACAAACGTCGGGATCCAAACCGCCAAGGCGATGAACTGTCCAAAACTCCAGCCAGCCGTGTTGCGAATATCCACCCTGGCCACAACCGGCCGCAGGGTCGTGATATACCCACATACCATCCAGGGAGCGCTGGAAAATAGGTAGCGTTGTTGACTGCTCTCGGGAACCTAGTTCTCCTGGAGTATAACCACCCTCCTAATAAATATTAGCACTGTGGCAATTGCTAATAATGGTTTTTTTAGCCTACCTACTTATTTGAAAATAACTCAGATAACTGTGATGATTCTCCTTTGTGACCCCTGCCCCAGACTCAAGCCATACATGAGCATGTATTCTTCTGACAGTTTTAAAATCCCAATCCGTCGATAAACCTCCACACCCTTCATGCTAAACTGCTCCTTGATGAGGACAACGCTAATGTCCTCGAAGAGGGCGAGAAGGAGAACTTTGCTGTTTGCCGGAATCTTGTTGGGGCCCTCGCTCGTCAAGTCGTAGTCGGCGAAGAAAGGAAGGGTGAGTGAAGACACTGTTGGCGGTACTTTCCATTTACCGTGATCGAAATTGATCTCGACTTTCAGTGGAAGAGGGTATGATTCTTCTTTTGTTGGGAGGACGGCTGAATCATCTGAGAGTCTTGCAGGCCGCGTCAATCCCACAACTGTGAGGACAGCAGACGAAACTTCTCCATAGGGGTTTCTGCCCGTCCTGGTGATCTTGCAGGATAAAACAGAAATAGTTGGGGGTGGTTTCTTTAGTCGTGTTGGTTTCTGCGCCGCATGGTCGTAGTACTCGCACGGTTTGAGTGGCCGTGATGGCTCACACCCGCAGAAAGCCCGAGGCAAAATGAGGCCGTCCCTCGAAAATAGCAGGCCTCCCAAAATAGCGTCTTGCTCTTCAGACCCGGAGGCCTCAGGTGATGGTTCGCTAGAGATATAGACGTAAAACTCGTCCGGAAGGTCTTCGCCGAGTCGTGTAAAAATGGAGAGGGTGCTCATGTCCGCTTTGGTCCAAAAGACAACTTTAGCATCAACGGATACCCAAGACCACGACGGCCCTCTATACTCCCTCAAACGCTGTGAGCCCGGTGGGAGATGTTGCACCCGCCAGGCCATGTCAAACGCAAGGGAGGGGCCCCATAACCCGGCGATATATTCGCCCAGAAATGGCTCCATTCTCTCCGCCAGGCCCGAGAGGGCTGGTAAGCGATCCGTGGCTTTTGTGAGTTGCAATGACGAGAACCGGGTCACAATTGCTTGCCAGAGATCGGTCATCTTATCTTGGTCAGTCTTCGGTATTTTCGTCACAAGTCTCTGAAGGCGCTGCGAGTAGCTACTCTGGGCGCTTCGAAGATGCGCTTCTGCTTCTATGAGAGTCATATGTTGGGTGTCCGGTTCGACACTACCCAAAAGATCCAAATGCTCCGTACGGTATTCCAATGACCGTATTTCGTGAAGGTTTGTTCTCGCAGAAACGAGGTGAGAGACCATGGTCATCGAATTCCGAAGGAGAGACTGGATTTTAATGGCGTCTCGGTTTAAGCTCCGCTCCGAGCCCGAGGTGTTGTCGTGCCGACTGAAAAGATGTTGTGGTACCGACTAGACAAGAAGTCTTTGGGGCCCAGGTTCAACTGAACAGCCCCGGCACTGCGATAGGCAATCATTGAGCTATTCCTGTTGGTGAGGACCCGATTAGGAACCATGTCCTTGACACGCGAGAACTGCTCCTTCAGGGATCGATCGTCTGTTAGGCTCCCACACTCGCAAACTGTCTCCACTCCACACTCCCAGATGAGTTCACCATGGGAAAAGTGCAAGACTCGTGGAGACAGTACTCGTTCCTGAAAAACCCACCCTCTGGTTAAAAGGGGGTAACGTTCCAGGGAGGCTGCCGCGGAGACAAGATCGCCCCAGTGGGGTAACTTAGACCGGACCGTGCCCACGAAGCGTAGCTTGCCATCGAAACACTTGACCCGAATAGTAGCACTTTCCGTATTTGTTGCCATGTCCTTAGGGAAGCAGCCCACGTTTCCATCACGAGCCGAGGTTGCGGCCAGTGTTATATGCGAGTTCTGGTAAATGTTGGCCATTTCGGCAGAGTCGGTCTGCCAGTCTGTAGTATCGTCCTGCACAATGCAGAGAGCATCGATCCAAAGATAGAATATCCCCAACTCCACACAGTAGCGTATTGCATCCCGGAAGGTTCGAGGGATCTCCTCCCATGGCATCCCTGCCATTCTTTCTTGATAGTTCTTCGTAGTTGTTATGCAGGATAGCTGACCACCCCAGCAGTGACTTAGAGTAGCGTATTTTGTGCGCCTGGCCAACCCCTCGATAAGCTTCACTGTGAACACTCCTTCCGGGGAGACATCTATGGCGAGTATCCTTCTCGGCCAGGGTGATTCACTCTCGATGCGACAGGTATGCTTGGCGGAGCATCTTTCCAACATGGACTTCGCCCATCGAACTGCCTCTGGAAATAGCGGGTGACCGGTTATTCGGGGTCGTAAGCACAAAGCTTCCAGCCATAACGGGAAACTTCCGCCCCAAACTTCAGGACCGTGGTCTGAAAACAGGGTTAATTACCGTACTCCTGACCTAAAAAAACTAACCGTCGTAGCATCTAACAGCGGAGGAACATACCGTCAAGGTCCAGATAGCGGTAAAACTCTAGTGTGACTCTTGGCCGATCGTCCGAGAAGTAAATCTCCAGTGTAAGGGTAGCATTTTCACACGTGAACGCATAGCCGTAAACCCTTGAGACATCATCGACAAACCACCAAGTGCCATCTTGCATTTCCGATATCCCGTTGAGAAGAGTGTCGCATATTTCGCACTTTTGTTGAAGGGCCGATTGTCGCAACTCGGCGGGAGTGAACTCGAGGAACAGGCGAGGCTTCCCAGGGGGCTTGACTAGCCCCTGGCAGACCTGGCAGGGTGGCATTTCAGACGCTGGAATTTGAAAGAGTATCGTTTCCTTTGCAGCGGGCAGGATGGACTTCAAACTTTCGAGAGGCGATGCTTCTGGATCATGGAGACGGAAAGTGAAATCGAGGGTGCATCGTGGCTGGCGAAGGTGAACTGTCAATGACCACTCGGCTGCGATCACTGCTATAAGGGGAGATCCGGCCCTGATTCCAATACTGAGGAAGAAACGCCACCAAGTAATGGAGAATAGAAGTCGATTAAGTGGTTATACGTTCCGTCGGGGCTTTCCAGGAGAAACCCCTTGGATATCTGCATAACACCAGCGGTTGCAACGAGTAGTATTGCCAGTTCGATCGGCGAGATATTCGGTAAAGAACATTCCAGCCGCCGTGCCAACCAAGGTGACGTCGTCGATGACTAAACCTGCATCAGAGCTGAGGCGCCCACAGGGAGGGTAAACAAAGTACAAAGCCGGCTTGATGACATTGGTGGCAGAGAGACTGTACGAAGACGCTAGAAATCCCGACACGGAAACTGAGAAAACTCGCCAGTTAAAGGGGTCTCCGTCAATTAATTTGACGACCTGTTACGATCGCTCTATAGCTTCATCCTAGCTTGAGATATGCCGAACATTGTTGTATCTCGTGCGTTTGCTGAAAAGAAGAAGACACGCGGGAGTGCTAGTGCATTCAACATTTGTGGTGTTGTGGCTACTAAATAGGAAGTGAGCTAATCCGGGCCTTGGTTGCTTGGGGGATTCTCGCCTAACTGAGCTTGGGTCTCATTGGAGTCAGTTGGGCTTGCAGTGGCGGCGGCGGCGCACGAGGAATGAGCA